>CAFBMW010000026.1_pt1 | contig 60863 bp, 54 predicted proteins | sample 7269061 | NCBI WGS metagenome assembly CAFBMW01 (sample SAMEA6814074, study PRJEB35770) | uncultured Nocardioides sp. | biome: Freshwater; feature: Freshwater reservoir; material: water | place: Czech Republic | collected 2017-05-23 | depth 30m m | reverse complement strand
GGCCCGGGCTGCTGGCCGTGCGTGCCCCCGGCAGCTGGTACGGCACCGAGACCGCCGCGGCGGCGACCGTGTGCCAGGCGCTCGTCGAGAGCGGCGTGTGGGACGTCCGGTTCGGCATCGCCGACGACCTCTTCACCGCCGAGCAGGCTGCGCGCGCCGCCGAGGTGCAGTCGTGGACCGTCGTGCCGCCCGACGGGTCCGCGGCGTTCCTGCGCGGCCTGCCGGTGCACGTGCTGCAGGACGACGGACCACGCGGGCGCGAGCTCGTCGCCCTGCTGCAACGCCTCGGCCTGCGCACCCTCGGCGACCTGGCCGACCTGCCGGGCGACGCCGTCGAGCACCGGCTCGGCAGCCACGGGGCGGCCGTGCGCCGACGTGCCCGCGGCGAGGACCGCACGCTCTTCGCCGCCCGCACTCCCCCGCCCGAGCTGGACGCCGAGGTGGTCTTCGAGCCTCCGCTGGAGTCGGTCGAGGCGATCACCTTCAGCGTCCGCACCACCGCCGAGCGGTTCCTCTCCCAGCTGGCGCAGCGCCAGCTCGTCGCCACCGGCGTCCGGGTCGAGGCCGAGTCCGACGGCGTGGTCTGCTCGGCCCGCACCTGGCTGCACCCGCGCCACTTCTCCGCGCGCGACCTGGTCGACCGGGTGCACTGGCAGCTCCAGTCGGCCGGCTCCACGAGCGGGCCCGGCGGCTCGTTGCGCGCGCGCAAGCAGTCCGGCGAGGTGCGTGCGCCGATCGAGCTGGTCCGGTTCGTCCCGGAGGTGGTCGAGTCCGCCGCCGCCCACGGCGAGGCGCTGTGGGGGTCGGCCTCCGACGACCTCGTCGAGCGTGGCGTGGCCCGGGTGCAGGGCATGGTCGGCTTCGACGCCGTACGCCGTCCGGTGCTGCAGGGCGGCCGCAGCCCGGCCGCCCGGCAGTCGCTCGTGCCCTGGGGCGAGCGCGCGGTGGACCTGCGCCCCGTGGACCGACCGTGGCCGGGCCGGGTGCCGGGGCCGGCGCCCGTGCGGGTCTTCGCCACTCCCCCGCTCGCCGAGGTCGTCGACGACGCGGGGCGCGAGGTGCGCGTCACCGACCGCGGCGTGGTGACCGGTGAGCCCCGCCGCTTCCGGCTCGGCGATGGCGTCCTGCCCTGGCAGCCCGTGACCGCCTGGGCCGGTCCGTGGCCCACCGACGAGGGCTGGTGGTCGGGGGGCTCCGGTCCGAGCGCGCGCTTCCAGGTCGTCGGTGCCGACGGGCGGGCGTGGCTGCTGCTGCGCGGGCCCGAGGGGTGGTCGCTGGAGGCCGGCTATGACTAGGTCTCGATACGCCTCGCTCGTTCCTCGCTCGGCTACTCGACCACCGAGTGAAGGCGCCGTTCCTCGCTCGGCTACTCGACCACCGAGTGAAGGCGCCGTCCCTCGCTCGGCTGCTCGACCACCGAAAGATGGCGGCTGATGGGCTGGAACAACCCCGCCATGCACTGGAAGGAGCTCGAGCGCCGGCTCAGCGGGCTCCCCGGCGCCGACGACGCACCGGTGTCGCGGCGCAAGCGCGCCTCCACCGAGGCGCGGGTGATCGAGCGCCCGGTCGCGACGACGCCCTACGCCGAGCTGCACTGCCACAGCCACTTCAGCTTCCTCGACGGTGCCAGCTCACCCGCCGAGCTCGTCGAGGAGGCGGTGCGTCTGGGCCTCCACGCGCTGGCCGTCACCGACCACGACGGCTTCTACGCCGCGCCCATGCTGGCCGAGGCCGCGGAGGCCTACGACCTGCCGACGGTCTTCGGCGCCGAGCTCTCGCTCGGGCTGGGCGGGCCGCAGAACGGCGTGCCCGATCCCGAGGGCAGCCACCTGCTGGTGCTGGCGCGGGGTGTCGAGGGCTACCACCGCCTCGCGGCCGCGATGACCGACGCCCACCTCCGCGGCGACGAGAAGGGCCGACCGGTCTACGACCTCGACGAGCTCGGCGAGCGGGGGCGCGGCCACTGGGCGGTGCTCACCGGGTGCCGCAAGGGCAGCGTCCGCCAGGCCCTGGCCACCGGCGGCGAGGCGGCTGCGGCCGAGGCGCTCGACCGGCTGACGTCGCTCTTCGGCATCGAGCACGTCCTCGTCGAGCTGTCCCCGCGCCCCGATGCCGACGCGACCAACGCTGCTCTTGCCCGGCTGGCGGCCGCCCACGGCCTCGACGTCGTGGCGGCCGGCAACGTCCACCACGCCACCCCGCGGCAGGCGCGACTCGCCTCGGCCATGGCCGCCGTCCGCGCCCGCCGCAGCCTGGCCGACCTCGACGGCTGGCTCGACCTGTCCGGCGCTGCCCACCTGCGCAGCGGTGAGGAGATGACGACCGCGCTGGCAGCGCACCCCGGAGCCGTCGAGCGCAGCGTGAGCCTGGCCGACGAGCTGGCCTTCGACCTGCGCAAGGCCACCCCCGCGCTGCCGAAGCGGCAGATCCCCGAAGGCCACACCGCCGACTCGTGGCTGCGGGTGCTGGCCGAGCGCGGCTTCGCCGAGAGGTACGCCGGAGTCCCCCACGAGGCCGCGGCCCGCGAGCGGCTCGAGCACGAGCTGCGGGTCATCTCCGAGAAGGACTTCGCCGGCTACTTCGTGATCGTCCACGACATCGTGTCCTTCGCCCGCTCCCGGCGCATCCTGTGCCAGGGCCGTGGGTCCGCGGCGAGCTCCGCGGTCTGCTTCGCACTCGGCATCACCGCGGTCGACGCGGTGTTCTACAAGCTCCCCTTCGAGCGCTTCATCTCCGCGCACCGCGACGAGGAGCCCGACATCGACGTCGACTTCGACTCCGACCGGCGCGAGGAAGTGATCCAGTGGGTCTACGACACCTACGGCCGTCGCAACGCAGCCCAGGTCGCCAACATCATCAGCTACCGCCCGCGGATGGCCGTGCGCGACGCGGCCAAGGCCCTCGGCTTCTCCCAGGGCCAGCAGGACGCCTGGTCCAAGCAGATCGACGGCTGGAAGTCAGTCGTGGCAGGAGACCAGGGCGACCCCGACGCCCACGACGTACCCCCTCAGGTCGTGGCGCTCGCCGAGGAGCTGATGGGGGCGCCGCGCCACCTCGGCATCCACTCCGGCGGCATGGTGCTCACCGAGCGCCCCATCGGTGAGGTCTGCCCGATCGAGCGGGGGCGGATGGACCGCCGCACGGTGCTCCAGTGGGACAAGGACGCGTGCGAGTCGATGGGGCTGGTGAAGTTCGACCTGCTCGGCCTCGGGATGCTCGGCGCGCTCGACCACATGATGCGGCTGGTCACCGAGCACCTCGGTGAGGAGTGGGACCTCGCGACGATGCCCAAGGAGGAGCCGGCGGTCTACGACATGCTCTGCCGCGCCGACTCGATCGGCGTCTTCCAGGTCGAGAGCCGCGCGCAGATCGGGACGCTGCCGCGGCTGCGTCCGCGTGAGTTCTACGACCTCGCCATCGAGATCGCCCTGATCCGCCCCGGCCCGATCCAGGGCGGCGCCGTGCACCCCTACGTCCGCCGCGCGACCGGCAAGGAGCCGATCACCTACGACCACCCCGAGCTCGTCCCCGTGCTCGAGCGCACCAAGGGCGTGCCGCTCTTCCAGGAGCAGCTGATGGCGATGGCGGTCACCCTCGGCGACTGCAGCCGCGACGACGCCGACCTGCTGCGCCGCGCGATGGGGTCCAAGCGCGGGGTGGAGCGGATCGAGTCGGTCAAGGCCAAGCTCTACTCCGGCATGCAGCGACGCGGCATCACCGGAGAGCTCGCCGACTCGATCTACGTCAAGATCCTGTCCTTCGCCAACTTCGGCTTCGCCGAGTCGCACGCGCTGTCCTTCGCGCTGCTGGTCTACGCCTCGTCGTGGTTCAAGCTCCACTACCCCGCCGCCTTCCTCGCCGGGCTGCTGCGCAACCAGCCGATGGGCTTCTACTCCCCGCAGTCGCTGGTCGCCGACGCACGGCGCCACGGCGTCGACGTACGCCGTCCCGACGTGACCCGCTCCTCGGCCCAGGCCGACCTCGAGGGGGTCGTCGTCGGCCCGGTCGCCCCCACCGGCCCCGACGCGTGCCGCCAGCCACGCTTCGAGCGGACCGAGTGGGTGCCGGGCACCCCCGACCCGGTGCCCGCGCACCGTCGCGACGCCGCGCTCGCCGTACGCCTCGGGCTCGACTCGGTGCGCGGCATCGGCCTCGACGTGGCGCGCCGGATCGTCGCGGCCCGCGAGGAGTCACCCTTCACCGGCGTCACCGACCTGTCCCGGCGCGCCGACCTCACCACGACCCAGCTCGAGGCGCTGGCCACCGCCGGCGCTTTCGACGCCTGGGGGCTGGGCCGCCGTGAGGCGCTGTGGGCCGCCGGCTTCGCCGAGGGCGCCGACCACCTCCCGGGCACCACCCCCGCCCCGGCCGCGCCCACGCTGCCCGGGATGAGCGAGCCCGAGCTCACCCTCGCCGACCTCTGGGCCACCGGCATCTCGCCCGAGCGTCACCCAGTCGAGCACCTGCGTGACGAGCTGCGCCGGGCCGGGATCCGGTCCGTGGCCGACCTCGCGACCGACGAGGCCGGACGCCGCGTCCACGTGGCGGGGCTCGTCACCCACCGGCAGCGCCCCGGGACCGCGATGGGCGTCACCTTCCTGAACCTCGAGGACGAGACCGGCATGCTCAACGTCGTGTGCTCGATCGGGGTGATGAAGGCGCACCGGCAGGCTGCCCGCAACCGCGTCGCCGTGGTCGTCCGGGGGCGGCTCGAGCGCAACGAGGGCGTCACCAACCTCGTCGCCGACAAGGTCGAGGGGATCGACGTCGTCGTGCCGGGGGCAGGCGCGGTGCTGCAGGCGCGGGCGTCGTCGCGCGACTTCCGGTGAGCGTGTGGCTCAGGCCCGTCGACGCCGGCTGACAGGCCCGTCGCGGAGGAACTTCCCCAGCGAGCCGGCCACGGTGCGCTCCCGGAGGACGGGAGAGGAGTCGGCCGCGCCGTCCTGCATGCCGTGCACCGTCTCGGCCAGGACCCGCAACGCACCGGTGGTGGCCGACCACCCCAGCTCGGAGCGTGCCCTCGTGGTGTCCATCAACGGCACGGAGAAGGCCAGGTCGATCCAGCCGGCGTCCAGCGGCTGCAGGCGGGCGTGCCAGCTCGCGGAGACCGCCGCACGAACGGCGGCCGCGGGGACGTGCACGGAGCGAGCCCCCAGCACCCGCGCGATATCCTCGGTCGTCACAGCCGGGTCGGCGGCCAGGTTGAACGCTCCGGGCGTCCGGGACTCCAGGGCCAGCACGACCGCCTCGGCGAGGTCGTCGGCGTGCACCATCGGGATGGCCAGACGACGGTCGAGGGGCAGGACGGGGACGTGGGAGAGCAGCGCCCGGGGCACCAGTCCCGGGAGGCCGTAGCGCAGCAGGGCGCTGCCGGCGCTCGTCTGCCCGACGATGCCGGGACGGAGGCGGGTGACCACGGTGCTGGGCCGGTCACGCTCCAGGCCGTCGAGCAGCCGCTCGGCGGCCGCCTTGTGCCGGCTGTACGTCGAGCCCGGCACGCCGTCGGTCGGCCAGGACTCGTCCACCGGACGGTCGTCCTGCTTCGGTGAGTACGCACCGACCGAGGACATGTGCACCAGGTGGCCCACGCCCGACGCGACGGCGGCGTCGATCACGCGCCGGGTGCCGCCGACCCCGAGCTCGGCGAGGTAGTCCTCCCGGTGGGTGGGTTGGAAGCCCCAGGCGAGGTGGACCACCGCGTCGCATCCCGCGAAGGCGGCGGCCAGGGCGGACTCGTCCTCGCTCCGTGTCAGGTCCACCGGGTGCCACTCGACGCCGGCGAACGGCGCGGCCTGCGAGGGGGTGCGCCGCACGACACCCACGACCTCGTGCTCGTTCCGATCAGCCAGCCTGCGCAGCAGCGCGGACCCCACGTTGCCGCTGGCTCCGGTGATGGCGATACGCATGCTGGTCTCCCTGGTCGTCGGGGACGGCCGTCCCGCCCACGCACGTACCCCGGGTCAGCGCCGTCCATCCCCTGCGAGACGGCGTGGTGGACTCAGTCCTCGGCGGCGGCGTCGTGCCGGCGATACATGGGAGTCATCCGGCCGTCCGGGTCGAGCCGTGCGAGGAGGGCGTCCGCGATCTCCCCGAGCTGCGCCACCTGCTCGGGGGTCAGCGCGTCGATCACGTGGTCACGGACGTTCGCGACGTGCCCCGGCGCTGCGGCCGTCACCGCGGCGACGCCAGCGTCGGTCAGGCGAGCGTTGGTGGCGCGCTTGTCCTCCGGGCACGGGAGCCGGTCGACGAGGCCGCGCTCCTCCAGCCGGCGTACGACGTGGGACAACCGCGGCAGTGCGGCGTTGGTCTGCGCAGCGAGGGCTGTCATGCGCAGCGTGCGGTCCTCGGCCTCGGAGAGCATCGCGAGGACGTAGTAGTCGAAGTTGGTCAGGTCGGCGTCGCGGCGCAGCTGCGAGTCCAGGACGTTGGGGAGCAGCTCCAGCACCGCCACCAAGCGCACCCACGTGGCGGACTCGTCCTGGGTCAGCCATCGGGTCGTCATGGGGACAGCCTACTCGAATAGTTGACGGAACAACCAAAGCGTGTACGCTGTTAGTTGTAGCAACAATCAATACCCTACGCACCCAGGAGCTCCTCATGGCACACCTCTCCATCCTCGGCACCGGCAACATGGGCCAGGCCATCGCGTCCGTCGCCGGCAAGGGCGGGCACACCGTCCAGCTCCTCGGCCAGGGCGACGTCGACACCGCCGTCAGCGGCGACGTCGTGGTCCTGGCGGTCCCCTACCCTGCGATCAGCACGATCATCGGCCAGCGCGGTGACCAGCTCGCCGGCAAGGTCGTCGTCGACATCACCAACCCCCTCAACTTCGAGACCTTCGACTCCCTCGTCGTGCCGAGCGACAGCTCGGCCGCCGCCGAGGTGGCTGCCGCCCTTCCCAGCTCGCGGGTCCTCAAGGCGTTCAACACCAACTTCGCCGCCACCCTTGCCACGGGCACCGTCGGTGGGTCGACCACCACCGTCCTCATCGCCGGCGACGACGCCGACGCCAAGTCGACCCTCGCCGGCATCGTGACCTCCGGCGGGCTCGACGCGATCGACGCCGGCTCACTCAGTCGGGCCCGCGAGCTCGAGGCCGTCGGCTTCCTGCAGCTCACCCTCGCCGCCAACGAGAAGATCTCGTGGACCGGCGGCTTCGGCATCAACGCCTGACCACCCGTCAGACACCCACCAGGAGCAAGCACCCGATGACCGTCAACGCAGTCCGCCTCAACCACGCCGTGCTGTTCGTGGCCGACCTCGAGAAGAGCCTGACCTTCTACCAGCAGGCCTTCGACATGCAGGTCGTGGCACGCGAACCTCGCGCCAACGCCGCCTTCCTGCGGCTCCCCCGCTCGGGCAACCACCACGACCTCGGCCTGTTCGGCGTCGGCGCCCAGCCGCCGCGTCCGCGCGGCAGCCTCGGGCTCTACCACCTGGCCTGGCAGGTCGACACGATCGAGGAGCTCGAGCAGGCCCGCCACACGCTCGCCGAGCTCGACGCCTACACCGGCGAATCCAGCCACGGTGCCACCAAGAGCATCTACGCCCACGACCCCGACGGCAACGAGTTCGAGGTCATGTGGATGCTGCCCAAGGCGCAGTGGGGCGACTACGAGAACGCTGCCCCCGTCGACCGCCTCGACCTCGCCACCGAGGTACGCACCTGGGGCGGAGTCCGCACCGCCGCCGAGCTCGTCCCGGTCGACGCGTCGTGAGCGCCCCCGTCGCGGCCCCCGCCGTCGCGACGTACGGCAGCGACGACCCGACGGCACCGCTCGTCGTCCTGCTCCACGGACGCGGCTCGAACGAGGAGGACATCCTCGGCCTCGCCGCCCACCTGCCGGCCGGTCCGTCGTACGCCGCCGTGCGCGCGCCGATCGTCGAGGGTGGCGGCTACGCCTGGTTCGCCAACCGCGGCATCGGGCGCCCGGTCGCGGAGTCGCTGGCAGAGACCATGTCGTGGTTCCGGACCTGGCTCGACGCCGTGGCACCGGCGGGGCGCCCGGTCATCCTCGTCGGCTTCAGCGGAGGCGCCGCCTTCGCGGGCGGTCTGCTCCTGCAGGACCCCCAGCGGTTCGCGGGCACTGCCGTCCTCTACGGCACCCTGCCGTTCGACGCCGGGGTGCCGGTCGCACCCGGCCGCCTGGCGGGCGCCTCGGTCCTCGTCGCCCAGGGCGACCAGGACTCCGTCATCCCGCGCGAGCTGCTGGACCGCACCTGGACCTACCTCACCGGAGACTCCGGCGCCGAGACCCTCACCCACCGCGACCCGGGCGGCCACAGCCTCACCGCGCGGACGGTCGACGCCCTCGGCAGCTGGATCGCCGACCGACTGGACCTCCGAGCGGTCGTCCCAGGCCCGTCGCCCCGGGAATGAAACCCGTTCCACCCGCCTTGTCATAGTTGCACCTACAACCAATTCACACTGGAGCCGCTCATGTCGTTCTTCCGCCGCAAGCCCAAGTCCTCTCCCACGACCACCCCTCATGCTGCCGCCCCTGCTGCTGCCCCCACCGCCGTGGCCGAGGCCACGTCCGGGTCGGTCCTGACCGGCGACTACACGATCGACCCGAGCCACACCCGCCTCGGCTTCTCGGCCCGCCACGCCATGGTCACGACCGTTCGCGGCACCTTCAGCGACTTCGAGGGCACCGCCCACGTCGACACCGAGACGCCCGGCAGCTCCAGCGTTCGGCTCACCATCCGCACCGCCAGCATCGCCACCGGGTCCGCCGACCGTGACGGCCACCTGCGCTCGGCCGACTTCTTCGACGTCGAGACCTACCCCGAGATCACCTTCGTCTCCACCTCGGTGGAGCGCGACGGCACCGACTGGGCCGTCACCGGCGACCTCACCATCAAGGGCACCACGCGCTCCCTCACCATCCCCTTCGAGGAGAACGGCACCGCCCAGGACCCGTTCGGCAACGTCCGCATCGGCTTCGAGGGCGCCGCGACCATCAACCGCAAGGACTGGGACCTCACCTGGAACGCGGCGCTCGAGACCGGGGGCGTGCTCGTCTCCGACAAGATCAGGCTCGAGCTCGACGTCTCGGCGATCAAGGACGCCTGACCGACCGCACCACCGGCAAACGGAGGCCCCGGCTCCCCAGGGAGCGCGGGGCCTCTGTCGGCTCAGGTGCCGACCTGGGCCCGGAGGACCCGCAGCGCCCGGACGAGCAGCTCGGACGCGTCGTCGGCTCTGGTGGCCGTCATGAGCTCCATCCGGGCGCGCGAGGCCAGCGGGCGGAAGACCGCGCCGGCCACCACGAGGGCCGAGACCGGCTCCGGCACGACGGCCACCCCGAGGGCCGCCGCGACGAAAGTGACCAGGGTCGACGTCTCGGCCACCTCGTGGCGGATCGTCGGCTCGAACCCGGCGTCGCGGCACAGGGCGGTCACGGCGTCGTACATCGCGGAGCGACCGTGCCCCGAGTGCACGATGAGGTCCTCGCCGCGCAGGTCCGCGACGCGCACCCGACTGCGGCTGGCCAACCGGTGCCCCTCCGGCAGCGCGACGACGTACTTCTCCTCACGCAGCGAGGTGAGCGCCACGTCGGTGCTCTGGGCCAGGTCCGCGAAGGGGCGCAGGAGGGCGAGGTCGATCGAGCCGTCCCGCAGCGCCTCGAGCTGCTGGGGGCTCAGCATCTCGCCCCGGAAGGCGAAGTCGACACCCGGCAGGTGGTCGCGCAGGGACCGCGCCAGCGCAGGCAGCAGGGAGTACGTCGCCGACCCCACGCACCCGATGACGAGGCGGCCCTCGAGGCCGCTGCCGATGCGGACCGCCTCGTCACCGGCCACCTCGACCGACTGGAGGATCGCCCGGACCCGGACCAGGTAGGCCTCGCCCGCAGGCGTCAGGTCGACGCGACGCGTCGTGCGCCGCAGCAGGGCGACGCCGAGCTCGTCCTCGAGCTGCTTGATCTGCTGCGACAGCGGCGGCTGCGCCATGTGCAGCCGCTGGGCGGCGCGGCCGAAGTGACGCTCCTCGGCGACGGCCTGGAAGTAACGCAGGTGGCGGAGCTCCATCGATCAAGACTCTCACGATATCGATCGACGCGAAATGGATACTTCCCCGTATGACTCGGGTCGCCTAACGTCGAGGCATGTCCGACATCGTCATCTGCGAACCCGTCCGCACCCCCGTCGGCCGCCAGGGCGGCGCGCTCGCGTCCCTCTCCGCGGTCGACCTCGCCGCCCACACGCTGCGCGAGCTCGTCCGGCGTACGTCGCTGGGCGAGGGCGACGTGGACGACGTCGTCCTCGGCAACTGCTACCCCAGCGGCGAGAATCCCGCCATCGGTCGGATCGCCGCCCTGGACGCCGGTCTGGGCACGGGAGTCCCCGGTCTCCAGCTCGACCGTCGGTGCGGATCGGGTCTGCAGGCCGTCCTCTACGCGGCGTCCCAGGTCGCCAGCGGCGCCGGCAGCCTGATCGTGGCCGGCGGCGTGGAGTCGATGTCGAACGTCGAGCACTACGCACTCGGCCTGCGCACCGGCGTCCGCAGCGGCGGGATCGAGCTGATGGACCGGCTGGTCCGCGCCCGCGAGACTGCTGGCGGCAAGGACCACCCCGTGCCCGGCGGCATGCTGGAGACGGCCGAGAACCTGCGCCGGGAGTACGACATCTCCCGCGAGGACCAGGACGAGCTCGCACTCCGCTCCCAGCAGCGGGCCGGCGCCGCCCACGACGCCGGGAGGTTCGCCGACGAGCTCGTGCCCGTCACCGTCCCCGGCCGTCGGGGCGAGGCGGACGTGGTCGTCGACCGCGACGAGCACCCGCGACCCGGGACCACCCTCGAGCAGCTTGCCGGGTTGCGGCCCGTGCGCCTGAAGGTCGACGGCGAGTCGACCGTCACGGCCGGCAACGCCAGCGGCCAGAACGACGGCGCCGCCATGTGCGTCGTCACCACCCGCGAGGAGGCTGACCGCCGTGGCCTGCGCCCCCTCCTGGCCCTGAGGTCCTGGGCCGTCGCCGGAGTGGGTCCCGAGGTGATGGGCATCGGGCCCGTCCCCGCCACCGCCGCGGCCCTCGACCGGGCCGGGCTCACCCTCGACGAGATCGACCTCATCGAGCTCAACGAGGCCTTCGCCGCCCAGGTGCTCGCGTGCCTGCGTGAGTGGGAGGTGGACCCGACCGACGAGCGGCTCAACCCCAACGGCTCCGGCATCTCGCTGGGCCACCCGGTCGGCGCGACCGGCGCCCGGATCCTCGCCACGATGGCGTACGAGATGCAGCGACGCGAGTCGCGCTACGCGTTGGAGACCATGTGCATCGGTGGCGGCCAGGGCCTGGCTGCGATCTTCGAGAGGGTCACCTCATGACTGCCGTCGCCGTCCACCACGTCGTCACCGGGCCCGAGGACGCGCCGGTCGTCGTGCTGTCCAACTCCCTCGGGTCGACCACGAGCATGTGGGACGCCCAGGCCGACGAGCTGGCCGACCAGTTCCGCGTGGTGCGCTACGACACCCGAGGCCACGGGGCCTCGCCGGTCCCGCCAGGGCCCTACGACATCGACGACCTGGTCGACGACGTGGTCGCGCTGCTCGACACCCTCGGCGTCGAGAGGGCCCACTTCGTCGGCCTCTCCCTGGGCGGCATGACCGGCATGCGCCTCGCCGCGCGCCACCCTGAGTGCGTCGACCGGCTCGTGGTTCTCTGCACCGGCGCACGGCTCGACCCGTCGAGCGCCTGGCACGACCGGGCCGCTTCCGTCCGCGCGAACGGGACGGGCTTCGTCGCGGAGGCAGTCGTCGCGCGGTGGTTCACCGCGCCGTACCTCGAGGCCAACCCCGACACCCGGGCGGCCCACGAGGCCGTCGTCGCCGCCACGCCCGCAGAGGGCTACGCGTCCTGCTGCGAGGTCATCGCGACCATGGACCTGCGCAGTGACCTGCGCGACATCGCAGCACCCACGCTCGCCATCGCCGGAGCCGACGACCCCGCCACTCCCCCTGCGCACCTCGAGGCAATCGCTGAGGGTGTGAAGGACGGGCGGCTGCTCGTGGTGGCTGGAGCGGCACACCTCGCCAACGCCGAGCAACCGCAGACCATCACCCGCGCGATCATCGAGCACCTGGAAGGCGGAACCGCATGAGCATGGACAAAGTGGTTCCCAGCGCGGCGGACGCCGTCGCGGACATCGGCCCCGGTTCGAGCCTGGCCGTCGGCGGCTTCGGCCTCGTCGGCATCCCGTGGACGCTGATCAGCGCCCTGCTCGAGCAGGGCGCGGACGACCTGACCGTCGTGTCCAACAACTGCGGCGTCGACGGGGCCGGGCTCGGACTGCTCCTCGAGCACCGCAGGATCAGCCGCGTCATCGCGTCGTACGTCGGCGAGAACAAGGAGTTCGGCCGCCAGTACCTCGCCGGCGAGCTCACCGTGGAGCTGACCCCGCAGGGCACGCTGGCCGAGCGGCTGCGCGCCGGCGGCGCCGGCATCGGCGCCTTCTACACACCCACCGGCGTCGGGACGATGGTCGCCGAGGGCGGCCTGCCGTGGCGCTACCACCCCGACGGCACCGTCGCGCTCGCGTCGGAGGCCAAGGAGGTACGCACCTTCCACGGCACCGAGATGGTGCTGGAGGAGTCGATCGTCACCGACGTCGCGCTGGTCCGGGCCGCGAAGGTCGACCGGGCCGGCAACTGCGTCTTCCACTCCTCTGCCCGCAACTTCAACATCCCGGCCGCGATGGCCGGGCGCCTGACCGTCGTGGAGGCCGAACAGGTCGTCGAGATCGGGGAGATCGACCCCGACGACGTGCACCTGCCCGGTGTGTTCGTGCAGCGGGTCGTCGAGCTGACGCCCGCCCAGGCGAGCGAGAAGGACATCGAGAAGCGCACCACCCGACCACGTGAGGTGACCACGTCATGAGCTGGACACGAGACGAGATGGCGGCACGAGCCGCGCTGGAGCTGCACGAGGGCGAGTACGTCAACCTCGGCATCGGACTGCCCACGATGATCCCCGCCCACCTGCCGGCCGGGTCGACCGTGACGCTGCACGCGGAGAACGGCATCCTCGGCGTCGGCCCCTTCCCCTACGACGACGAGGTCGACCCCGACCTCATCAACGCCGGCAAGCAGACCGTGACCGTGCTGCCCGGAGCCTCCTTCTTCGACTCCTCGCTGAGCTTCGCGATGATCCGCGGCGGCCACATCGACACCGCCGTCCTGGGTGGCATGCAGGTGTCGATGGCCGGCGACCTCGCCAACTGGATGGTGCCCGGCTCGATGGTCAAGGGCATGGGCGGCGCGATGGACCTCGTCAGCGGCGCCCGCCGCGTGATCGTGCTGATGGAGCACGTCTCGCGCAGCGGCGCCGACAAGCTGGTGGCCGCGTGCGACCTGCCCCTCACCGGTCGAGGGGTGGTGTCGCGGGTGATCACCGACCTCGGGGTCCTCGACGTCGCGGGCGACGGCTTCGAGCTCGTCGAGCTCGCGCCGGAGGTCACGGTGGACGAGATCAGCGAGCGGACGGGCGCACCGGTGGTCGACCGGCGCGCGGCGCTGCCTGACGCTCTGGCGCCAGCAGCCCATTCATCACTGACATTGATCAATGCGCGGTCAATCCGACCTTGTCCTCGATGAATCACCGGACCTACCGTGAGTGCATCGGGCGTGACGCCCGCCACACAGCCGGACCCCGAGGACAGGAGGCCTGTGATGGAGCTGCGACACCTGCGCTACTTCGCCGCCGTGGCCGAGACACGCCACTTCGGGCGGGCCGCCGAGCAGCTGCACCTCGCCCAGCCCGCCCTGTCCCAGGCCGTCCGACAGCTGGAGAAGGAGCTCGGGACGCCGCTCTTCGTCCGCACCACGCGCCACGTCAGCCTGACCCCGGCGGGCGAGTTCCTGCAGGGCGAGGCGAGCCGCATCCTGGCCGCCGTCGAGGACAGCGTGCGCGGTGTGCGGCGGATCGCGGAGGGCCAGCGCGGCCTCGTGCGCATCGGCTTCACCGGCACCGCTGCCTTCACCCAGCTCCCCCGCATCGCCCGGGCCGTGAAGCGGGACCTTCCCGGAGTCGCGCTGGAGATCCACGCCGACCTCCTCACCCCGACACAGACCGACCGGCTCCTCGACGGCAGCCTCGACATCGGGGTCCTGCGGCCGCCGACGTCAGAGGGCGAGGGGCTCACCCTGCGCACCGTCGAGATCGAGTCGCTCGTCCTCGCCGCGCCCGCCGACCACGCACTCGCCGGGCAGGAGGCCGTGGAGGTGGCCGACCTCCGTCACGAGGACTTCATCCTCTTCTCCGACGCCCACTCCGCGGTGAACGAGGCCGTCGTGCGCAGCTGCGCCGAAGCCGGCTTCTCCCCCCGCAGGGAGCACGCCGCTCCCGGCACGGCCGCGCTGCTGGCGCTGGTCGCGGCCGGCCTCGGGGTCGCCCTCGTGCCCTCGTCCGTGCGGGCGGCGCCCCTGGCCGGCGTCGCCTTCCGCGACGTCGCGGGCAGTGCGCCGGTCGAGCTCGCCTGCGCCTGGCGCGCCGACGCCGGGTCCCCCGTCGTGCGCGCCGTCCTCGACTGCCTCGAGGCCAACGGGATCTTCGCCGACACCCCCCTGACCACCTCCGCCCCCGATCCCGAAGAGGTCGCCCGATGAAGATCACCGCCATCGAGGCGATCCCGTACGCCATCCCCTACTCCAAGCCGCTGAAGTTCGCGAGCGGCGAGGTGCACGTCGCCCAGCACGTGCTCGTGCGGGTCCACACCGACGACGGTGTCGTCGGCATCGCCGACGCTCCGCCCCGACCCTTCACCTACGGCGAGACCCAGGCCAGCGTGGTCGCGGTCATCGACTCGCTGTTCGCGCCGGCCGTGGTCGGGCTCGGGCTGCTGGAGCGGGAGCAGGTGCAGGCCCGGCTCTCCCGCACCATCGCCAACCCCGTCGCGAAGGCCGCCATCGACATGGCGATCTGGGACGCACTGGGCAAGACCTTGGGCCTCCAGGTGACCGACCTCCTGGGCGGCTACACCGACCGGATGCGCGTCTCCCACATGCTCGGCTTCGACGCGCCCGGAGCGATGGTGACCGAAGCCGAGCGCATCCGCGACACCTACGGCATCACGACGTTCAAGGTGAAGGTCGGTCGGCGTCCGCACACCCTCGACACCGCGGTCGTGCGTGCTCTGCGCGAGGGACTCGGTGACGACGTCGAGCTCTACGTCGACGGCAACCGGGGCTGGTCCGCCTCGGAGTCGGCCCGGGCGATGAAGGAGATGGCCGACCTGGGCCTCACGTTCGCCGAGGAGCTGTGTCCCGCAGACGACGTGCTGGGCCGCCGTTGGCTCGTCCAGCAGCTCGACGTGCCGTTCATCGCCGACGAGTCGGTGCCGACCGCCGCCGACGTGACCCGCGAGGTCCTCGGGGGTTCGGCCACCGCCGTCAGCATCAAGACGTCGCGCACGGGGTTCACCCAGAGCGCACGGGTGCACCACCTCGCCGAGGGACTCGGGCTGGAGGTCGTCATGGGCAACCAGATCGACGGCCAGCTCGGCTCGATGTGCACGGTCGCGTTCGGAGCGGCGTACGAGCTGACCTCGCGCCGTGCTGGCGAGCTGTCCAACTTCCTCGACATGACCGACGACCTCCTCACCGAGCCGCTCGACATCCGCGACGGAGTTCTCACCATCCGTCCCGGCGCCGGCCTGGGCGTCGAGATCGACCCCGACAAGCTCGCCCGCTACCGCCAGGACTGACCAGCACCTCCCGCACCGCCCCACCCCGTCCCGCCCAGCCCCGTCCCACCCAGCCCCGTCCCATCCAGCCCCGCCCCCACCAAGGAGAACCTCATGAGCACCACCGTCAACGAGACCGCCACCGCCGCGGCGTCCGGCGCCAGCGCGACCGAGCGCTTCCACGCCGACAAGTCCCCCTACGACGCCGTCAAGGACGTCCCGTGCGAGCGGGTCGACGCCATGGCCAGAGAGGTGCTGGAGGCGGTCTACGCCACCGTCCGCAAGCACAAGATGACCTACGCCGAGTTCAACGCCCTCAAGGCGTGGATGATCGACGTCGGGGAGGACGGCGAGTGGCCGCTGTTCCTCGACGTGTGGCTCGAGCACGTCGTCGAGGAGGTCAACACCGAGCACCGCGAGGGCAACAAGGGCTCCATCGAGGGCCCCTACTACGTGCCGGAGGCTCCCGAGCACGGCGCCCACGGCACCATCTCGATGCGCGACGACGAGGGCGGCACCCCGCTGACCTGGTCGGGCCGGGTCACCTCCACGGACGGCTCCGTCCTCGGTGGCGCCAAGGTCGAGCTCTGGCACGCCGACTCCGACGGCTTCTACTCCCAGTTCGCGCCCGGCATCCCCGAGTGGAACCTGCGCGGCACGTTCACCACGGGCGAGGACGGCGCCTTCGAGATCCACACGGTGCAGCCCGCGCCGTACCAGATCCCGACCGACGGCTCCTGCGGAAAGCTGATCGCAGCAGCGGGGTGGCACGCCTGGCGTCCGGCACATCTACACGTCAAGGTGTCCGCACCCGGCCACGAGCTGCTCACCGCCCAGCTCTACTTCCCCGGTGACGAGCACAACGACGACGACATCGCCTCGGCGGTCAAGCCCGAGCTGATCCTCGACCCGCAGCGGCTCGACGACGGCTCCGCGTCCGTCGACTACGGCTTCGTGCTCGACCCGTCCAGGGGCTGATGCCGGATGCTGTTCCACGTCCGGATGGACGTCCGGATCCCGCACGACCTGGACCCCGAGGTCAGGGCCGACCTGGTCGCCCGCGAGAAGGCGTACGCGCAGGAGGTGCAGCGCTCGGGGCGCTGGCCGCACCTGTGGCGGGTCGTCGGTGAGTACGCCAACGTGTCGGTCTTCGACGTCGAGTCCAACGACGCATTGCACGACCTGTTGTCCGGCCTGCCCCTGTTCCCCTACATGGACATGACCGTCACACCGCTGGCCACGCACCCGAGCGACATCGACGCTGAAGGCCCGCAGGTGGCTGCGGGTGTTGCCGTCGTCGATGGCCGAGCCAGGTAGTCCCCGAACATCACCTCGCACGCTCCTGCCGATGCCTCGGCGACGTCGGGTCGTGCGCGCTTCGCGTCCGTCCGGCCTGGCGACATCACTGGCGGCACCGGCAGCAGCTGGATGCGCGCCGGGCCCGACGGACACAGATCGGGGTGCTGCTCGCTAGGCTCTCCGCCGTGTCTGCCACGCTCGTCGCGAAGGACCTCTCCGGCGGGCACGGTCACCGTGTCCTGTTCGAGGGTCTCGACCTCACCGTCGCCCCCGGCGACGTGATCGGCGTCGTGGGCGCCAACGGTGCCGGGAAGTCGACTCTGCTGTCGCTGCTCGGCGGCGCGACCACGCCGATGGCCGGGTCGGTGTCGTGCGCCCCTCGTGACGCCTTTGTCGGCCTGCTCCCCCAAGAGCACGAGCGGGTGCCGGGCGAGACCGTCGCCCACTACGTCTCGCGCCGCACCGGTGCCGCCGAGGCGACCGGGGCGATGGAGGCGGCTGCCGCTGCGCTCGGCTCCGGCGACGCCGGCGCGGACGACGCGTACGCCGTCGCCTTCGACCGCTGGATGGCCAGCGGGGCCGCAGACCTCGACGACCGCATCGCGCCGGTGCTCGACGACCTCGGCCTCGACGTCGGGCCGGACGCGCTGATGACCTCGCTGTCCGGCGGCCAGGCCGCCCGCGTGGCGCTCGCGGCGCTGCTGCTGAGCCGCTTCGACGTCGTCCTGCTGGACGAGCCGACCAACGACCTCGACCTCGACGGGCTGGCGCGGCTGGAGGCCTTCGTCCAGGGCCTGCGCGGCGGGGTGGTCCTCGTCTCGCACGACCGGGAGTTCCTCGCGCGCTGCGTCACGCGCATCGTCGAGCTCGATCTCGCGCAGAACCAGGTGACGGTCTTCGACGGCGGCTACGACGCGTTCCTCGAGGAGCGCGCGATCGCGCGGCGCCACGCACGCGAGGCCTACGAGCAGTACGCCGACACCCGCGCCGACCTGGTCAAGCGGGCCCGCACCCAGCGCGAGTGGAGCTCGCAGGGCGTGCGCAACGCGATGAAGAAGAGCCCCGACAACGACAAGATCCGCCGCAAGGCCGCGACCGAGTCGTCGGAGAAGCAGGCCCAGAAGGTCCGCCAGATGGAGTCGCGCATCGCGCGCCTCGACGAGGTGGAGGAGCCCCGCAAGGAGTGGGTGCTCCAGTTCGACATCGCCGCGGCGCCGCGCTCGAGCACGGTGGTCGCCACCCTCAACGAAGCCACCCTGCGCCTCGGTGACTTCGTCCTCGGCCCGGTCTCCGCGCAGGTCGAGGCCGGCGACCGGATCGGCATCACCGGCCCCAACGGCGCCGGCAAGACCACGCTGCTGCGCCTCCTGCTGGGCGGGGCCGACCCCGACACCGGCTCGGCGTCGCTGGGCGCGTCGGTGGCGATCGGCGTCATCGACCAGGCCCGCACCGGACTGGACGAGGCGCTGTCCCTCGGCGACGCCTTCGAGGCGCAGGTGCCCGAGCTGACGCAGGCGGAGGTGCGCACCCTGCTGGCCAAGTTCGGTCTGAGGGCCGACCAGGTGACCAGCCAGGTCGGCCGCCTCTCCCCCGGCGAGCGCACCCGCGCAGCCATGGCGCTCCTCCAGGCGCGCGGGGTGAACCTGCTCGTCCTCGACGAGCCGACCAACCACCTCGACCTGCCGGCCATCGAGCAGCTCGAGCAGGCCCTGGCGTCGTACGACGGCGCGCTGCTGCTCGTCTCCCACGACCGACGGCTGCTGGAGAACGTTCGGCTCGACCAGCGGTGGGACGTCGAGGGCGGCCGTGTCGTGGTCCGTCACGTCTGACACCGACCGCCACAGGGCAGGCACCGCCGGACGTCATGGCGCCTGGCTGTCCGGACGACCACTCGCCATGACGTCCGGGCCTGAGGCGGCACAGCCGGATTCCGTGCCCGGACCGTCCGTTCCCTAGACTGGTCGCAGCAGAGGGTTACACGCGTCTTGGAGGTGGGTTCGGCGCGTCGTTCCGACGCACCCTCAAGGACCCCCGTGACACCTCTCGCCTCCTACCGACGACTCCTCCAGATCGCCGGCCCGACCTACGTGCTCGTCGCCTTCGTCGGCCGCCTCCCCCTGGCCATGAGCCAGCTCGGCACCCTCCTCCTCGTCTCCACCGCGTCCGGCAGCTACGGCCTCGGGGGCCTCAGCGCCGGCGCGCTCGCGGTCGCCAACGCCGTCGGTGCCCCGGTCGCCGGGACGCTCGCCGACCGCTTCGGTCAGCGACCCGTCGTCCTGGCGCAGTCCCTGCTCGGCGCCACCGGACTGGTGCTGCTCGTGACGGCAGTCGGCAACGACTCCGGCAACGGGACCGTCGTCCTGGCCGCCGCGGCCACCGGCCTCCTGCTCCCCCAGGTGGGCCCGCTGGCCCGCGTGCGGTGGCGGCCGCTGACCCGCGCCACCGGCGGGCACCAGCGCCGCCTCGTCGACGCCGCGTTCTCCTACGAGGGGGCCGCCGACGAGGCGTCCTTCGCGATCGGCCCCGCCCTCGTCGGCCTCTCCGTCGCCGCCGTCTCCCCCTCCGGCGCCCTGCTCCTCGCCGCGGCGCTGCTCGCGGTCTTCGGCTCCGCCTTCGCGCTCGACCCGTCCGCGCGGCTCACCCACGCCGAGGAGCGCCCCGCCGGGACGGGACGCCTCGTCACCCCGGCGTACGCCGTCCTCGTCGGCGCGCAGCTCTCCATCGGCATGCTCTTCGGGGCGACGCAGACCGGCGCGACGGTGCTCGCCACGGACGCCGGCACGCCGGGCGTCGCGGGCCTGGTGCACGCCACGCTCGGCGTCGGCAGCGCGGTCGCCGGGCTCGCGACGGCGTACGTCCCGGAGCGGATCGGCCACGAGCGCCGAGCCCTGGTGGCCGCGTGGGCCCTGCTCGTGCTGTCCCTGCCGCTGCTGGCCGTGGGCTCGCTGGCCACCGCCACCGTGAGCGTCCTCTTCCTCGGCGTCGCCGTGGCGCCCTACATGATCGCCGTCTTCTCCCTCGCCGAGCGCGTCGTCCCGGCGGCCCGGGTGGGTGCGGCGATGACCATGCTGGCCAGCGCGACCGGCCTGGGCTACGCCCTCGGCTCGAGCCTCGCCGGCCGGCTCGCCGACTCGTCCGGTGCCACGGCGGCCTTCGGGGTGACGGTCGGTGCCACCGTGCTCGCGGTGGTCCTGATGACGAGCCAGCAGCGGCGGCTGCGGACGGCGACCGCTGCGGCTGAGGCGGCCCAGCCGCCGGCGCCGTCGGAGGAGCCGGAGCTGCAGGGCGCCTCGGGCCCGGGCGTATCGTCGAGGAAGTGACCACGACAGAGTCGGCGACCCTCGCCCTCGACCACCGCTTCGCCGACGAGCTGCCCGAGCTGGCCCTCGCGTGGCAGGCCCGCGAGGTGGCCGAGCCGCGGCTGCTCGCCCTCGACGAGTCCCTGGCTGCGGAGCTGGGGCTCGACCCCGCCTGGCTCCGCGAGCCGGACGGCCTCGGCCTGCTCACTGGCAACCGGCTCCCGAACGGCGCCACGCCCGTCGCACAGGGCTACGCCGGCCACCAGTTCGGTGGCTGGTCGCCGCGCCTCGGCGACGGGCGCGCACTGCTGCTGGGCGAGCTCACCGACACGTCCGGCCGGCTGCGCGACCTGCACCTCAAGGGCTCGGGCCGCACTCCCTTCTCGCGCGGTGGTGACGGGCTCGCCGCGGTCGGGCCGATGCTGCGCGAGCACGTGATGAGCGTGGCGATGCATGCCCTCGGCATCCCCACCACCCGCTCACTCGGCGTCGTCGCCACCGGCGCGCAGGTCGAGCGCGAGGTCCTGCTGCCCGGCGCGGTGCTGGCCCGGGTCGCGAGCAGCCACCTGCGCGTCGGCAGCTTCCAGTACGCCGCCGCGTCCGGCGACGTCGACCTGCTGCGCCGCCTGGCCGACCACGCCATCGCCCGCCACCACCCGGAGACGGCGGACGCCGAGCAGCCCCACCTCGCCCTCTTCGAGGCCGTCATGACCGCCCAGGCCGAGCTCGTGGCGCGGTGGATGCTGGTCGGGTTCGTGCACGGAGTGATGAACACCGACAACGTGACCATCTCCGGTGAGACCATCGACTACGGCCCCTGCGCCTTCGTCGACGCCTTCGACCCCGCGACGGTCTTCAGCTCCATCGACACGTCCGGGCGCTACGCCTACGGGCAGCAGCCGGTCGTGGCGGAGTGGAACCTCGCGCGGTTCGCCGAGTCCCTGCTGCCGCTCCTGGCCGACGAGCAGGACGAGGCGGTGGCGATCGCGACCGCCTCGCTGGGCCGCTTCCGGTCCCTCTACTCCGCCGCCTGGACACGGGGCATGCGCGACAAGCTCGGCCTCGCCGCCTCCGTCCCCGACGAGACCGTCGCGAGCCTGGCCAACGACCTGCTCGAGCTCATGCGGACCGACCACGTCGACCACACCCTGCTGTTCCGTCGCCTCGGCAACGCAGCGCGCGGTGACGCGGAGCCCGCGCGCAGCCTGTTCCTCGACCTCGCCGGCATCGATGCCTGGGTGGAGCGCTGGCGCGCGCTCGACCCGGACGCCACCGTGATGGACCGCGCCAACCCGGTCCACGTCCCCCGCAACCACCTGGTCGAGGAGGCCCTCATCGCCGCGACGGGCGGCGACCTGGCGCCGTTCGAGCGGCTGGTCGAGGTCGTCTCGGCACCGTACGACGAGCGCCCCGGGCTGGAGCGCTACACCGAGCCGGCACCCGAGTCGTTCGGCGCCTACCGCACCTTCTGCGGGACCTGAGCGCGACCGGCGAAAGCGACGCTCGGCGCTCGCGGCGGTAGATTCTGCCGGTGCCCGACACCCGCCCCCGCCGTACGTTCGCCGTCATCAGCCACCCCGACGCCGGCAAGTCGACCCTCACCGAGGCGCTCGCCCTGCACGCGCGGGTGATCACCGAGGCGGGCGCCGTCCACGGCAAGGGCGACCGCCGCGCGACGGTGTCGGACTGGATGGCGATGGAGAAGGCGCGCGGCATCTCGATCACCTCCGCGGCGCTGCAGTTCGTCTACCGCGACCACGTCATCAACCTGGTCGACACCCCGGGCCACAGCGACTTCTCCGAGGACACCTACCGGGTGCTCTCCGCGGTCGACTCCGCCGTGATGCTCGTCGACGCCGGAAAGGGGCTCGAGCCGCAGACGCTCAAGCTCTTCAAGGTCTGCGCGCTGCGCGGCATCCCGGTCATGACGGTCATCAACAAGTGGGACCGTCCCGGCCTGTCCGCCCTGGAGCTGATGGACCTCATCCAGCAGAAGATCGGCCTGCGGCCCACGCCGCTGACCTGGCCGGTCGGTGAGGCCGGCGACTTCCGCGGCGTGCTGGACCGGCGTACGGGCGAGTTCGTGAAGTACACCCGCACCGCCGGCGGCGCGACGCGCGCCCCCGAGCGACGGATGGGCCCGGCCGAGGTCGAGGAGGTCGACGCCCCGTTGTGGGCCGACGCCGTGGAGGAGCACGAGCTGCTCACCCTCGACGAGGCCGACCACGACCAGGACCGCTTCCTCGCCGGTGAGACCACGCCCGTCATGTTCGCCTCGGCGTTGCAGAACTTCGGTGTCGCCCAGCTGCTCGACCTGCTGCTCGACATCGCGCCCGACCCCAGCCCCACCGAGGGCGTCGACGGCTCGGTGCGCAAGGTCGAGGACGACTTCAGTGCCTTCGTCTTCAAGGTCCAGTCGGGCATGAACAACGCCCACCGCGACCGGCTCGCCTACGCCCGTGTGGTGTCGGGCGAGTTCGAGCGCGGCATGGTCGTCACGCACGCGTCCACCGGTCGTCCGTTCGCCACGAAGTTCGCCCAGTCGGTCTTCGGCCGCGACACCCAGTCGGTCGAGACCGCGGAGCCCGGCGACATCATCGGCTTCGTCAACGCCCAGTCGCTGCGAGTCGGGGACACCGTCTACGTCGGCGAGCCGATCGCGTACCCGCCGGTGCCGAGCTTCGCCCCGGAGCACTTCGTGACCGCCAGCGCGGGCGACATCGGCCGCTACAAGCAGTTCCGCCGCGGCATCGAGCAGCTGGACCAGGAGGGCGTGGTGCAGGTGCTGCGCTCGGACCTGCGTGGCGACCAGAACCCGGTCCTGGCCGCGGTCGGCCCGATGCAGTTCGAGGTCGTCGAGGACCGGATGACCAACGAGTTCAACTCCCCCATCCGCCTGTCCCGCCTCGACTACCAGGTCGCCCGGCGCACCGACGCCGCCGGAGCGACGGCTCTCGCCGGGGTGCGCGGTGTCGAGGTGCTGCAGCGCAGTGACGGCACCCACCTCGCGCTCTTCGTGGACCAGTGGCGTGCGATGGTCACCGCACGCGACAACCCCGAGCTGGTGCTCGAGGCCCTTCCTGCAGGCGGGAGCTGACGTGCAGATCACCGGAGCTGTGCTCGAGGAGCTGGGACGTCCCGGCCCGTGGTCGCGGACGCGACCGCTGACGGTCGGCACCCTCGAGCTGGACCCGCCCGGCCCGGGCGAGGTCCTCGTCGAGATCGCCGCGGCCGGCGTGTGCCACTCCGACCTGTCGGTCGTCGACGGCAACCGCGCACGGCCGGTCCCGATGCTGCTGGGCCACGAAGCGAGCGGGCGCGTGGCGATGCTCGGTGCGGAGGTCCGCGACCTCGCCGTCGGCCAGCAGGTCGTGATGACGTTCCTGCCGCGCTGCGGCAAGTGCGCCGGCTGCGCCACCGGTGGCCGGATGCCGTGCGGCCCCGGGTCGGCCAGCAACGGTGCCGGCGAGCTGCTCGGCGGCGGTCGCCGCCTCAGCCGCGACGGCGTACCGGTCCACCACCACCTCGGCGTCTCGGCCTTCGCCACCCACGCGGTGGTCGACGCCCGCTCGGTCGTGGCCGTCGACGACGACGTACCCGCCGACGTGGCCGCCGTGCTCGGCTGCGCGGTCCTGACCGGCGGCGGCGCCCTGGTCAACGCCGCTCCACCCGAGCCCGGCCAGAGCGTGATGGTCGTGGGCCTGGGCGGCGTCGGGATGGCCGCGCTGCTCACCGCCGTGGCCCTCGGTGCGGGCGACGTGGTCGCCGTCGACGGTGTCGCGGCCAAGCGCGAGCGGGCCCTCGAGCTCGGCGCGACCTCCGCGCTCGACCCGGCGGAGCTGGCGTCGGCCGGCACGCGGTGCGACGTGGTCGTCGAGGCCGCCGGCAACGCGCGCGCCTTCGAGGCCGCCCTCTCCGCGACCGCCCCCGGCGGCCGGACGGTCACCGTCGGCCTGCCCCCGCCCGACGCGCTGGCGAGCATCTCGCCCCTCCAGCTCGTCGCAGAGGCCCGCACGGTGATGGGCAGCTACCTCGGCTCCGCCGTGCCGTCGCGCGACATCCCGGTCTTCGCGCAGTGGTGGCGCGAGGGACGCCTCCCCGTCGAGGCGCTCGTCTCGTCGCGGATCTCCCTCGACGACATCAACCTCGCGATGGACGAGCTGGCGGCCGGGACGGCGCTGCGGCAGGTCATCGAGCTCTGAGGCCCAGCCCCGAACCGCGGGGGGTCAGGCCTGGGGCGAGATCTCGTCGGCGACGAGCTCCCAGTCCTGCGGGGCGTCGCGGTGGGGGCGTACGGGCACGACCATCACGGGGCTCCTCGCCTCGCGCACGACCGTGCGTGCCAGCGACCCGAGGCACGCCGGCTCGAAGGCGTGCGGCCCGTGCCGACCGACGACCACGAGCGAGGCCACCTGCGAGTCGTCGACGAGCACGTCGGTCGGCCACTGGTGCCGCACCTCCACCGTGACCTCGACCGCGGGGTGCCGGACTCGCAGCCCGTCCACGACACCCGTCAGGGCCCGCTGCTGCTCGGTGCGCCACTCGGCGGCGACGCGGTCGGTGATGATGTCGTCGTAGACCGCGTCGAGGCGCCACGCGTGGACGACCCTCAGGGGCGCACCCGTTGCCTCGGCCTCGGTGAAGGCCGCCTCGAGCACCGCGAGCGGCACCCCTCCCTCGTGGACGCCGACGACCACCTCTGCGGGGCCGTCCGTCGTGGGCTGCCAGTCCGCGGGCACGGAGACCACCGGGCAGTCGGCGTGCGCCGCCACGGCGTACGCCGTCGAGCCGGCGAAGAGCCGCCGGAGGCCGTGCGGCAGGTGGTGCTGCACCACCACCGCCCGAGCGTCGCGGCCCAGGTCCACGAGGACGTGCGCGGGGGTGCCGGCGACGGCGAGGGTGCGGAAGGGCACCGTCCCGTCCGTGAGCCCGGCGAGCTCGTCGCCGACCTGCTTGATCACCCAGTGCGCCATGTCGGCGGTCTCGGCGAAGGTCAGCAGGGCGCGCGGGGGCGGTCCGGTGAGGGCCGTGCGGAAGGCGTGGACGGCCACCACCTCCGACCTGTCACGTCGCGCGCGGTCGATGGCCCACCGCAGGGCGGCGGTCTCCCGTCCGGGTCCGCTGACGCCGACGACGACGGCGTCCTTCGTGGTGGTGTCCATGGTCGTCCTCCTCCTCGGGCGGCGCTCCTGCCCCTGCGTCCAGCGTCGTCCTCGGCGCCGGCGCACGACAGGGCCACAGGTCCCGCCGACGGCAGCGACCGTCCTGCCATGAATGGCCGACGCGGAGCGTGGGTACGACGACGGCATGGAGCCCATCCCCGAGACGCTCGAGGCCCTGGACGAGCTGGACCCCTACCTGGACGACACCCCCCTGGTCGACCAGCTGAGGGCCACCTCCGACCGCGCGCTGGCGGCCGCCCCCGGCCTCGTCGGCGTGAGCATGGCCTCACGCGCCCACGACCTGACCTTCACCGTGGTGGCCACCGACCAGGAGATCGCCGCCCTCGACGCGGTGCAGTACCTCGACTCCGGGCCCTGCGTCGACGCCATCGACCTGGGCCACGGCATCGCCACCTCGCCCGAGGGCCTGCTGAGCGAGTCTCGGTGGGGCCAGTTCGCCCGGGCCAGCGCCGCGATGGGCGTGCACAGCACGCTGACCCTGCCGGTCCTGAGCGAGGGCTCGGTCGTCGCGACGGTCAACCTCTACGGCCACGCGGCCGACACGTTCGTCGGTCGGCACGCGGCGCTGGCCGAGGTCTTCGGCGCCTGGGCCCCGGGGGCGGTCGCCAACGCCGACCTCGACTTCTCCACCCGCACGCTGGCCGAGGGAGCCCCGGCGCAGCTGCGGGACACGGCGACGATCGACACCGCCACGGGCATCCTCGCCGCCCACCGCGACCTGCCGGTCACCGACGCGCGGGGCGAGCTCGACGACGCCGCGCGCCGCGCGGGGGTGCCGGTCGTGCTGCTCGCGCGGGTGCTCGTGCAGCTGCACCACGAGCGCTGAGGGGACCTCTTCAGACGCTGCGTCAGGCCTCGTGGACGCACTCCCCGTCGATCCAGGTCGAGCGCACCCGCGCCCGACCGATCTCGTGGGGGTCGAGGAAGGGGTCGGAGTCCAGCACGACCAGGTCCGCCACCGCGCCGGGCCGGACCGTGCCTGCGTCGTCGCGGTGGTTCACCCACGCCGAGCCGCTCGTGTAGGCGGCGAACGCGACCTCGATGGGGATCGCCTGCTCCGGCAGGAACGGCTCGGTGCCCGCCGGCGCCGGCTCGCCGTACGCCGTGCGGTGCACCGCGGTGTGGATCGCCGCGAGCGGGTCGGGGGTGCTCACCGGCCAGTCGCTGCCGGCCACGAGCCGTGCCCCGGCGGCGTGCAGGTGGCCGAACGGGTACTGCCGCCCGGCGCGCTCGGGTCCCAGGAACGGAATGGTGAGCTCGGTCATCTGGCCGTCGTAGCAGGCCCACAGCGCCTGGATGTTGGCCGCGACGCCGAGCGCGGCGAAGCGGCGAACGTCGTCGGGGTGGACGAGCTGGAGGTGCGCGACGTGGTGACGCCGGTCGGGGTGCGTGCCCTCGAAGGCGTCGAGCGCCTCACGCACGCCGCGGTCGCCGAGGCCGTGGACGTGCACCTGGAAGCCGTGGTGGTCGAGCTCGCCGACGTAGGACCGCAGGCTCTCCGGGTCGACGAAGGAGATCCCGGTGTTGTCGGTGGCGTGCCCGCAGCGGTCGAGGTAGGGCTCCACCAGCGCTGCCGTCCCGTTCTCGGCGACGCCGTCCTGCATCACCTTGACCGACGTGGCCGCGAACCTGCCGACCGAGTAGTCCTCGCGCTTCGCGAGGAGGTCGGTCACCTGCTCGCGCCCGCGTGCCCGGTCCCACCACAGCGCACCCACGACCGTGCCCGTGAGGTCGCCGTCCGCGGCCGCGCGGGCGTAGGTCGGACCGACGTCGCGCATGCCGGAGTAGGCGCCGACGATGGCGTCCTGCCAGGCGGTGATCCCGAGGGAGTGGAGGTGGCGCTGGCCCTCGACGAGCGCGGCGTGGAGCTGGGCGTCGTCGACGGGCGGCAGCACGTGGTCGAGCAGGGCCATCGCCCCTTCGTGCAGCACACCGGTCGGGTGTCCCCCGGCGTCGCGCTCGATGCGACCGTCGGCGGGATCGGGGGTGCGGGCGGTGATGCCGGCGACCTCCAGCGCGCGGGTGTTGACCCACATCCCGTGGTGGTCACGGTTGGCCAGTGCGACCGGACGATCGCGCACCACCTCGTCGAGCTGCTGCGCGGTCGGAAGGCCGCCGGGGAACGCCGCCATCGCCCAGCCACCGCCCTGCACCCAGCCGTCGCCGGGACGGGAGCGGGCGTGCTCGCCGATGTGGCGCACGTACGCCGTCGCGTCGGCCGGGAGCCCGCTCAGGTCGCACCCGAGTCGCTCCAGCCCGCCCTGCACCGGGTGCACGTGGGCGTCGGTGAAGCCGGGCAGCAGCAGCCCCCCGTCGACGTCGACGACCCGCGCCCCGGCAGGCACCGTGTCCGCGCCCACGGCCGCCACGCGACCCTCGCGGACCAGGACGTCACCGACCCGCCCGAGGTGGGCGTGGCCGTCGAACACGGCAGCGTTGCGGAAGACCGTGACGACCACGTCGCCTCCTGGGTAGGTCGGAATGGCACTCAGTGTCGCGCACCGGGCGCGGCCGGGAGGTCGAGGCGGAACACCGCCCCCGGCCCGTCGTCCGGTGCCACGCACACGATGCGACCACCGTGGCGCTCGACGATGGTGCGGCACAGCGAGAGGCCCAGCCCCGTTCCGACGTACGACGCCTGGACCTCCTCGCTGCGGTGGAACCGGTCGAAGACGCGCTCGCGGTCCGCCGCCGGGACCCCGATGCCGTGGTCGCGCACCTCGATGACGACCCGGTCGCCCCGGACGTGCGCGTCCACCTCGACCCGGGGCGGCACCCCGGGGCGGGAGTACTTGGCGCAGTTGCCGAGGAGGTTGGCGAAGAGCTGACGCACGGCGCTGCGGTCGGCGTGCACCGCGGGGATGTCGGGCTGCACGACGACCGGCGCGGCGAGCCCGACCAGCTCGCCCACCTCGGCCAGCAGCCCGCGGCTCCCGCCGAGGACGACCACCTCGGGCCGGAGCTGGCCACCCTCCGCGGCCGCCTGCGCGAGCAGGTCGTCGATGAGGTCGCTCATGTGGACGACCGAGCGGTCGACGCGGCGGATCGCGTCACGTGTGTCGTCCCGACCGGTCCCGTCGAGGTCGTGGTCGACGAGCGAGAGCCAGGCCCGCATGGTGGTGAGCGGGCCGCGGAGGTCGTGGGCAGCGGTCGACGCGAACTCCACCAGCGGCCGGAACCCCGAGCGGTGCGCGGTGACCTCCCGGACGACCAGCAGGGTCCCGAGCCGACCGGCGGCGAGCGGCCGGGACGTGACCGCAAGGACCATCTCGCCCCCGTCCGCGAGGGGTACGACGACGTCGCCGGGACCCAGCTCCGGGCGGCGCCACGCCGACGATCGGGTCGGGCGGTCGAGCAGGGCCACCAGCGCCGCCAGGGCGCGCTGATCGTCCCCCGGCAGGTGTCGGCGGGCGAGCCGCGCGCTCGCGGCGTTGTGCGTGGTGACCCGGTGCTGGTCGTCGAGGACCAGGAGGCCCTCCCCCATGCTCCCGGTCATCCTGGAGAGCAGCTCGGCCTGGGCGTCCGACACTGCCTGCGCCGCGACGAGCTGCCGGACGAGGTCGTCCACGCGGTCGCGGAGCGTGCCCACGGCGAGGGCCGTCAGGAGGAGGGCCAGCAGGAAGGACTGGGTGCCCATCGCCTCGACGTAGGGGTCGTCGAGGCGGGCGATGGGTCCGTGCCCGTCTGCGGTCAGCACCAGGGCGACCGTCCCGAGCGCGCACGCGTGCAGAGCGGCGGTGAAGGTCGTGAAGCGCGAGGCGCACCACCCGGTCAGGGGGACGAGCAGGAACACCAGGGGAAGCGGCTGGAGGAACATCGCGACGACGGCGGCGGCCGACGTGCCCCACAGCACGGCCAGCTCGGCGCGACCACCGCCGCGGACCCGCTGGTCGGCGTGCCCGCGCCGCCACTCCCAGGCCAGGTGACCGACGCTCCCGATCACGATCGTCCCGGCGACCTGTCGGCCCCAGACCAGCACGGCGTCGACGAGGTCCGGGGCGTCGCCCGCGACCCACAGTGCGAGGGTGAGCAGCAGGGCCCCGACGGCGCAGCCGACCAGCACGGCCGCGATGCCGACGGCGAGCGTGCGGAGGGTGTGGACGCTGTCCCGGTCGCCGGCGCCGATGAGCGTCGGGCACCAGCGGCGCAGCAGTGCCACCACCAGCCAGGTCTGCACCGCCACCCCGGCGCTGCCCAGGATGACGAGGGGCACGTCCGCCCCTGTGACCGCCAGCACGACGCCCAGCAGCACGGCGACCAGCAGCAGGACCTCGGCCTGCCGGTCCGGCCGCTCCGCCAGCAGCCAGAGGACGGCCACCCCGGCAGCGGGCCACACGAGGCTGACCGACGAGCCGGGCAGCACGGTGGCCCGGCCCACGAGGACGAGGAGGACGTACGCCACGGCGAACCCGAGCGTGGCCGGCAGGCCGAGCACCCGGACCGACGTCATGGCTCCACGGTAGGGCTGCCGCAGCCCGGCCGGCACGATTGAAGGCAAAACTATCCGGCGCCGCCCCGGACGGGTGCCCGACCTAGGCTGACGCCATGGGTGAGGAGCAGCTGCGCCAGGCGGTCGACGCGGCGATGCTGCCGCTCGTGGCCTCCCTGGCCCCGGCCGGCGTGCTGGAGGCGCACTGGCTGCCGGACCGCGGCGGTTCCCCCGTCGTCTGGATCCGCGTCGCCACCGAGGCCGGTCGCGTCGCGGTCGAGTCCTACCCCTGGGTCCTGCCCCAGGTGCAGGTGATCCTCGCGCGCCTCGGGCTGTCGCCGGAGAAGGTGCTGGCCCTGAGGATGGAGGTCACCTCGGTCGAGGCGGAGGACCGGCTCTTCGAGTGAGCCGGGTCCGCCCGCCTAGGAGCTCCGCGCGTCGGTGATCGAGGTGATCCACGACTGGTGCGTCGTGCTGTTCTTCGTGATCGCGAGCAGCTCGTCCATGTGCGGCTCGAGGCCGGTGACCTTGTCGAGCGGCACGCCGACCACCAGCTGGAAGCCCAGCCCCTTCCAGGCGCGCACCGCACGACCGGCGAACTCGGAGTCGGCCTTCACGAAGCCCTCGTCGAGGAAGACCGGCGCGAAGCGCGGGCGCGAGCGCATCTCGTCGCCGAGGCGGAAGCGCAGCGCCGACCCGACGATGAAGGCCACCAGCTCCTGGCTCTCGCCGCCGCTCTTCTCCCCCAGCGTGCGGTAGGTCGCCCGCAGCTCGCCGGTCAGCGAGTCGTAGCGTTCGGCGCTGACCTCCACGTGACGGCGTACGTCGAGCAGGCGGTCGCGCTCGCTCGCGGTGCCGTCGCCGCCCTGGGCCGGGCGGCGCAGCTGCTCCATGAAGCGGCTGAGCTCGGCGAAGCGCTGCTCGAGGTCGGCCTCGTCGGTGTCCGGCGCCGGCCGCGCTGTGAGCGCGCGCAGGTCACGCAGGAACACCTGCACGTGCGCCGGGGCGAGGCGTCGCAGCCGGATCCGGAGCCGGTCGCCGGCGCCCCCGAACTCCAGGCGGCGCAGGATCGCGTTGATCGGCTCGAGCCGGTCCTCGATGTCCTCGACCGACGCGGCCATCGCGCCCAGGAGCGGCACGAGGTCCTGGCCGCTCCACTCGGTGAGGCGGCGCCGCCACTCCGAGCGACGTCCGGCCAGGCCGGTGCCGCGGATCTCCTCGAGGATGCGCGCGTAGTCGCCGTACGACTCCGCCGTGGCACCGAGGTTGGGCGACTCCCACTGGAGCTTGTAGGCGCGGAACGTCGCGGCGAGCTCGTCATCGGCGCGGCGGAGCTCCGCCTCGGCGTCACCGACCGCCTCGCGCAGCCGCTCGGCCAGGCGCTGGGAGGTCTCGGCGAAGCGGTCGAGGTCGTCGGGGTCGCCCGGTGCCGCCGCGGCGCGGAAGTCCGCGGCGAGCGCGTCGCACTGCTCCTCGTCCAGCGCGAGCGGCGCGGCCGTCTCGAGGCGGTCGTTGACCAGGTCCTCGTCGTCGACGAGGCGTCCGTGCTGCTCGTTGAGCTCGCGCTGGCGCTCCTCGAGGCCGAAGCGGACCCGGCGCGTGGACTCCAGCTGTTCGGCGAGCCGCTCGATCTGCTGCTCCAGCACGTGGAGCTCGTCGTCGGCGCCGAGGATCTCGGTGCGCCGGGACTCCAGCTCCGCCAGGCGCCGCTCGCTCGCCTCGACGTCGAGGTCGTCGAAGCGCGCGACCGCCACGGCGTCGTACGCCGAGCGCTGGTGCTCGAGCACCGCGGCACGTCGGTCGAGCTCTGCCACCTCGGCGTCGATGGCGTCGAGGTCGGCGCCGATCGAGGCCAGCTCGGCGTCGATCTCCTCGATCGCGTCGGCGTTGGAGAAGCCGATGATGCTGCGGCCCTCGGTCCGACCGTGGGTGCCGCGGCGCCCGCTGCGGGTCTGGCCGGCCAGGGTGACGCGGAAGCCGCCACCGTCCAGGTCGGACGCGTCCTCGACGCACAGCGCGTTGCGGGCCTGCTCGGCGACGTGCGCCTGCACCCAGCCCGAGAACGGCGAGTCCTTGAAGAGCAGCTTGCCGGCGATCCGCTCGGGGTCGGCCGGGCCCAGGTCGGGCAGGTCGAGCGGGACGCCCTCGAAGACGAGGCGCCCACGCAGGTGCAGCCCGTCGATGGCGCGGGAGAAGTGCGACAGCCGGTCCACCGGCACCAGCAGGGTGCGGGCGCTGGCACCGAGGACGGTCTCGACCGCGGTGCGCCAGCGGGACTCCTCGGGCGCGAGGTCGAGCAGCTCGGCGACGTAGGGCAGCTCGTCCTCCGAGAGCCCCGACGCGCGCGCCACCTCGGCGCGCAGCTCGTGCATGCGGGAGCCGACGCGCCCCTTCTGGCTCTCCAGCGACCCGCGCTCGCGGCGCAGCTCGGCCTGGCGGTGGCTCAGCGGGTAGCGCCGGTCGCGGGCGCCATCGCGCTCGCGCTTGAGCCGCTCCTGCTCGCGCTCCCAGCCGGCGAGCCACTGTCGCGCGTGCAGCTGCAGCACGGCGAAGGCCTCGGCCGACATCAGCGCCGAGTCGATGTCGGGGGCGCTGGCGTCGGCGACGTCGATGAGCGGCAGCAGCCGGTCAGAGAGGACCGTACGCCGGCTCGCCCGGTCGTCGCGGACCACCTTCTCCTGCTCCACGGACAGGGCCAGCGACTGCAGGGTCGACCCGCCCGCGGCGCGGTGGGCCTCCTGCGCGGCCTCGGCGTCCGCCACGAGCGCCCGCTCGGCGGCGGTGGTCGCAGCGAGCGCATCCGTGGTCGCGGCGCGGTCGGCCCGGTTGGTCGTCACCGCGTGGGAGATCAGGCGCAGGTGCTCCTGGAGCAGCCACGTGCGCAGCGGGGTGTCGCCGGAGCGGGTGACACCGAAGGAGTCCAGCTCGGCGAGCCGCCGCGCGGCCCGGACCTTGCGCTCGTGGATGCCGGTGATGGGCTCGAGGAGCTCGAGCTTGTGCTGCTCGGTGCGCATCGCGGCGTGCGCCGCGTCGAGGTCGTCGAAGTGCTCGACGGCGCGGTCGGCGGCGGCATAGGTCGCCGGGCGCTCGAGCACCATCTCCTTGTAGAGCTCGTCGACGCTGCGGACCTGGTTGCCCGACTGGATGCGGGCCAGCAGCCGCAGCGCCTTCGCGCCGTCACCGTTGGCGCCGATGCCGAGGCGGGCGTGCAGCACGGCGGCGAACTCGGCGTACGTCCGGTGGACCCGCACGCCGGGGAACAGCTTCTTGAGGGTGTTGGCGTGGAAGCGCTCGGCGACCGCGACCTCGAGGGTGTCGAGCGGCAGCGGGCCGTCGTGGGTGACCAGCTGCATCTGGACCTCGCCGGAGCGGGTCGCGCGGCGCGGGACGTAGTAGGTGCGGAGCACGGTGAACTGCCCGCCGCGGTCGTTGACGAACGTCATCGCGACCGCGCCCCAGGTGTCGCCGCCGCGCCCGCGCAGCAGCTGCTCCACCGGGCGACCCGTGCGCGGGTCGTCGATGACGTCGACGGCGCCGCGCAGGTAGGACAGCAGGTTGCGCTGGCCGACGCTGCGCGCACGGCCCGCGACGGCATCGTTGGAGGCGCCGTTGAACTTGGTGTCCGACGGCATCATCAGCGCGGTGTAGGCGTCGAGGATGGTGCTCTTGCCGACGCCCGAGGCGCCGGAGATCATCGTGGCGTCACCGCGCATCGGCACCGAGGTGAGCCCGCCGAAGCCGCCCCAGTTGACCAGCTGCAGCAGCGCCGCACGCCACTGCATGGTGTCGTCGGCCGGCGTGACGACGCTGTGCTCGGCGAAGAGCCCGTCGGGGCCGGAGTCGGGGCCGGAGTCGGGGGTGGCGTCGGGGCGCACCTCGTCGATGCTCATGCCTGCTCCTGTCCCTGCTCGTCGGCAGCCGGGTCGAAGAGGTCGCCCTCCGGCTCGTCCGGTGCCTCGCCGCCGTTGGCGCGACGCAGCGCCTCGAGCAGCTCGTGGAGCAGCTCGAGCGGCAGCAGCGGCTCGACGGCCTCGCTGATCTCGAAGCGGTCGTCGCCGGGGGCGCCGATGAGCAGACCGGCCTTCACGATGCTGGTCACCGCGTTGCGGGCACGCTTCTCGTCGCCCGCCTCGTCGGTGGCGTGGGCCGGACGGAAGCTCTCGATGTAGTCGACGACGTCGTCGCGGTCGACGTACACCCGTGCGTCACCGCCGGCGAGCCCGGCACGGAGCCGGTCGCGCAGGTGCACGAGCACCAGCGTCTCCTCGCGCGACCACGCCACGTCGTGGAGCAGGGTCGGGAAGCGGCCACCGGTCTCGGAGGTCGCCTGGCGCTTCCACGCGACCTCGCGGGACCGGTCGACGAGGAGGTCGAGGAACAGGTCGTTGAGGCGCCCGCGGATGACGCGCTCGTGCTCGACGAGCACGCGCCAGTCGCGCGGGTGGGTCCGGGCGCTGATGAAGCGCTGCTTGAGCAGCGTGACGAGCGCGTGCCGCTGGCCGTGCTCGAGCCCGCCCTCGTCGCCCTCCCACAGGGAGACGGAGGCCAGGTCGAGGTCGGCGTCCTCGCTCTCGAGGTGCGTGTCGGTCTCGAGGTCGGTGTCCACGCTCATGCGCGGGCCTCCTGGTCGTGGGTGTCGAGGTCGGGGTCCGGCAGCGCCACCCGCGGGACCGCAAAGGTGCGGCGGGTGCCGTCGTGGCGTACCGCGACGTAGGTCTCGGCCGGTGCGAGCGTGGTGTCGTGGCTGCCGGGGGCGGCGGCGGGCTCGCGCGCCAGATCGGCGGCGAGGTGGAGCAGGCCGAAGATCTCGACCGGCCGCTGGAGCGACGGCTCGAGCCGGTCGAAGAGCTCGCCGAGCGAGCGCGCAGGCGAGAGGTCCGACCGTGCGGCCTGCAGCCGGTCGCGCAGCGAGTCCAGCTGCGGGCCGCCGTGCGCGATCAGGTCGTCGAGCGACACCGGCGGCGCGTCGGCGGGGTCGGCGGTCCGGATCGGGTCGGGCAGCACGTCGTCGGCGGGGTCGTGGAAGCGCTCGCGCAGGTGGTCCACGGACGCCCGCGCGGGGAGCAGCGGCACCGCGTGCACGGCGCGGGGGCCGGTGGTCGCCATCCAGGTCATCAGCTCCGACTCGACCTGGCGCAGCGTCTGCTCGAGCTCGCGGTCGCGCGCGGCGTCGTGGGAGACGATGTACTCCTTCAGCGTCGCGGTCACACGCGAGCGCTGCGACAGCACCCGGTCGAGGCCCTCGCGGACCAGGCTCACCGTGCCGCGCAGCTCGGCGCGGTCGGCGTCGCTGAGGAGCCGGTCGGCGAGCGGGTGCTCGAGCAGGGCTGTGAGGTCCTCGCGCAGCTGGGTCACCATCGCGTCGTCGCGCAGCAGCGCGAACGCCCCCTCGAAGGCGCGGCCCTCGTGGGTGGCGGTCATCAGCGCGTCGGCGCGGGCGAGGTAGGCGTCGATGACCTCGCCGGCCGGGCGGTCCTCGGCCCGGAAGGCGGCCAGGATCTCGCCGCGGATGGCCCCGAACCGCTCCTCGACGCGGGCGAAGTCGCTGGGGAGGGCGGAGACGAGCGAGAGCAGCTCGGTGAAGCCCTCGTGCATGTAGTCCTCGGTGGCCCCGAGCATCTCGTCGCCGTCGACGAGCCGGTCGCGCTCGGCCCGCAGCCGCGCGATCTCCTCGTTGAGGATCGTCACCCGGGTCGTGCGGTCGGGGTTGGCCTCGGAGTTGAAGCGGCGCACCGTGCCCAGGATCGTGGTGATGCGGTGCTCGCTGAGGGTGGCGCGGTCGCGGCTGAGGTTCTTCACCAGCTCGAGGGCCTGCTGCGCGTGCGAGGTGAGGGTGTAGACCTCGTGGCCCTGCTCGTCGAGCGAGCGCACCAGCCACTGGCCGCGCATCCATCGCTGGCAGATCTCACGGCCGCTGCCGCTGGGCAGGTCGGTCTCGCCGGACTCCCGGATGCCCGCGAGGTGCTCCTCGACCTGGGTGTGCAGCCGCGCCGTGGGGATGGGCCGGTTGTTGCGGCCGAAGGCGGCCCGGAAGATCGTGATGACCACGGGGGCCTGCCGCTGGTGGAGCAGGGTCAGCGTGGGCTGGGCGAAGGCGCCCTTGACCCGCGCGAGCTCGACCGCGATCTCGCTCACTGCTCACCTCCACCTGCGCGCGTACGGACCTGTCTGCGACGCGACAGCATCCCAGAGCGGCCGTACGCCGGCGGGCAGCGGGGGCCGCGCGCGTCGTGCGCGGAGGGGTTCACCCTCGAAGCTGGAGCCTTGCCCCCGAAGCTTCGGGGTGGAGGCTCCAGTTTCCCCGGGTACCCGGGGATCGCGACCGACAGCGCCGACGGACAGCGACCCTCAACGCCGCCGGATCCGGATCGGCCCCTTCGCCGTCGAGGGGTCCACCACGTGCCCGGCCTGGGTGATCTCCACCTCGCCGCGCTCGACGAGGCGCCGGGCCGCGCGCCGGGCCGGCTCCATGAGGTCGCGCCAGGAGTCCTCGTCGCCGACCAGGCGGGCGGCATCGGAGGGGCAGATCGTGGCCGAGCGGGCGCGCTGGGCGAGCAGGTCGGTGATCGCTGCCTCGAGCCGCCGGTCGACCTCGCTCACCCCGCGCTTGCGGCAGGAGGTCGAGCAGTAGCGCACCTGGTCCCAGTCGCGCTCCCACTTCTTGCGCCACTCGATGGTGCGCCCGCAGGACTGGCAGGTCTTGGGCTCGGGCGTCATGCGTCCAGTGTGCCGACCGGCACCGAGCTGCGTCGGGGACGGCGTACGACGCGTGTGACCTCACCCTCACCTCGTGGACCTGAGGCATAGCGGGCGGTCGTCGTCGGTTGGGACGAGGAGACAGACCCTGAGAAGCAACGAAAGGCACCCGCATGCGCGCACTCGTCCAGCCCCGTTTCGGAGACCCGTCCGAGGTCCTCTCGGTGACCGAGGTCCCCGACCCCCAGCCCGGTCCCGGTCAGGTGCTCGTGCGCGTGCTCCTCTCCCCCATCCACAACCACGACCTGTGGACGGTGCGCGGCAGCTACGGCTTCAAGCCCGAGATGCCGGCGCGCGCCGGGACCGAGGCCGTCGGCGTCGTCGAGGCGCTCGGCGAGGGCGTGGAGGGCCTCGAGGTCGGCCAGCGCGTCGCCACGGGCGGCGCCTTCGGCGCCTGGGCCGAGCTCATCGTGGCTCCGGCCGCGGGCCTGGTCCCGGTGCCCGAGGGCGTCTCGGACGAGGCAGCTTCGCAGCTGGTGTCGATGCCGTTCAGCGCCATCGCGCTGCTCGACTTCCTCGAACTCTCCGAGGGCGACTGGTTCGTCCAGAACGCCGCCAACGGCGCCGTCGGTCGCCTGCTCGCCCAGCTGGCGGAGGCCCGCGGCGTGCACGTGCTCGGACTCGTACGCCGTGCCGACGGCGTCGAGGAGCTGCGCGAGCAGGGCATCGGCCACGTCGTGGCCACCGACGACGACGGCTGGCGCGACCGGGTCCGCGAGATCGTCGGCGACGCACCCCTCGTGGCGGGCGTCGACTCGGTCGGCGGGTCCGCGGCGGGCGACGTCGTGTCCCTCCTGGCCGACGACGGCGTGCTCGTGGTCTTCGGCGCGATGGCCTCCCCCACGCTGGAGATCGGCTCGGGCGACGTGATCTTCAAGCAGGCCGTGATCAAGGGCTTCTGGGGCAGCAAGGTCTTCGGCGCGATGTCGGCGGACAAGCGGGCCGCCCTCATGGGCGAGCTGGTCCGCGGCATCGCCGCCGGGACGCTGACCCTCCCGGTGGAGAAGGTCTACGCGCTGGAGGACATCGCCGACGCCGCCCGCGCGAACGGTGCGCCCGGTCGCCGCGGCAAGGTCCTGCTGCGCCCCTGAGCCGGCTCCCGGTCGCGGGACGCCGCACGATCAGCGGACGACCGCGACCGGGCACTGGGCCCGGTGCAGGACGGCCTGGCTGACCGACCCGAGCAGCAGGCCGCGGAAGTAGCCCTGGCCGCGCGAGCCCACCACGACGAGCGAGGCGTGGGCGGAGGCGTCCACCAGGCACTTCTCCGGGGTCACCGGGATCGCCTCGTGCTCGATGCGTACGTCGGGGTGCTCGCCGCGCATGCCGGCCAGGCTCTCGGCGAGGAGGAGCTCGCGGTCCTCGAGCTCGACCCTCCGCGGCTCGTCGCTCCAGACGTCGGCGGAGGCGAGGTGGTCGCGCCAGCCGTGGACGGCCACGACGGTCTCCCCCGTCTCCTCGGCACGGCGTACGGCGAACTCGAGCGCCGCCATGCTCGTCACCGAGCCGTCGATGCCGACCACGATCCGCCTCGAGGTGGCGTCGCGGGGCTCGCGCACCACGACGACCGGGCAGGCTGCGTGGCGGGCGAGGTGCTGGCTCACCGAGCCCATCAGGGCCTCGCCGGCGGCGCTGTGGCCGCGGCTGCCCACCACGAGCGCGGACGCGTGGTCCGCGGCGTGGAGCATCACGTCGACCACGTTGCCCGAGCGCTCCCGGGTCGTGACGTCGGTGACGCCGAGGTCGGCGAGCTCCTTCTCGGCCTCGCGCAGCAGCTCGGAGCAGTCGCGGACGTAGGTCTCGGTCACGACGATCGATCCGCCGACACCGCCCCACGTGGGCGCGAGGAGCTCGTTGACCGCGAGCACGCGGACCGGGGCGCCGGTGCGCAGCGACTCCTCCGCCACCCACCTCAGCGCGAGCTTGGCGTCGTGCGAACCGTCGTAGGCCACCACCAGGGGCAATGTCGTCCTCATGGCTCCAGCCTCGCGGCGGCCGGCGACGACCGTCAGGGGCCTAGGTCCCTGACCGGCGGGACCAAGGGTCCCTCCGTAGGGTGGCGCCATGGCGCGCCCCCTGACAGTCAGCGACAGCACGGTCGTCCCGGCGAGCGCGGAGGCGATCTACGCCCGGGTGGCGGACCCCTCGCAGATGCCGCGGTGGAGCCCGGAGAACATCGCCGGCAGGGTGCCCACCCCAGGCACGCCCCTCACCGTCGGCGACACCTTCGTCGGCACCAACCGGCGAGGCCCGGCGCGCTGGTCGACCCGGTGCGTCGTGACGGCCGCCGAGCCGGGACGCGAGTTCGCTTTCAAGGTCCGCGGGATCGGCCTGCGGAACCCGCGGGTGCGGAGCCGGATCGCCACCTGGAGCTACACCTTCGAGCCCGTCGCCGACGGCACCCGGGTCACCGAGACCTGGACCGACGACCGGCGGTGGCCCGACGCGGTGGCGGCCGCCTTCGACAAGGTCGCGACCCGCGGCCACCACTTCCACCAGTTCCAGCGGCGCAACATCGCCACCACGCTGAAGAGGCTCCGGGCCGACTTCGAGGCCTGAGCCCCGGTCGCGCCGGGCTCAGTCGACCTTCATCTCGCCCAGCTCGGACCAGTCGTCCTGGTCGACGGACTGGCTGACGATCCGCGGGGTCGCGGCGAGGTACGGCGGCAGCTCGTCCTGCGCGGCCCTGAAGTGCGCGGACCCGACGTGCGCGGCACCGGCGTCGCCGTCGCGGAAGGCCTCGACGAGGACGTACTCGTTCGGGTCGTCGAGGCTGCGCGACCAGTCGAACCACAGGCAGCCCTCCTCCGCACGCGTGGCCTCGGTGAAGGCCCGGGAGATCTCGGGCCACGCCTCGGCGTGCTCGGGACGGACGGCGAACTTGGCGGTGATGAAGATCAAGACGTCTCCTCTGTCGAAGGGGTTGCGTGACCGGTCAGGTGGCGGGGGTGGCGTCCGCCCGGTGTGAGGTGCGCGGGGCCCCGTCGACCGCCGACTGGACCATCGCGCCGAGCCTCTCCGAGACGATACCGAGCAGCGCCCCGGCGACCACGGCCACCAGCGACCCCCAGAGGTCGAAGCCGGTCCCGAAGAAGACCGCGGTGCCTGCGAAGCCTCCGGGGATGAACGACAGCAGCGGCAGGGCCGCCTCGATGCAGAGGACGAACCCCACGACGGTGACCATCAGGGCGAGCGCCAGCGTGGAGGCACTGACGTTCTCCAGCCCTTGGCTGATCACCCAGCCCCAGACGACGCCAGCCACGTTGGCGGCGAGGCCCTTGGCGAGACCGGTGGTGCCCCCACCCGCGGCGAAGAAGCAGGCCCAGGCCACGAAGGCGGCCCAGGTGATCAGGGTCAGCTCGACGCTGGCGTAGGTCCAGATGCCGGCGAGGACGCCGACCGAGATGCCGATGCCCAGCAAGGGCTTCACAGCGTTCATGGGGGTGCTCCCTAGGGGGTGAGGATCGCGCGACCGCGCACGCGGCCGGCGTCGAGGTCGGAGATGGCGGTCTGGAAGTCGTCCAGCGCGTACTTCTGGGTGTGGAGGGTGACCGCGCCGCGGGCAGCGAGGGCCATCAGGTCGCACAGGTCGTTGTAGGAGCCGACCAGGTTGCCGATGATGTTCTTCTCGGCCGAGATCAGGTCGATGGTGGGGACGTCGATGTTCTCGCCGTAGCCGACGACGTGGTAGTCGCCGGCCTGCCGGGTCATCGCCAGTCCCTCGGAGGTCGACCCGCCTTCGCCGACGAAGTCGATGACGACCTCGGCGCCGAGGCCCCGGGTGATCTCGAGGACCTCCTCGACCTGCCTGCCCTCGGCGACGACCCCATGGTCGGCGCCGATCGACAGGGCGAGCTTGAGGGCGTCGGGGTTGCGGTCCACGACGACCAGGTTCGCCGGGGAGAGCGCCTTCATCACCTGGATGCCGATGTGCCCCAGCCCGCCCGCGCCGATCACGACGCACGTGTCGCGCGGCGTGAGCCGACGCGCCGCCTTGGCCGCCGCGTGGTAGGCCGTCAGGCCGGCGTCGGCCAGGGCCGCCACGTCGGCGGGCTCGAGCGAGTCGTCGATCGGGACCACGCTCCGCGCCGAGGTCCGGAGGTACTCGGCGTACCCGCCGTCGGCGTTGATCCCGGGGAACTGGTTGTTCTCGCAGTGCACGTCGTCACCGGTGCGGCACGCGCGACACAGCCCGCACGTGATGAGCGGGTGCACGATCACCTTGTCGCCCTCCCGGACGTTGGTCACCGCCGACCCCACCGCGTGAACCCAGCCGGCGTTCTCGTGGCCGATCGTGTAGGGCAGCGTGACGCCGGACTTCTCCTCCCACTGGCCCTCGAGGATGTGCAGGTCGGTGCGACACACGCCGGCACCGCCGATCCGGACGATCACGTCGAAGGGCCCGGTGGCCTCGGGGACGTCGACCTCGGTCATCTCGAGGTCCTGGTGGTAGCCGACGACCTGCACGGCTCGCATCTTGCTCATGGGGTGTGCTCCTTCGTGGATCCGGGCAGCAGGGAGGTGAGGGGGATGAACGTGGCGTCGGACGGCTCCTCACCGTCGACGCGGCGGGTCTGGTCGTCAGCCGAGCCCGGGTAGCGGGTGCGGAGGAGTCCCCGGCAGAAGTGGGCGTTGCCGTCGATCGAGATCCGCGTGGACCGTGCGCGCCGCAGCGCCATCGGCACCTGGTCGGGCTCGTAGCCGACGCCGTGCTGGTCGACCATGACCGGCGCGGTCGGGCTGGTGCCGAGGCCCAGCGTCCGGCGCCGACGCAGCAGCGAGTCCTTCTCCGGACCCTCAGGCAGGTCGGCCAGCACGACCTCACCGAGCGCCGACTCCTCGAGACCGGCGTCGGAGCGCAGCAGCGCGGTCAGGCACCGCTCCATCGCCGCGGTGTGGGCCTTGACCTGGAAGGTGCGGCGCAGCTCGTCGAGGCTGTCCTCGGCCTCGTGGCGGAAGGTGCCCCGGTAGCCGGCGTCGGTGGCGAGACCGTGGTTGATGATCTCGGAGTCGTGGTGGTCGTCGAGCTCCACCACCACCCGGCCGACGCCCGGGAGCGCACGCAGCGCGTCCTGGGAGTCCGACGCCATCAGGTAGGCGAAGTTCGGCGAGCAGAACGAGGTGGGCAGGCGCAGGTGGACCTCGAGGTCGCCACCGCGGATGGCGACCGACCGTACGAAGCCGAGGTCGGTGATGGGCTCGTCGAGCTCGGGGTCGAACACAGCGTCCAGCGCACGGCGCACGGCGGCGTCACTCACCTCCGCCGTCGCGGCGGGCGATCCGGCGAGGAGGGTCATCACACGCTCGCCAGGTCGGCGGCCTCGGGCTGTCGCGGACCGGTCTCGGTCTCGTCGGCCTCGGGCAGCCGGAGCTCGGCGGGCACCTCGATGTCGTACATCCTGGCCGCGTTGAGGCCGAGGATCTTCTTCTTCTGGTCGGTGGTGATCGGGGCGTACTCGGTCATGTCCGCGGGGATCTGGAAGTCGACGAACTGCTCGATGAGCCAGCGCGGGGTCCACAGGGCGTAGTCGGAGGAGAACTGGATCCGGTCCTCCCCGATCCAGTAGAGGAGCTCGCCGATGATCTGGGCGAAGTAGCGCGGCCGGGTGTGCATGAACGGCATCGCCACCGCGAGCCCGCCGTGCACGTTGGGCTCCTGCGTCGCGATCCAGCAGAAGTCCTCCAGGCGGGGCAGGCCGACGTGCTCGACGACGAAGTTCAGGTCGGTGAAGTCGGTCGCCACGTGGTCGACGTCCGCGACGTCGAAGGCGTCCCGGTCGAGCGGGCGGATCGTCGGGCCCTTGTGGATGTGGATGTTCGTGATGCCGAGCTCGCGGCACAGCTCGAAGTACTGGTACGCCATCGGGTCGTCGAGCTTCCAGCCGCGCGAGTCGCCGTACCACTCCGCGGTGTAGAGCTTGACGCCCTTGAGCCCGAAGCGCTCGGCGTCCGCACGGAGCTGGTCGAGGCCGGCCTCGCCGTTGCGGGGGTCGAAGTGGTGGTTGTACGTCAGCTTGTCGGGGTGCTTCGCGGCCAGTGCCGACGCCTCGTCGGTCTGCCCGAACCCACGGTGGTAGAACTCGCCGAGGTGGGCCGGCTGGAAGATCGCGTGGTCGACGTAGCCGTCGGTGAACAGGTCCTTCATGAGCCGCTCGCCACCCTGGTAGGCGTAGTCCTCCATCGACCACACCTCGGACTCGGGCGAGAGGTTGCGGTGGTAGTCGTAGAAGCAGTCGATGAACTGCTGGCCCTGGACGTTCTTGATGTTCTCGGGCCGTGCGTCCCACAGGGCGACGTGGGCGTCGACGATGAAGTAGTTCTCGCCGTCCTTGCTGTACATGGGTCCTCCGGTGCTGGGCAGTCGAGTGACGGGGGTCACGTCCGGTTCTCGACGCTAGGCCGTCTCGCGGCGGCCGTCCCCCCTGCCGACGTCTCACTTTGAGATCGGGGCCCGTCTCAATTTGAGACGCCTCCGGACCGCCCGCAGCCGGCCACCGGATGTAACGTCCATCACATGAACGAGGGGAGCGCACCCCATGGCTGAGGCCGTCCCGGAGCGCGCCCGCCGACACCGGGAGCTGCAGCAGGCACTGGCCGGCGACGCGGCCCCCAGCTCCCCCGCGCGGCTGTCGAACCGCCTGGTCGCCTCGTGGCAGCGCAGCGAGGACTACGGCGTCCCGCTGGAGGGCATCGACCCCTCCTTCGTCGGCACCTTCGACAACGAGTCGTTGTTCTTCGAGTGCGGGCGCGAGGTGCTCATCGGGCTGCACAGGACCCTGGTCAACGAGCCAGTGTCGCTGATGCTCACCGACGCCGACGGCCTCGTGCTCAACCGGATGAGCGGCGACGCAGCGCTGCTGCGGGCCCTCGACGCCGTCCACCTCGCCCCGGGATTCGCCTACGCCGAACGCACCGTCGGCACCAACGGCCTCGGGCTCGCCATCGCGGATCGCGTGCCGACCGTGGTGCGGGCAGAGGAGCACTACGCGCTCAACCTCACCACCTACACCTGCGCCGCCGTCCCGGTGCTCGACCCGCTGACCGGAGAGCTGGAGGGCTGCGTCAACCTCACGACCTGGTCGAGCCAGTCGAGCGACCTGCTGCTGGCCCTGGCCCAGTCGGCTGCCAGCAACACCTCGGCCCTGATGATCGCACGATCGCGGGGGCAGCGGCCCCGTCCCGCCCAGCGCGGCGAGGTCTTCCGGGTGGAGACGCCGCGCCTCGAGCCGGGATCGGGGACGCTCACCGCGCTCGGTCCAGCCTGGACCGACGCGCTCGGGCAGGCCGGCGCCGCGATCGCCGCCGGTCGCATCGTCGCCGCCGTCGGCGAGGACGGCACCGGCCGCGCCACGTTGCTCGCCCAGGCGCTGCGCCAGCAGTACCCCCGCGAGCGGATCCTGGCGGCCTCACCGCCGGCGCCGCAGGACAGCGAGGCCTGGATCGGGCTGTGGACACCCGAGCTCGGCAAGCCCGAGACGGGCATCCTCGTCCGCGACGTCGACCGGTTGCCCACCTGGGTGGCCGAGCACATCCGCGACCTGGTGCTGCAGGCCCGGGTCCGTGCGCCCGGGGCCGAGGGCGTGCCGTTCTGCGTGACCGCGAGCAGCTTCGAGTCCATCCCTGCAGCCCTCGCCTCGCTCGTCGAGGCGGTCGTGGCCGTGCCTCCACTGCGCGAGCGGGTCGACGACGTGATGCCGATCGCCCGTCACGTCGCCCGACGGGTCCGCGGCCGCGACGTCACCATCACCGGGGCTGCCGAGACGGCTCTGCGCGGCTGCGGCTGGCCGGGCAACGTCCGGCAGCTCACCCAGGAGGTCACCCGCGCGGTCGGCCACGGAGACGTGCTCGACGCGCGGCACCTCTCCGCGGACGTCCTGTCCGGCAGCTCGCGCCGCCTCAGCCGCATCGAGGCGTTCGAGCGCGATGAGCTCGTGCGGGTCCTCACCCGCCCCGGCATCTCCATGCAGGAGGCCGCGGACGAGCTCGGGATGAGCCGGGCGACGGTCTACCGCAAGATCGCGCAGTACGACGTCCACGTGCCTCGCACCGGTCACTGAGCAGTGGGCACCGCGCGGCCCCACCCCGTCGGACGGGGCCCTGAGCGGCGGGCAGCCCATGGGGTGTGACCGCCGTCGGTGACCCGACCTAGCGTCGGAGGTCGGGCGCATTCCTGCGCCCCCGACGATCTTGCACCCACCATCTTGGGAGAGACATGCCGAACGAGCGTCCCAGCACCACCCCCGACCAGCGCGGCGAGGGCGACGAGCTCCACCAGGGCGTGAAGCGCGGCGAGCGCATGACGACCGCGACCGGCACGCCCCTGGGCGACGGGCAGAACTCGCTCAAGGTCGGCGACCGCGGGCCGACGCTGCTCGAGGACTTCGCCTTCCGCGACAAGATGTTCCACTTCGACCACGAGCGCATCCCGGAGCGGGTCGTGCACGCCCGCGGCTACAGCGCCCACGCGACGCTCGAGTGCCTCGACGCGATCCCCGACCTCACCCGGGCGGCGCCGTTCGCGAAGAAGGGCAAGAAGACCGAAGCGTTCGTCCGGTTCTCCACCGTCGCCGGCAACCTCGGCTCCCCCGACCTGGCGCGCGACGTGCGGGGCTTCGCGGTGAAGATGTACACCGAGGACGGCAACTGGGACATCGTCGGCAACAACATCCCGGTCTTCTTCATCCAGGACGCGATGAAGTTCCCCGACCTCGTCCACGCGGTCAAGGAGGAGCAGGACCGCGGCTGGCCCCAGGCCGCCTCGGCCCACGACACCTTCTGGGACTTCGTGTCGCTGATGCCGGAGTCGACGCACATGCTGCTGTGGGCGATGAGCGACCGCGCGATCCCGCGCTCGTTCCGCTTCATGGAGGGCTTCGGCGTCCACACCTACCGCTTCGTCAACGCCGAGGGCGACTCGACCTTCGTGAAGTTCCACTGGAAGCCGCGCCAGGGCATGCAGTCGGTGGTGTGGAACGAGGCACTCAAGATCAACGGCGCCGACCCCGACTTCCACCGTCGTGACCTCCACGCTGCGATCGAGAGCGGCGACCTGCCGCAGTGGGACCTCGGGGTCCAGGTCTTCGACGAGGCCTTCGCCGACGAGTTCGACTTCGACGTCCTCGACGCGACCAAGATCATCCCCGAGGAGGTGCTGCCGGTGCGCGTCATCGCGCGGCTCACCCTCGACCGCAACGTCGTCAACATGTTCGCCGAGAACGAGCAGGTCGCCTTCGGCACCCACAACGTGATCCCGGGCATCGACTTCAGCAACGACCCGCTGCTCCAGGGCCGCAACTTCTCCTACCTCGACACCCAGCTCAAGCGCCTGGGCAGCACCAACTTCACCCAGCTGCCGGTCAACGCCCCGCGCTGCCCGGTGGCGCACTTCCAGCGCGACGGGCACATGCAGACCTCCCTGCAGGAGGGGCGCGGCACCTACGAGCCCAACTCGCTGGCCGGCGACGACCGTGGACCGCGCGCCGACGTGGTCCAGGGCTACCAGAGCGTCATGCGGCAGGAGGCCGGGCCGACCCGACGACTGCGCGCGGAGTCGTTCGCCGACCACTACAGCCAGGCGCGCCAGTTCTTCCTGAGCCAGACCGAGGTGGAGCGCGAGCACATCGTGGCCGCCTTCGCCTTCGAGCTCGGCAAGGTCGAGGACCCGAAGATCCGCACCCGGATGCTGGGCAACCTCCGCAACGTCCACGAGGACCTCGCCGGGGCGGTCGCCGACACGCTCGCGATGCCGCTCCCCGAGGCGGCAGAGGCCGCGGTGCCGACGCGCACCGACCTGCCGGAGTCGCCCGCGCTGAGCATCCTGCTCAACGGGCCGGCGTCCTTCGCCGGTCGCAAGCTCGGCGTGCTGGTGACCGACGGCAGCGACAAGGCGGTGGTGAAGGCCGTCGCCTCGGCGTTCGAGGACGCCGGCGCGGTCGTCGAGTACGTCGCCCCGGCGATCGGCCCGGTGAAGCTCAAGGGCGGCGGCACGCTGACGCCGGACCACGCGATCGACGGCGGCCCGTCAGTGCTCTTCGACGCGGTGGCCCTGCTGCCGTCGTCCGACGGCGCCGACGCACTGGCCCGCCGTGCCAGCGCGAAGGACTTCGTCAGCGACGCCTTCGCCCACCACAAGCTGGTCGGGCTCGGCGCCGGCGCCACGGCGCTGCTCACGGCAGCAGGCGTGGAGCCGGACGAGGGCTTCCTCGACCTCGCCTCCGCCGACGACGCCGCCGTCTTCGTCACCCGCTGTGCCTCGTTGAGGCACTGGGACCGCGACGTCCGTGCCTGAGCCCGGTCCGGTGTCGCTCGGCTCCCCGACCGGGGCCGAGCGGGACGAGCTCACCGAGGCTGCCGCCGGGGCAGCGGGGGCGGCGGGCGACGTGTCCGCCGCCCTCGCCCTCGCCGGTGACCTGGGCGGGCGCTTGCCCACACCCGGCACCGGGCGCACCGCGCACGTGTGGTCGGCGCTGGCGAGCGTCGCAGCAGCCGACCTGACCGTCGCGCGCACCCTCGAGCCGCACCTCGACGCGCTCGCGATCCTCGCCCAGGCGGGCGAGCCCGTGCCGTCCGGCACGTGGGGCGTCTTCGCCGCCGAGGGGCCGGGCGAGCCGCTGCGCGCCTCGCGCGACGGGACGGCGTACGCCCTCACCGGGCGCAAGCACTGGTGCTCGCTCGGGGGCGTGCTCGACCACGCGCTGGTCAGCGCGTGGGTGGGTGAGGAGCGCCAGCTCTTCGCCGTCGACCTCACGCAGGACGCGGTCACCCCCGTGCCCGGCACGTGGGTCGCCCGTGGCCTCGTCGCTGTCGACTCGGGTCCCCTGGACTTCTCCGGCGCCGAAGCCCAGGCGGTCGGGGCGCCGGGGTGGTACCTCGAGCGACCGGGCTTCGCTTGGGGCGGCATTGGGGTGGCCGCCGTGTGGTTCGGCGGCGCCATCGGGATCGCCCGTCGGATGCTCGCTGCCTCCGCGAGCCGGCCTCCCGACCAGGTGGCACTGATGCACCTCGGGGCCGTCGATGCGCAGCTCCACGCGGCGCGCTGCGTGCTCGAGAATGCGGCCCACGCCGTCGACGCGGGGACGCTCGGCGGCGCCGACGGCTGGCGGGCCGCCCTGCGGGTGCGCGAGGTCGTGGCGCTCGCTGCCGAGGACGTGCTCCGCCGCGCCGCCCACGGGCTCGGGCCCGGACCGCTTGCCACCGACGACGAGCACGCCCGCCGCGTGGCCGACCTCGAGCTCTACCTGCGCCAGTGGCACGCCGAGCGCGACCAGGCGGCGCTGGGCGAGGCGCTCCTGCGGTCGGAGCCGTCCGGGTGGTGAGCGAGCCCGCCTTCCGCCACGACCGGGCCGGCACGCCAGCCGCCGCGTGGACGCCGTCGATCGAGGCCCTCCCGGCGTTGCACCTCCCGGACTCGCGTGCCCGTCTGGTCGTCGTCGGCGCCCACCCCGACGACGAGACCCTCGGAGCGGCCGGCCTGGTCCGCGCGGCCGCACGCGCCGGGTGGGAGGTCACCGTCGTGACGGCCACCGCGGGCGAGGGGTCGCACCCCGACTCCCCCACGCACCCGCCCGCCCGGCTCGCGGACGTACGCCGCCGCGAGCTGCACGAGGCGATCGCCGGCCTCGCCCCCGACGCGACAGTGGCGTGCCTCGACCTCCCCGACGGCGACGTCGCCGCGCACACGGACGCACTGGTCGCCGCACTGGTCGAGGAGGTCCGCACCCGGGGCGACGAGGTGGTGCTCTGCGCCCCGTGGCGCGGCGACGGCCACCCCGACCACGAGGCGGTCGGCCGCGCGGCCGCGGTCGCCGCCGTACGCACCGATGCGCTGCTGGTCGAGTACCCCGTCTGGCTCTGGCACTGGGGCTCCCCCGACGACGTGCCGTGGGACCGTGCCGCCCGGCTGGAGCTCGACAGGGCCGGTCGCGCGGCCAAGCGCACGGCCGTCGCCGCCCACGCCAGCCAGGTCCGCCCGCTGTCACCGGCACCCGGCGACGACGTGCTGCTCGGCCCGGACCTGCTCGAGCACTTCGACCGCGACGGCGAGGTCTTTTTGCTGCTCGACGAGCCCGTGCAGGACGACGCGCTCGACCAGGTCCACCGCGACCGACCGGACCCGTGGCAGGTGGAGTCGGCCTACGAGCGGCGCAAGCGGGCGCTGACGCTGGCCAGCCTGCCGCGCGAGCGCTACCGCAGCGCCCTCGAGGTCGGCTGCTCGGTCGGAGCGCTGGCCGTCGACCTGGCCGACCGCTGCGACCGGGTGCTGGCCATCGACGACAGCGAGGCCGCGATCGACCTCGCACGTCGGCGTACGGCCGGGATCGCCCACCTCGAGGTCCACCGGGCGCGGGTTCCCGAGCAGTGGCCCGAGGGACGGCACGACCTCGTCTCGATCTCCGAGGTCGGCTACTTCCTCAGCCCGCGACAGCTCGACGAGGTGGTCGGTCTGGCCCTCTCCGCACTGACCGACGACGGGCACCTGGTGCTGTGCCACTGGCGCCACCAGCCGGTCGGGTGGCCGCTGGCCGGTCCCGCGGTCCACGACGCCTTCCTCGCCACCGGTGCGCCCGTGCTGGTCGAGCACCACGAGCGCGACTTCGACCTGCTGGTGCTGGGGCGGCCCTCGTGAGAACGCCGTCGGCGGTCGCCGTCGTCATCCCCGCGCGCGACGAGGAGGCACTGCTCCCAGCCTGTCTCGAGTCGGTCCGGGTCGCCCGCGAGGTGCTGCGTGCCCAGCACCCGACCGTGCGCACCGAGGTGTTCGTCGTGCTCGACGTGTGCCACGACGACACCGCCGGCGTGGTGTCCCGACACGGCGTCCGGGCGGTCACGAGTCGCGCCGGCAACGTCGGCGCCGCGCGGGCGCTCGGGGTGGAGACGGCCGCCGAGTGGGCCGGGGATCGCGGCGACCTGTGGATCGCCAGCACCGACGCCGACAGCGTGGTGCCGCCCCACTGGTTGCTGACGCAGGTGCGCCTGGCCGCGGAGGGGCACGACCTCGTGGTGGGGACGGTCAGCCCGCGCCCGGTCGACCTGTCCCCCGACGTGCTGGCCGCCTGGCACGCCCGCCACACGCTCTCCGACGGGCACGAGCACGTCCACGGTGCCAACCTCGGCTTCTCCCTCGAGGCCTACCACCACGTCGGCGGGTTCGCCCCGCTCCCGGTCCACGAGGACGTCGAGCTCGTCGAGGCGATGCGCCGCGCCTCGCTGGACTGGGTGGCCACGGGTGCCATCGACGTGTCGACGTCGGGACGGCGTACGGCCCGGGCGCCGCTCGGCTTCGCCTCCTACCTCGAGGGCCTCGGCGCCTGATCGCGGCTGCGCCCGGGCGGTCTAGGCTGGCGCCGATCACCATGGCTCCCAGCACCCCCGACCCCCGCGCCCGCCGCCTGCTGCTGGTCGTCGACGCGCCGTCGCTGCTGCACCGCAACCACCACGCGCGCGCCCATACCGGGCTGCGTGACCGGCAGGGCCGTCCGATCTGGGCGCTGCAGGGGATGCTGCGCCAGATCCTGGAGTCGATCGACACGATGGCGCCCGACGCGATCGTCTTCGGCCTCGACGACCGGACCGGGTCGGTGCGGCGCGACGCCTACCCCGACTACAAGGCCGGGCGCGCGCAGAAGGACCCCGAGCTCGTCGACCAGCTCGACCGCGCCGGTGCGCTGCTCGACGCCCTCGGGCTGGCCACCGTGACCCCGCCCGGGCTGGAGGCCGACGACGTCAACGCCTCCGGCGCCACGTGGGCCGAGCGCAACGGGTGGAACTGCGTGATCATCACCTCCGACCGTGACGCCTTCGCCCACATCAGCGCGCACACGCGGGTGCTCCGGCTCATCGACGGCGGGATCCACGGGTCCCCGATGCTCAACCCCGCGCGCCTCTTCGACATGTACGCCGTCCGCCCGGCCAACTACCTCGCCTTCGCCGCCCTGCGCGGCGACTCCAGCGACAACCTGCCCGGCGTGCAGGGCATCGGGGAGAAGACCGCCGCGATCCTCCTGGACGTCGCCGGTTCGATGGACGCCGCGTGGGCCGACATCGACCACAACGACGGCCGGGCGCTGCTCGAGGCCCTCGACGACTGGGCCGCCGAGACCGGCGGTCGCCGCGTCGGCGCCACCGTCGTACGCCGCCTCCGGGCCGAGGGCGCGCGGGAGCGCTACGACTTCAACGTGCGGATGATGTCGGGCCGCGACGACCTCGACCTCGGGCTGACCCCCGACGTGCCGGGCTCCCGAGGGTTGCTGCCGCTCGACCTGGACCGGGTGACCCGGGTGGTCGGCTTCCTCGACAACGACTTCACCACCGACTTCGCCGTACGAGTCCTGACCGGCCGGCCGGCGTCGGGCTGAGCTCCGCTCCCGCGACCGTCAGTCGCCGCCTCCGCCGTCGCCGCCGTCCCCACCACCGTCGGAGATGACGACGGGGATCGCCGAGTTCATCGTGGCCACCGCCCTGGAGACGGCGTCACCGGCCTCGACCTCGGCCGAGATCTCCTTGATGCGCTGCTCGAGGTCGCGGCGGCCGAGCGTGCCCTTCTCCTGCGCCAGGACCTTGGGGGCCACACCCAGGGCCTGGAGGATCGCCAGCAGGGTCGCGTCCTCGGTGCGCGGGGTGCTGCCCGCCAGGGTGGCGCGCAGGTGCTCGCGCACGCGGCGCTCGGGCCCCGGGTCGAGCACCGGATACTTCGCCGGCACCAGTCCGAGCACCCTCTTCTCCTCCGTGCGGACGATCCCGTCGGCGGTCAGGGCCGCCGCGACCTGCTGCTCGACAGCGACCTGGCGGTCGGCGACCAGCGAGGAGAGCTTCTTCCCCGCACCGGTCTCGAGGCGCGCCATCGCGGCATCCAGCGCCGGGTGGCCCGCGGGCCCCGGTCGCAGGACCGACACGCGCGGGTCCTTGTCGTCGCTGAGCGTCACGTGCCCGGCGAGCGCGAGGTCGGTGATGACGGCCGCCGCGATGCCGTAACCGCGCTGGGCCGACCAGGCCTCGGGCGTGCCGTCGTCGCGGCGCAGGAGGAGGAAGAGCTCCTCGACGATCAACATGCCTGCCACGCTAGGCGGCGTCCTCGCCCCGCCGGATCCGTCTCCGGATGGAGCTCCACCTCCATCGTCCGGACCACCACGTCGGCTGCGAGACGGGTGGCGCCTAACTGCCGGACACCACGATCGGCAGGATGACCGCGGTCATCATGGCGGTGTTCATCGCCGCCACCGCCTTGCCCACCGCGTCGCCGGTCGCAACGTCGCCGGACGCCTCCTCGATGCGCTGGGCGAGCTCCTTCTTGCCCAGGACGCCCTTCTCGTCCTCCAGCACCTTCGGGGCGATGCCGAGTCCCTGGAGGATGGCGAGCAGCGCGGCGTCGCCCGTCGAGGGGGTGCCGCCGAGGAGCACCGTGCGCAGCCGTTCGCGCACGCGCCGCTCGGGCTCGGCGTCGACGACCGGGTAGGCCTCGGGCACCAGCCCCAGGACGCGCTTCTCCTCGATCCTGATCACACCCGCCGCTCGCAGCGCCTCGGCGAGCTCGGCCTCGCGGGCGAGCTTGCCGTCCGTCACGAGGGAGGACAGCTTCTTGCCGTCGCGCGCCTCGAGACGGGTCATCGCGGCGTCGAGCGCGGGGTGCCCGACCGGACCTGCTCGCAGGACCGACATGCGCGGGTCCTTGTCGTCGCTGAGCGTGACGCGCCCGGCGACGACGAGGTCGGTGAGCAACGCCGCGGCGAAGCCGTAGCCGCGGTGGGCCATGGCGCTCTCCGGCTTGCCGTCGTCGCGTCGCAGGAGGAGGAAGAGTTCTTCGGCGATCAACATGCCTGCCACGCTAGGCGGCGTCCTCGCCCACCGGATCCGTCGTCTGGTGGAGATCGATCCTCATCATCCGGGCGGTCAGGTCCACCGCAGGACCGAGGAGGAAGATCACCGCGAGCGTGCCCGCGCCGACGGTGGCACCCAGCAGCCAGCCGCCGAGCGCTCCCCCGCCCTGGACGATGCTGTAGGTCCACCTGAACGCCACCGGCGGGTCCCAGGCCAGGGCCGCGGCCTCAGCGGGTCCGGCGCCGGTGTGGCTGCCGAGGTAGAGCGCGATGCCGATCGCGAGCACCGGGAAGGCGGCCGCCAGGAGCACGATCCGCCAGACCAGCGCGTCGGGCGTCGTCATCAGCCCGAGGGCCACGTCGACCACCACCCCGACCAGGACGACCTGCACGACCGTGCCGATGCCGGGCATGACCTTGCGCAGCATCGCCATCGTCACGAAGACCGCACCCACGACGAGGTTGACGATCCAGAAGGCGACACCCGTCGTGAGCGCGAGGCCGTTGACGAGGGTGGAGTAGCCGTCCGAACCCAGGTCCGCGGCCAGCAGCATCGCCACTCCCGTCCCGAGCACGACGCAGCCGATCAGGAGCATCGCCGTACGGCGCGGGCTGGGGATCACGCGCGCCAGCATGTCAGGCAGTCCGCACCGACCCGTCGTCGAGGCCGCTCGTCGCGACCGTCAGGATGGCCCGCGTGAACGCCTCCCCCGCCCCGCCCGGCCGACCGAGGTCCCGGTGGGGCAGGTACGTCGTCGCCGGCCTCGTCGCCTGGGTCCTCCTGAGCCTCGGCGGGCTCGCCGTGTTCGTCGCCTCGCTGAACACGGAATCCGACATCGAGCAGGCGCTCAACGAGAAGTACGCCGCCGACATCACCTTCGAGAGCTACCGCCGGAAGCAGGAGGTCACCGTCGACGGCCGCGAGAGCCGGTGCCGGGTGGAGGGAGACATCGGCAACCTCGACGACGTACGCCTGGTCTGCACGCCGCCCGAGGAACCGCCCCCGCTGCGCAAGACCCGTTCGTCGCTGGTCGAGTAGCCCGCGAGGAACGAGCGGGCGTATCGAGACCCCACTCTGGTCGCCGGTGGCGCCATGTCGCCATGGACGACCGGGCCGCCGTCATCAACGCCGCCGAGGCACGGGCCGCGGCCCTCGCCCGCGGCGATGCCGGCGACCTGCTCGCCCTGCTCCACCCGGGCTTCCGCTGGACGACCCACACCGGTCAGGTGTTCGACCGGGCGGAGTACGTCGCGCGCAACACCGGAGGCACGACCGTGTGGAGGTCCCAGTCCCTCGTGGACCCCAGCGTCGTGGTCGTCGGCGACACCGCCGTGCTGCACGCGGAAGTGGCTGACGTGGTGCTGGCCGCTGACGGCGAGCCCGAGACCTTCCGGATGCCGATGACCCAGGTCTGGGTGCGAGACGGCGGCGGATGGCTGTGCCTCGCCGGCCATGCCGGCCCACGCCTCGCTGGCTGACCGCGCGTACAACAGACTCCTCCGCACCACGCCGGCCCCCAGGAGCACCATGGACACCGAGACACCCGATCCCCTGACACGACGCGTCTACGTCGACATGGTCGGCGACCTCTTCCACGCAGGTCACGTCGCACTGCTGCGGGAGGCACGCAGCCACGGGGACCACCTCGTCGTCGGCGTCCTCGGCGACGAGACGACCGCCGCCTACAAGCGCCGGCCCGTCATGACCCTGGCCGAGCGGGTGGCCGTCATCGAGTCGTGCAGGTACGTCGACGAGGTGGTCGCGGACGCGCCCTCCGTGGTCGACGAGGGCTTCCTCGACGAGCACGCGATCACGACCGTCGTACATGGCGACGACCTGGACCTCGACGGCGCAGCGTCCATCTACGGTCCTGCTGTCGAGCGCGGGACGCTGGTCCTCGTCGAGCGCACCGGCGACCTCTCCACCACCCAGGTGATCCAGCGCGTCCTCGAGAGGTCGAGTGAGGTGAACACCGGGTGAGACCTGCGCCAACAGCAGCGGGGCCATCTTTCCTCGTGTCGGCGGTCCGTCGTAGGTTGGCCGGACCCCCTCGGAAGGTACTCGCATGCGTCCTCGGCCCACGTCCCCCCGCACCCACGTCGCCCTCGCTGGCGCGGCCGCCCTCGCGGTCGCCGGCCTCGCGGCCCCGCTGCTGACCGCCCCTGCCAACGCGGGCGCAGGCACGGACGTACGCAGACACGCAAAGCCCGCCGACGTGCGCTTCGCGACCTTCAACGCCTCGCTCAACCGGCTCGCCGAGGGTGACCTGGTGCGCGACCTCTCCACGCCCGGCAACACCCAGGCGGCGGCCGTCGCGGAGACGATTCAGCGCACGGACCCTGACGTGCTGCTGATCAACGAGTTCGACTACGTCGAGGGCGGCCGCGCCGCGGAGCTGTTCCGCGACAACTACCTCGAGGTCGGGCACAACGGCGCCGCCCCGGTCGACTATCCCTACTACTACGTCGCTCCCGTCAACACGGGCGTCCCGAGCGGGCTCGACCTCGACAACAGCGGCACGGTCGGTGGCGGCAACGACGCCTTCGGCTTCGGCACCTTCCCCGGCCAGTACGGCATGGTCGTCTACTCCAAGCACCCGATCGCCACCGACGACGTGCGCACCTTCCAGGACTTCCTGTGGAAGGACATGCCGGGTGCCGTCCTGCCCGACGACCCGGCCACGCCCGAGCCCGCCGACTGGTACTCCCCCGCCGAGCTCGACGCCGTACGCCTGTCGTCGAAGTCGCACTGGGACGTGCCGATCCGCGTCGGCGGGCGCACCGTCCACTTCCTCGTCTCCCACCCGACGCCGCCCACCTTCGACGGCGCCGAGGACCGCAACGGCACCCGCAACCACGACGAGATCCGGCTGTGGGCCGACTACGTCCGCGACCGCGCCGACTACCTCTACGACGACGAGGGCACCTACGGCGGGCTGCCGCGCGGCAGCCGGTTCGTCATCGCCGGCGACCAGAACGCCGACCCCTTCGACGGCGACTCCTTCGACGACGCGATCCTCCAGCTGCTCGACCACCCGCGGGTCCGCGACCCGCACCCCTCCTCGGCCGGGGCCGTCGAGGCGGCCGCTCGCGAGGCCGCCGCCAACCTCGCCCACTCGGGCCCCGCCGCACAGGACACCGCGGACTTCGCCGACGCGCTGCCCAACGGCCCCGGCAACCTCCGCGCCGACTATGTCCTGCCCGACCGCTCCACCAAGGTGCGTGACGCAGGGGTGTTCTGGCCCGAGTCGGACGACCCGCTGTTCCCCCTGGTCGGCACCTTCCCCTTCCCCGCCAGCGACCACCGCCTGGTCTGGGTGGACGTGCGGCCCGCCGGAGCACGCGGGCGCTGAGCACACGTCCTCCGAGAGGAGGGCGACTTCGCGGAGGGGTCGGGTGACGTTCACCCGTCGTCCACCCGCCGGCCCTCCGCACGGCGACACGGACGGCGAGAGTCAGGGCGTCCGCCCACCCCTCCTCTCGGAAAGTCCCCCCATGACTCCTCCCCAGAGCCGCACCCTGCTCCCGATGGTCGGCCGCACGCACGGCAACCGCAGCCCCGTCACCTGCCACCTCCGCTGCGGCGACGCCTGCTCGGTCCCTGCCCCGAACACCACCGACACGTCGTACTTCCGCGACATCGCTGCCACCGCGCTCAGCCGTCGCTCGGTCGTCGCGACCGGCGTCGCGGCCGCGGCCCTCACGGCTGTCACCGTGACGCCGACCGCCGCCGCCCCGGGAGCCGGCAGCACTGCTCCCGGCCGGCCCCGCAAGCTCCCCTTCACGCCCATCGACCCGCCCGCGAGGACGCTTGACGCGATGCGGGTCCCCGTCGGCTACCGCTGGGACGCGATCATCCGCTGGGGCGATCCGATCCTTCCGGGCGCCCCCGCCTTCGACCCGGCGAACCAGTCGGCCGAGGCCCAGGCCAAGCAGTTCGGCTACAACAACGACTACCTCGACATCATCGAGACCGGTCGTTCCGGCACCAGTGCGCTCCTCGTGTGCAACCACGAGTACACCAACGAGAACATCATGTTCCCGCTCGGCACGCCTGCAGAGACGGTCATCCGCACCGCGATGGCCGCCCACGGGATGTCGGTCGTCGAGCTGACCCGCCGCAAGCGCGGCGACGTGTGGTCCTACGTCCCGGGAGCCCGGCTCAACCGCCGCATCACCACGGACACCCCGTTCGCCGTCGACGGTCCCGCCGCCGGGTCCGACCTGCTGAAGACCAAGGCCGACCCCACCGGCCGCACGGTGCTCGGCACCCTGAACAACTGCGCCGGCGGCACCACGCCGTGGGGCACGGTCCTGTCGGGCGAGGAGAACTTCAACCAGTACTTCAAGGCGACCGGTGGCGCCTCGACCACGCCGGAGGGCCGCTACGGCCTGGGCGCGAACGGCGACGCACGCAACTGGCGCTCGGTCGACCCGCGATGGGACGCCACCACCGCCGACTACAGGAACGAGCCGAACCGGTTCGGCTGGATCATCGAGGTGGACCCGAGCGACCCCACCTCGACGCCGGTCAAGCACACGGCGATGGGTCGCTTCAAGCACGAGGGCGCCAACGTCATCGTCAACGCCGACGGGCACGTCGTGGCCTACATGGGAGACGACGAGCGCTTCGACTACGTCTACCGGTTCATCTCCCGCGACAAGATGCGCCCCGCCAACAGCCCGAAGGCCCGCAAGCACAACCTGTCGCTGATGAGCGAGGGCGACCTGTCGGTGGCGCGCTTCACCGGCGACGGCCTCGGCGACGGAGTCAGCGACGGCACCGGCGAGTGGATCCCGCTCACCAAGGACGGCCAGTCGATGGTGCCGGGCTTCACGATCGAGGAGGTGCTCGTCTACACCCGCCTCGCCGCCGACGCCGTCCAGCCCACCAAGATGGACCGGCCCGAGGACGTGGAGCCGAGCCTGCGCAGCGGGCGCATCTACGTCGCGTGCACCAACAACACTGCTCGAACGACGACGGACGAGGCCAACCCGCGTCCCGCCAACAAGGACGGCCACGTCGTCGAGATGGCCCCGACCAACGGCGACCACACGCTCGACACGTTCAGCTGGAACCTGATCCTGATCTGCGGGGACGCGGCGTCGGCCGGGCGCTACTTCGGGGGCTGGGACGGGCCCGTCTCGCCGATCTCCTGCCCCGACAACGTCGCCTTCGACAGCGTCGGCAACCTGTGGGTCTCCACCGACGGCCAGCCCGCTGCCATCGCGCTCAACGACGGCCTCTTCAAGGTGCCCGTCGACGGCCCGGAGCGCGGCCGGGTGCAGCAGTTCCTCGCTGTGCCGGCCGGAGCAGAGACCTGCGGTCCGGTCATCCGTGACCTCGAGGGTTCGGTGTTCGTCGCCGTCCAGCACCCCGGCGAGGACGGCACCTTCGCTGCCCCGCAGTCGCGCTTCCCCGACTACGTGCCCGCCGGCTCGACCGCCGGTGCGGGGTCGTTCGCCGGTCCGCGCCCGAGCGTGGTCCAGGTGACGCGCGCCTGAGGAGCCCTACGATCGACCCGTGCCGCGACCCGTCCCCACCACCGTCGTGGTCGCGGCCGGGTCGACGGCGCTCCTCGCCCTGGCGGTCGCGCAGGGGTGGCTCGGCCCGGACGTCGGGCGGGGCGCCAACTTCTGCGAGCAGGCACGACCCGGGGCGATCGCCCAACCGGCCAACACGCTGTCCAACATCGGCTTCGTCGTCGCCGGGCTCCTCGTCGCCCACCACGCCCAGCACCGTCGACCTCACGGGCCCGGCACCCGGCCGGTGATGTCGACGGGCGTCGCGACGCTCTTCGCGTGCGTCGTCGTGCTGCTGGGCCCCGGCTCCGCGGCCATGCACGCCACCCAGAGCGAGTGGGGCGGCCACCTCGACATGCTGAGCATGTACCTCGTCGCCGGCTTCGCTGCGGCGTGGGCCTGGGCGCGGTGGACCAGGCGCGGGACCGCCGGCTTCGTGGCGGCGTACGTCGCCTGCGTGGCCGCGTGCGAGCTCATCGGGCTGTGGCCCGACCCGGTCCCGGTCGTCAACTACAGCGGCAACCTCGCCTTCGGCGTGCTGCTCCTCGGCGCCGTCGTGCTCGAGACCGCGCTGTGGCGCCGCGGCGAGACCAGCCGCGTCTTCCGCCACGGCGTCGTGGCGGTGGCCGCGATGGTCGTCGCGTTCACGATCTGGCTGCTCAGCAACAACGGCTGGTGCGACCCGGACTCGCTGCTGCAGGGTCACGCCGCGTGGCACCTGCTCTGCGCGGTCGCGGCGTACTGGCTCTACCGACTCCACGCCTCCGAGCTGCGCGCCACCTGACGCAGCGCCCGGCGCGCGGGCGCCGGCTCAGGCGTTGCCGTCGACGAAGCGCCCGTCCGGCGTGACCGGGTTGTCCTCGTTGATCGCCGCGACCGCGGCGGTGAGCTCGGCCTCGGCCAGCGGGCGGCGGTGGTCGAGGTGCACCCCGGCGATCATGCAGCGCACGGAGCCACCGGCGAGCTCGATGGTGGGGATGTCGACCGCCACGATCTCGCACGACTCCTCGATCGCGGCGACCTGGTCGGGACGCAGCGAGCGCTTGGCCCGCGCCGACATCGCCATCACGTAGCGGCGCTTGCCGTCCGCCGTACGCCCGCACAGCTCCACGGCGTTGCCGGCGAACTCGCGGATCTGCTCCTCCGTCAGCTCGACGATGGTGCGGCCGGTGACGGCGAGCCGCTCGCGCACCTGCTGGCGGCGGTGCTCGTCGGGGATCATGTCGAGCGCGAAGAGGGCGACGTGCGTGCCGACGCAGGCGATCACGTTGGTGTGGTAGACCGGCACGCCGTCGGAGTCGACCGCGTCGAAGGCCATCGGCTCGTAGTTGAAGTCGGTGCAGAAGCGCTCCAGCACCGCGACGTCGGCGCGGTAGCTGCGGGCGGCGTAGGCGACGCGGGAGACGTGGTCGAGCACCATCGCGCCGGTGCCCTCGAGGAAGATGCCGTCCGGCTCGAGGCCGGAGTAGTCGACGATCGCCTGGACGCGGTACTCCGACTTCAGCATCTCCAGCACGTCGCTGCGACGCTCGTGGCGGCGGTTCGAGGCGTACATCGGGTAGACCGCGACGGTCCCGCCGGCGTGCGTGGACAGCCAGTTGTTGGGGAAGACGCTGTCGGGGCGGGTGTGGTCGTCGTCGTCGAAGACGTGGACCCGTACGCCGACCGCGCGCAGGGCCTCGGCGAGGGCGTCCATCTCGGCCAGCGCGCCTGCGGAGGTCGCCTCCTCGGTCTGGCCGGCCGGGGCGTCGGCCTGGAAGGCGTTGTCGGCCGCGGTCGCCGGGTTGGGGACGAACCTGGTCGCGCGGATCAGGATGACAGCGGAAGGGGCCTGGGCACTCACGGGAGGAATCTAGGGCACGCGGCGCCGCGCGTCAGAACCCGCGGGACCCGCCACCGCCGCCGCCACGGGAGCCGCCACCACCGCCGAAGCTGCGCGAACCTCCGCCGCCGCTGCTACGGGACCCGCCTCCGCCCCCGAAGCCGCCTCCGCCCCCGCCGAAGCCACCGCCGCCGCTCGAGCTGCGACGGCGTGCTGCCTCCGCGCGACGGGCGGCCTCACGCCGCTGCTCGGCGTCCCGACGGTCCTGACGGGCGCGCGCGGCGGCCGCGTTGGCGGTGTCCTTGGCGCTCTCGGCACCGGCGGTGATGGCTGCCAGGGACCCGGTCTCGGACTCGGCGAGGGCGAGCTGCTGCCTGGCGTCGTCGAGCAGCTCGCGAGCGGCGCCGGAGACGTCCCCGTGCACGACCTGGTCGCGGGCCGCGGCGATCGCGGACGCTGCGGCGTCGAGCGCGCGCTGGGAGGCGTCGTGGTCGGCGATCGCCCGGTCCACCACGGCGCGAGCGCGGGTGAGGCCCGCCTCGGCCTCCGCCAGCTGGGAGTCGAGGCGCAACCACGGCGGCTTCGCGAGCCCGGCGGCGTCACCGACCCCGACCGCCTCGGAGCGGAGCCCCGACACGTCGGGGACCTCCGCCAGGAAGGTCATCGCCGCCGGGTGGGTGCTGACCTGGCCCTGGATCGCGTCGGCTTCCACGACGGCCCGCTCGACGCGCTGGGGTACGTCGACCGCGAGCGCCCGCAGCTGCTCCACCCGCAGCGCAGGGTGTGCGGCGCCCGCCGCGACGGCGTCCGCGGACTGCTGCGCCGCGGTGAGCTCCTCGCGCGCCCGGGCGAACTGCTGGTCGGCCATCGAGGTGTGCTGCTCGATGGTCCGCAGGGCCCCGTCGAGCGCCTTGCGCGCCGCAGACGCCTCGTCGACCGTCGCGCGCACGCCCTCGACGCAGCTGGGGTCCTGGTCGCGCTCGAGGGCCTCGGTGGTGACGTAGGCGTCGGCGATCGCCGCGTCGAGCTCAGTCGCGCGCGTGTGGAGCGCCGCGGTGTCG
>CAFBMW010000025.1_pt1 | contig 62831 bp, 57 predicted proteins | sample 7269061 | NCBI WGS metagenome assembly CAFBMW01 (sample SAMEA6814074, study PRJEB35770) | uncultured Nocardioides sp. | biome: Freshwater; feature: Freshwater reservoir; material: water | place: Czech Republic | collected 2017-05-23 | depth 30m m | reverse complement strand
GACCTTGACCCCGGCGGCCTCGAGGGCCTCCTTCTTGGCCTGCGCGGTGCCCGAGGAGCCGGACACGATGGCGCCGGCGTGGCCCATGGTCTTGCCCTCCGGCGCCGTGAAGCCGGCGACGTAGCCGACGACCGGCTTGGTGACGTGGTCCTTGATGTAGGCCGCGGCACGCTCCTCGGCGTCTCCGCCGATCTCGCCGATCATCACGATCGCCTTGGTGTCGGGGTCGTTCTCGAAGGCCTCGAGCGCGTCGATGTGGGTGGTGCCCACGATCGGGTCACCGCCGATGCCGATGGCGGTCGTGAAGCCGAAGTCCTTCAGCTCGAACATCATCTGGTAGGTCAGCGTGCCCGACTTCGAGACCAGGCCGACCGGGCCCTTGCCCGCGATGGTGTGGGGCGTGATGCCGGCCAGCGACTCCTCCGGCGTGATGATGCCGGGGCAGTTCGGGCCGATCATCCGGGTGGACTTGCCCTCGAGGTACTGCACGACCTCGGCGGTGTCGAGGACGGGGACGCCCTCGGTGATGACCACGAGGAGCGGGATCTCGGCATCGATGGCCTCGATGCAGGCGTCCTTGGTGAAGGCGGGCGGCACGAAGGCGACGGACACGTCGGCGCCGGTCTCCTTCATGGCCTCCTCGACGGTGCCGAAGACCGGCAGCTCCTTGCCGCCGAGCTCGACGGTCGTGCCGGCCTTGCGGGCGTTGACGCCGCCGACGATGTTCGCGCCCGACTCGACCATGAGGGTGGTGTGCTTGGCACCCATGCCGCCCGTCATGCCCTGGACGATGATCTTGGAGTCCTTGTTGAGGTAGATGCTCATGTGATTGTGTCCAGTTCTCTCTCAGGCCTGGTGGGCGAGCTCGGCGGCCTTGTCGGCCGCGCCGTCCATCGTGTCGACCTGGGTGACCAGCGGGTGGTTGAGCTCGTCGAGGATGCGGCGACCCTCCTCGACGTTGTTGCCGTCGAGGCGTACGACGAGGGGCTTGGAGGCCTCGTCACCGAGGATCTCCAGCGCGCCCTTGATGCCGTTGGCGACCTCGTCGCAGGCGGTGATGCCACCGAAGACGTTGACGAAGACGCTCCTGACCTGCTCGTCGTTGAGGATCACGTCGAGGCCGTCGGCCATCACCTGGGCGTTGGCGCCGCCACCGATGTCGAGGAAGTTGGCGGGCTTCACGTCGCCGTGCGCCTCACCGGCGTAGGCGACGACGTCGAGGGTGCTCATCACGAGGCCCGCGCCGTTGCCGATGATGCCGACCTGGCCGTCGAGCTTGACGTAGTTGAGGCCCTTGTCCTTGGCCTTCGACTCGAGCGCGTCGGCCTCCTCGCGGATCTCGAACTGCGCGTGGTCGGGGTGGCGGACCTCGGAGGCGTTGTCGTCCAGCGACACCTTGCCGTCGAGGGCCTCGAGCTTGTCGCCCTCGAGACGGGCCAGCGGGTTGACCTCGACGAGGGTGGCGTCCTCCTCGACGTAGACCTTCCACAGCGCCTGGACCATCTCGATGGCCTGGTCACGCAGCTCGGCGGGGAACTTGGCCTCGTCGACGATCGCGGCGGCCTTCTCGGGGGTCACGCCCTCGAGCGCGTCCACGCGGATCTTCTTGACGGCGTCGGGGTTGGTCTTGGCGACCTCCTCGATCTCCACGCCACCCTCGACCGAGGCGATGCACAGGTGCGAGCGGTTGGAGCGGTCGAGCAGGAAGGAGAAGTAGTACTCCTCCACCGGGGGCGTCGCCGGGGTCACCAGGACCCGGTTGACGGTGAGGCCCTTGATCTCCATGCCCAGGATGTCGCGGGCGTAGGACTCGGCCTCGTCGGCGGTCTTGGCGAGCTTCACGCCACCCGCCTTGCCGCGGCCGCCGGCCTTGACCTGCGCCTTGACGACCGTGACTCCGCCCATCTCCTCCGCGGCCGCGCGAGCAGCCTCGGGGGTCTCGGCGACCACACCCAGCGTGGTTGCGACTCCGTGCTTGGCGAAGAGCTCCTTCGCCTGAAATTCCATCAGGTCCACGAGGTGACCAGTCCTTTTCGTCTGCGAACAGTGGCGGGGTTTCCCTCTCGGCACCCTAGACCTCCTCGCGGGGGTCGCACGAGGTCGGGTGAGCGTGGTGGTGGTCACCCCCCGGCTACGTTGAGGCCATGTCCTCGGAGAAGTCGTCGGTGATGTGGTTCAGGCGCGACCTCAGGGTCCGGGACAACCCGGCCCTGCTCGCCGCCCTCGAGGAGGGCACGGTCACGGCGCTGTTCGTGCTCGACCCCGCGCTGTGGAAGGGCGCCGGAGCCGCCCGCCGGGCCTGGCTGTCGGCCAACGTCCTCGCCCTCGCCGAGCGCATCCCGCTGACGGTCCACCACGGCGATCCGCGCGATGTGGTGCCGCGGGTGGCCGACGGGCGCCGGGTGCACGTCTCCGCCGAGACCACGCCCTACGGACGCCGCCGCGACGACGCGATCGGCTCGCAGGTCGACCTGGTCCCCACCGGCTCGCCGTACGCCGTGGGGCCGGGGCTGGTCCGCAACGGCAGCGGCGGCGCCTACCAGGTGTTCTCCGCCTTCGCGCGGGCCTGGCGCGAGCACGGGTGGCCGGAGCCGGCGCACACGCCCCGCTCCCCCGACCTCGCACCCGCCGACTCCCACCAGCGCGCGCTCGACATGATGGAGAAGGCGGTCGCCGACGCGCCGTTCGACCTGCCAGGGGCCGGCGAGGACGCAGCGTGGCGCCGCTGGCGGGAGTTCCGCGACAGCGGGCTGGACGACTACCCCACCGAGCGCGACCGCCCCGACCACGACGGCACCTCGCGGCTCTCGGCGTACCTCCACCTCGGCGTGCTCCACCCGCGCTCGCTCCTCGCCGACATCGACACCGGCTCCACCTGGGCCACCGAGATCGCCTGGCGAGAGTTCTACGCCGACGTCCTGTGGCACGAGCCCGCCTCGGCGTGGCACGACCTCAAGCCGGCGCTGGAGGGGATGCGCTACGACGACCCCGAGGACGCGATCGAGGCCTGGCGCACCGGCACGACCGGCTACCCCATCGTCGACGCCGGGATGCGCCAGCTGCTCCACTCGGGATGGATGCACAACCGCGTGCGGATGATCACCGCGTCCTTCCTCACCAAGGACCTGCACGTGTGGTGGCCGGTCGGGGCGCGGCACTTCCTCGACCTGCTCATCGACGGCGACGTCGCGTCCAACAACCACGGCTGGCAGTGGGTGGCCGGCACCGGGACCGACGCCTCCCCCTACTTCCGGGTCTTCAACCCGATCACGCAGGGCCTCAAGTTCGACCCGCAGGGCGACTACGTGCGCCGCTGGGTGCCCGAGCTGGCCCACCTGCCCGGCAAGGCCGCCCACGAACCCTGGAAGTCCGACGTCGGCTACGAGCACGACTACCCCCGGCGCATCGTCGACCACGCCGACGAGCGCAAGGAGGCGCTCGAGCGCTACCAGGCCGCACGGGGCTGAATGAGCGTGAAAGTGTCCGCATAGCGACCGTATGCGCGATTCGTCCACCTTTTTCCCGGGCATTGCCCGATCCCGTGATCTATCCGTTACAGTCGTGCGCGGTCTTGCCGACCCGACCCCCCCTGACCCGGCAGATTGGTAAATACCCCTATGGGCAACCACCGAGCGGAGCGCGCTCCCCAGCGACGCACCTCGGCACCAGCCGCACCTGTGCACGGCAAGCGCCGTGCCGCAACGCCGCCGCGGCGGTCCCCCCTCCGGCTCCCGTCCCTGCCCCTCGTGGCCGGAGTCGCGGTGCTCGCGATCTCCGCAGGCGGCGCTGTCACCGCGTCCACCGCGGGGACGTCGGCCCTCGCCAGCACTGGTTCCCAGCTCGACGCGAGCGGCTCCATCGGCTCCGTCGCCGGCCAGTCGATGTCGCGCCGCGGCGTGGTCGTCAGCCGTGACGGCACCCGCCAAGCGAGCGAGGAGAGCGATCCCGAGCTGATCGCCCTCGCCGAGAAGCAGATGGTTGAGCGCGCCGCCAAGCTCGACGAGATGCGCAAGGCGGCCGAGGCGCAGGCGGCGAAGATCGAGGAGAACAAGTGGGTTCTTCCGTTGGCCACATACCAGCTCACCGCCACCTACGGCGAGTACGGCCTCTGGGCGAGCTATCACACCGGTCTCGACTTCAATGGGAACAGCGGGGACCCGATCCTGTCGGTGGCCAACGGCACCGTCACCCAGACCGGCTACGACGGCGCCTACGGCAACAAGACCGTCGTCACCCTCGATGACGGCACCGAGATCTGGTACTGCCACCAGACCTCGATCTACGTCTCGGTCGGCGACCGCGTGAACGGCGGCGAGACCATCGGCACCGTCGGCGCGACCGGCAACGTCACCGGCTCCCACCTCCACCTCGAGGTGCGTCCCGGCGGCGGCGGTCCGGTCGACCCGTTCCAGGCGTTCGTCGAGCACGGGATTGTTCCGTGACCGACGCGGCGGAGCCGCGTCGTCGTCACGGAAGATCGAGTAGCGCCAGCGCCTGAGCTCGCGAAGGCGCTACGGCGCGTATCGAGATCTCTCGACCCACGTGACCGCCCACCTGAGCCACGCGACCCGCGGCTGAGGGACGAAGCCGCAGAGAGCGTGGCGACCACGCAGCTGGGTCTCGATACGCCCACTCGTCCCTCGCGAGCTACTCGACCACCGAGAAGTAGCTCGGTCTCGATACGCCCACTCGTCCCTCGCGGCCTACTCGACCACCGAGAACGGTCGCGGGCTGCTCGACCACCGAAAGGTGGGCGCTACAGCTTCTCGACCGGCGCGTAGCGCAGCAGCAGCCGCTTGACGCCGTCGGAGCCGAAGTCGATCGAGGCGACGGACTTCTCCGCCACCCCGTCGACGGCCACGACGGTGCCCATGCCGAACGAGTCGTGCAGGACCCGGTCCCCCGGCGACAGGCTGGGAATCTCGCGTGCCGGCTTGGCCTTGGCGGCAGCGTCGGCACGCAGCGCGGCGGAGGAGAAGTTGCGGCGTCCGGCCTCGGTGGGTGCACCGAGGCGGGCGGAGCCGCCGGCGTGGTCGGCACGGCCCCAGCGGGTCTGCTCGGCAGCCGTACGCCGCCAGTCGACGAGGTCGACGGGCAGCTCGTCGAGGAACCGGCTGGCCGGGTTGTGGCTGGGCGCACCCCACGCGGAGCGCACGAGCGCCCGGGAGACGTAGAGGCGCTGCTGGGCGCGGGTGAGCCCGACGTAGGCCAGGCGGCGCTCCTCCTCCAGCTCGGGCTGGTCGCCCAGCGAGCGCTGGTGGGGGAAGACGCCGTCCTCCAGCCCGGTGAGGAACACGACCGGGAACTCCAGGCCCTTGGCGGTGTGGAGCGTCATCAGCGTGACCACGCCGGAGTCGTCACCGTCGGCTGAGTCGGGGATCTGGTCGGCGTCCGCGACCAGCGCCACGCGCTCGAGGAAGTCGCCGAGCCCCACCGCGACCGTGCCGGCCTCGACCTCGGCGGGGTCCGCGCTGGGACCGGGCTGGGGGTCCTCGGCGAACTCGCGGGCGACGGCGACCAGCTCGGCGAGGTTCTCCACGCGGGTGTCGTCCTGGGGGTCGTCGCTGGCCTCGAGCTGGGCGAGGTAGCCCGAGCGCTCGAGCACCGACTCCAGGATCACGTCGGGGCGCTCGTCGGCCTCGACCATCGACTGGAGCTCCTGGATGATCGCGACGAAGGCCTCGATGTTCTTGAGGCTGCGCGTGGCCAGGCCGGGCGCCTCGGCGGCGCGGGTGAGCGCCTCCCAGAAGGTGGTCCTGTCGCGCTCGGCGAGCGCGGCGATGCAGGCCTCCGCCCGGTCGCCGATGCCGCGCTTGGGGGTGTTGAGCACCCGCCGCAGGGAGATCTCGTCGGCGGTGTTGACCAGCAACCGGAGGTAGGCCAGCGCGTCGCGGACCTCCTTGCGCTCGTAGAAGCGGACTCCGCCCACGACCTTGTAGGGCTGGCCGGTGCGGATGAACACCTCCTCGAAGACGCGCGACTGGGCGTTGGTGCGGTAGAAGACAGCGACGTCGGCGGGGCGCACCCCGGCGTCGTCGACGAGGGTGTCGATCTCCTGGCTGACGAAGCGGGCCTCGTCGTGCTCGTCGTCGGAGACGTAGCCGACGATGCGGGCACCCTCCCCCGCATCGGTCCACAGCCGCTTCGGCTTGCGGCTGCGGTTGTTGCCGATCACCGCGTTCGCCGCGGACAGGATCGTCTGGGTGGAGCGGTAGTTCTGCTCCAGCAGGATGGTCGTGGCGTTGGGGAAGTCCTGCTCGAAGTCGAGGATGTTGCGGATGTCGGCCCCGCGGAAGGCGTAGATCGACTGGTCGGCGTCGCCCACGACCATCAGCTCGCTGGGCTCGACCCGCTCCCCCGCGGCGTCCGCCTCCTCGAAGGACTGCCCGCACAGCTGCTGGATGAGGCTGTACTGGGCGTGGTTGGTGTCCTGGTACTCGTCCACGAGCACGTGGCGGAAGCGGCGGCGGTAGTTCTCGCGCACGTCGGGGAACGCCTGCAGCAGGTGGACGGTGGTCATGATCAGGTCGTCGAAGTCGAGGGCGTTGGCGTCGCGCAGGCGGCGCTGGTAGTGGGTGTAGGCCTTGGCGTAGGCCTCCTCGAAGCTGTTGCGCGCCTCCTTGGTGACGTCCTCGGGGTCGCGCAGCTCGTTCTTCTGGTCCGAGACCCAGTTGAGGACGGCGTTGGGCTGGTAGCGCTTGGGGTCGAGCTCGAGGTCGCGCAGCACCAAGGTCATCAGGCGCTTGGAGTCGGCGGCGTCGTAGATGGAGAAGCTGGACTTGAAGCCGACCCGGTCGATCTCCTTGCGCAGGATCCGCACGCACGAGGAGTGGAAGGTCGAGACCCACATGATGCGGGCGCGGTTGCCGACCAGCTCCTGGACGCGCTCCTTCATCTCGGCCGCGGCCTTGTTGGTGAAGGTGATGGCCAGGATCGAGCCCGGGTGCGCCTTGCGCTCGTTGATCAACCAGGCGATGCGGCGGGTCAGCACGCGTGTCTTGCCCGAGCCCGCACCGGCGACCACGAGCAGCGGGGCGCCCGCGTGGGTCACCGCCGCGCGCTGGGGGTCGTTGAGGCCCTCGAGGAGCGGGTGGTCGACGAGGGCGGCATCGGTAGGACTCATGACCGGCCAAGCCTATGCGGGAGGTGGGACAGCCGGAGGCCCCGCCCGCTCCTGTGGATCAGGCGTGGGTGGGCGACCAGAACACCGCGACCGCGATGTTGGCGACCGTGAGCGCCAGGAGACCGAAGTAGAGCCCCTGCGGGATGCTCGGCTTGCGCATGTTGACCATCACCAGCACCAGGATCACCAGCCCGACGGCGAACTTCACGCCGATCTTGGCGTGGTCGGGCGAGCCGAGGCTCTCCAGCACGCCGACCAGCAGGAGCCCGGCGAGGAACGCGGTCCCGATGCCGTCGCGCATCAGGGAGTTGACGACCTTCGGCTCCGAGCGCAGCTGCACGAGCAGGCCGCCGAGCAGCGCGGCGAAACCGAGGATGTGGACGAAGAGCAGCACCAGCCGCAGGGTCTCCATGGCGGGATCCTACGGCTGGCGGTCGGCTACTTCTTCTTCCGGGGCGCGGGGCGTACGACGAGCACCGGGCAGGGCGCGTAGTGCTGCACGCGCTGGGCGGTGCTGCCCACCAGGACGCTGTCGCTCAGGCCGCGACCGCCCGCGGCGACGACGACCAGTCCGGCGTCGTACTGCTTGGCGGCCTTGATGATCTCGTTGGCTGCCGAGCCGCTGCGGATCCGCTTGTGGACCTTCGGGCCCCAGCCGTCGTAGACCGCGGCGATCGCGTCCACTGCACCCTGGGCGGCGTCGCGGAACGAGCCGTCCAGCTTGCCCTCGGCGAGGTCGTCGGCGAAAGCCACCGAGGCCAGCGGGCGGATCACCGCGACGACGGAGATGTCGGTGATCTTGGCCGGGTCGGCGAACGCCTTCAGCTGCTTGGCCGCGGCCAGCGACTGGCGCGAGCCGTCCGTGGCGACGATGACGTGCATCTCAGACCTCCTTCAGGTCGGGCGCGCGGGAGCCGGTGCCCTTGTTGCCGAAGAAGTACTCGGCCAGGAACAGCACGAAGCCGACGCCCAGGAGCCCGGCGCACCAGACGAGCGAGTAGGGGTCGTCGTAGACGGTGAAGTAGAGGATCGCCAGGTTGCCGACGAGGCCGAGGAACAGCAGCGGCGTGTTGGCCTTGTAGAACGGCTGGTCCTCGTCCTGGCCGCGCAGCTTGAGGCAGGCCACGATCACGATCGCGTAGATCGCCAGCAGCAGCACGACGGTGACGGTGGCGAGGCGACCCACGAGGTCGATGCCGCCACCGGCCTCCGTGACGAGCGTGCCGATCACCAGCAGCGAGGCCACCACGGCGCCGGAGAAGATCAGGCCGACCCACGGGCTGCGGCGGACCGGGTGGATCTTGGCGAAGACGCCCGGCACGACGTCCTCACGCGCCATCCCGTAGAGCACGCGGGGCTGCGTCACGATCGTCACGAGCGTGGTGTTGGTGATCGCGATCAGCGCGATGACGGAGAAGAGGTTGGTCATGAACTCGGTCGAGAACGGCAGGATGCCCTGCTTGACGACCTCGAGCAGCGCGGCGTCCGAGGTGGCCAGCGTCTCGACGGGGACGGTCAGCGCAGCGGCCATCGAGACCAGCACGTAGACGAGGCCGGCCACGATCATGCCGCCGACCAGCGAGCGCGGGAACGCCTTGTAGGGGTCGATGGTCTCCTCGGCGACGTTGGCGGTGTTCTCGAAGCCCGTCATGGCGAAGAAGGAGAACGAGATGCCGGCGAGGACGGCGAGCGCGGGGCTGCCGTAGTCGCCGCTCGTGTCGATCTGGGTGAGCACGCCGAAGTCGGCGTTGCCCTGGGCGATGAAGATGATGCCGATGACCAGCACGATCAGCAGTCCGGCGACCTCGACGAAGGTCATCAGCATGTTCATCCACACCGACTCGGTGATGCCGATGAAGTTGACGACCACGAGCAGCGCCACGAAGACCAGCGACACCAGCAGCGCCGGCGGGGCCGACCACAGCGTCTCGAAGTAGGAGGCGAAGCCGACCGCGAGCGAGCCCGACGCCGCCATGCTGGCGGCGAGGAACGAGACGGTGATCAGGAAGGTGAGCGGCCGGTTGCCGAACGCCTTGTTGACGTAGAGCGAGGCGCCGGCGGCCTGGGGGTACTTCGTCACCAGCTCGGCGTACGCCGCACCGGTGATCGCCGCGACCGTCACGCCGAGCGCGAAGGCGATCCAGAACGCCCCGCCGACCGCTGCGGCCACGAGGCCGATGAGGACGTAGATGCCCGATCCGAGCACGTCGCCGAGCGTGTAGAAGAACAGCAGCCGCCCGGTGATGGAGCGCTTGAGCTCGCTGTCGTCCTCGTCCGGACGGGGGATGGTGGCGGAGTCGGCCACGGTGGGCCTCGCTTCCCGAGTGAGGGTCTGGTCACCAGACCCCACCGCTGCGGCGTGTCGTTTGTCAAACATTGCCCACCCGGTCGGGCGACCCGGGCGGCTACAGCAGGCGCCGGTCGGACGCCCACTTGGTGAGCTCGTGGCGGCTCGAGAGCTGGAGCTTGCGCAGCACCGACGACATGTGGGTCTCCACGGTCTTCACCGAGATGAAGAGCTCCCTGGCGACCTCCTTGTAGGCGTAGCCCCGGGCGATCAGGCGCATCACCTCGCGCTCGCGCTCGGTCAGCCGGTCGAGGTCCTCGTCGACGGCCGCGACGTCGATGGACCCGGCGAAGGCGTCGAGCACGAAGCCGGCCAGGCGCGGTGAGAAGACCGCGTCGCCGCCCGCGACCCGCACGATCGCGTCGACCAGCTCGGGGCCGGTGATCGTCTTGGTGACGTAGCCGCGGGCGCCGCCGCGGATGGTGCCGATGACGTCCTCGGCGGCGTCGGAGACCGACAGCGCGAGGTAGAGCGTGTCGGGCGACGGCTGGCGGCGCATCACCTCCACGCCTCCCCCGCCGGGCAGGTGCACGTCGAGCAGCACGACCTGGGGGCGGAGCTCGCGTACGACCGCGACGGCGGCGTCCGCGTCGGCGGCCTCGCCGACGACCTCCACGACCCCGGCCCCGCTGGCGGCCAGCTCCGCACGGACACCGCCCCGGAACATCGCGTGGTCGTCGACCAGGACGACTCGCACGGGGGCGGCGTCGGGCGTGGGCTGGCTCATCGGTTCTCCTCGTCTGCGGCCGGGCCGGTGTGGCCGGCGCGGGGTGCGGTGCGGGGCATGTGCAGCCGGACCTCGGTGCCCTCGCCCGGCGCCGAGCGTACGTCCGCCCGACCGCCGTGGCGCGCCATCCGGTCCACGATGCTGCTGCGTACGCCGTGGCGGTCGGTCGCCACGGCGGCGAGGTCGAAGCCGGCGCCGCGGTCGCGGACGAAGACGTCGACGGCCGACTCGGACGTCTCGGCGTAGACGTCGGCGCGCTCGGTGCCGGCGTGCTTGGCGACGTTGACCACCGCCTCCCGCGCGGCGTGCACCAGCGGGCGCAGCGCCTCGTCGACGGGGCAGTCGCCGACGGTGACGACGTCGACGACCACGGGGTGCTGGGACTCGACGTCGGCGGCCATCTCCTTCAGCGCGCCGGCCAGCGTGGTGGCGTCGGTGGTCTCGGCCTCGAAGAGCCACTGGCGCAGGTCGCGCTCCTGGGAGCGGGCGAGCCGGGCGACGGTGGTGGCGTCGTGGGAGTTCTTCTGGATCAGGGCCAGGGTCTGGAGCACGGAGTCGTGCAGGTGGGCTGCCATGTCGGCGCGTTCCTGGGTGCGCACCCGCTCGGCGCGCTCGGCGCTGAGGTCGTCGACCAGGCGGAGCGCCCACGGCCCGACCACGATCGCCAGGCCGAGCAGCCCCAGCAGCCCGGCGACCACCACGGGCACGGCGAAGCGGGCCTGGCCGGCCGCGACCGCGAAGACGATGAGGGCGGAGAGGATCAGGCCCAGGCCCGCGGCGATGCGGCCGTACGCCGCCCAGCCGCCGTTGCCGAAGACGGCGCGGAACGGGTCGATGCGTCCCGTCGTGTCGGTCCAGCGCTCGCGCTGCGCCTCGTCGGCCTGGCGCCAGAGCAGGGCGATGCCGGAGACGCCGAGGACGACCGGCCAGAAGAGCGCGCCCTGGCCGAAGATGCCCTCGAAGCCGAGCACGACGCCGAAGAACAGCGCCCCGAGCGCGATCGCCGGTCCCGCGTCACGCAGCCGCGAGCGGCGCCCGGGGCGCTTGCCGGTGCGCGACGCGCTCTCGAGGCCGGGCGCGCCCACCTCGAAGCGCTGGTCGGCGGGCAGGAACATCCACAGCCCGGCATAGAGCATCAGCCCGAAGCCGCCGAGGAACGCCGTGGCGACGAAGAAGCCGCGCACCCACAGCACCGGGACCGCGAGGTGCACCGCGAGACCACCGGCGACGCCACCGGCGATCGGCGACGACAGGTCGCGGAAGGCGCGGCGCGAGCGGCTGCTGCGGGGCGGGGAGGTCTGCGTCATCGTGGCTCCATCGTCGCAGGACGCCGCGCGCGCCACCATGAGGACAGACCCCGAGCCGACCCTGAGTCGCCTCCCCCGCAGCACCGCTGCGAATCAGGGCTGTCCCCGATGGTGGCGGGGGTCGCAGGCGAGCAGAGTGGAGCCATGGACACCCCGAGCACCACTCCCCCCGGCACGGACGAGCAGCCGACGCCGTCCGCTCCTGCCGGCCCACGCGTGAGCCGCGAGGAGATGAAGGACCTCGGCCGGCTGCGGCGCAGCATCACCGACCGGCACGTCGCCGGCGTCGCCGGCGGCCTGGCCCGCCACCTCGACGTCGACGTCATCATCATCCGCGTCGCGCTGGTCGTCGGGGTCTTCTTCGGCGGCGCCGGTCTCATCGCCTACGTCGGCGCCTGGCTCCTCGTGCCCGAGGAGGGCACCGACGACCAGCCGCTCGGCCTCGACGTGCGCAGCCGCTCGCTCGCCCTCGCAGGTGTCGGCATCCTCGCGCTGCTGAGCGCCGTCGGCGACTGGGCCGGGGCCTTCTGGTTCCCGTGGCCGCTGGCGATCGTCGCCGCGATCGCCATCTGGTTCCTCAACCGCAAGGACCGCTCCACCTCCCGCTCCGGCTACGGGTACGCCGGTCCTGCCGCGCCCGGCACCGCGCAGCAGCCGGACCACACGACCGGGCTCGACCCCGCCGGCTGGGACCAGGGCGGGTGGGACCAGACCGGGTGGCAGCAGACCGCGTGGCAGCCGCCGGAGGCGTACGCCCGGGCGCCGCGGCAGTACCGCAACCCGCGCCGCCGCGGCCCGATCCTCTTCTTCTTCACCGTCGCGCTCATCGCGCTCGCCGAGGGTGTGCTCGGCGTGGTCGACCTCGCCGGGGTCGCCGTGGCGGAGAGCGCCTACCCGGCACTCGCGCTCGGCATCACCGCGGCCATGCTCGTGGTCGGCGCCTTCTGGGGCCGCGCGGGCGGCCTGATCGCCCTCGGCCTGGTGGCCGCGCTGGCCACGGCGGCCACCACCGCCACGAGCAGCTTCCCCGACGACCGGCTCACCTACGCGCCGACCAGCGCTGCCGACGTACGCGACTCCTACGACCTCGGCGGCGGCGAGCTCACCCTCGACCTGTCCGACGTCTCCGACGTGGACGCGCTCGACGGGCGTGCCGTGACCGTCGACGGCGTCGGCGGCCGCGTGGAGGTGGTCGTCCCCGACGGCATGGACGTCACCGTGCGGACCGACCTCTTCGCCGGCGACAGCCGGGTCTTCGACGAGCGTCGCGACGGCCTCGACGTCAACCTCGACGGCTTCCGTGACGGCGGCGACGAGGTCCCCGACATGTCCATCACCATCGACCTGTTCGCCGGCGAGGTCATCGTCCGCGAAGCAGCCTGAGGAGCACCGAGATGAGCACAGGCATGAACGACCCCGGCAGCCACGACACCGGCATCTACGGATACGACGAGCCGATGGTCGGCCCCCTCGACGCACCGGAACGGTCCAGCGGCTTCCACCCGGTCAACGTCGGCCACCTCGTGATGGGCGTCGCCTTCGCCGGGATGGTGCTGGTGTGGGCCCTCGTCCAGGGCGACGTCGTCGCGGACGAGGAGCTGCGGTGGCTGATGCCGATGCCGTGGATCGCGGCCGGCGCCGCCGGTCTCGCCGCGACGGTGTGGCCCTCGCGCCGCGCGGGCGAGGGACGCGCCTAGCCCAACGAGCAGGCCGGCAAGGCGAACCACCGGAGGTCGTCGAAGTCCGCACCGAGGTGCGCGGCGTCCGACCAGTCGGGCGGAGACGCGGCGGCCATGATCGCGCGGCCCTCGTCGAGGTGCTCCCGGAGCACCTCGACGGGGGCCGTCATCGTGTGCGAGGGCCACGTCATCGCGCCGTCGGCGGCGTACGACACGTCCGCGAGGCGCAGCGGCGGCTCCACCGGTCCGGTGCGGTGGTGCCACAGCCCGGTGAGCGGGTCGAAGCGGTAGTCGCCGAGCAGCCGCCAGCCCTCGCGGGCCACGAGCCGCACCGCCTCCACGACGTAGGAGAAGACCTCCTCGTCGACGAAGTAGTTGAAGTTGACCCGCACCCAGCCGGGCTTGATGCCCTCGCACCCGCCGGCGATCTGCGCCTCGAACTGGTGGCTGGTGTCGAGGTCGATGTCGAGCAGCCGGTGGCCGTAGGGACCGGCGCACGAGCAGCCACCGCGCGTCTGGATGCCGAAGAGGTCGTTCAGCAGCGCGACCACGAAGTTGTGGTGGAGGTAGGACCCGTCGGGCGCCTTGATGACGAAGGAGACGATCGAGAGCCGCTGCGAGTCGAGGTTGCCGAGGATCTGGATGGTCGGCTCGGCGACCCACGCCTCCACCGCCCGGCCCAGCAGCTCCTCCTCGTGCGCCTGGATCGTCTCGACGCCGACAGCCTGCTTGAGCTGGAAGACCAGCCCGGCGCGGATCGACTCGACGATGGCGGGGGTGCCCCCCTCCTCGCGGTGGGCCGGGTCGTCGAGGTAGCGGTGCTCGGTCGGGTTGACGTACATCACCGTGCCGCCGCCGGGGACGACCGGCACCCGGTTGGTCATCAGCTCGCGGCGCACGACCAGCACGCCCGGCGTGCCCGGCCCGCCGATGAACTTGTGCGGGCTGATGAAGATCGCGTCCTTGACCGAGCGGCCGGGACCGTACATCTCGATGTCGACGTAGGGCGCGCACGCGGCGAAGTCCCAGAAGCTCAGCGCACCGTGCTCGTGGAGCAGGTCCGCCACACCCTCCGTGTCCGTGACGATGCCGGTGACGTTGGAGGCCGCGGAGAAGGACCCGATCTTCAGCGGCCGGTCGGCGTGGGCCTCGAGCTCCTCGCGGAGGTGGTCGAGCGAGACCCGGCCGTCGGCGTCCTCGTGGATCGTCACGACGTCGGCGATGGTCTCGCGCCACGGGACCTCGTTGGAGTGGTGCTCGAAGGGCCCGATGAACACCACCGGGCGCTCCGCGGGCGGGATCGCGGCGGTGAGGTCGTAGCGGTCGTCGAGCGCGGCCGGGACCCGCAGTCCCAGGATGCCGATCAGCTTGTCGATCGCGGCGGTGCTGCCGGAGCCGCAGAACACCACGACCGTCTCGTCGTCACCGCCCACGGCGTCGCGGATGATCCGTCGCGCGTCCTCGCGGAGCCGCGTGGTCTGGAGGCCGGTGCCGCTCGCCTCGGTGTGGGTGTTGGCGTAGGCCGGCAGCACCTCGGCCCGGATGAAGTCCTCGATGAAGGTCAGGCTGCGACCGGACGCGGTGTAGTCGGCGTAGGTCACGCGGCGCGGTCCGTAGGGACCCTGCATCACCTGGTCGTCGCCGATGACCGCGGCGCGGATGCGCTCGAGGAGGGCGGACGAGGCGGCGGATTCGTGCGTCACGACCCGAGCCTACGCCCGCCCGCCCCCGCGATCAGCGGGCGTCGAGGACCTCGGCCACCACGTCGGGGTGGTCGCTGAAGATGCCGTCGACACCGGCGTCGAGGAAGGCCCGCGCCTCGGCGGCCAGGTCGCCGGGAGCATTCGGGTCGGTGCCGGTCGTGAAGCGGGCGTCCATGAACTGGTTCTCCAGCCGCAGCGTCCACACATGCACGATCAGCCCGGCGGCGTGGGCGTCGGCGACGACGGCCGTCGGGGCCGCGGCGCCACGCGGGAGCACGACGAACTTGTTGGCGCCGACCCCGTCGGCGTACGTCGCGATCGTGCGCAGGCCGGCGGGGGTGAGCATCGAGGCGTACGTCGTGCCCGGGAGGTCGGCCGGCCCACCCGCGGCGTCGACGAGCTGGGCGAGCGGGACGTCGACCATCGTGTCGAGCTCGCGGAGGTTCGACACCTCGAAGGACTGGATGATCACCGGGTCGTCGGCGTCGGCCCACTTCCGCTTCTCCAGTGCCGCGACGAGCGGCTCCTCCAGCGAGAGGCCGATGGAGTCGAAGTAGGTCGGGTGCTTGGTCTCGGGGTAGATGCCCACGCCGGCGCGGCGGGCCAGCTTGATGACCTGGTCGAGGGTCGGGATCCGCTCCTGGCCGTCGTACGCCGTGTTGTCGGGGCGCACCTGCGGCAGCCGCTCCTTCGCGCGCAGGGTGCGCAGCTCGCGGTAGGTGAAGTCCTCGGTGAACCAGCCGATCACCGGTCGGCCGTCGATGACCTTGGTGGTGCGGCGGTCGGCGAACTCGGGGTGGTCGGCGACGTCGGTGGTGCCGCTGATCTCGTTCTCGTGGCGGGCGACGAGGATGCCGTCCTTGGTGCTGACGAGGTCGGGCTCGATGTAGTCGGCGCCCTGCGCGATGGCGAGGCGGTAGGCGGCGAGCGTGTGCTCGGGGCGGTAGCCCGAGGCGCCGCGGTGCCCGATCAGGATCGGCTCCACCAGCGACGCCTCGCGCGCCCCGCTCGGAGCAGCGGGTGCGGCGGTGGCGGGTGCCGAGAGGGAGGTGAGGGTGGCGGCGAGCGCCAGGGCGAGAGCGGCCGCGGGGGCCTTCCGAGAGGTCATGGCACCGAGGCTTGCCGGCCGGGGCGGCGGGCGGGACACGGCCCGGTGAACGTGCCGTGACAGGTCAGCGACCGACGGCCACGACACCCTCGCGCAGCACCGCGAGGGCCGCCTCGGGGTGGTCGGTGATGACGCCGTCGACCCCGGCGGCGAGCAGCGCACGGACCTCGCCCGCCATGTCGCCCAGCGCGTCGGGGGCCGTGCCGCGGCGCAGGTTTGTGGGGAGGTAGCGGTTCTCCCCGCGCACGGTCCACACGTGCAGCGTGAGGCCACGGCGGTGCGCGTCGCGCACCAGCCCGGACGGGGCACCGATCGCCCCGGTCCGGTCGCGCGGCAGCACCAGCGACGTGTGCGGCCCGATGCCGTCGGCGTAGTCGTCGATCCAGGCCAGGCCCTCCGGCGAGACCAGGTCGGCGTAGGTGCGGGGGTCGCCGGCCGCCTCCAGGTCGGCCGGGCGACCGTGGAGGGAGCCGAGGAGCTGGACCAGCGACAGCCGGGTCCGCCCCGCGAGCCGGCGCAGGATGGTGGTCTCGAACGACATGAGCGACACCCGCGCCCACGGGTGGTCCAGGCCGTGCCGCGCGAGCTCGCGCAGGAGGGGGACGTCGAGCGGCAGCCCGATCGCGTCGTGGTGGGCGGCGTGCTTGAGCTCGAGCAGCACCCCGACGGCACGTCCGCGCCGGGCTGACTCGGCGCCGACCATCGCCAGCACCTCGGTGAGGGTCGCCACCCCCTCGGCCCCGTCGTACGCCGCACTGGCGGGCCGGGTCAGCGGCATCCGCTCACGGGCGGTGAGCGTCTTGAGCTCGTGGAGCGTGAGGTCGTGGACGAACCAGCCGTCCTGCTCCTCCCCGTCGACGACGACGGTGCGGCGGAGGTGGGCGAGCTCGGGGCGACCCGCGACGTCGGTGGTCGCACTGAGCTCGAGGTCGTGACGGGCCACCAGCACCCCGTCACGGGTGGAGACGAGGTCCAGCTCGATGTCGTCGGCGCCCATCCGGATCGCGGTCCGGTAGGCGTCGAGGGTGTGCTCGGGACGGTGCCCGCTGGCGCCGCGGTGCGCAACCACGGCGGGCGTGAGGACCAACGACGGGGCCATCTCGAGCGCCTCGCGGGTCACCGTCATGGCCCTACCGTGACGGGCCCGCGGGACCGGACGGTGACGCGGACATGAATGGCGCATGATGGCGGCGTGACACTCCCGAGCTTCCCGACCCTGACGTCCCTGCCGGCCGCCGACCACCCCGCGCTGGTGGCGGCTCCTGTCGCCGCTGCCCTGGCCGGCTGGTCCGGGGCGAGCGAGGTCGCGGTGGTCGACATCGACCCCGACCTCGCCGACACGGCGGCGATGAGCGAGGCCTACGACATCCCGATGACGGCCAGCGGCAACTGCGTCGTGGTCGCCGGGAGCCGCGCCGGCGACGAGCGGATCGCTGCCTGCGTGGTCCGCGCCGACACACGCGCCGACGTGAACACGCTCGTCCGCAGGATGCTCGACGTCCGCAAGGCGTCCTTCCTGCCGATGGACCGGGCCGTCGAGGAGACCGGGATGGAGCACGGCGGCATCACCCCGGTCGGGCTGCCGTCCGGGTGGCGGGTGCTGGTGCACGAGGCGCTGCTCGACGAGCCCGTCGTCGTGCTCGGCAGCGGCGTACGCCGCTCGAAGCTGCTGGTGCCCGGCCGGCTGCTGGCCGAGCTGCCCGGGGCCGAGGTCGTGGTGGACCTCGGCCGCTGAGCCTCGTCCGAGTAGCCGTTCTCATGCGGCGGGCGCCGGGCGCAGCGATGATCCCCCCATGGGTAAGGGGTCGCCGCTCGTGAGAGCCGGGCGCCTCGCACGCGCGCTCGGCTTCCGGTGGGTGTTCCCGGTCGGCACGATGGCCGTCCCCTGGCACCCCGCCGTCCTCCCCCTCTCGCTCGCCGCACTGACCGCCTGGACCGTCTGGAAGATTGCCGGGCTCGCCGTCGGAGCCGCCGACGGCGCCGGTGGGACCGTGCTCGCGATGGCGGTCGGCTTCACCGTCGTCGGGCTGTCGATGTCTGTGCCGATCCTCGCGTGGGTGGTGGTGGCGTTCGGCGGACGTCTCGTGCAGGCGCTGCTGGCCCTCGCCGCGATGCTGGTGCTCGGGGCGTCGGTCGCGACGGGCGAGGACCCGCCGTGGCTCGCGGTCCTTCCGGCGGCGTACGTCGTCGTGTGGGCGACCCAGGCGGTCGGCGGCCGGGTGCTGCTGGCGCGGCTCCGGGCGGCGGTCGCGCGCTTCGACCCCGTCGACGTCCGGGGCCGCGCGGTGGTGCTCCCGGCGAACGTCGACGAGTCCACGGCGCACGACCTGCTCCTGCGCTGCGGCGCCGGCGTCGTCTGGACGCGCGGCCACGGTGGCAGCGACCGTGGGTGCGGCCGGGTCGTCGTCACGGCCGGGCAGGCGGCGCAGCTGCGATCGGTGGCGCGGGAGGCGCTGCCCGGTGGCGTGGGGCTCGAGGACGTCGACGGTCGGACCCTCCTCAGCTGGACGGGCCAGCTCCCGTCAGCAGGCGCCGTCGTCGTCCAGCGGACCCGCAGGCCCGACCCCGGCCGGCTCCTCGGCGACGGCCTGTGGCGCATCACCGTCGACGGTCGCACCGTCGTCACCGGCCGGGCGGCCCTCGTCCTGCCGGTGCCCATGCTCAACGCCTTCCACTGGGTCTCGCTCACGTCCAGGAACGAGTGGGTCGTCGGGTTCGGCCGCGGCCGGGCGCGGACCGTGGGTGCGCCGGACGGGACCGTCCGTCACCTCGTCGCAGACGGCCCGCCGGTCGGTCTCGGGAACGACCGGGAGGTCTCGTCGGCGCTCGACCAGGTCTGGCGCCAGGTCGCCGACCGGGACGTCGTGGTGGACCGGCTGCGCGCCGCCGCGCTCGACGGACCCGTCGACCTGTCCGCGCACCAGGAGGCCCTCGGCGAGCTCAGGCGGGGCGGGGCCGCGCTCCTCGGGGACGACGCGGCCGTCGTGCTCGCCGCCTGGCTGGAGAGTGCGCGCGAGGGCAGGAGGGCCGACGAGCCGGCCGTCGTCGCTCGGCTCGTCGACACCCTCCCGGACGACGACCTGGTCCGCCACGGCCGACGGCTCTTCGACGTGCTGAACAGCCGCAAGCTCGCGCTCCGGTGGGACCTGGAGCCCGGGCTGGACCTCACCCCGCTGCCGCGCGACCTCTACCGGTTCGGCTCTCGGGTCGGTTTCGGTCTCGCCCTCGACGTGCCGGGTCTCTACGTGCGCCTCGGTGACCTCGTGCCGCCCTTCCGCGCCCTCGTCGCCGAGCTCGGCCGCGAGATGCCGCTCCCGGACCCGGTCGTGGACGCCCAGCGCCGGTGGGACGTGGAGGGCGCCGGCGGGCCGAGCAGCCGATGAATGGGACGTCGCGGTTCGGGTACGGAGCGGGTTCATCCCCCCGACGTCTGGAGATTCCTTGTCCGACAACACCCTGTCCCGCTCCCTCAACGACCTCGGCCTCGCCGCCTGGTTCGGCGGCACGCTGGCGAACGCCGTGGCGCTCAACCCGGCCGCAGCCGAGGCCGACTCCCCCACCCGTGTCGGCTCGGTGGCCAACGACGGCTGGGACCGCTGGACCCCCGTCAACGCCGCCGCGATCGGCGCGCACGTCCTGGGCAGCACGGGGCTGCTGCTGGGCAACAAGGGTCGCGTCGCCGGCCAGTCCGGCGTTGCCGGCGCGTCGATGCTCAAGACCGGACTGATGGCCGCCGCCCTCGGCGTGACGGCGTACAGCCGCGTCCTGGGCCGGCGCGTCTCGGAGCACCGGGCCGTGCCCGCCGAGTCGGGCACCGAGCCCACCGGCACCACGCCGCCCGAGGTCGCGCAGGCCCAGCGCCAGCTGCACCTCCTGCAGTGGGTCGTGCCCGCGCTCACCGGCGCGATCATCGTCGTCGACGCCAAGCTCGGCGAGCAGCAGCGCTCGAGCAACGTCCTCGAGGGCATCGCCGCGCGGATCCCCGGCCTGCCCGGGTGACCGGCGCCCGGCTCGTCCCCGTCCGCACACCTCGCGACCCCGAGGGCGTCGTGGTCGTGCTGCACGGCGGGGCGAGCCGGGGCGAGCGCGCGATGGTGACCCCGACCCAGCTGTCGGTGCTGCGGATGGTGCCCGTCGCGCGGCGCATCGCCCGCGCCGGTCGCTCGCGACTGGCCGTCCACCGGCTGCTCAACTCCCACCGCGGGTGGGACTCGCAGACCACGCCGGTCATGGACCTGACGTGGGCGCTCGACCGGGTCGCCGAGCAGCACGGCGACGTCCCGGTCGCCCTCGTCGGGCACTCGCTCGGCGGACGGGCCGCGCTGCTCGGTGGCGACGCACCGCAGGTCCGGTCGGTGGTCGCGCTCAACCCCTGGGTGCTGCCCTCCGACCGGGTCGACCTGGCCGGCCGGCAGGTGTTGGTCGTCCACGGCACCGACGACCGCATCGCGCTCCCGTCCCGGTCCGCCGAGCTGGCCCGACGCCTGGGACGCGACGCGACCGTCGGCCACGTCACGGTGCCCGGCGGACGCCACGCGATGCTGCGCCACGGCCGCACCTTCGAGACGTACGCCGCCGACTTCGTCACCGCGACCCTGCTCGGCGCCGAGCCCCGCACCCGCGCCGTGGCGGAGGTCCTCGCCGGGGCCTCGTCCGTGGACGGCTGACGGCTCGATAACCATTCGTCGGCGGGACGTCGGCGAACCTAGGATCGGGCCAGTGAGGACCCTGCCCGTCGCCGACCCCGGGACACCGGACCATCGCACCCCCGGCCGCTTCCTGTGGTGGCTGGCCCGTCAGCAGTGGCGCACCCTGCTGGGCGGGATGGCCTTCGGCATCGTGTGGATGTCGTGCCAGGCGGTCATGCCCGCCGTGCTGGGTCGTGCGATCGACCGTGGTGTGGCTGACAAGGACCAGCAGCAGCTCGTCCTCTGGGCCGGGGTGATGCTGCTCATCGGCCTGCTCCAGGCCGTCACGGGGATCATGCGCCACCGCTTCGCAGTGACCAACTGGCTGACCGCGTCCTACCGGATCGTGCAGCTCACGACCCGGCAGTCGGTGCGCCTCGGCGGCTCGCTGCCGCGCAAGGTCAGCACGGGCGAGGTCATCGCGATCGGCACCACCGACCTCTCCCACATCGGCAACGTGATGGACGTGACCGCCCGGTTCGCCGGCGCGATCGTCTCCTTCTTCCTCGTCTCCGCGATCCTGCTCAGCACCTCGGTCCAGCTCGGCCTGGTGGTGCTCATCGGCGTCCCACTGCTCCTGCTGGTGATGGGCCCGCTCCTCAAGCCGCTGCAGGCGCGCAGCGCCACCGAGCGGCAGATGCGCTCGGACCTGTCCAACACCGGCACCGACATCGTCGGCGGCCTGCGCGTCCTGCGCGGGATCGGCGGCGAGGGCGTCTTCCTCGACCGCTACCGCCGCGAGTCGCAGGCCACCCGGACCGCCGCGGTCAACGTCGCCAAGCTCCAGTCGGTCCTCGACGCGCTCCAGGTCTTCCTGCCCGGCGTCTTCGTCGTGCTCGTGGTCTGGCTGGGCGCTCGCTCCGCGGTGGCGGGCGAGATCTCCGCCGGCGAGCTGGTCGCGTTCTACGGCTACTCCGCCTTCCTCATGCTGCCGCTGCGCACGGCGACCGAGTTCGCCAACAAGCTCATCCGCGGCCGCGTCGCCGCGTCGCGGGTGTGCCGGGTGATGGCCCTGGTGCCCGACGTCGTGGAGCCGGTCTCGCCCGCTGCTCCCCCACCCGCCGGCTCGGAGCTGCACGACGCCCGCTCGGGCCTGCGGGTCCGGCCCGGGCGGATCACCGCGATCGTCTCCGAGCAGCCCGACGACTCGGCCCTGCTCGCCGACCGGCTCGGGCTCTGCGCGGCCGAGCAGGACAACGAGGTCTCCCTCGGCGGCGTGCCGCTCACCTCCCTGCGCCACGCCGACGTCCGCGAGCGGATCATGGTCTCCGACACCGGGGCTGCCCTCTTCGCCGGCCGGCTGGCCGACCGCATCGACGAGCGCGGCAACGGCGACGTCGAGAAGGCCATCTTCACCGCCTCCGCCGACGACATCCTCGAGGCACTGCCCGAGGGCCTCGACTCGGTCGTCACCGAGAAGGGCCGCTCGTTCTCCGGCGGCCAGCGTCAGCGCCTGGTCCTGGCCCGCGCCCTCGCCGCCGACCCGGAGGTCCTCGTGCTCGTCGAGCCGACGAGCGCGGTGGACGCCCACACCGAGGCGCGGATCGCCGACCGGCTGCGGGCGCACCGTGAGGGACGTACGACCGTGGTCACCACCGTCAGCCCCCTGCTGCTGGACTCCGTCGACGAGGTGGCCTTCGTGGTCGACGGCCGCGTCGTCGCGGTCGGCACCCACACCGACCTGCTCTCCGAGGTCGCGGCCTACCGCCGGGTCGTCGTACGCGATGTGGAAGTGGCCCTGTGAACACCCGGCTGCCGATCGCCGACGGCAGGGCCGTACGCCGCTACGTCGGCCAGGTCGCGCACCGGCACCCCCGCCTGCTGTGGACCGCGCTCGGCCTCCACGTGCTGGCCGCGCTGACCGCACTGGCCGCGCCCCGGTTGCTCGGCGACCTCGTCGAGTCGGTCGAGAACGGCACGACCCGCTCCCACGTCGACGAGATCGTGATGTGGCTGGCGATCTTCCTCGTCCTGCAGTCGGTGCTGACCCGCTACGCCCGCTACCGCTCGCAGGTGATGGGCGAGCTGGTGCTCGCCGAGCTGCGCGAGGACTTCGTCGCCAACACCCTGGCCCTGCCGGTCGGCACCGTCGAGGCGGCCGGGTCCGGCGACCTGCTGACCCGCACCGGCTCCGACATCGACCAGCTGGGGTGGTCGGTGCGGTGGGCCCTGCCCGAGTGGACCATCGCCGTCGTCTCTGCCCTCCTCATCTTCGCCGCCGCGCTGAGGGTCGGCTGGTGGGTGTTCCTCCCCTGCCTGCTCGCGATGCCGCCCCTGGTGGTCGGGCTGCGGTGGTACCTCGCCCGCGCCAAGGACGGCTACCTCGCCGAGACGGCGTCGTACTCCCAGATCACCACCACGCTGTCGGAGACCGTCGAGGGCTCGCGCACGGTGGAGGCGCTCGGCCTCGGCGCGAAGCGGGTCGAGCTGGGCGACGACGACTGCGCGAAGTCGTTCGAGGCGGAGAAGTACACCCTGCACCTGCGCACCGTCTTCTTCCCGAGCATGGAGCTGAGCTACCTCCTGCCGGTCGTCGGCACGCTGCTCTTCGGTGGCTGGCTCTACACGCGCGGCGAGGTCTCGCTGGCCGAGGTCACGACCGCGACGCTCTACGTCCAGATGCTCATCGACCCGGTCGACCGGATGGTGTCGATCCTCGACGAGCTCCAGCTCGGTGCCGCCTCCCTCGCCCGCCTCCTCGGGGTGGCGCAGGTGCCGGACGACCGCGAGGTCTCGGGGCGCACGCCGTCGTCGGAGAAGCTCGACGCCGACGACGTGCACTTCTCCTACGTCGAGGGGCGCGACGTGCTGCACGGCATCGACCTCGACGTGGGCGTGGGCGAGCGGATCGCGATGGTCGGCCCGTCGGGTGCGGGCAAGTCGACGCTGGGTCGCCTCCTGGCCGGCATCCATCCCCCGCGCACCGGATCGGTGACGGTCGGCGACGTCGGCCTCGTCGAGCTGCCGCTGGGCGACCTGCGCGGCCACGTCGCGCTCGTGACCCAGGAGCACCACGTCTTCGTCGGCACCCTGCGCGAGAACGTCGTGCTCGCCCGGCCGGGGTCCGACGACGACGCCGTACGCACCGCGCTGGGCGCCGTCGACGCGCTCGAGTGGGTCGACCAGCTGCCCGCCGGGCTCGACACGGTCGTCGGCTCGGGCGGTCGGGCCCTGACGGCCGCCCAGGCCCAGCAGGTAGCGCTGGCCCGGCTGGTGCTCGCCGACCCGCACACCCTGGTGCTCGACGAGGCGACCTCGCTCATCGACCCGCGCGCGGCACGGCACCTCGAGCGCTCGCTCGCGGCGGTGCTGGAGGGACGTACGGTCATCGCGATCGCCCACCGTCTCTTCTCCGCCCACGACGCCGACCGCGTCGCCGTGGTGGAGGACGGCGTGATCGCGGAGTTCGGCTCGCACGACGACCTCGTCGCCGCCGGCGGGTCCTACGCCGCGCTCTGGGAGTCGTGGCACGGGACGAGCTGACCCTTGCACCGTGACAGTTCCACTGTCACGATTGCGGGCATGCGCCTCGCCTCCCTCCTGATGTACGACGGCAACCCGCGCAAGGCGGCCGACGACGTGGTCGCCCTCGAGCGCGCCGGGCTCGACAGCGTCTGGGTCGCGGAGGCGTACGGCTTCGACTCCCCCACGCTGATGGGCTACCTGGCGGCGAAGACCGAGACGGTGCAGATCGGCTCGGGCATCCTCAACATCTACTCCCGCACCCCGGGCGCCCTCCTCCAGACCGCTGCGGGCCTCGACAACGTCAGCCAGGGACGCGCGATCCTCGGTCTCGGCGTGAGCGGACCGCAGGTGATCGAGGGATTCCACGGCGTCCCCTACTCCAAGCCGATGGCGCGCACCGCGGAGGTCGTGGAGATCATCCGCAGCGGCCTGAAGCGCGAGCCGCTGGCGGCCGACGGCACGTTCCACCTGCCCCTGACCAAGGAGCACGGTGCGGTCACCGGGCTGGGCAAGCCGCTCAAGCTCCTCACGCGTCCCGAGCGCGACACCATCCCGATCTGGATCGCGGCCCTCGGCCCGAAGAACGTCGAGCAGACTGCCGGGATCGCCGACGGCTGGATCCCCCACCTCTTCCACCCCGAGAAGGCGCACCTGGTGTGGGGCGACGCGCTGGCCGCGGGCAACGCCAAGCGGCTGGCGGGGCTCGCGCCCCTGCAGGTGATGGCGGGCGGCATGCTCGCGATCGGCGAGGGCCCGGAGACCACGGCGCTGCTCGACTTCGCGCGGCCGGTCTTCGCCCTCTACGTCGGCGGGATGGGCGCGAAGGGCAAGAACTTCTACAACGACGTGGCCCGCGCCTACGGCTACGAACGGGAGGCCGAGGAGATCCAGGACCTCTACCTCTCCGGCAAGAAGAAGGAGGCCGAGGCGCTCGTCCCGACCGAGTGGCTCGAGGCCGCCAACCTCGTCGGCCCGGAGTCGTACGTCAAGGAGCGCATCGCCGCCTTCGCCGAGGCCGGCGTCACCGACCTCAACATCACGCCCGTCGGCGAGGACCCCGCCGCCCTCGTCGCGCAACTCAAGGAATGGGTGTCCTGATGCCCGAGCGCCCCAGCATCCTCGACCAGGAGCAGGAGGACTTCCGCGCCGTCGCGCGCGCGTTCTTCGACAAGGAGGTCGCGCCCCACCACGCCGCGTGGGAGGAGGCCGGCGTCGTCGACCGCGAGATCTGGCGCAAGGCGGGCGAGCGCGGCCTGCTGTGCTTCGACGTCGACGAGGCCTACGGCGGCCCGGGCATCAAGGACTTCCGCTACAACATGGTGCTCGCCGAGGAGTCCGCGCGGGCGGGTGCCTCGGGCCCCGGCTTCGCCGTCCACACCGACATCATCGTCCCCTACATCTCCTCCCTCGGCACGCCGGAGCAGAAGGAGCGCTGGCTGCCCGGCTGCGTCTCCGGCGACCTCGTCACCGCCATCGCGATGACGGAGCCGGGTGCGGGATCGGACCTGCAGGGCATCCGTACGACGGCCGTCGACGCCGGTGACCACTACGTCCTCAACGGGTCGAAGACCTTCATCTCCAACGGCATCCTGTCCGACCTCGTCGTCGTGGTCTGCCGGACCGACCCCGACGCCGGGCACCAGGGCATCTCGCTGCTGGTGGTCGAGCGCGGGATGGAGGGCTTCGAGCGCGGGCGCAACCTCGACAAGATGGGGCTGCACGCGCAGGACACCGCGGAGCTCTCGTTCACCGACGTGCACGTGCCGAAGGAGAACCTGCTCGGCGCGGAGGGCTCGGGATTCATCGCGCTGATGGAGAACCTGCCGCAGGAGCGGATCTCCATCGGCTGCATCGCGGTCGCGGCGATCGAGCACGTCCTGGACCTGTGCCTGGCCTACGCCAAGGAGAGGGAGGCCTTCGGAAAGCCGATCGGGAAGTTCCAGCACAACCGCTTCGTGCTCGCCGAGATGGCCACCGAGGCCCACATCGCGCGGGTCTTCATCAACGACTGCGTGCTGCGGCTCAACGCCGGCACCGTCGACACCTCGCTGGCCTCGATGGCGAAGTGGTGGACCACCGAGCTGCAGAAGCGCGTCGTCGACGCGGGTGTCCAGCTGCACGGCGGCTACGGCTACATGAACGAGTACCCGATCTCCAAGGCCTACACCGACTCCCGCATCCAGACCATCTACGGCGGCACGACCGAGATCCAGAAGGAGATCATCGGGCGGATGCTCGGGTTGTAGGCGCTGGCTAGGTTCGGGCCATGGACCTCTTCGAGATGGACGAGACCCGCACCATGACCCGCGAGGAGGCCGCTGCCAGGCTGCGCGCCCTCGCCGACTCCCTCGCCAAGCACAACTCGGTCGAGTTCGCCCGCGACGGCGGACGCGTGACCGTCGCCGTGCCGGACGAGGTGAAGCTGAAGGTCGAGGTCGAGCTGGGCGGGGACAACGAGATCGAGATCGAGCTCACCTGGTGACGCTGGCGTCGCACTGAGCTGCGGGCGCACACTGTCGGGGTGACCGACACCCTGGGCTCGCGACTGGCGCGAGCGATCGCCGACAAGGACGAGACCGCGCTGAGGGACCTGCTCGCTGCCGACGTCGACTTCAAGGGCCTCACCCCGGGTCGTACGTGGGAGGCCACCGGACCCGACGACGTCATCGAGGTGCTGCTCGGCTCGTGGTTCGAGCCGGCGGACCGGATCGAGCGCGTCGTCGAGGTCGTCGAGCGCCCGGACGTCGCCGACACCGCACACGTCGGCTACCGCTTCGACCTCACGACCCCGACGGGTGCCTACGCCGCCGAGCAGCAGGCCTACTACCGCGGCGAGGGCGTCATCGAGCACCTGCGGATCATGTGCTCGGGCTTCCGCCCGCGCTGAGCCGCGCGACCAGCGCCTGCCCGAGCCGGGTCCCCGAGACCCACGCGGTCTCCACCTTCGGGGCGTGGCCCCACCCGTCGCCGCACACGCCGACCAGCGCGCCCGGGCCGTCGACGAGGGCGTAGGAGTCCTCGCGCTCGCCGACCGGGCGGGCGAAGGTCCAGCGGTGCACGTGGAGGTCGACCGGCTCGTCGACGTGCAGGTGACGGCGTACGGACTCGATGATCGCGGGTGCCGCTCCCCCGGGCTCGGCGAGGTGCCGGGCGGCACGCTCGGGCGTGGAGTGGGCCACCAGGACGGGCGCGTCGTCACCGCGGCGCCTGCCGTCGTCGGCGATCCACGCCACGTCCGGGTCGTCGTTGACGAAGGCTCCGTGGAAGCGACCATCGGGGCTGACGTCGTCCCACGTGCGCTCGGCCCACCGGGCGGCCAGCGCGATGACCGGCTCCCACTCGCGGTCGAGGGCGGCGGTGACCGGGTGGTCGCCGGTCAGCCGTCGCGCCTGAGGATCGGGCATGGCGAGCACGACGACAGGGGCGTCGACGTCGTCCAGTCCGGCGATCTCGCGGCGCTCCACCTCGAGGTCCGCGGCCAGGTCCTCGACGAGCGAGCGCAGGCCACCGGGGGCTCCCCACCGCATCGGACCTGTCTTCGTCTCGGGCGCTCCCGCGCCCAGTGCGGTGAAGGTGTCGGTCCACTCGTGGGCGAGACCGCGGGAGGCCCAGTCGTCCACCACCGCACGGAAGCCCGCGTCGGAGACGGTGAGGTAGGACGCGCCGAGGTCCACCCTGCGCTCCCAGAGCCGGCGTGAGGCCATCCGGCCTCCGGGCACGTGGCCGCGGTCGAGGACGCGTACGCCGATCCCGGCCGCGTGCAGCTCGCGAGCGCAGGCGACGCCGGCCAGGCCGGCGCCGACGACCACCACGTCGGCGGTCATCGCGCACCCGCGCCGAGGACGGCGTCGGCGGCGCGCTGGCCGCTGACGAGGGCGCCCTGGATGGAGCCGGTGTCGCGGTGGTCACCGCAGACGACGAGGTCGCCGACGCGCACCGGGCGCTCGGCGGAGTAGGGCGCCGGCTGGGCGGGCAGCGCGTCCGGGACCTCGTGGCGTGCCACCACCTCCCACGTGCGCGGGTCGATGCCGAGCAGGTCGCCGGCGTGGCGACGCATCGACTGCTCGTCGGTGTCGCGGCCCGGACCCATCAGGGCGGATCCCTCGACGAGGTGACGCCCGGGAGGCGCGTACGACGGTGCCGCCCGGGACACGACCGCGGCGTTGACGAGCGGGCCGGTGGGGACGCGGCGCGCGTCGACGTGGAGCAGGTCGGTGTCCGGCGCCTCGGGCGCGGACCACCACGTGGTGACGACGCCCTTGGTGGCCGGGACCGGAGCGCCGGTCAGCCCTGCGGCCTCCGGAGCAGCGGTGGCCACGACGACCTGGCGGGCCGACCAGGTGGCGTCGTCGGTGGTCACGGAGGTCCCGGTCACGGACCGCACGTGCTCGCCGAGGTGCACACGGTCGCCCAGGGTCGCGGCGAGCTGGGCCGGCAGCGCGGCCATGCCCTCGCGGGGCAGCGCGGGGACCCCGCGGACGAACATCCACGTCAGGAGCAGGGCGAAGCGGTCGGCCGTGCTGCCGTCGTCCTCGAGCAGGACGCCGGCGAAGAACCGGTCCACGACGCGTCGCAGGAGACCGTCGAGATGGGCGTCGTCGAGGGCCGTACGCCGCTCGACGTCCGCGCGTGAGTCGAGCACCTCCGACAGCGACGTCCCAGGTCGCGGGCGCAGCAACGGGGCGGCCCAGCGGGCGAGTGCGGCCACCTCCCGCGGGCGAGAGGCCACGGCGCGCAGGGTCTGCGGGAGAAGCGCGGGCTCGCGCAGCGGGTGGCCGAGCACGCTCAGGCCGTCATCCGTGCGCGCTGCGACCCCGGCCCCGAACGGCTGGAGTCCGAGGGCGTCGACGTCCACCCAGCGGCGTACGGCGGGGTAGGCGGGGTTGAGCAGCTGGAAGCCGCGGTCGACGAGGAACCCGTCGACCCGGTCGGTGCGGATCCGGCCGCCGACGCGGTAGGACGACTCGAGGACGACGACGTCGCGCCCGGCCGCGGCCAGCGCCTTGGCACACCGCAGTCCCGCCAGTCCGGCACCCACGACGACGACGTCTGTCTCCACACCTCGACCCTAGTGAACGCCTCCACGACCGCGAAGCCACGCGGCACCCTAGGTCGTCGGAAGCTTCCTGGTGGTCACGATCTCGTCGGCGATCGCGCGCAGCTTGACGTTCTTCTGCTGCGACATCCGGCTCAGCACCGAGAAGGCACGCTCGGGAGCGAGGTCGAACCGCTCCATCAGGATGCCCGTGGCCTGGCCGATCACTGTTCGGCCACGCATCGCGTGCTCCAGGTGCTCGACCTCCTGCGCGGCCGCCAGCGCGACAGCGACGTGGGCGGCGAGCGCGAGGCCGTCCGCGATGTCCTCGGAGGTGAACGCCGAGGCTTCGGTGCCATAGAGATTGAGCGCACCGAGGTCCTTGTCGGTGGAGTACAACCGGTAGCTCACGCTGCTGGAGAGGCCCACTTGGTCGACGACCTGCGGACCCCAGCTCGGCCACCGGGCATCCGTGGCGAGGTCGTCGCTCACGACCGTGTGGTCCTTGCGCAGCGCGTCGAGGCAGGGTCCCTCGCTGAGCTCGTGCTGGAGGGCATCGATCCGACGAACCAGGTCGTCGCTCGCGGCGTGCGTGTCGATGCGCTCACCCCGGTGGACGACGCAGATCCCCGCGGCATGGCAACCGGGGATGATCTTCGTGGCGATCTGCACCGCCCGCTCCATCGCTTCCTTCGGGCTGTCGTCGTCCTGCATCTCACGCGCAGCCTCGGCCAGCTCGTCGCGGAAGGCGTCGTCGGGCGGCACCCGTGCAGCATGGCTGACGTCCGGTTCACTGACCAGACCTTCGCGGGCGCGCATCCGTGTCAGGGAGACTGTCACCCGTGCCGTTCCCCGACGAGAAGTCCTCGCACAGGGTCGAGGTCGTGCCGTCGCAGCCGCGGTGGGCCGTGGAGGGGCAGGAGATCGCGGCAGTGCTGGCACGGATGCTCCCTGACGCCCGCGCCGTCGACCACATCGGCTCCACCGCGGTCCCCGGCCTGCCCGCGAAGGACTGCATCGACCTGATGGTGCGGGTGGACTCGCTCGCGGCGATCGACCTCGACCCGTTGGCCGCGGCCGGCTACCGCGAGCGCCCTGAGGAGTGGAACCGCGTCGAGGTCCTCGGCGGCTCCGCCCACCCCAAGCGGGTGTTCGCTCCCCCGGTGGGCGGCAGGTCGACGAACATCCACGTCCGCGAGGCAGGATCGCCGACCGCGCGCTACTCCCTGCTGTTCCGCGACTTCCTTCGGAGCAACGACGTCCACCGCGACATCTGGGGTCGGCTCAAGACGCGCCTGGCCGAGGAGCACCTCGACATCTACGCCTACGGACAGGTGAAGGCCGCCGCGCAGCCCCTGCTCATGGCCCTCGCCGAGCAGTGGGCCACCGAGACGGGATGGCACGCCTGACGGCGACTCACCCCTCGCCGATGAGCCGGCGTCGCACCACCCGCCGACGCAGGGTGGGCGAGGCGACCACCTCGTAGCCGGCCTCGAGGAAGACCTGGAGCAGGCCGACCGAGGCCTCGTCCCAGATCACCGACTTCCCCGGCGGCGGCTCGATCGGGTATCCCTCGAGGACGCGGGCGCCGACCTGCTCGCCGTACGCCACGGTGGCGTGGGCGAGCTCGTAGCTCAGCCCCGACCGGCGAAACCCCGGGCGCACCACGAAGCAGGTGACTGACCAGACACCTGCCATCTCGGGGTCCATCCGCATCCAGGCCTGCTTGCGGCTCCACAGGCGGGGGTAGTTCTCCCGCGGCTCGACGGCGACCCAACCGGCGGGCTCGCCGTCGACGTAGCCGACCAGCCCGGACGTCGGCCCGCTCGTGCCGCACGCGGTCTGCTCGAGCAGTGCGACGTCGCGCTGCTCCTGCGTGGTGTCGCGCCAGATCCACCCCGGCACCTTCATCGCCTGGCACCGGCACTTGTGCGCGCCACCCGTGGCGAAGACGGCCTCGACGTCCTCGACCGCGGCTCGGTTGGCGGGCAGCCAGGTGAAGTCGGGCATGCAGCGACCCTAGGTGCGCGCGCACCCGTCGGGTAGACATGGCGCATGGCCACCTCGACGCTCGTCCGACCCCGTCAGGGCAAGATCATCGCCGGCGTCTGCGCCGGCCTCGCCGACCGCTTCGGCATCTCACGCGGTCTCGTCCGCCTCGCCTTCGTGCTGTTCGGCCTGGTGGGCGCCGGCGAGATCGCCTACATCGTCGCGTGGATCGTCATGCCCAAGGGCGACTGAGGCGACTCAGCCGGGCGCCTGCTCGCGCCGCTCGTGCAGGCGCTGCTGGGCCTCGGCCAGGAAGGCCAGGCAGGGCGCGTCCTCGCCGGGATGCTTCTCGACGAGGTGGAAGGTCCAGCGGTCCATCGCGGCCATGAAGCCGTTGTCGCCACCGGCGCGGTGCGTCGACCACGGCGTACGCCCACGCGCCACGCACGTCGTGCAGCTGATCCGGTAGAGGAACTGCTGGTCACCGTCGAGGTCGATCTTCACCCGCGCCAGCGGCCCCGCCTGGGTGGCGGCCTTGCGCTCGCGCGCTGATCGGCTCGCGACCATGTCGTCTCCCCCGCCTCAGAGCGGGGCGTCCTCCGGGATCACGCGCAGCACGCTGCACGTGCCGGCCTCGCGACCCAGGACGACCTTCACGCCGTCGAGCCGCTCGAGCGCAGCGCGCACTTCCTCGACCTCGAGGTGCGTGTCGACGGCGATGTCGGCGTCACGGACCGGGACGGCCGTCTCCGGCCACTCGGCGGACGGGACCTCGAAGGGGTCGAAGTCGGTCTGCGCCGCCGACCACAGCTGGAGCGCGGCCTCGGCGACGATGTCGTCGGTCGTGGAGTCGTCGGGTGCCATGCCCCGAACCTACCGACCGCCTTGAGCCACCGCGTTGACTGGCCCCATGGCGACGCGCGTGCTGCTCATGGCGGACACCCACCTGCCCAAGCGGGCCCGGGACCTCCCCGAGGAGCTGTGGCGGTCGGTCGACGACGCCGACCTGGTGGTGCACGCGGGTGACTGGGTGGACGTACGCCTCCTGGACGAGCTCGAGGCCCGCGCGCGCCGGCTGGTGGCGTGCTGGGGCAACAACGACCACGGGGAGTTGCGCGAGCGACTGCCGGAGGTGGCCACGGTCGAGGTCGAGGGCATCACGATGGGGGTCGTGCACGAGACCGGCCAGGCGACGGGGCGCGAGGCGCGGATGGCGGCGGCGTACCCCCTTCTCGACGTGCTGGTCTTCGGCCACAGCCACATCCCCTGGGACACGACGACGACCAGCGGGCTCCGGCTGCTCAACCCCGGTTCCCCGACGGACCGACGGCGGCAGCCGCACTGCACCTACATGACGCTCACCCTCGACTCCGGCGAGCTGCGCGACCTCACGCTCCACCGACTCCCGCCCCGGCTCCCCGCGACTCCCCGGACCGGACCGCCCTAGCCAGCGCTTGGCGCCGCCCACCATGATGTGACCCCCGCCACATCGAGGAGAGCCATGTCGCACGAGATCCCTGCCGATGTCGCCACAGCGCGTGAGGAGTACGAGGCCCGCATCCTCGGCCTGCACATGCCGGCCACGGTGCGCCAGGCCTCCGAGAGGTACGCCGACCAGCCGGCGTTCTCCGACCGCTACGACGTGCCCGACGGCGAGACCTGGTCAACGATCACCTGGACGCAGACCTGGGAGCAGACCCAGCAGGTCGCCGCTGCGTTCATCGACCTCGGCGTGCAGGTCGGCGACCCGGTGGCGATCATGGCCAACAACCGCACCGCCCACACGCTGGCCGACTACGGCGCGATGACGGCGGCCGCGGTCCCGATGTCGATCTACAACACCCTCGCGCAGGACCAGGTGTCGTTCATCGCCGGTGAGTCGCGGCCGGTGGTGGTCGTCCTGGAGGACCACGACCGCTACCAGCGCTGGGAGAAGGCACTCGCCGACGTCGACTCGATCCGCCACGTCGTGATGCTCGACGACGCCGACCGCGTCGACGACCCGCGCGTGATGACGTGGGCCGACTTCCTCGCCCGCGGCCACGACACCAGCGGCGTCGAGGAGCGGATGGACCGGATCACCCCCGACCTGCCGGCCACCTTCCTCTACACCTCGGGCACGACCGGCAACCCCAAGGGCGTCGTGCTGACCCACCACAACGTCATGTACGAAGCGGTCTCCACGCTCGAGGCGGCCGGCCTCCACGGCCAGCAGCGCACCGTCAGCTACCTCCCGCTCGCGCACATCGCCGAGCGGGTGCTGGCGACGTACGGTCCGCCGTTCCTGGGCAGCCACGTGCACGCGATCCCCGACCCCGCCGGCCTGCTCGGCGCGCTCGGCGAGGTGCACCCGACCGCGTTCTTCGGGGTCCCGAGGGTGTGGGAGAAGATCAAGACCGGCATCTCGGCCAAGCTCGCCGAGGACCCGGACCCGGCCAACCAGAAGCTCGTCACCGACGCCATGGCGGCGGGCCTGGCATGGACGCAGGCCCACGAGCACGGCAACGAGATGACGCCGGAGGTTGAGCAGGCCTACGCCGAGGCGGACGCCGCGATCCTCGCCTTCCTCCGCCTGCTCCTCGGCCTCGACCAGGTGACGTGGGCGGCCAGCGCGGCCGCGCCCATGCCGCTGGAGGTCGCGAAGTTCATGGGTGGGCTCGGCCTCAAGGTCTACGACGTCTACGGCATGACCGAGACCACCGGCGCCTTCACCGCCAACGGTCCCGACGGCTTCCGCCTCGGCACCGTCGGGCGCCCCAACCCCGGCATCGAGGTGCGCCTCGCCGAGGACGGGGAGATCCTGTGCCGCGGGCCGGTCAACACCCCGGGCTACTACAAGCAGGAGGCGGCCACCCGGGCGCTCATCGACGACGAGGGATGGATCCACACCGGCGACATCGGCACGATCGACGAGGACGGCTTCGTCTCGATCATCGACCGCAAGAAGGAGCTGATCATCACCTCGGCGGGCAAGAACATCGCCCCGTCCAACATCGAGAACTACCTCAAGGAGTCGCCCCTCGTCGGCCACGCGATGGCCCTCGGCGACGGCCAGTCCTACGTCGTCGCGATCCTCACCTTGGACGGGGAGATCGCCCCGCTCGTGGCGGCGAAGATGGGCGTCGAGTTCACCGACCTCGCCGACCTCTCGACCAAGCCGCAGATCCGAGCGATGGTGCAGGCCGCGGTCGACGCGGCCAACGAGCGACTGTCGCGGCCCGAGCAGGTCAAGGCGTGGGAGCTGCTACCCGACGAGTGGACCGCGGAGTCCGAGGAGCTGACCCCGACGCTGAAGCTGAAGCGCCGGGTGGTGCGGACCAAGTACGCCGACGTGGTCGACAACCTCTACGGTCCCTCCGCTGGTTGAGGTGCGAGCGGAGCGAGCCTCGAAACCGGCACCCTTCGACCTCCAGGCCCATCGCGGCGGTGCCGGGCTCTGGCCCGAGAACACGCTCGAGGCCTTCGGCCGCGCCCTCGCGCTCGGGGTCTCGACCCTCGAGCTCGACGTGCACCTGACGGCCGAGGACGACGTCGTCGTCGCCCACGACCCGGTCCTCGACGACACGCGGCGCATCCGCGCGCTCACCCGAGCCGACCTGCCGCCGACGATGCCGCTGCTGCGCCAGGTGGCAGCGCTGCTCGACGAGCGCGGCGCGGACCCGGTGCGGGTCAACCTCGAGATCAAGTACGACGCCCTCGACGCCTCGGGGCTCACCACGCGCGAGGCGTTCGTCGCCAGGGTCGTGGACGCGCTGCGCATCGACGGGCTCGTGCCCCGCACCAGCATCCAGTGCTTCGACTGGGGCGTGCTGGACCGCGTCGGCGACGCCGAGCCGGGGCTGGAGCGCAACGTCCTCGTGTCCCCGAAGTACCTCCGTGCGGCCGAGGGGCCGTCGCCCTGGCTCGACGGGGTGGTGGTCGACGACGACGTCGTCGCGGCCGCCGCTGCGCAGGGCTTCACCGCGATCTCGCCCATCCACGGCTCGCCCTACCGCTCCGCCGTGGACGACCCGGCATACGAGCCGTACGCCACCGCCGTCCTCATCGAAGCGGCGCACGCCGCCGGGCTGGCGGTCATCCCCTACGTCGTCGACGACTCGGCCACGATGCGCCACCTGGTCGGCCTCGGCGCCGACGGCCTGATCACCAACCGCCCCGACCTGCTGCGCGAGGCGCTGGCGGACGAGGGGCTCGAGGTCCCGCCGGCCTTTCCGGGCTGAGGCCGGGGCAACCTCCGCTGGCACTGCGGCGTCTCCCAGGTGTGAAGACTCTCTCGCGGACCGTCCTGCTCGCCGCCACGGCACTCGCCCTCACTGCCACGCTCGCGCCGGCGACCACTGCATCGCCCTCTCCCGGTGCGGGCGTTGGGCCGGCCCGCACCACGGTCCTGGACGTCCGGGGGCTCGAGCAGGGCGCTCCGCCTGCCATCGCCTGGAGCGAGCGCAAGGACGGCCGGACCGTCGTCCACGGGACCGGTGGAACCCTCACCCCCGTCCCCAACCGCCTCACCGAGGTGGCGCCGATGGGCTCCGGCTACGTGATCCAGACCTTGAGCAGGAGCGGGACCACGACCCGTTGGGTCTCTGCGGACGGCACGCCCGGCCGGCGCGAGTGGCGCACCGGCTACGGCCTCGGGGTCTCCCCGAAGGGCGAGGTCGTCGCGTTCGCCGGCCGTGCCGGCCGGGTGTGGACGATCGACCAGGAGGGCGACCGGGTGTTCCGCTACAACCGCCCGCCGGTCACCGGCACCGCCCACGCGGTCGCGGTCACCGGCGAGAACTGCAAGGAGGGCGAGGGCGACCCCGGCTTCGGCTGCTCGATCGCCGTCAACGGTCCGCACCGCGCCTTCTACACCTCCTCGCACGGCATCGTCGACCGCGTCCCGCACCTGCTCCAGACCGACACCGGCCGTGGCCGCTGGCTCGGCGGCCTCACCTCGGTCTCCGACTTCGGATCGTGCAGCGCGATGCTCCGCAGCTGGCGGGTGGCGTGGCGCACCTGCGACAACCAGCTCTCCGACATCTCGACCGACAACCGCCACGTCCTGGGCACCCCGGCGTACGCCGACGGCTTCGGCCCCGGCGCGCTCGACGTCCTCACGACCGCCGACGGCTCCGTGGTCCACTCCTTCACCTATCGCCGCGGCGGCGGCTCGGCGACGTACTTCGACGAGGTCTGGGAGGACGCCGAGCACGTGCTCGTGGTGACCTATCAGGACGGTGAGTGGGCGATCGTGCGGCTCGGACTGGACGGGTCCATGGAGTACGCCGTCGCGCCACGTCGCGGGTCGATGGACACCTGGACGCCGTTCCAGCTCCAGACGCGCTGACCGGTCAAGTTCCCCATGACAGGCGATGCGCCGCATCGCGGGTGAGACGTAGCGTCGAGACTCCCCGACCACGACGGAGTGCGACATGTTGCGGAAGACGTTGGTTGCGATGCTCACCACCATGGCTGTGCTCGCGCCCGTGGCGGCCCATTCGATCGTCTACGGGGAGCCGGACGACGGCGAGCACCCCGCCGTCGGTTCGTTCGTCGGGGAGTTCACCGACCCGGACAGCGGTGAGACCACGTTGTTCCAGCTCTGCACCGGCACGCTCATCGACCACGACGTCGTGCTGTCGGCCAGCCACTGCTTCAGCGGGCTGCCTCCGACCATCACCCGGACGTGGTTCACCCTCGCCGAGGTGATCGACGCCGACCGTGACGGGGCCGTGGACGCGAGCGTCAAGCTGCGCACCGGCACGCCGGTGACCCACCCGCTCTACGACAGCGGGGGCGTGAGCAACCTGTACGACATCGCGGTCTTCCTGCTCGACGACGCGGTCGCCGGCGTCGAACCCGCTGAGCTCGCCGGCGCCGGGCTGCTCGACACCGTCAGCTTGAGGGCCGAGACCTTCACCGCCGTCGGGTACGGCGCAGTGCGCGAGACCAACCGAAAGTCCAGCCAGTCGTTCCTGCCCGGGTGGCGTCGGGAGAAGGCCCACCAGGAAGCGCTCTCCCTGACCAAGGCGTGGCTGACGCTCAGCATGAACCTCGCGACCGGCAACGGCGGGACGTGCTACGGCGACTCGGGTGGACCGCACTTCCTGGATGACGTGGTGGTGTCCGTCACGATCACCGGCGACGTCCCGTGCAAGGCGACCGACAAGACGTACCGCGTCGACACGCCCTGGGCGCGGGACTTCCTCGACGCCTTCGTCACGCTGCCCTGACAACCCGGTGCAGCGTCGTCGACGGTCGCTCCACCTCGGCCCGCGGCAGGGCCGGCCTACGCCCGGGTGGGCAGCGTCAGGATCTCGGCGCCGTCCTCGGTGATGGCGATGGTGTGCTCGCTGTGCGCCGTACGGCACCCGGTGGCGCTGCGTAGCGTCCAGCCGTCCTCGTCGGTGACGAGCTCGTCGGTGTCGACCATGATCCACGGCTCGAGGGCCAGCAGCAGGCCGGGGCGGAGCTGGTAGCCCCGGCCGGGGCGACCGTCGTTGGAGACGTGGGGGTCCTGGTGCATCGTCGTGCCGATGCCATGGCCGCCGAACTGCATGTTGATCGGGTAGCCCGCGCTCCGCAGCACCGTGCCGATGGCGTGCGACAGGTCGCCGATGCGCGCTCCGGGCCCTGCGGCGGCGATGCCCGCGTCGAGCGCGGTGCGGGTGGTCTCGATGAGCGCGACGCTCTCGGCGGGGCGTGACTCCCCCACCAGGAAGCTGATCGCGGAGTCGGCGGCGACGCCGTCGAGGCGTACGGCGAGGTCGAGGGTGAGCAGGTCGCCGTCGCGCAGCGCGAGGTCGCGCGGGCGTCCGTGGAGCACGGCGTCGTTGACCGACGTGCAGACGTAGTGGGCGAAGGGGCCGCTGCCGAAGGACGGGGCGTAGTCGACGTAGCAGGACTCGGCACCGGCCTCGCGGATCATCTCCGCGGTCCAGCGGTCGAGGTCGAGCAGGTTGGTCCCCACGGCGCTGCGCTCGCGCAGGGACTGGAGGATGTCGGCGACGAGGGCACCCGTACGACGGGCGCGGTCGACCTGGGCGGGGGTGAGGATCTCGATCATCGGATGCCCAGCCTCGCACAGTCCTTCTCGGTCGAGCCGTCGCACAGCTCGTCGAGGGTCAGCACGCCCTGCGCGACGAGCACGGAGGTGAGGGTGTCGATGGTGACGTCCTGCGCCGGGTAGAGCCAGGACTCGATCCCGTCCACGTCCTCACCGCCCTCGACCGGGTTGTCGGCGAGGTAGGCCACCGCCAGGTCCGCGGCCTGCTCGCTCATCGCGCGGGTCGGGACGTAGGTCATCGTCTTCTCGTCGCCCAGCACCAGGTTGCGGGCGGCCTGGATGTCGGAAGCCTCCTGACGGACCACCTCCCCGCGCTCGAGGCCCACGAAGCGGTCCGAGGCCGGCACCGGCTCGCCCATCGACACCACGGGCAGGTCGCGGGCAGTCAGCGACGCGAGCTCGTCGACGTCGACGGGCACCACGACGATCACGTCGGCCGAGTCGGCCTCGGCCTGACGGGCCTGGCTCTCCTGCGCGGCCGCGTCGCCCTCGGCGTCGTACACCGCGACCTGGCACTCGTCGCACGTCGCCTCGACGCGCTCGGTGAAGGCCTCGGCGTCGACCGCGCGCGAGGCGGTGTCGGAGCCGTCGGCGAGCAGGAGGGCGACGGTCGGCTCGTCGCTCGCACACGCCGAGAGGAGGGGGGCGAGGACGAGCAGGACGAGGGTCAGGAGTCGGGCGCGCAGCATCCCGAGGAGGTTATCGCCTGCCGGGTCGGCCTCAGTGCGCCGGCGGTCGCTTGCGCTGTGGCGCCGGTCGGGTCGGGTCGTCATCGGGGCGGTCGACGTCGGCGGGCACCACGATCGGCCGGAGCCGGGCCCAGCCGATGAACGCTGCGGCGACGGCCAGGAGCGCGAGCCCGGTCCAGAGGTTGGCGTTGACGCCACCGGTCTTCTCCGGCTCGTGCTCGCCGAGGAGGCCGGCCAGCGTGAGGATCGCGCCGTAGACCCCCATGAGGGCCCCGATGATGTTGCGGATGTCGAAGGCGCCCGCCTTGCGGGGGGCGGCGTCCTGGGTGCCTGACGTATCGGACATGGTGACCCCTCTCTCAGAAGGCGAAGTTGAGGACGACGACCATCGCGAGCGCGATGCCGGCGAGCGGGATGGTCCGTTGGTACCACGGCATGGCGGCCTCGTCCGGGTCGACGAGGTCCTCCCGAGGTGTCTCCGACCAGACCAGGCCCTTGAGCTCGGAGGCGGGCTTCGGCTTGGTGACCAGGGTGACGAGGACGCTGAGCACGATGTCGACGACGAAGGCGGTGGATGCGGCCAGGAACGCGACGCCCTGGCCGGGCAGCTCGATCACACCGGCCGCCGCGAGCCGGTCGACGGCGATGGCCGAGAGCGTGCCGAAGACCAGGCCCACCCAGCCGGCGGTCGGCGTCATCCGCTTCCAGAACATGCCGAGGATGAAGGTCGCGAAGAGCGGTGCGTTGAAGAAGCCGAACAGCGTCTGGAGGTAGTCCATGACGTTGTCGTAGCCCATCGCGATCCGGGCGGTGAAGATCGCGATCACGGTCGCCGCGATGGTCGCGAGGCGACCGATGCGCAGGTAGTAGTCGTCGCTGTGGTCCTTGCGGATGTAGCGCTGCCACAGGTCGTAGGAGAAGACCGTGTTGAAGGCCGAGATGTTGGCCGCCATGCCGGCCATGAAGGCCGCGAGGAGACCCGCGATCGCCAGGCCGAGCAGGCCGTTGGGCAGCACGTCGCGCATCAGCAGGAGCAGGGCGTCGTTGTAGGTGACGTCCCCCGACGCCCCGCCCGACGGCGAGCCGCCGCCCTTGAGCTCGATCATCTCCCCCACGAGCACCGCGGAGACCATGCCCGGCACGATCACGATGAACGGGATGAACATCTTCGGGAAGGCGCCGATGATCGGCGTCTTGCGCGCCGCTGAGATCGAGTTGGAGGCCATCGCGCGCTGGACCTCGACGAAGTTGGTCGTCCAGTAGCCGAAGGACAGCACGAAGCCGAGGCCGAAGACGATGCCGATCACCGAGAGCAGCTCGGAGTCGAAGCCGGCCAGCGCCTGCCCGGGCCACGAGTTGAGCTGCTGGTCGGCGGTGGCGACCCCCGCGTCGGCCGGCGCACTGTCGGCAGCCGCGGCCACCTTGTCGGTGAGGCCGTCCCAGCCGCCGACCCGGTTGAGGCCGATGAGGGTCAGCGGCGTCAGCGCCGCGACGATCACGAAGAACTGGAGCACCTCGTTGTAGATCGCTGCGCTCAGCCCGCCGAGCGTGATGTAGGACAGCACGATGGCGCCGGCGACGATCAGCGCGATCCAGATCGGCCAGCCCAGCAGTGCGCTGACGATGCCGGCGAGCAGCGCGAGGTTGACGCCCGCGATGAGGAGCTGTGCGACCGCGAAGCTGATCGCGTTGACCAGGTGGGCGCCGGTGCCGAACCGCTTGTACATGAACTCCGGGACCGAGCGGACCTTCGAGCCGTAGTAGAACGGCATCATCACGACGCCGAGGAACAGCATCGCCGGCACCGCGCCGACCCAGAAGTAGTGGACCGTCGGCAGGCCGATCTCCGCGCCGTTGGCGGACATGCCCATGATCTCGACGGCGCCGAGGTTGGCGGAGATGAAGGCCAGTCCCGTCACCCACGCCGGCAGCGAGCGGCCGGAGAGGAAGAAGTCGATCGAGTCCGAGACCGACCGGCGGGCCATCACGCCGATGCCGAGGACGAATCCGAAGTAGATCGCGACCATCGAGTAGTCGAGCCAGTTGGCGTCGATCAGGGTGTCCGAGCTCACGCGTGCCTCCCGAGGTTCAGTTGGGCCCCCGACAACCTAGACCCCCGCGGCGGCCCGCGAACCCACCCCTGCGGGTCAGTCGTCGACGACGACCTCGACCTCGAAGCCCTCGGAGCTCTCGACGTAGAGCGCGACGTGCTCCTCACCGCCTGCGTGCGGGTAGCGGTCGGCGTACATCTCCTGCCAGCCGTGCCCGGACGCCTCGGTCCGCACCCGGTCAAGCTCAGCACGGGTCGCGACGGTCAGGGCGAGGTGGTTGATGCCGGGGCGCAACCGGTCGTGCTCGCCGTGCTGGTCGGGCGAGTGCTCCATGAAGACGTAGGTGCCGTCGGGGTGCACCCACGACCGTACGCCGTACGCGCGCCGCCACCCGCACGCGGCGAGCAGCCAGCCCCACTCCCCCTCGGCGCGGTCGACGTCGTCGACCCAGAGGTCGAGGTGGTGCAGTGCCCGGGTCACGCCGGCCAACCTAGACCCGCGGTCCGTTCCTGGCCGACGTCGCGAGGAGCGTCGCCGTGGCAGCGAGCGCCAGGCCCGTCCAGACGTAGCCGTCGAGGCTGGGCCGGTGGTCCATGACGTAGCCCTGCGAGAGGGCCCACACCGACCACACCGCGGTCATGGCGCTGACGACGAGGGCGGCCGTGGTCCACCTACGGGTGACGGCGGCGTAGATCGCCACGCCCACGACGAGCACGGTGATCCCCAGCGCCGGCCAGTAGACCGAGAAGGCGGCCGCGAAGCTCCCGCCGCCCTCGAGGTCCGCCTCCTGGTCCACGGACACCGGCGCCAACCTGAGCCCGCACAGGATCACGAACCAGCCGGCGAACGCGACGACGGCCGACCACACCTGCGTCCCCCGCCTCACGAGGCCTCGGGTCGCGGGGCGTCGTGGACACGGTGCAGTGCGCGGAGCATGGGCCCGACCCTAGCGAGCGGCTGCGCCGGCGCTGCCTCCCCTCGTGGGTTGAGCAGCCGGGCTCCCCTTCGGTGGTCGAGTAGCCGGAGCGAGGAACGAGCGGAGGCGTATCGAGACCCGACCGTTGTCGGACCCTTTCCCTAGGATCGAACGCATGATCGAGGAACTGGAAGTGGAGCGGGAGGCCGAGGCAGACGCCTTCGGCCCCGCAGCCCTGCTCGCCTCGATCCGCTCCCGCAGGGCCGCCGAGGACCAGGCCGCCGCAGACGTGTTAGAGCTCGCCGCCCGGTGGGCAGACCTCCACCCGCCGGAGTCGATCCACTCGGCCGCGACCTTCACGGTGGCTGGTTGCGAGCACGAGGAGCCGATCGCCGGCCCGGGTACGCCGCTCGTCGCGGAGTTCTGCGTCGCCGAGCTCGGCACCGTCCTCGGCATCACCTCGGTGTCGGCGAAGAAGCTGATCGGCCACGCCCTCGAGCTGCGCCACCGCCTCCCCCGACTCTGGGCGCAGGTCCACGCCGGACGCGTTCCCGCCTGGCGTGCACGCGCGGTCGCCGAGGCGACGATTCATTCGACGCCCGCGTTGACGGTCGAAGCCGCCCGGTTCGTCGACACCCAGGTCGCCGCCGTCGCGGGGAAGATCGGTCCCGCGCAGCTCGACCGGCTGGTCGCAGAAACCATCAAGCGCTATGACCTCGCCGACGCCGACCCGGCTGCGGACCCCGAGGACGGGTATCTCCACGTCGACCCGCGCCACGTGACGATCCACGACCAGGACGTCCACTTCGCCGGGACCGTGCGGCTCGAGGCCGAGATCGACCTCGCCGACGGACTCGACCTCCACCAGGCCCTCGCCCACGGCGCCGCGATGCAGAAGGCCCTCGGGTCGGAGGAGTCGCTCGACGCACGCAGGGCCAAGGCGCTGGGTGACCTGGCGCGGACGCAGACCGCGCTCGACCTCCACGATGCTGCTGGTGGTCGACGAGCAAGTGACTCGGCTGGTGGTCGAGTAGCCGGCGAATCTGTTGGTGGTCGAGTAGCCGGTGAGGAACGAGCCGGCGTATCGAGACCAGACCTCCCCGCGGCCCGCTCAGTCGTGCTCCACGCCCACTTCGACGCCAGCCTCTCCAGCGACACCGTCGTCTTCGGACCGACGGGCCGGCTGGAGGAGGGCCAGCGGCTGCTCCTGCTCGAGCAGCTCAGGTCCTGGTGCGGCGACTCGCGCACGAAGGTCACGGTCAAGCCGGTCATCGACCTCAACCAGGAGAAGGCGGCGCCGGGTCACGAGATCCCGGACCGGATCCGCGAGCACGTGGCCCTCCGCGACCGCACCTGCGTTTTTCCGTGGTGCGGGCGACCCGCGCGGGGCTGCGACGTCGACCACGTCAGCGAGTACGACCACGACGCCGAGGCAGAAGGCCGGCCCCAGCCCGGACCCACGGAGACCGAGAACCTGGGTGCGTTGTGCCGGTTCCACCACCGCCTCAAGACCCACAGTGCTTGGCGATACGAGATGACCACGCCAGGCGTGTTCGAGTGGACGTCCCCTCACGGCCACCGCTACGGCCGCGACCGTGACGGGACCACCGCACTCGACCCACCCGACCCCGGTCCGCCCCGGATCCCGTCGCCCCGAAGATGACCCCGCCCCATACCCCGCCACCCACGCGATGGCGGGGCCACAGGCATGCTCAGACTGGGCGGTCGGTCACCGACCCGCCCCGCGTGCGGCGCGGAGCCGGTCGAAGGCCTTGGGCCGAGCCACCGTCCCCATGCTGTCCACGACGCGCCAGGCGCACTCAGCGGGCAGCGCCGCGCTCGAGTCGACGGTGACATCGCGGTCGCCGTGCTCGTAGACCCTCTGCGAGGAGGCGAGGCCACGCGGGCGGTCTGCACGCGCCCGTTCGCGTCGCTCTAGTTCCTCGTTCGAACAGACAACATCGACCAGCGTGACGTCGATCCCGTCGAGCACCACCAGCAGGTCGTCCAGCCGCCATGGCTCACTCAAGGGATAGTCGGCAATGACGTCGTTCCCCGCCTCAGCGAGGGCAGCGAGGACCCGGTGGTAGCCGCGCCGAGTCCGCTCGAGCACCTCAGCCAGCGCCTCGTCGTCGAGCGGAGCCTGCCGCGGGGTCGAGCGCATGGCGTTCACGGCATCGACCGGCACGTGGAACCAGGGCCCGGGAAGCAGGTCGAGCATCGCCTCCGCGATGCTCGACTTGCCGGAGCTCGAGGGACCGTTGAGGAGCACTACGCGGCCCGGCCGCCTCACTCCCACTCGATGGTGCCCGGCGGCTTCGAGGTGATGTCGAGGGTGACCCGGTTGACCTCGGCCACCTCGTTGGTGATGCGCGTGGAGATCCGCTCCATCACCTCGTAGGGCAGGCGCGCCCAGTCGGCGGTCATCGCGTCCTCGGAGGTGACCGGGCGGATCACGACGGGGTGGCCGTAGGTGCGACCGTCGCCCTGGACACCGACGGAGCGGACGTCGGCGAGCAGCACGACCGGCATCTGCCAGATGTCGCGGTCGAGGCCGGCGCGGGTCAGCTCCTGGCGCGCGATCGCGTCGGCGCGGCGCAGGATGTCGAGCCGGTCGGCGGTCACCTCGCCGATGATGCGGATGCCGAGGCCGGGGCCCGGGAAGGGCTGACGCCAGACGATGTCGGCGGGCAGGCCGAGCTGCTCACCGACCAGGCGGACCTCGTCCTTGAAGAGGGTGCGCAGCGGCTCGACGAGTGCGAACTCGAGGTCCTCGGGCAGGCCGCCGACGTTGTGGTGGGACTTGATGTTGGAGGTGCCGGCACCGCCGCCGGACTCGACGACGTCCGGGTAGAGCGTGCCCTGCACGAGGAAGCCGACCTTCTCGCCGTGCTCGGCGGCCTCGCCGAGCACCTGGACCTCGGCGGCCTCGAAGGCACGGATGAACTCGCGGCCGATGACCTTGCGCTTCTCCTCCGGGTCGGTGACCCCGGCCAGCGCGGCGAGGAAGGTCTCGCGGGCGTCGTAGACGTGCAGGTTGACCCCGGTCGCGGCGACGAAGTCGCGCTCGACCTGCTCGGCCTCGCCCTCGCGGAGCAGCCCGTGGTCGACGAAGACGCAGTGGAGCCGGTCGCCGATCGCGCGCTGGACGATCGCGGCGGCCACGGCGGAGTCGACACCGCCGGAGAGGCCGCAGATGGCCAGCCCGGTGTCGCCGATCTGCTCGCGCACCCGCTCGATCTGCTCCTCGGCGATGTTGAGCATCGTCCAGGTCTGGCGCGCACCGGCGATGTGGTGGAGGAAGTGCTCGAGGACCTTCTGGCCGTGCTCGGAGTGCAGCACCTCGGGGTGCCACTGCACGCCCGCCAGGCCGCGCCCGACGTCCTCGAAGGCCGCGACCGGCGTGTCGGCCGTCGAGGCCAGCACCGTGAAGCCCTCGGGCGCCTGGGCGACCGAGTCGCCGTGCGACATCCACACCTTGTGCTCGGTAGGGATGCCCTCGAGCAGCGTGCCGGGCTCGGAGACCACGACCGGCGTACGTCCGTACTCCCGCGCGCCCGTGTGGGCGACCTCGCCGCCGAGACCCCTGGCCATCAGCTGGAAGCCGTAGCACATGCCGAAGACCGGGACCCCGGCCGTGAAGACGGCCGTGTCGATGCCCGGGGCGCCGTCGGCGTACACGCTGGACGGGCCGCCGGACAGGATGATCGCCTTGGGGTTGCGCGCCAGCATGTCGGCCACCGGCATCGTGTGCGGCACGATCTCGGAGTAGACCCGCGCCTCGCGCACGCGCCGCGCGATGAGCTGGGCGTACTGCGCCCCGAAGTCGACGACGAGGACCAGGTCGTGCTCTGCAGGCTGCGTCACGCGGCGAGTCTATCGATCGCCCGCCCCCGGCCCGGCCCTCGCCCCAGGGCCCGATCGGGGAGGGAGGGTGACCGGGCCCTGGAGCTTGCTCCCAGCTGCTGCGGACAGCGCCGAGACCGGAGGCCCGACCCTTGGGAGGGAGCATGACTGCCGGGCCCCTTACCCGGGCAACGACGCCTCGCAGGGCTGGTTACGGCCTGCGGCCGACGTTTTCAGCTGACCCCGACGATCGGCAGGCGCAGGGCCCCCGGGGCCGCCTCCGGGACGACCGGGTTCTTCGGCTCCACCGGCGCGAGCCGGCGGTAGGTCGAGCCGAGCGCGGGTCGCGGGTCGGCCTCGCCCTTGTTGGGCCAGAACGCCATCGCCCGCTCGGCCTGCGCGGTGATCGTCAGCGACGGGTTGACCCCGAGGTTGGCCGAGACCGCCGACCCGTCGACGACGTGCAGGCCCTCGTGGCCGTAGAGGCGCTGCCACGGGTCGACGACGCCGGTCTCCGGGGAGTCGCCGATCGTGCAGCCGCCGATGAAGTGCGCGGTCAGGGGCCGGTTGAACGCCTCCCCCACGTTGCCGCCGGGGGTGCCGCCGAGGACGTCCGCCATGCGGCGGGTGGCCTCGTAGGCGATCGGGATGTAGGTCGGGTTGGGCAGGCCGTGGCCCTGCTCGCTGGTCATCCGCCAGCCGAAGCGGCCCTTCACCCCCTTGGTCGTGATCGAGTTGTCCAGCGTCTGCATCACCAGCGCCACGATCGTGCGCTCCGACCAGTGCCTGAAGTCGTAGAGGTCCAGCGCGGTGCGCCGCTGGGCCCACAGCTCCTTGAGCCAGGTGCGCACCCGCGAGGTCCCGGGGGTGTCGTCGGCCAGCACCGTCTGCATGAGCGCCATCGCGTTGGAGCCGTGGCCGTAGCGGCACGGCTCGATGTGGGTGACCTCGTCGGGGTGCCACGACGACGTGATCGCGACACCGCGGGAGTAGTCGACGGACGTGTCAGGGGCCAGCGCGCCGAGGATCGCCTCGGAGTTGGTGCGGGTGAGCACGCCGAGCCGGTCGGTGATGCGCGGCAGGTCGCCCTCCCCCTTGAGCTGGTGGAGCAGCTTCTGCGTGCCGAGCGCGGCCGCGGAGAAGACGACCTGGTCGGCGGTGAAGGTCTTGGTGGCGGTGCGCCGTGACAGCTTGGCCTTGGTCCAGCGAGCACTCACCTCGTAGCCGCCACCGGCGCGGGGGCGTACGCGCGTCACCGTGGTCAGCGGGTGCACCACCGCTCCTGCCTGCTCGGCGAGGTGGAGGTAGTTCTTCACCAGGGTGTTCTTGGCGTTGTGCCGGCACCCGGTCATGCACTCGCCGCAGTTGAGGCAGGCGTTGCGGGCCGGCCCGGCGCCGCCGAAGTAGGGGTCGGCGACCTCCTCGCCGCCGCGGGCGTCGGGCCCGCCGAAGAACACCCCGACCGGCGTCGGGTGGAAGGTGTGCCCCACGCCCATGTCGTCGGCGACCTGCTTCATCACCTCGTCGGCCGGGGTGTGGAGCGGGTTCTCCACGACGCCGAGCATCCGCTTGGCCTGGTCGTAGTAGGGCGCGAGCTCGCCCTTCCAGTCGGTGATGTGCGCCCAGGACGGGTCGCGGTAGAACGCGTCGAGCGGTTCGTAGAGGGTGTTGGCGTAGACCAGCGAGCCGCCGCCGACGCCCGCGCCGGCCAGGATCATGCAGTCCTTGACCATGTCGATGCGCTGGATGCCGTACATCCCGAGCGCCGGGGCGAAGAGGAACCGCTTGGCGTCGAAGGAGGTCGCGGGGAAGTCGTCGTCCTCGAAGCGCGCGCCGGCCTCGAGGACGCCGACGCGGTAGCCCTTCTCGGTGAGGCGCAGCGCGGTCACGGAGCCGCCGAAGCCGGAGCCGACGACGAGGACGTCGTAGTGCTGGGCCTCGGGTCGGGTGCTCATGCGCGACCCAGCTTGTTGAGCAGGCGCAGCGCCCGGGTCATCACCCGAGCGTTGGTCTCCTCCGACATGCCGAGCACTGGCGCGATCGGGAGGAGGCGCTGGGTGGCCACGGACTGCGCCTCGGTGTAGCGCAGGACGCCCTCAGCGCCCTGGCGCCGGCCCATGCCCGACTCGCGCATGCCGCCCATCGGCGCGCCGAGCGAGCCGAACGTCGCGCCGTACGGCTCGTTGACGTTGACCGTGCCGCACCTGATCCGGCGGGCGAGCGCGCGGCCGCGGGCGGCGTCGCGGGTGTAGATCGAGGCGTTGAGGCCGTAGGTGCCGTCGTTGGCGCGGGCGACGGCCTCGTCCTCGCTGTGGAAGCGGTAGAGCGCGACGACCGGGCCAAAGGTCTCCCGGGCGAAGCACTCCATGTCAGCGGTGACCCCCTCGAGCACGGTGGGCTCGAAGACGTACGGCCCGAGGTCCGGGCGCGCGGTGCCGCCGCAGAGGACGGTCGCGCCCTTGGCGACCGCGTCCTCGACGTGGGCGGTGACGGTGTCGAGCTGGGCCTGCGAGATCAGCGAGCCCATGTCGACGCTCCAGTCGTGGCTCGCGCCGAGCGTCAGCGCCCGGGTGCGTGAGACGAAGACGTCGACGAACCGGTCGTAGACCTGGTCGGCGACGAAGAGCCGCTCCATCGACACGCACAGCTGACCGGCGTTGGCGAACACGCCGCGGACGGCGCCCTCCGCCGCGCGGTGCACGTCGGCGTCGCGCAGCACCAGCATCGGGTTCTTGCCGCCGAGCTCGAGCGAGCACCCGATCAGCCGGTCGGCGCACTGGCGGGCGATGAGCCGCCCGGTGGCGGTGGAGCCGGTGAAGCAGACGTAGTCGGCCGCACCCACGACCGCGCCGCCGATCTCGGGCCCGGGGCCCGCGACGACCTGCCACAGCTCCGGCGGGAAGCCCGCCTCGTCGAGCAGCTGGGCGGCCAGCAGCGCGGTCAGCATGGTCTGCGCGTCGGGCTTCGCCACCACGGCGTTGCCGGCCAGGAGGGCGGGCAGGCCGTCGCACAGCGCCATCGAGAGGGGGTAGTTCCAGGGCGAGATGATGCCGACGACGCCCTTGGGCACGCGGTTGACCTCGGCCCGGGTCAGCACCGGGAACATCCCGCCGACCCGACGGGTGTCGAGGTGCTCGTGGGCGGTGCGGGCGTAGTAGCGCGCGGTCAGCGCGAGGTGCGCGACCTCGAGGTAGGCGTCCTTGCGCGCCTTGCCCGACTCCCACACCACCAGGTCGATCAGCTCCTCCTGCCGGTCGAGCAGGAGGTCGTGCAACCGCAGCAGGGCGGCGGCGCGGTCGTCGAGCGACGTGGCGGCCCAGGCCGCCTGGGCCGTACGCGCCCGCGCGAAGGCCTCGGCGACGTCGGCGGGGGTCGACTGCGGCACGTGGGCGAGCGGGGCGCCGCCGATCGGCGAGGAGACGGCATGGGTCCGACCGGAGCTGCTCACCACGCGGCGGGTGAGGGAGGCGACGTACGAGCGATCGAGGGCGTAGGCCGCGGTGCTGTCGTGCTCGGGGTCCGCGGGGCCGTCGGTGATCGGGCCTGAGACGGGGCTCTGGTCACTCATCCCAGCAGCGTAGGTCGACCCCCGCGCGCTTGCTACCGATCAGTCACTTCGTCCCAACATTCGACACTTCGGGGTGATTTGTCCAACCCCACCACGGCGCCGTCAGACGATCTCGGGAGCCTTCACCCGCGCCTCGTCGGCCTCCTGGTCGGTCGACATGAGCTGGCTCTGCCGCTCCGCCTCCACCCGGCGCAGGTAGTGGTCGACCTCGTCGGCGACCTGGGCTGCGTCCCAGCCCAGCGCCGAGCCCATCAGCTCCGCGGCCGGGCGGGCGGCGTGGATGCCGCGGTCGAAGGTCTCGATCGAGACCCGCGTCCGGCGGGCGAGCACGTCGTCGAGGTGGCGGGCCCCCTCGTGCGTGGCGGCGTAGAGCACCTCGGCGCGCAGGTAGTGCTCCGCGCCCGGGAGGGGCTCGCCGAGCTCGGGACGCTCGTGGATGAGGGCGAGGACCTCGTCGACGAGGCCGCCGTAGCGGCCCAGCAGGTGGTCGATCACGCCGATCTCGAGGCCGGACGCCCGGCTCAGCGCGACGCGCTGGTTGGTGCGGGCCTCGAAGCCCCACGCACCCATCAGCGGGACCCGGTCGGTGATCGAGGCCGGCGTCGGACCCGAGTCGCTCGAGGCGTGCTCCAGCGCGTGGTCGACCGCGTCGCGCGCCATGACGCGGTACGTCGTCAGCTTGCCGCCGGCGACCAGCACGAGGCCCGGCACGGGGCTGGCGACGGTGTGCTCCCGGGAGAGCTTGGTGGTCTCCCCCATCTCGCCCTCCTTGCGCATCGGCTTGAGCAGCGGCCGCAGCCCCGCCCAGACGCCGATCACGTCGCGGTGGTCGAGCGGGTCCTTGAGGAGCCGGTTGACGTGGCCGAGGAGGTAGTCGATGTCGGTCCTGCTCGCCGCGGGGTGCGCGAGGTCGAAGTCCCACGCGGTGTCGGTGGTGCCGATGATCCAGAAGTCGTCCCACGGGATGACGAAGAGCACCGACTTCTCGGTCTTGGTGATGAAGCCGCACTCCGAGCGGATCCGGTCCTTCGGCACGACGAGGTGGATGCCCTTGCTGGCGTCGACGTCGAGCTGGGCCTTGCCACCGATGAGCTCCTGGACCTCGTCGGTCCACACGCCGGCCGCGTTGATGACCACCTTGGCCCGGATCTCGAGGTCGCGCTGGCCCTCGAGGTCGCGGGCCTGCACGCCGACGACGCGGTCGCCCTCGCGCAGGAAGCCGGTGACCTTGGTGCGCGTCGCGACGTGGGCGCCGTTGTTGGCGGCGGTGCGGGCGATCATCATCACCAGCCGGGCGTCGTCGACCTGGCAGTCGTAGTAGCGGATCGCGCCGTGCAGGTTGTCGGTCCTGATGTCGGGGGCCATGCGGGCCAGCTGCTTGCGGAAGACGTGCTTGTGCTTGGGCACGCCCATGTCGTACTTGCCGGTCATCGCCATGCCGTCGTAGAGCGCCACCCCGGCACCGACGTAGGGCCGCTCCCACGCGTGCTCGAGCGGGTAGAGGAACGGCACCGGGCGCACGAGGTGCGGCGCGAGGCGCGTGAGCAGCAGGCCACGCTCCTCCAGCGCCTCCTTGACCAGCGCGAAGTCGAACATCTCGAGGTAGCGCAGGCCGCCGTGCACCAGCTTCGACGAGCGCGACGACGTGCCGGAGGCGAGGTCGCGCTGCTCGACCAGGCCGACCTTGAGTCCCCGGGTCACCGCGTCGAGGGCGGCGCCGACACCGACGATGCCGCCGCCGACCACGAGGACGTCGAGCTCGCCGGCGGCGAGGTGCTCGAGGGCGTCAGCGCGTTGGTCGGCGTCGAGGGCCTTGGCGAGGGTCATGCCCCCAGTGTCTCAGGGCGGCCCAGCCCTCAGCAGCCTCCGGCTCAGTGCTGGACGACGACCTCGATGCGCTGGAACTCCTTGAGCTCGGTGTAGCCGGTGGTGGCCATCGCGCGGCGCAGGGCGCCGATGAGGTTCATGGTGCCGTCAGCGGTGCGCGACGGCCCGAACATGATCTCCTCGAGCGTCCCGACCGGGGAGAACTCGACGCGCTGGCCGCGCGGCAGGTCGGCGTGGGTGGCCTCGCTCCCCCAGTGGAAGCCGCGCCCGGGGGCCTCGGCGGCGCGGGCGAGCGGCGAGCCGATCATCACGGCGTCGGCACCGCAGGCGACCGCCTTGGCGATGTCGCCGGAGCTGCCGATCGAGCCGTCGGCGATGACGTGGACGTAGCGGCCGCCCGACTCGTCGAGGTAGTCGCGGCGTGCTGCGGCCACGTCGGCCACGGCGCTCGCCATCGGGACGGCGACACCGAGGACGGTGCGCGTGGTGTGGGCAGCGCCCCCACCGAAGCCGACCAGGACGCCCGCCGCACCGGTGCGCATGAGGTGGAGCGCGGCCTGGTAGGTCGCGCAGCCACCGACGATGACGGGGACGTCGAGCTCGTAGATGAACTCCTTGAGGTTCAGCGGCTCGGCCTGGCTGCTGACGTGCTCGGCACTGACGGTGGTGCCGCGGATGACGAACATGTCGACGCCGGCGTCGACGACCGCCTTGACGTGCTCCTTGGTGCGCTGCGGCGAGAGGGAGCCGGCGACGGTGACGCCCGCCGCGCGCACCTCCTTGAGGCGCGCGGTGATGAGCTCGGGCTTGATCGGCTCGGTGTAGATCTCCTGCATCCGGCGCGTGGCGTCGGCGCCCTGGAGCCCGGCGACCTCCTCGAGCAGGCCGGTGGGGTCGTCGTAGCGCGTCCACAGGCCCTCGAGGTTGAGCACCCCGAGGCCGCCCATCTGCCCGAGCGCGATCGCCGTGGACGGCGACATGACGGAGTCCATCGGCGCGGCCAGCACGGGGATGTCGAAGCGGTAGGCGTCGATCTGCCAGGCGGTGCTGACCTCCTCGGGGTCGCGGGTGCGCCGCGAGGGCACGATCGCGATGTCGTCGAAGGAGTAGGCGCGGCGACCGCGCTTGGCACGGCCGATCTCGATCTCGGTCACCGGGTCAGCCTATCGGCGGCGGCCGTTGGGCAACGAGTCGTGCACAAGTCGGCCAAGTCGCCACGCGGACGCAGCGGCCTCCCTACCGTCGACCGGGTGGGGAAGAGATGGCTCGCGCGCGTCGTCGCGGCGGCCTGCCTGGCCGGTGGGGTGTCGGGCACGGTCGTCGCGACGGCACACGCGTCGGACGACTACCCCTGGGCCTGGCAGGGCCAGTGCCCGATCGAGCCGCAGGCGCCGATCGACGAGCCGACGCCCACGCCCGTCCCCACGCTGACCCCCACCCCGCCGAAGCCGGGTGAGACCCCGGCGCCCGTGCCACCGCCTCCCCCGCCTCCCCCGCCGCCCCCGCCGCCCGTGCTCGACCCGGTCTCGGGCCACCTCTACGACCCCCGCGGCCCGAAGCCGACGTGCGCGCGGCGGGTCTGGTCGATCGACGGATCGATCGGCGACCCCTGGGGCTTCGTGCTCCGCAACTGCACCAGCTTCGTGTCATGGCGCCTGCACGAGCGCAACGGCATGGCCGGCTTCTCCAACCACTTCCGCGGTGAGCACTGGGGCAACGCCGCGAACTGGGACGACGTCGCGCGTCGCCTCGGCTATCGCGTCGACTCCGTCCCTGCCATCGGCGCCGTCGCGCAGACCGACGCGGGACGTGTCGGCCACGTCGCTTGGGTGACGGCGATCGGTCGCGGCACGGTGACGATCGAGGAGTACAACCACGCCCTGCCCGGTGGCTACGGCAGCCGCACCGTCCCGGTCGGCGAGTTCCGCTACTTGCACCTCGCCGACGTCGCCCCGTCGCCACTCATCGGCTCGGACCGCCCCGTCGTGTCGACCCCGGACGGGCTCGGCGGGTCGTGGACCGCCCGGGTCGACGACCGCGGCACGCTCTGGGTGGCGCGACCGGGTCGCCCCGCGCGGGCGGTCGGTCCGCGCCGCACGTTCTCGACACTCGCCGCCCCGTCACTCGTCCTGTCCCGCGCCGGGCTGCCGTGGGTCGCCGCCACCACGCAGGACGGACGCGTGCTCGCCGGCCCGTCCCGTCACGGCCGCCTCGTCCTGCGACCGCGCGCCGTCTCGGCTACCACGGCCAGCCCGGCGCTCGCTCTCTCGCGCACCGGTCGGCCGCTGCTGGCCAGCGTCACGCCCGACGGCACCCTCGTGGTCCGGAGGCTGACCCTCCGGGCGGGCTGGAGCCGACCCGACCGCATCGGCCGACCGGGATCGTGGGGCACCCACACCGCACCCGTCCTGGGCAGCGACGCGGACGGACGGACGTGGCTGGTAGCGGTGAGCGCCAGCGGCACCAGCTTCGCCCAGCTGGTCGGGCAGGGACGCCTCCACCGCCTCCCGGGTGCCGCGGCGTCCGCGACCTCGACCCCGGCCCTGAGCACCGACCGCGCCGGCACCACCCGCCTGCACCAGGTGACCGCCTCCGGTCGTCTCGGCGTACGCACCCTCGCCGACGGTCGCTGGAGCCGTCCGGAGTGGCTGCCCGGCCGGTGGTCCCCCTACGCCTCCCCTGCGGTCGCCGACGTCGCGGGCAGCCTGCACGTGGCGGGCACCGACGCCGACGGCGCGGTCGTCGTGCGCAGCGCGGTGCCCGGCGAGCCCTCGCGGTTGCCGCGCGGCGTGCGCTCGGCGCGGGACCTCACCAGTTCGCCCGGCCTCGTCACCCGCCGCGGCGCAGGCGTGTTCGTGGTGACCCGCACGGCGTCGCGGCTGCTGACCCGCCCGGCGGCGGCGGTGGTCGGCGACTCGATGCCGACCAGTGCCGGCTTCACCCCGTGAGGTCCACGGCCCGGGCGATCCTGCGACGCAACCAGGCGGCGTAGCGCTCGACGCTCCAGCCGAGCTCGCCCGAGAGCACCAGGTAGGTCTCCGAGCGCGTCAGCACGACGATCTCGTCGATCGCGTCCGGGTGCACCGGACCAATGGCGAGCAGCGGCACCACCTCGGTGACGACGTCGACGTGCCCGCGGCGCGCGCCCTGGAGGAGGGTCCGCATGCCGAGGTCCTCCGAGGCGCCCTGGACCATCGACGGGACGAAGGGCGCCATCGGCACCACCGACGCACACACGAACTCGACGAACCGGTCGAGCCTCACCGAGGGGTCGGACTCCTCGGCCAGTCGCAGTGCGGCGAAGGACTCGCTCAGGGACGCGGTGCCCGCGAAGGACGCGGACCGCATCGCGAGCATGAGCAGCGCCTGCTTGGCCCCGAAGGTCTTGCTGACGTACTCCGGGGAGACCCCTGCCTCGCGGGCCACGCCGGCGATGGTCGTGCCCGTCCATCCGTGCTCGGGGAACAGCCGCGACGCGGTCGCCACGACGTGGGCGCGGCGACGCTCGGCGGCGGCACGGCGGCCGCTGGCGTCGTACGCCCTGCGCGGGGCCACCCTCGTGCCCGTGGTCGCGGCACCCGCGATCGACGCCGGCCGTGTGGCCGGCGTCGACGCGGGTTCGTCGGCCGGTGTTGGTGCGTCCCTCGCCTTAGCGAGCGGACCACGAGCCCCACGCCCGTCCACTACCGGCCACCCCCTGTTTGGATACAGGCACACCGTAACCAATTCTGGGGAATCGTGCCAAGGATCGCGAGTGGTCTGGACCAGTGCCGCGACGTGCGGGCGAGGAGAGAATCAGCGCCCGGCGTACGCCCAGGAGGTCACGTTCTCGGTGTCCTCGAGGCCGGTGAAGCCCTCGACCGGCGCATAGGTGTCGGTCTCGAACTCGATGTTCTCGTCGTCCGCGGTGCCCCCGACGTTGTCCGGGCCGACCCCGTAGAGGTTGAGCCCGAAGTTGGCGCCGCCGGAATCCATCATGTTGTGGATCTCGTCGGCGTTGTCGGTGTGGTAGCTGCCGATGGTGTGGCCGACCTCGTGGGCCGTCACGTTGGCCACCGCGGCGGTCACGAACGCGATCTTGTCGCTGCTGGCGTTGATGTAGGTGTTGAGCGACGACGCCGGTCCAGCCGGCGCACTGAGCACGTCGAGGAGCACGATCGCCTCGTCCTCCTGGCCGAAGTTGCCCGGGTCGATGTACTGCGCGATGCCGATCGTGCTGATGCCGGTCTCGGCGATCGTGCCGGCGACGTAGATCCGCGAGACGTTCTCCTGCCCGACCAGCTCGGGGTTGGTGCGGGCATTGAGGACCTCGACGTTGACGTCGGGGTTGGTGCCCGCGATCTCGGCCTGGAGGTTGCGGCGCACCTGGTTGAGGATGCGGTTCTCCATCCGCCGCGCCTCGGTGCGGGCGATCCCCCACTGCGGGACGAACGCCGCGAACGGCGACACCGACCGGGTGCCCGGACCGCCCCACGTCGCGGTGTTGACCCGGCCGGGTGCGAAGTCGAGGAGGACGGTCTGGGTGCGTCCGCGGTCACCCTGGGTCCCGGGCCGGTAGCCCTCGACCGTGACGTCGTAGGCACCCGTGCCGCCGGAGACCTGGACGGTGTACCAACCGGCCTCCTCGGCGACGTAGGCGATCGCGGTGTTGCCGCCGCCGATCAGCGGCGAGGTCGGCGGGTAGAGCGAGGACGCGTCCGTGCCCACTCCCCCGACCCGCTGCTCGCCGGAGGGGGTGCGCACCGTCAGTCCGGTCGCAGCGCCCTCGGCACCCGCTCCGACGACGTCACCGGGACGCAGGCGGACCGAGAAGAAGTCGGCGTCCAGCTCCCGGCTGGCGATCGAGACGCGGTAGGCGCCGGTGTCCGCGCCGCCAGCACCGCTGCCGGAGTCGAACGGGTCGCCCGGCAGCGGGTCGAGGGCGTAGCCGCCGACCATCACGTAGTAGGTGCCGGGGGTGGCCGGCTGGTAGGACAGCGAGCTCAGCACACCCGTGCCGCTGTCGTCGTCGGCGACCAGCGGCGTGCCCTCGGCGTCCCAGACGACGAGGATCGTGTCGACACCGGCGGCGCTGCCCTCCGTGTCGGCCGTGAGGGTCTCGCCCGCACCGACCTCGACGGAGTAGAAGTCGAAGTCGTTGGTGCCGTCGCCGCCCGACCCGGTGGGGCCGTGCGGGCCGTCGCCGAGCACCGAGTCGGTGACCGAGGCGCCACCCCCGGTGATGCCCGTGGAGGTCGCCAGCGGGATCGCCCCCTGGTCCTCGGCCGTGGTCACGACGCGAGGCGTGGCGCCCGCGGTGGCGGCCAGCTCACCGAGGATGCGTACGGCGGGCATCCGGGCCGCGGCGGTGCCGAAGCCCGGGATCGGCTCGGCGTCGGGGTGCGAGTCGTTGGACCCCGCGGTCCCGGCGGGCTCCTCCTCGTCGTGGACGAAGGGGGTCAGCACCCCGCGGGCGTTGACACCCCGGCCGCGGGCGCCGAACGCGGCGCGCCGGTTGGAGGCCAGCCTGGCGGAGTCGGCGCGACTCTCGGCGCGCTCGTGCATCACCTTGTTCCAGGCGAAGTAGTTGGCGTCGCCGATGTCGGGCAGGTTGGCCAGGTAGGGGTTGGGGTTGGTCCGTGCCGTGAGCGCGGCCGCGTCGGACTCCTTGGGCGCGACCTGCAGCCCGAGCCCGAGGGCCTCCTGCTGGGCCGGGGTGACGGTGTCGTCGCCCGCCGGCGCGGCGGTCGACACGGCGGGTGCTACGAAGGCCAGCAGACCGGCTGCACCGGTCACGACCACATGGTTTCTGCGCACTGAAGCGCTCCTCCCGAGAGAAATCGGGATCGAGCGCCCGCAGGCGATGGATCACACCGTCGTCGTGGGGCCCGATCCCCTGACCCTCGTCAACGTAGGCCCTACCGGCGGGTTGCGGAACGCTACTTTCGACCGATCGACCCGGGTCAGCGGCCGGAGTAGTTCGGCGCCTCGACGGTCATCTGCACCCCGTGCGGGTGGCTCTCCTTGAGCGAGGCCGACGTGATCCGCACGAAGCGGCCCTTCTCCTGCAGCTCGGGGATGGTGCGCGCACCGACGTAGAACATCGACTGGTTGAGACCGCCGACGAGCTGGTGGGCGACCGCGGACAGCGGGCCGCGGTAGGCGACCTGGCCCTCGATGCCCTCGGGGACGATCTTGTCGTCGCTGGCGACCTCGGCCTGGAAGTAGCGGTCCTTGGAGTAGGACTTCTTGCCGCGGCTGCTCATCGCGCCGAGCGACCCCATGCCGCGGTAGGACTTGAACTGCTTGCCGTTGACGAAGACCACGTCGCCGGGCGACTCCTCGCAGCCGGCGAGCATCGAGCCGACCATCACCGCGTCCGCGCCGGCGACGAGCGCCTTGGCGATCTCGCCGGAGTGCTTCATGCCGCCGTCGGCGATCAGCGGGACACCCGCGGGCTTCGTGGCCAGCGACGCCTCGTAGACCGCGGTCACCTGCGGCACGCCTACGCCGGTGACGACGCGGGTGGTGCAGATCGAGCCCGGGCCCACGCCCACCTTGACGGCGTCGGCGCCTGCGTCGACGAAGGCCTGCGCGCCCTCGCGGGTCGCGACGTTCCCGCCGATGACCTGCACGTGCTTGGTGGCCGGGTCGGACTTGAGCCGGCGGACCATGTCGAGGAGGAGGTGGACGTGGCCGTGGGCGGTGTCGGCGACGAGCACGTCGACCCCGGCCTCGACCAGCGTCGTGGCCCGCTCCCAGGCGTCGCCGAAGTAGCCGATTGCCGCGCCGACCAGCAGGCGCCCGTCGGCGTCGTACGACGCGTGGGGGAACTGCTCGCCCTTGACGAAGTCCTTGACCGTGATGAGGCCGCCGAGGCGACCCTCGTCGTCGACGAGGGGCAGCCGCTCGCGCTTGTGGGCGCGCAGCAGGGCGGTGGCGTCCTCGCGGGAGATGCCGATCCGGCCGGTGATCAGGCCCTCGCTGGTCATCACCTCGGTGACCTTGGTGGTGGCCCACTCCGCCACCGGGGTGAAGCGCAGGTCGCGGTTGGTGATGATGCCGAGCAGATGGTTGTCGACGTCGACGACGGGCAGTCCGGAGACGCGGTACTCGCCGCAGAGGCGGTCGAGGTCCTCCAGCGTCGCGTCGGGACCGATCGTGACGGGGTTGGAGATGATCCCGGTCTGGGTGCGCTTGACCAGGTCGACCTGGCGGGCCTGGTCCTCGATGGAGAGATTGCGGTGCAGCACGCCGAGGCCGCCCTCGCGGGCCATCGCGATGGCCATGCGCGCCTCGGTGACGGTGTCCATGGCGGCGCTGATCAGCGGCACCCGGACGGAGATCTCACGCGTGAGGCGCGTGGTCGTGTCGATGTCGCTGGGCGCCAGGTCCGACTCCCCCGGCAGCAGCAGCACGTCGTCGTAGGTGAGGCCCAGCGCGGCAAACTTCTCAGGGATCTCCACGTCGCTCATTCTACGGGCGTGCGACGGGTGCTCTGGGACAGTGTCGCCATGGGCTTCTCTCGCGTGGTCTGGCTGGCTGCCGCAGCCGCCCTCCTCGCCCGATTCCCCTCGCTGCTGTGGCCGTTGCGACCGGACGAGGCCGGCTTCCTCATGGTCGCGCGCAGCTGGGACCCCGGACCCGACTCGCTCTACGGGCCCTATTGGGTCGACCGGCCCCCGCCGATCATCTGGCTCATGCAGGCCACCGACGCCGCCGGAGGGGCGTACGCCCACCGGCTGGTCGGCGCCGTCGGGTGCGCGCTGCTGGTCCTGGCGGCCGCCGCCGCGACGCGCGAGGTGGCGGTCCGCGCGGGCGTGCTCGACCACTCCTCGGTGCGACGGCTCTGCGGCTGGGTCGCGGTGGCGACCGCCGCGATGGTGGCCAACGCCCAGATCGACCCGGTCGCCGCCAAGGGCGAGCTGTTCGGCATCCCGCTCGTGCTGGCGTCGTGCTGGCTCTCGCTGCGCGCCGTGCGCCGCATCTCGGCCGCCGACGCCTTCTGGGCGGGCCTGCTGGCGATGACGGCCGTCGGCCTGAAGCAGAGCATCGTCGGCGGGCTCGTCTTCGGGGGCGTGCTGCTCCTCGCCTCCGCCCTGGCCCGCCAGCTGCCGCCGCGTGCCGCGCTGCGGTGCGCTGCGGGCGCCGTGGCCGGCGCGGTCGTGCCGGTGGCCCTCGTCGTGGGCTGGGCGGTCGTGGCCGGCGTACGGCTGGAGGTGCTGTGGTACGCCACGGTCTCGTTCCGCTCCGATGCCAGCCGGGTGATCGCCACCCAGAGCGCCGAGGGCGCGACCGGGCGGATCTCGGTGCTGCTCCTGGTGTTCGTCGGCTCCGGGATGGTGCTCGTGCTGGCCGCCTACCTGTGGCGCCTCCCCTCGATGCTGCGCCACGACGCGGTGCCGGTCGTCGCGACCACGACGATGCTCGGCGTCGACCTGCTCGCCGTGGCGCTGAGCGGCAGCTTCTGGACGCCGTACCTCTTCGTGCCGATCCCGGCGCTCGCGCTGGCGCTCGCCCTCCTCGTCGCCCACGACCACCTCGGGCTCGCGCCGCACCGGGTGACGGTCGCGACCGTGGGCGTCGTGGTCGCCTCGAGCGTCGTCGCCCTGGTCGGCTGGACCGCCGGTTGGGTGGCGGGCCGCGTCCCGGTCGAGGTGCGGACCGGCCAGGCCATCGCCGCGGCCGAGCGCCCCGGCGACCGCGTGCTGGTCTACGGCGGGCGGGCCGACATCCAGTGGGCCACCGGCGCGCGCTCGCCCTACCCCCACCTGTGGTCGCTGCCCATGCGCACCCTCGACCCGGGCCTGACCGACCTCGAGGCCGTGCTCACCGGGAGCGACCCGCCGACCTGGTTCGTCGAGGCGACCTTCATCAACACCTGGAGCGAGCTCGGCACCCGGCCCATCGAGCGGTCACTGATCCGCAAGTACGAGTTCGTGCGCACCGCCTGCGACCGCTACCGCGTCTACCACCTCAACACCGTCGACCCGGTGCGGCTCGACGTCGACTGCAGCACGCCCTGGCGCACCATCTGGGGGCGGTAAGGCGCGCTCAGACCCCGACGAGGCGGCGTACGGGAATCCGGACCGTGAGGTCGTCGGCCCCCATCCGGATCCGCCCGCGCAGGCCCGAGCCGAGCACCAGCGGGAGCACGGCCTGGTTGTCGGCGCTCGTGCGCACGACGAGCTCCTCGGCACCGCCGGCGCGGGCGGCCCGCACCGACTCGATCAGCAGGCGCGAGCCGATGCCGCGGCGCCGCCAGGCGGGGTCGACCACCAGGTCGAGGTGCCACGCACGCTCGTCGTCCACGGTCCACGAGGCCGAGCCGACCACGGCGCCACCGACGTACGCCGACACGGCTTCCTCGCCCGTCTCCAGGGTCGGCGCTCCGTCGTCGCCGTCGCCGGCCACGGGGGCGGACCGGGGCTGCGCCGCCGCCAGCACGTCGGTCACCAGCTCGGCCAGCGCCGCGCCGCGGGCGTGCTCGGCCGCCGTGAACGGCACGGTGCGACGCAGCTGCACCGACACGTCACCGATCTCGAGGTCCATCGCGTCCAGCAGCGGCTCGAGCGGCGAGCCGGCCGGGTCGGCCTCGGCATCGAAGAGGTGGGCGACCACGTCCGGGAAGGACGCCGGCTGGGCCAGGATGCTGCGCGCCGCGAGGACGTAGCGGGTGGGCTGGTCGCCCAGCGTCGCCTCGGTGCACGGCAGCACGCTGACCCGGCTGCCGCCCGAACGCTCGACCAGCTCGGCGAGATCGGCGAGCTCCCACTCCTCAGGCGTGCGCAGCACCAGCTCGTCGGTCACGCGGTCGACGCCGGGGAAGACCTGGAGCGCCAGGATGTTCACCCCCGCAGCTCCGCACGCCGTCGTCAGCTCGGCCAGGGCCCCGGGACGGTCCGCCAGGGTCGTACGCACTCTCCACAACATGGCGCCCAGCCTGCCGGGCCGGTGTTTCGGGAGGTCGACCCAGGCGTTTCGGCCCGATCACATCTGCGGCGCGACGACCTCTGCGCGAGAAGGCAGCAGGCCCGCACCGGAGTCCGGTGCGGGCCTGCTGGGTGGAACGGGTCGATCAGTGGCCGTGGCCGTGACCGTGGCCGCCGCCGGCAGCAGCCGGCTCCTCGTCCTCGGGCTTCTCGACGATCAGCGTCTCGGTGGTGAGCAGCATCGCGGCGATGGAGGTCGCGTTGACGAGCGCCGAGCGGGTGACCTTGACCGGGTCGAGCACACCCTGGGCGACCAGGTCGCCGTAGGTGTCCTCGGCGGCGTTGTAGCCGTTGCCGACGCCGAGCTCACGGACCTTGGCGGTCACGACGTAGCCGTTGACGCCGCCGTTCTCGGCGATCCAGCGCAGCGGCTCGTCGCAGGCCTTGCGGACCACGCGCACGCCGTAGGCCTCGTCACCGGTCAGGCCCAGGTCGCCGTCCAGCACGGAGACCGCGTGGATGAGCGCGGAGCCACCGCCGGGGACGATGCCCTCCTCGATCGCGGCGCGCGTCGCGGAGACGGCGTCCTCGATGCGGTGCTTCTTCTCCTTCAGCTCCACCTCGGTGGCGGCGCCGACCTTGATCACGCAGACACCGCCGGCGAGCTTGGCGAGGCGCTCCTGGAGCTTCTCGCGGTCCCAGTCGGAGTCGGTGTTCTCGATCTCGGCCTTGATCTGGTTGACGCGACCCTCGACGGCCGTGCGGTCGCCCGCACCGTCGACGATGGTGGTGTTGTCCTTGGTGATGACGACACGACGCGCCTGGCCGAGGACCTCGAGGCCCACCTGGTCGAGCTTGAGGCCGACCTCGGGGGCGACGACCTGGCCGCCGGTCAGGGTCGCGATGTCCTGCATCATCGCCTTGCGGCGGTCACCGAAGGCGGGGGCCTTGACCGCGGCGACGTTGAACGTGCCGCGGATCTTGTTGACCACCAGGGTCGAGAGCGCCTCGCCGTCGACGTCCTCGGCGAGGATGAAGAGCGGCTTGCCGGTGCCGATGACCTTCTCGAGGACCGGGAGCAGCTCCTGGATCGAGGAGATCTTGCCCTGGTGCAGGAGGATGTAGGGGTCGTCGAGGACGGCTTCCATCGACTCCGGGTCGGAGACGAAGTAGGCCGAGATGTAGCCCTTGTCGAACTGCATGCCCTCGGTGAACTCGAGCTCGGTGCCCATGGTGTTGGACTCCTCGACCGTGATCACGCCGTCCTTGCCGACCTTGTCGAAGGCCTCGGCGAGCAGGTCGCCGATGTGGCTGTCACGGCTCGAGATCGTGGCGACGGACGCCATGTCCTCGCGGGACTCGACCTCGCGGGCGGCCTCGCGCAGGGCGTCGCCGACGGCCTCGGCCGCGGCGTCCATGCCCCGCTTGAGACCCATCGGGTTGGCGCCGGCCGCGACGGCGCGGAGGCCCTCGTGGACCATGGCCTGGGCCAGGACAGTGGCGGTGGTGGTGCCGTCACCAGCGATGTCGTTGGTCTTGGTGGCCACCTCCTTGGTGAGCTGGGCACCGAGGTTCTCGAAGGGGTCGTCGAGCTCGATCTCACGGGCGACGGTGACACCGTCGTTGGTGATGGTCGGCGCGCCCCACTTCTTGTCGAGGACGACGTAGCGGCCCTTGGGGCCGAGCGTCACCTTGACGGCGTTGGCGAGGGCGTCGACGCCGCGCTCGAGGGCGCGGCGGGCGTTCTCGTCGAACTCCAGGATCTTGGGCATTGCTGTGCTCCTCTAGGGATGTTCAGGGCCGG
>CAFBMW010000024.1_pt1 | contig 63470 bp, 58 predicted proteins | sample 7269061 | NCBI WGS metagenome assembly CAFBMW01 (sample SAMEA6814074, study PRJEB35770) | uncultured Nocardioides sp. | biome: Freshwater; feature: Freshwater reservoir; material: water | place: Czech Republic | collected 2017-05-23 | depth 30m m | reverse complement strand
GCCCACCTCGACCGAGGCCTCGGCGACGGTCAGACCCTCACGGACCAGCGCCCAGAACTCCACCCGGACCGACATCGGACACACACGGCTGCGACGCACAGGACACCCCTCAGATCAGAGGTGTTGCATCCAGCCCTTGAGCCCAAGGCGCCCAGGACCTGCCTCACGCACCGCTCCCGGGGGTCTCTGCCTCCGGGGCCGTGTTTCGTCACGCCCGTCGTCCGGGTTCGCAGGCTCACCCGGCCGGGGCTGCTCAACCCTGCTCGCGCACGCCGCTCGCTCGTCCCTCGCGACCGGCTGCTCGCAGCATCTCGGCGACGAGGAACGACAGCTCGAGGGACTGGACCCGGTTGAGGCGGGGGTCGCAGACGGACTCGTAACGGTTGGCCAGCTGGGCCTCGTCGATCTCCTCGCCGCCGCCGACGCACTCGGTGACGTCGTCGCCGGTGAGCTCGACGTGGACGCCGCCGGGCCAGGTGCCGAGGCTGCGGTGCACGTCGAAGAAGCCCTGGACCTCCTCGATCACGTCGTCGAAGCGCCGCGTCTTGTAGCCCGAGGACGCCTCGAAGGTGTTGCCGTGCATCGGGTCGCAGACCCACGCCACGTTGAGGCCCTCGGCGGTGACCTTCTCCACCAGCGCGGGGAGCCCGTCGCGGATCTTGCCGGCGCCGAAGCGGGTGATGAAGGTGAGGCGGCCCGGGATGTTGTCGGGGTTGAGGCGCGCGGAGTAGGCCAGCGCGTCGTCGGGGGTCGTGGTGGGCCCGAGCTTGATGCCGATGGGGTTCTTGATCTTCGACAACAGCTCGATGTGGGCGCCGTCGAGCTGGCGGGTGCGCTCGCCGATCCACACGAAGTGGGCCGAGACGTTGTAGGGCTCGTCGGTGCGCGAGTCGATGCGGGTCAGGGCCTGCTCGTACTCCAGCAGCAGCGCCTCGTGGCTGGAGTGGAAGTCGACGCGGTGGAACTCGTCGGGGTCGGCGCCGATGGCCTTCATGAAGGTCAGCGCGCGCTCGATCTCGTCCGCCATCGCCTCGTAGCGCTGGCCGAAGGGCGAGGACTGGACGAAGTCGGTGTTCCAGGTGTGCACCTGGCGCAGGTCGGCGTAGCCGCCGGTGACGAACGCGCGCACCAGGTTCAGCGTCGCGGCCGAGGAGTTGTAGACGTCGACGAGTCGCTGCGGGTCCGGCACGCGCGACTCGGGGGTGAAGTCGTAGCCGTTGACCGCGTCGCCGCGGTAGGCCGGCAGGGTCACCGGGCCGTCGGGCGAGGGACGGGTCTCGAAGTCGCTGCTGCGCGGCTTGGCGTACTGCCCGGCGAGGCGACCGAGCTTCACGACGGGCACCGAGGCGGCGTACGTCAGCACGACGGCCATCTGGAGCAGCACCCGCAGCTTGTTGCGGACGTTGTCGGCCGTCACGCCCGCGAAGGTCTCGGCGCAGTCACCACCCTGGAGCAGGAACGCCTCGCCGCGGGAGACCGCGGCGATCTTCGCGGTGAGGTCGTCGCATTCGCCCGCAAACACCAGCGGCGGCGCGGTCCTCAGTCGGGCCACGGCAGCATCGACCGCCCCGGAGTCGGGGTAGGTGGGCTGCTGGAGGGGCCCGAGCGCGTGCAGCTGCTCGAGGGTGGGGATGGCACTCACCCCACAAGGGTACGGCGGCGGGGCGACCGCACCCGAACCCTGACCGCTCTCCGGGCGGTCAGGGTTCGGGCACGGGCTCTGCCCGACGTCGGATCAGCCCTCGAAGCACGCGCCTTCGAAGGTGTGCTCGGACACCGTGGGGCCGGCGCCGAAGTCTTCGACGATGGCCACGCCGGACGGCGCGGACGGGTCGACCTTGCTCAGCACCGACTCGCGGAAGATCGTCTCGTCGGGGTCACCGGTCCTGTTGCCGGCCTCCTCCGGGAGCATCCCCTCGTAGTCGATCGTCTCCAGCGACTGCACCGCCTCGAGCAGTCCGCCGCGGTCCTTGTCGTAGTCGCCCTCGAGCCACTCCTCCAGCGCCGCCTTCAGCGGGTAGGACCACGCCCAACCGGCCGTGTAGCCGTCGTTGGGCTGGGCGACGTCGCCCAGTGCGTCGCGCATGGCCTGGTGGCCGGGCGTGTCGGTGCCGAAGGGTCCCCAGTAGCCGGACTGCATGTAGAGCGCCTCGAGGGCCGGGGCGGCCGGGGTCTCCAGCAGCGCCGGGTTCCACGTCGGGCCGAGGCCGATGAACTGACCCGTGAAGCCCTGCGCGGCCGCCTGACCGACGATGACGGCGGTCTCGGTGGGGCCGGTCCCGAGGATCACGAGTCCGGGCTTCTGCTTCACGATGGCGCTGATGGCGCCCGCCTGGGCCTCCTGGCCGGGTGCGGTCTCGACGCCGGTGAACTCGATGCCGTTGGCCTCGGCGGCGATCTCGGCTCCCGCCGCCCCGTCACCGCCGTAGTCGCCGGGGAAGCCGACCGCCATCACCGAGGAGATGTCGTTCTCCGCCACCATGAAGTCGACGGCGTTCATCCCCTCGACGCAGTAGTTGGCTCCGGACTCCAGGATCGCGTCCTCGAAGGCCCACAGCGAGGTCCACGACGCCGGGGCGCCGACCATCTCGTCGCGGTCCATGTCGGGGATGATCGCCAGCGTGGTCGGCGAGCCCAGCGTCTGCGCGAGCGCCAGCACCTCGCCCTCGATCTCGCCGTAGACCTGCTGGTGGGTCTGCGGGTTGTAGAGGTTGTCCTTGACGTAGGTGGTGACGTCGATGTCGTAGCCACCGATGCCGCCGTCCTCGTTGACGCGGTTCCAGAACGCGGCCTGCGCCTCGGTGATCGGCACGCCCAGCGGGGCGAACGGTCCCTGGGTCAGGTCGGAGATGGTGCCGAGGTAGATGCAGCCGTTGTCGGCGTTGACCGCATCCGGGCACGCCTCGTCGGTGACCCCCGGTGCGCTGACGGCTGACGATCCGCCGTCCTCCTCCCCGCCACCGCGACAACCGGTGGCGAGCAGCGCCAGCGCGACCAGCAGCACTGCTGACTTCCTTGACTTCACGGTGCTCTCCTTTGTGTGTGTCCGGCCGCTCAGTAGCTGAAGGGCCAGCCTTTCCAGTAGTTGCGAATCCGGATCCAGATGCCGAAGAGTCCTCGTGGCTCGAACAGCAGGAAGCCGACGATGAGCAGGCCGTAGAGGACCTGCTCGAGCTGGAAGACGTTGGGGGTGTCGGTGACCTGGCCCGAGATGAAGGGCAGGTACGCCGGGAGCTCGCGCGTCAGGGTCGGCAGCAGCGTGATGAACAGCGCGCCCATGATGGCGCCGCTCACCGTGCCCGCTCCCCCGATCAGCACCATCGCGATGAACTGCACCGACAGCAGGAGCCCGAAGCTGGACGGCTCGAAGAACCCGATGATGCTGTAGATCAGGGCGCCGGAGCAGCCGGCGTAGAACGACGAGATCGCGAAGGCCACCGTCTTGGCGCGCGGCAGGTTGATGGCCATCATCTCGGCGGCCATGTCGCGGTCCCGGACCGCGGCGAAGGACCTCCCGGTGCGCGAGCGCGCGAGGTTGCGAGCACCCAGCGCGAACACCAGCATCAGCACCAGCATCAGCAGGTAGAACTTCTGGTCCGAGGTCAGGTAGTCGCCGTCGCGGGCGAACTCGATGCCGAAGAGCTCCGGCACGGCCGCCTCCCGACCCACGCCGGCGCCACCGGTCAGGTCGCTCCACTCGCGGAACAGGTGCTCGCCGATGAACACCAGCCCGAGGGTGACGATGGCGAGGTAGAGCCCGCGCAGCCGCGTCGCCAGCGGCGCCACCAGCACGCCCGCGAGCCCGGCCACCAGACCGGCGGCGGGCAGCCAGACCAGGATGTTGGTGATGCCGAAGCCGATCGTGCGACCGTCCGGGTCCCCGGAGATCGCCGCCGCCGTGTAGGCGCCGACGCCGAGGAAGAAGGCGTGGCCCAGGGACACCTGCCCGGCCAGGCCGGTGATGATGTTGAGGCCGAGCGCGCCGATCGCGAAGGCGTACGCCAGCGCCAGGGTGTTGAGGTGGTTGTCGGTCAGCATCTGCGAGAGCCCGAGGGCGACCAGCACGATGAGGCCGACCCAGATCCGCTTGGGCCGGGTGTTGAAGAGGGCCAGCTCCTGGGCGTACGACCGGTAGAGCTGGGGCCGTCCGGACAGGCGTCCGCCGCGGCGCTTGGTGCGGGCCGGGCCCGTCGAGAGGGTGGTCATACGCGCCTCACCTCCGGTGTGCCGAAGATGCCGTAGGGCTTGGCCAGCAGCACCAGCAGCATCAGGACGTAGGGCGAGACGACGGCGAAGTTGTCGCCCAGCCAGGGCGCGTAGTCGCGCTGGTAGGTGCCGACCAGGGACTCCACGACCCCGACGGCGAGACCGCCGACCACCGCGCCCTCGAGGGAGTCCAGGCCGCCCAGGATGATCGCGGGGAGCGCGACCAGGGCCACGATCCAGATCTGCCGGTCGACACCGGCCGAGATGGCGAGCAGCGAGCCCGCCACCGCGGCGAGGGCTCCTGCCATCGCCCAGGACAGGGCGAAGACGCTGCCGACGCTGACGCCCTGGGTGAGCGCTGCCTCCTGGTCGAAGGCGGCGGCCCGCATGGCGAGGCCGTGGCGCGTGTAGCGGTAGAACCAGAACAGGACGGCCACCACGATGGCCAGCGTGGCCAGCGACACGAGGTGTCGCTCCTGGACCCGGAGGCCGGCGAGCTCGACCCGCTCGAGGCCCCAGGGGTTGGGGATGTTGCGGGCGCCCAGGCCGATGAAGCCGCTGGTGACGACGCGGACCACGATGTCGATCCCGATGGTGATGATGGCGACCACGAACGCCGGGCGTCCCACCATCGGCCGGATCGCGCCCCGCTCGATGACCAGCGCGAGGGCCGCGGTGAGGAGCGCCGCGACGGCCATCGACACGAAGAAGGAGAAGCCGGTGAAGAGCATCACGCCGAGGGCGGGTCCGACGTAGCTGGTGATCGTCGCGCCGGTCAGCATCATCGCGGGCTGGGCGAAGCTGATCACGCCGGTGGACTTGTAGATGATCACGAAGCCGAGGGCCAGCAGCGCGTAGATCGAGCCGGAGCCGAGCCCGCGCAGGACCACTTCCAGGAACTGGGTCATCGTGTCGCTCCGGTGTACATGTCGCTGACGATGTCCTCGAACATCTGGGAGATCGCGGAGCGCTTGACCTTCTGCGTGGCGGTCAGCTCACCGTCCTCGTGGTCGAGCTCCTTGGGCAGCAGCCGGAAGGCCTTGATCCGCTCCACCTGCGACAGGTTGGCGTTGACCGCCTCGACCACGCCGGCGACCAGCTCCACCACCTCCGGCTTGGCGCTCAGGTCGCGGTAGGTGCTGTAGCCGAGCTGGCGGCGCTGGGCCCACTCGCCGACGGTGTCGAGCTCGATGCCGATGAGCGCGGTGAGGAACTTGCGGCCGTCGCCGATCACGATCGCCTCGCGGATGAACGGCGAGGCCTTGAGCTCGTTCTCGATCATCGACGGCGAGATGTTCTTGCCGCCCGCGGTGATGATGATGTCCTTCATCCGGTCGGTGATCTTCACGTGCGTCCCCTCGACCCACTCGCCGACGTCGCCGGTGTGCAGCCACCCGTCGGGGGTCAGCGCCATCCGGGTGGCCTCCTCGCGCTGCCAGTAGCCGGCGAAGGTCGCCCCGCTGCGGGTGAGGATCTCCCCCGTCTCCTCGTCGATCCGGAGCTCGGTGCCGGGGTGCACCTCGCCCACGGTGCCGAGGCGGATCCGCCCCGGGCGGTTGCCGGTGGCGACCGCGGTGTTCTCCGTCATCCCGTAGACCTCGTGCATCGGCACCCCGATCCCCATGAAGAACCGCAGCACCTCCGGCGCGATCGGGGCGGCCCCGGACGCGGCGTAGCGGACCTTCCTCATGCCGAGCCGGTCCTTGAGCGCGCGGTAGAAGAACACGTAGCCCACGGCGTAGCGCAGGCGCGTCGACGTGCTGTGCACACCGCCCTGCGCGACGAGGCGCTGGCCGATGTCCTCGGCGACGCCCAGCCAGAAGCGCGAGACCGTGCGCTTGAGCCAGGAGGCACCCGACAGCCGGGTCTCGACACCCGCGAGCAACTTCTCCCAGATGCGGGGTACGCCGAACAGGATCGTCGGCTGCACCTCGCGCAGGTTGACCGGGACCGTCTCGATGGACTCGGCGAAGTTGACCTGCGTCCCCGCTGCGGCGTTGAACCAGGTGGAGAAGATCCGCTCCGCGACGTGCGCCAGGGGCAGGTAGGACAGGGTGAGGTCGCCCGGCCCGGGCGGTGGGTCGGTGAAGGCGCCCCGCTCGACGAGGACCTCGATCGCGCACTCGACGTTGCTGACGGTGAGCATCGCCCCCTTCGGGGGGCCGGTCGTGCCGGAGGTGTAGATCAGCGTGGCGAGGTCGGAAGGCTCCTGCTGGGCCAGCACCTCGACGAGCGCGTCCGGGTGGGCCTCGCGGTGGTCGCGGCCGAGCTCGAGGAAGTCCTCCCACGAGAGCAGCAGCTCGCTGTCGTAGCGGTGGCGGATGCCCCGCGGCTCGAGGTAGACGACGCGGACCAGGCCCGGCGCCTGGTCGAGCACGGAGAAGGTCTTGTCGACCTGCTCCTGGTCCTCGGCGACGAGCACCTTGGCCCCGGAGTCGTTGAGCAGGTAGCCCACCTCGGCGGCGGGGTTCGTCGGATAGACCCCCACCGACGCGGCTCGCGCGGCCAGCGCTCCCATGTCGCAGATCAGCCACTCGGGCCGGTTCTCGGAGTGGATCGCGACCCGGTCGCCGGGCACGACGCCCAGGGCCAGGTAGGCGTGGCCCGCCAGCTGGACGTGCTCCCAGTACGACGCCCAGGTCCACTCCCGCCAGATGCCGAGGTTCTTGTCGCGCAGCGCCACGGCGTCCGGCATCGACTCGGCGTGCGCCCGGATCCGGGTGACGGGGCTGGTCACGACCCCACCTCGCTGCCGAGGTAGGCGCGCACCACGTCGGGGTGGCGCTGCACCTCGTCGGGCGTGCCCGTGACGATCGGGGTGCCGAAGTCGACGACCAGCACCCGGTCGGCGAGGTCCATCACCAGCCCCATGTCGTGCTCCACCATGATGATCGGCACGTCGAGCTCGTCGCGGATGTCGAGGACGAAGCGGGCGGTGTCCTCGGTCTCCTCCTGGTTCATCCCCGCCACCGGCTCGTCGAGCAGCAGCAGCTTGGGCTCCATGGCGAGCGCCCGGCCGAGCTCGACGCGCTTCTGCACGCCGTACGGCAGCAGCCCGACCGGCATGCTGCGCCACTGCGCGAGCTCGAGGAAGTCCACGATCTCCTCGACCGCGCGACGGTGCTTGACCTCCTGGCGACGGGCCGTCCCCACCCAGGCGAAGGCCTGCAGGAAGCCGTAGGTGATGTGCTGGTGACGTCCCAGCATGAGGTTGTCGAGCACTGTGAGGTGCTCGAACAGCGCGATGTTCTGGAACGTCCGGGCCATGCCCATGGCGGCGATCCGGTGCGGGCGGCGGCCCAGGATGCTCTCGCCCATGAACTCCACCGACCCCTGCTGCGGCCGGTAGACGCCGGAGAGGACGTTGAACAGCGACGTCTTGCCGGCGCCGTTGGGCCCGATGATCGCGAACAGCTCGCTGGGGCGCACCTCGAAGCTCACGCCGTTGACGGCCTTCACGCCGGCGAAGGACAGGTGCACGTCGTCGAGCCGGGCCACGGGGGCCGGGTGCGCGGTCCGTCCGGTGGCCTGGTCCGTCATGCCGACCACCTCTTCTTGCGCCGGTAGTGCTTGGTGTCGCGGAAGGACTTGCGGCCGTCCTCGCCGGGATGGAGGCCGAGGTAGAACTCGCGCACGTCGTCGTCCTTCAGCAGGGCGGCGGCCGGCTTGTCGAGGACCACCCGGCCGGTCTCCATGACGTAGCCGTGGTGGGCGATCGAGAGGGCCATGGTCGCGTTCTGCTCGACCAGCAGGACGGCGGTGCCACCCTTGTTGATCTCGAGCACCACGTCGCGGATGTTCTCCACCATCTTGGGCGCCAGGCCCAGGGTCGGCTCGTCGAGGAGGAGGTAGCGCGGCTCGGACATCATCGCCCGCCCGATGGCCAGCATCTGCTGCTCACCGCCGGAGAGATAGCCCGCGGTCGCGGCCCGCCGGTCGCCCAGCACCGGGAACAGGGCGTACACGCGCTCGAGGTTGTCCGCCATGCGCGAGCGGGCGGTGTGGGCCCCCACCTTGAGGTTCTCCTCGACGTTGAGCTCCACGAACACGCGACGGCCCTCGAGCACCTGGCGCACGCCCTGCTTCACGACCCGCTCGGGGCTCATCCGGTGGATCGGCTTGTCGTCCAGGGTCACGCGTCCCTTGGCGACCTCTCCGTGGTGGATGTCCAGCAGCCCGGTGAGGGCGCGCAGGAGGGTCGTCTTGCCGGCCCCGTTGGATCCGAGGAGGGCGACGATGCCGTCCTCGGGCACGTCGATGCTCACCCCGCGCAGGGCCAGGACGACGTCGTCGTAGACGACCTCGAGGTTGCGGGCGGAGAGTATCGTGGACCTCGGTCCCTTCCGAAGGGGTGCACGTGACGACAGTCACATCGTCACCCGTCAGGTCGTCCCTGTCACTGGTCGGCCACCCAAAGCCTCGACCGCCGCGGCTGTGGCCGGATCACAAGGCGGCGAGGGGGGTGGCGCAACGTCGATCGGCAGGTCACCATGGGCGATCAGCTCGAGGGGAGACTCGGTGACGAACGGGACGGTGGCGCTGGGAGGCGAGGCGCACAGCGCGGACAGGCTCGCCCAGTGGGTCCAGCGGCGCGAGGCGGTGATCGCCCACGACGCGACCAACTCGATCTGGCACCAGGTGCCGGCGTACGGCGACCGTGCGGACGCCGGGCTGCGCGACGACGTCGAGGCCCACTGCCGCCAGGTCTTCGCCGCGTTCCTCGCCAGCGTCAACGAGCGGCGCCATCCCCTTCGGTCGGACTTCCCGTGGAGCGGGCAGCACGCGATGCGCCGCGTCGAGCTGGGGATCACCCTCTCCGACTTCATGAAGGCCTTCCGGGTCGGGCAGCTGACCCTGTGGGACGACATCCTCGCGGGCGTCAACGAGTGGCCCTCGACCAAGGACGCCGCGCTCCTGCTCGTCAACCAGGTCATGCGCACGATCGAGGTCGGGAGCACCGCCGCGGCCGAGGCCTACCTCGAGGCCCAGCAGTACCAGCTCGCCGACTCCGCCCGCCTGGCTCGCGACCTCCTCGAAGACCTCCTGGCCGGCAAGCCCCCGACGGTGGAGGAGCGGCAGCTGGCGCTGGCCCAGATGGGCCTGGCCGACGACGCTCCGCTCGTGGCCCTGGTGGCGACCCTGCCCTCCAAGCTGGTCGGGGCCGAGCAGCGGGCCCGGCTGCGGGCGGCGTTGACGGTGGCCGGACGGGGCATGGTCGTCGCCCGCCACCACGAGGTGGTCGCGCTGCTGCCGGTGGGCGCTAAGGGGCCGGCCCAGGTGGTCGAGGGCGTGCGCACCGCGGTGGTCTCGCTCCTCGGTGACGGCATCCTGACCAGCGTGGGCCTGAGCTGTGCCCGCACCGGCTTCCACGAGATCCCCTGGGCCTACGAGGACGCCCGGACCGCGATGGGCTCGCTGCTCGGTCGTCCCGGCGTGCGCGCCATGGACGAGATGTCGACGCTCGACCTGCTCATCTCGAGCCAGAAGAACGCACGGCTGGTGCCTCCCGAGGTGCGGGCCTTCGTCGAGGAGGACCTGGCGACCGGCGGGGTCCTGGTCGAGACGCTCAGCACCTACGTCTCTCACGACCTCAACGCCAAGCTCACCGCGATGCACCTCCACGTGCACGCCAACACCGTCTACTACCGCCTCGACCGGATCGCCGAGCGGACCAGCTGCGACGTACGCCGCGTCGAGGACCTCATCGACCTGCTGCTGGCCGTGCGCCTGGTCCGTGCCGAGACGCCCTGAGCGTTCCGGCCGTGATCAGGTCAGGATCACCGTCGCGGGTCGAGCACGCCCGCGGCGTCCTCGACCCGCAGCCCGCCGGAGCGGGTGCGGCCGGCGACGAGCGTGCCGGTGACGACCGACGGGAGCGGGTAGGAGATCGTCCCCGGCGCACCCTGGCGCGACGTGGTCCAGAGGCGGTCGGCGTAGCCGACCGTGCCCCGGAACTGGTGGTTCGCCAGGACCAGCCGTCCGGCCGTCGCCTGGCCGAGGACGTAGGACGCCTCGCCACGGTAGAACAGCGAGCCGTGCGAGACCTCGAGGATGCCGTCGCGCTGACGGACGGTCTGGTCGTGCACCTCTCCGCTGAGGTAGACGTCGACGCCTCCGTCGACCATCGCCCGCCACAGCTTCGAGGACCGGCCCTTCTCGTAGACCAGGTGGGTGGAGTTGCGGACCCGGACGGGGCCGGGCATCGGCGTGTGGCCCTGCACCATCACCCACGGCACCTCGTCGCGGCGCGCCTTGCGGAGCACGCGCTCGAGCCAGGCGAGCTGGGCGGCGTCGACGGACATGTGCACGTCTCCCCCGCGGCGCTCGAAGACGTCGAGCGTCACCAGCAGCACGTCGGCGTCGAGACGGACGGCGTACGCCGTGTGCCGGGACGGTCCGCGGCGGGGCCGGTCGGCGAACCGCGGGCGGCCGTCGGTGCCGCTCAGTGCGTGGTCGGCGAAGATCTTCTTGAACTCCGGCACATGGCGTCGCTTGAAGTCGACCCACGGGTTGCGTCCGCGGACCCGCCACGGGTCGTCGCCGACCTCGTGGTCCCCGACGGCGGGATAGGTCCTCAGACCGTGGTCGTCGAAGCGCTGGAGCCAGGCGGGGTAGTAGACGTCGGCGGCACGCCGCCAGGCCCGCAGTCGCTGCGCCTGGGTGCGGACCGGCCCGAACACGCCGGTCCGCGAGTCGTCGCGTCCCCAGCGACCCTCGACCAGGTCGCCGGCGACCAGCACGTCACGCGTGCCGTGCCCGGCCATCTCGTCCAGCACCCGGTCCAGCGCCGTCTCGTAGGAGGCGTTGGTCGAGTTGGCGACCTCGCCGGTCGCCTCGACGACGTGGTGCTTGCGGCCGTCCGCGGTGAGGTCGGCGACGTCCTGGTTGAGGAAGTCGGGGGCGGAGATGAAGCGGTAGCCACCGGTCAGCTCGGGTGCCGGCGGGACAGCGGGACGCTCGCGCGGACCCCGCGAGGTCGTCTCGATGAGCGGCTCGGCCCGGGGCACGACCTGTTCGCGCTCCGACCCGTCCGCGGCCTCGTCCGGGGTCCCGCTGCGGGTCTCGCGCGCCTCACGAGGTGCGGTGTCGATCGTGGGCGCGGGGTAGTCGGAGCCGGGCGCAGCGCCGGCGGGCGCGACCGGCGGCGTGAGCGTCGTGCAGCAGAGCGCGCCGACGACCAGCAGCGCAGAGAGCGGTCCGAGAGGTCGTCGTGTCACTCGACCAACCGTAGACGGCGCGACCGACGTGCGGGCACAGGACCCGGTGCAGGACCCGGCAGTGGTGCGGCGACCGCCCTCACTTCTCGAGGTGGTCGATGTCACGGAAACCGGTCTTCTTCGCCCGGATGCCCCGGTTGGTGAGCCAGGTGAGCAGCCAGAGGACCAGCCCGGCGGCGAGGAGGAAGCCGGCGATGACGTACTGCTCCTGCTGCTCCTCGCTGCGCGCCCAGGGCCCTGCGAGGAAGGCACAGGTGATCGCGCCGACGTAGGGGAGCACCGCCGGCGCGGTGAAGTGCGGGTGCTTGTCGTCGGTCGGGCGGCGGCGGATGACGATCAGCGCGATGTTGACGATGGTGAACACGCACAGCAGGAGCAGCGCGGTCGTGCCGCCGAGGAGGGCGATGGAGGTCGCGCCGTCCTCCGACGCGCTGGCCCGGACGACGTAGGTGATCAGGGCGAACGAGATGGCCGTGGTGAACAGGATCGACACCCACGGCGTACGACGGGTGTGGTGCACCTTGCCGAGCACGCGGGGCAGGACGTCCTGGTTGGCCATGCCGTAGAGCAGCCGGCTCGCCATCAGCATGTTGATCAGGGCGGAGTTGGCGACGGCGAACATGCCGATGAACGGGAAGATCGTGTCGAACGGGAGGTCCGGCGCTCCGGCGGCCACCACCTGGGTGAGGGCCTGTCCCTTGGACGGGTCGGTGAGGTCCCCCACCGGCACCAGGGCCACAGCGGTGATCGAGACCAGCAGGTAGATGACCCCGGTGACGCCGAGGCCGGTGAGCATCATCCTGGGGAAGTCGCGGACCGGGTCGGTGCACTCCTCGGCCATGTTGACCGAGTCCTCGAAGCCGACCATCGCGAAGAACGCGAGCGACGTGGCCGCGGTGATCGCGAAGAAGGTGCTCTTGTCGCTGGGGCTGTCGAAGACCACGACACGGGAGAAGTCGGCGTTGCCCTGGGTGACGGCGAACAGGCCGATGAAGATGATCATCAGCAGGCCGGACAGCTCGACGAGGGTGAGCACGACGTTGGCCTTGACGCTCTCCCCCACGCCGCGGAAGTTCACCGCCGCCACGAGGGCCATGAAGGCGAGCGCGGTGACCAGGATCCCGACTCCGCCCACCTCGAAGCCGAGGTCGAAGCCGTCGTTGAGGAAGCCGGCGAAGGCGTTGGACGCCGTGGAGGCGGAGGTGATGCCCGAGCACATGACGGTGAACGCGACGAGGAACGTCACGAAGTGCACCCCGAAGGCCTTGTGCGTGTAGAGAGCGGCCCCGGCCGCCTGTGGGTAGCGCGTGACGAGCTCGAGGTAGGAGAACGCAGTGATGGTCGCGACGACGAAGGCGACCAGGAACGGCGCCCAGGCGGCTCCGCCGACCTCGCCTGCGACGCTCCCGGTCAGGGCGTAGACGCCCGTGCCGAGGATGTCGCCCACGATGAACAACAGCAGCAGCTTGGGACCGATGACCCGCCGCAGCTCGGTCTCCCCCGGCCCGTTGAGGTCCTGGTGCCTGGCTTCCGTCGCACTCATCGAGACTCCCCTGTTCGGTCCGTGCAGCCCACGGCGTCCTCTCACAATGGACTCGGCGCGGTGGCGTGGCAACCACCGTCGCACCCGGGACACGTCGTGTCGCGGAGGCGCGGAGCGGCCCGTGGACGGACTTCCACACTTGGATCGATCAAACTACCCTGCTCCCATGCCGAAGCGTGTTGCGCTCCTGACGGCCGGTGGCTACGCCCCGTGCCTGTCCTCCGCCGTGGGTGCCCTGATCGAGACCTACGACGCCACCGACCCCGACATCGAGCTCATCGCCTACAAGCACGGCTACCACGGCCTGCTCACCGGCACCAGCGTCGTGATCGGCCCCGAGGAGCGGGCAGGCGCCGCCCTCCTGCACCGCTACGGCGGCAGCCCGATCGGCAACAGCCGCGTCAAGCTCACCAACGACGACGACTGCCGCAGGCGCGGCCTGATCGGCGAGGGCGAGACCGCACTCCAGGTCGCCGCGGCCCGGCTGCAGGCCGACGGCGTCGACGTGCTGCACACCATCGGCGGCGACGACACCAACACCGCGGCGGCCGACCTCGCGGCGTACCTCCGCGAGCAGGGCTCCGAGCTCACCGTCGTGGGCCTGCCGAAGACCATCGACAACGACATCGTCCCGATCCGGCAGAGCCTCGGCGCCCAGTCCGCGGCCGAGCAGGCCTCCCGCTTCGCCCAGAACGTGCTGGCCGAGCACGGCTCGAACCCGCGGATGCTCATCGTGCACGAGGTCATGGGGCGTGCGAGCGGCTGGCTGACCGCGGCCGCCGCGCGCGACTACATGGCCTGGCACGCCGAGCAGGAGTGGCTGCCCGGCATCGGCCTCGACGGGCGCAAGTGGGCCATCCACGCGGTCTACGTCCCCGAGCGGGGCATCGACCTCGCGGCCGAGGCGACCCGCCTGCGCGCGGTGATGGACGAGATCGGCTGCGTCAACATCTTCCTCGCCGAGGGCGCGGGCATCGACGACATCGTCGCCGACCTCGAGGCCTCCGGCGAGACGGTGGGGCGCGACCCCTTCGGCCACGTCAAGATCGACACGATCAACCCCGGCCGCTACTTCGCCGAGCGCTTCTCCCAGGAGATCGGCGCCGAGAAGCACATGGTGCAGAAGTCGGGCTACTTCTCCCGCTCGGCGCCGGCGAACGAGACCGACCTCGCGCTCATCCGCGAGATGGCCGAGCTGGCCGTCACCTGCGCCCTCGAGGGCCGCCCCGGCGTGATCGGGCACGACGAGGACCGCGGTGACGAGCTCCGCTCGATCGAGTTCGAGCGGATCGCCGGGCACAAGCCGTTCGACGACTCGCAGGAGTGGTTCGCCGAGCTGCTGGCAAGAACTGGCCAGGCCTGAGCGTCTCTCCTCAGGCCGGGGGCGCCTCCACACGCTGGGTGACCCGCAGCCCCGACGCGGGCAGCACCCGCGGCAGCGTCTGGAGGTACGCCGCACTGGCGAGGGCGACCACCGTCAGCACCCACCACAGCGTGGTCGGACCGTGGGCGAGCAGCCAGGTGAACGCGACCGGGGCCACCGCACCGCCGAGGCCCCAGCCGAGCTGGAACAGGCCCAGGTAGCGACCGCGGAGGTGGTCGGGCGCGGCCTCTGCCGCAGTGGCACTGAAGACCGGGCTGCCGGTGAGCTCGCCGAAGGTGTAGACAGCAGCACCGACGAGGATCACAACCACGCCGAGCCACACCGGCAGCCACCCGGCCACGACGAAGAGCGCGTAGCTGGCGACGAAGACGAGCTGCGCCAGCCCCATCATCCGGGCGCGGACCTGCCCGGTCATGCGGCGTACGACGAGTCCCTGCCCGAGCCCGACGAGCGCGGTGTTCAGCGTGAAGATCGCGCCGACCACCCAGCCGGGCAGGTCGATGGTCTCGGCGGCGTAGACCGGCAGGGCGAAGTTGAGCACCATCATCCCGGCGACGAAGCCGAGCTGGCCGAGCACGAGTCGGAGGTAGGCCCGGTCGCGCAGCACGACGCCCCACCCCTCGACCGGTGCGTCGAGGGCTCGCGCGACCCGGTGGTCGGGCACGTCGAGCAGGAGCACGAAGGCCACGACGAACGTCAGGGCGTTGAGCACGACCACGGTCTGGTAGGCCAGGTCCGTGCCGACCTGCAGCGCGACACCGGCCAGCACGCCGCCGAGCGAGTAGCCGAGGTTGCGGACCGCCTGGAGGAAGCCGAACCACATCTCGCGCTCCCCCGGCGCCGAGATGGCGGTGACGACGTTGCCGAACGAGCCCCAGAAGGCCTGGCGGCCGATGTTGAGCAGCGTCGTCCACAGCGCGACCACCAGCAGCGAGTCGGCCCAGAGGTAGGCCAGCATCCCGACCGCCTGGACGAGGTTGCCCACCAGCATCATCCGGCGCGGGCCGAAGTGGTCGACCAGGCTGCCGATGACGAACGCGCCCGGCATCGTGAGCAGCGCCGACAGCGACAGCGCCGACCCGATCTGCACCAGCGACAGGTCGGTCATCGCGAGGAAGTAGAGCAGCGTCATCGGCATGAAGAGCCCGCTGCCGACGGTGTCGGCGACGATGGCCGTGACGAACCTGCGGTGCTCCCCCACCTGGGGGAATCCGAGACGGGTCAGCACGGGTCGCATCCTCGCACCCACGACCGACAGGGGTGGCGGTGCCGTCGCGGTCGGGTGGGTCTCGATACGACCCGTCATGACCTCGCAGGCTCGGTCATGGGGTCACTCGACCTGCCTCCTACACAGCGACAGCTCGTTCCTCGCTGCCGCTATGTTCGGCACATGACCTTCTCGATCGTGGCCCGGTCCGACGACGGCGAGTCCTGGGGCATCGCCGTGGCCTCCAAGTTCCTGGCCGTGGGCTCCGCGGTGCCGGCGGCGGCCGCGGGTGTCGGCGCCATCGCGACCCAGGCCGACGCCAACATCGCCTACAAGTACCTCGCCCTCGCGCACCTCGACGAGGGGGCCACCGCGCAGGTCGCCCTCGACCGGCTGCTCGAGGAGGACGAGGGCCGCGAGCACCGTCAGGTCGGCATCGTCGACTCCGACGGCAACGCCGCGACGTGGACCGGCTCGGAGTGCTTCGCCTGGGCCGGCGGGACCACCGGTCGCAGCGGCGAGCGCGGCGGCTACGCCATCCAGGGCAACATCCTCACCGGGCCCGAGGTGGTGGAGGCGATGGAGCACGCCTGGCTCGCCTCGGCCGACCTCTCGCTCGAGCGGCGCCTCCTCGACGCCCTCGCGGCCGGCGACGACGCCGGCGGTGACAGCCGCGGTCGCCAGTCGGCGGCGCTGCTCGTGGTGCGCGACGGGGCGGGATACGGCGGCAACGACGACGTCGCCGTCGACCTGCGCGTCGACGACCACGCCGCTCCCGTCACCGAGCTGGCCCGGCTGGTCGACCTCAACGAGCTCTACCTGACGGCGTCGACGCCCGAGGAGCAGGTGCCGGTCGACGACGCGCTGATGATCGAGCTCGAGGCCCTGGCCAAGGCCGACGGCAAGGACAGCTTCCACATGTGGGTCGGGTCGAGGAACCACGAGATGCGCGTCGGCCCCGGCGCCCGCCCGGAGTGGATCGACCGGCGGATCCTGGCGATCATCCGCGGCGAGGAGGGCACGGCATGAGCATCCTCGCCATCGACGCGGGCACCACGGGCGTCACCGCCGTGGTCGTCACCCCCGACGGCCGGATCCAGGCCAAGGGCTACCAGGAGTTCCGCCAGCACTTCCCCCAGCCGGGATGGGTCGAGCACTCGGCCGAGGAGATCTGGCAGGCCACCCTGGAGGCCACCCGCGAGGTGCTCGGCAAGGTCGACGGCTCCGAGCTGACCGCGGTCGGCATCACCAACCAGCGCGAGACGATCGTGCTCTGGGACCGCGAGACGCTCGGCTCCCCGCGCCGCGCCATCGTCTGGCAGGACCGGCGTACGGCCTCGATCTGCGACCGGCTGCGCGACGAGGGCCACGAGGACCGCGTCGCCGAGCTCACCGGCCTCCGGCTCGACCCCTACTTCTCCGGCACCAAGCTGATGTGGCTCGCCGAGAACGAGCCCCACACCTGGGCGCTCGTGGAGTCGGGGAGGTACGCCGTCGGCACCGTCGACTCCTACCTCATCGCCCGGATGACGCGCGGCACCTGGCACGTCACCGACGTCTCCAACGCCTGCCGGACCCTGCTCTTCGACCTCGAGGCGGGCGACTGGTCCGAGGAGCTGTGCGACCTCTTCGGGGTGCCGCGCGACGCGCTGCCCGACCTGGTCCCCAACTGGGGCGAGGTCGCCCCGACCGACCCGAAGTCCTTCCTCGGCCTGTCACTGCCGATCGCCGGGATCGCCGGCGACCAGCAGTCGGCGCTGTTCGGCCAGACCTGCTTCGAGGAGGGCGAGTCCAAGTGCACCTACGGCACCGGCTCCTTCATCCTCACCAACACCGGCTCCTCGGTCGTGCGCAGCGACGCGGGGCTCTTGTCGACCGCCGCCTGGCGCTCCCCCGGGGGCGAGATGACGTACGCCCTCGAGGGTGCGATCTTCGTGACCGGGTCGGCGGTGCAGTGGCTGCGTGACGGCCTCCAGATCGTCGGCAACGCAGCCGAGACCGCCGCCATCGCGCAGACCGTCGACGACACCGACGGGGTGGTCTTCGTGCCGGCGCTGACCGGCCTCGGCGCCCCCCACTGGGACCCGCACGCGCGGGGCATGATCATCGGCATCACCCGCGGGACCACCCGCGCGCACCTCGTGCGCGCCACGCTCGAGGCCATCGCCTTCGAGGTGCGTGACGTGCTCGAGACCCTGCCGGAGCTCACCACACTGCGCGTGGACGGGGGCGCTTCCGCCAACGACCTGCTCTGCCAGTTCCAGGCCGACCAGGTCGGCCGCGCGGTCGAGCGACCGGAGATCGTGGAGACCACCGCCCTGGGCGCGGCCTTCCTCGCCGGGCTGGGCACGGGTGTGTGGGGCTCGACGGACGACCTGCGCGAGACGTGGGCGCTCGACCGGCGTTTCGAGCCCGGTGGCGACCGCGAGGCGCTCGACGCGTCGTACGCGCTGTGGAGCCGGGCTGTCGAGCGCGCGAAGGGCTGGGCGGAGTAGCCGAGCCTGCTCGCTAGAGGCGCTCGCGCGCGGCCCGGGCCGCCTCCACCTCGGCTGTGGCCGCGTCCACGGCCTCCTGGGACTCCTCCTGCAGCGCCTGTGCCTCGTCGAGCTCGTCGTCGACCTCCTCGACCTCGGCGTCGAGCTCGGCCATCCGGGCGCGCAGCTCGTCGATCTCCGCCTGGAGCTGCAGCGTCCGCGCACGCAGCTTCTCGACCGTGCGGCGGGTCGAGCGGTGCTCCTTCTCCGCCTCCCCCAGCGCCGCGCGCGCCTCGGCGACGCGCGCGTCGGCGGCCGCCCGTGCCTTCTTGTCGGCGTCCGGGTCGGGCACGACGTGCAGCTGGGGCCGGCGCGCGGGGTCCGGCGGGGCCGCGGGCCGGGCGGTGGCGCTGAAGCCGAGGGCCTCCGGCACGGCGACCGCGCCGCCCAGGTCGAGGTCGCCGAGACCGGTGGCGGCGATGGCCGTGACGAGCAGGCCGCTGCGCACCGCCTTCGCCGCGTCGGGCTCCAGCATGGCGGCGGTCAGTGTCGCCTCGACCTGGTCGGCGACGGTCTGCGTGGTCCTCACCCCCTCCTCGCGGGCCATCCGCCGCGCCGCGGTGGTCACCGATGCCGTCAGCTGGCGACGCTGCTTGGTGAACTCCTTCAGCTGCGCGGCGTCGAGGTTGTCCTGGGCGTCACGCAGGGCGACGCCGACGGCGAGCACCTGGTCGACCTGGTCGGGGTCGCGCCGGACCAGCAGGTTCACCACCCACGCCGCGACCGAGGCCTTGCGCAGGCCCTTGATCGCCGCGGCGAGCTCCTTGTCGGCCTTGTGCTCCTTGGCGAGGGAGTCGCGCGCGGGCGTGAAGTCGGCGAGCGGGAGCGCATAGAGGTCGTCGGCGATCTCCAGCAACGGGTCGTGCCTGGTCTCCGGCATGGCTCGATCCTAGGGAGCGGCGTACTCGAGCTCGGTGGGGAAGGGTGGCCACGGGCACTCCTGGCTCGTCCCGGTCGGCCGCCAGCCGCACGACTCGTAGAGCGCCCGCGCCCGGCCGTTGTCCGCGAGCACCCACAGCCGGCTGGCACCGGCGGCCTCGGCCCGGGCGAAGCCCTCGCGTCCCAGGCCGCTGCCCCAGTGGTCCGGCCGGACGGCCAGGTGGCGCAGGCTGCTGCCGTCGTGCGCCGCCAGCGCGACCAGCCCGGCGTCGTCCTCCACCACCTCGACGACGACCTCCGGGTCGTCGAGGAGCAGCACCCACCGCGCCAGCACGTCGTCGTCGGGGTAGGGCAAGGCGCCGAAGACGTGCGCGAGCCCGGCGCGGCTCGCCGCGCGCTCGAGGTCGCGCAGCGCGACCACGTCGTCGTAGGTCGCCCTGCGCCACTGCACGGAGGACGGGGTCACGGGCGGCCCGCCTCGTCCCACGCGCGGTGCGACGCCAACGCGCGCTTCCAGAGGCCGGACCACTCCTCGGCGGTCACGTCGGCCACGGGCAGCAGGAGGTCGTCGACCAGCGCGCCGCGCCAGTCGTCGTACGTCGTCAGGTCGCGCGCCTCACGACCGGTCGGGGTCGTGACGTGGTGCACGAGGTTGCGCACGGCCCGCTGCACACCCCGCTCGATGCGCTGCACCACGACGAAGCGACGGAAGGGCGACTGGTCGGCCGTGCTCAACCAGCGGTGCGACTCGGCGACGGCGTCCTCGGAGTGGTCGCGCGACGTCACCACGACGCCGCGCAGGACCCCGTCGGGGAAGTGGTGGTACGTCCACGCTGCCGGACCGGTGGGACGCCCGGCGGCCCGGGCGCCGAAGCCGGCGCCGATCCGGAAGGTCCAGCCGTCCACCTCGTGCTCGCCCCGCACGAGCGGCAGCGGCTCGGCGAAGCCCTCCCCCAGCCCGGCGTCGACCCACCAGTGACCGCCGGGGTTGCCGGTGGCGGGCAGCCCCGACACGACCAGCACGAGGTGGTTCAGGCGGGTGCCGAGCTCGTCCTCGGGCCGCGTCCAGACGTGGCCGTGCCGGCGGCTCACCGCGAACCCCAGCGCCGTCAGCAGCGCCTCCAGCGCAGCGTTCTGCTGGAAGCAGTAGCCGACGCGCGCCCCCGACGCCGCCCGCGCGGCAGCCGAGACCGGATCGGCGGGGTCCGGGCGGTCGAGCATCGTGGACAGGTTGTCGTAGGGGATCCGCGCGACGTGCGCACGGTGCAGCTCCCGCAGCCCGGCCAGTCCCACTGCCGGAGGGGCGTCGAGGCCGATCCGGGCGAGGTAGCGCTCGACGAGCTCCTGCGGTGCCATGCCCCCCATGTCGTCCTCCCCCATGACGCCGTACGCCTGCCGAGGCAACCTACCCGCAGAGGTGCCGTGCGCCTCGGCATACCCCGTATCGGGGTTGAGCCACCTCCCCGTGGGTGTTCAGGTGGAGGCAGTCCCCAGGTCGGGGGTCGCTCTACCCGGGGGTGAAGACGGATGCGCCGACTCGTTCTCTCGTGCCTGGCCACGCTGCTCGCGGTGCTGGGCCTGAGTGCTGCCAGCTCGCAGGCGAGCTCCGAGGCGGGTGCGACCCGGCCCGGGGCGAGCGCAGGCGTCGGCTGAGCAGGTGGGACGTCGGCGTCAGGCCGGGCCCTCGTCGAGGCCGTGCTCGATGGCCCAGCGGGTGAGCTGGACGCGGTTGTTCATCTGCAGCTTGCGCAGCGTGTTCTGCACGTGGTTCTGCACGGTGCGGTGCGAGAGCACCAGCCGAGCGGCGATCTGCTTGTAGCTCATGCCGGTGGCGACCATCTTGAGGATCTCGGTCTCGCGCTCGGTGAGCTGGTCGCGCGGGTCGTCGGCCGGACCGTCGGCGATGCGGCGGAACTCGCCGAGGACCAGCCCCGCGAGTCCGGGCGTGAAGACGGTGTCGCCGTCGGCCACGCGGGTCACCGCGTCGATGAGCTCGGCGCTGGACGCGGACTTCACCAGGTAGCCGGTGGCACCGGCCTTGATCGCCTCGAGGACGTCGTCCTGCTCGCCGCTCGCCGAGAGGATCAGCACCCGCGCGGTCGGGTCGTGCTCGAGCATCATGCTCGTCACCTGGACCCCGCTGTGGTCCGGCAGCTGGAGGTCGAGCACGACGACCTGCGGCGCGGACGCCGGGAAGCGTGCCATCGCCTCGCGGCCGTTGGAGGCCACCGCCACGACGTCGTGCCCGGCGGCCTGCAGGTCGCGCTCGACGGCATCGCGCCACATCGGGTGGTCGTCGACCACCATCACCCTCACCATGGCTCCCCCTCCGAAGTTGAGGAGATCGTAGACCTCCTACTCACCCGGAGGGAGGTAACGACCCCTGCGGTGGACGAGCGGCGCGGCGTCGTCGTCGCCGACCACGACGTCGCGCAGCACGCAGGTCACCAGTCGCGACCACCCGACCTCGACGTCCTGCTCGACCTCCACCGTGGCCCAGGTGGTCGCGTGCGCGAGGCGCGGACCGTGGTCGGTCCACTCCCACCCGGTGGTCCGCCACGGGCCCCCGGGCGCAGGCGCCGTGCCGGCGAACACGTCGGCCAGGTCACGGTCCGGCCAGCCGAGCAGCTGGACGACCCCGCGTCCGGTGTCGAGCAGCGCGTCGGTGAGGTCGGCGTCGGGGTCGAGCAGGCCGAGCACGCGACCGGGCTCGCCGCCGGCCACCAGCCACGACGACACCGTCAGCCCGGCCCGGTCGTCGTCGGAGGTGCCGGCCGTCCACAACGAGACCGTTGCCCCGATCCGGCCGCGCAGGCGGCGTACGGGGTCGTCGGGGGTGGGGAAGGGATGGCCCGGGTGGATGGTCACCCGTTCACGCTAGCGGGACCGTCAGCTCCCACTCGGTGCCCCACGACCCGCTCTGGACCGTCGCGGTGCCACCGAGCTCCTCGATGCGGCCAGCGATCGACGACACGACGCCCAGGCGCCCCTCGACCGCTGCCTGCCGGAGGCGGCCCGGCTCGATGCCGGGGCCGTCGTCACGCACCGAGACCGTGATCTCGTCACGACCCGCCTGCGCCAGCACCCACGCGCCCGCCCCGTCGCCGGCGTGCGCCTCGACGTTGTCGAGGCAGGCGCGCACGGCTGCGACGGTCTCGGCGACCACGTGCGCGTCGACGAGCACAGCAACTCCCGGCGTGGCCACCTCGACCCGCACCGGGTGCGCGGTCGCCATCGCCTCCAGCGCCCCGGCCAGGTCGACCCGGCCGCCCGCGGCTGCCGGCACGGTGTCCTGCTGGCGGATGAGCGAGCGCAGACTCCGCTCCTGCTCCCCCGCGAGCCTGCCGAGCTCGGCCCACTCCCCGCCGGCCGCGGCACCGCGCCGCTGCGTCATCGCCAGCACCTGGAGCACCCCGTCGTGCACGGCTCGCGCCAGCCTGGTGCGCTCCTCCGCGGCCGCAGCCGCGCGCTCGGCGGCGTCACGCTCGCGCGCCATCCGCTGGAGCGAGGCGCACATGAAGCCGACGATCGGCCCCCCGATGAGGATCAGGAAGACGTTGCCGTAGGCGCCCTGGTCGACGTCCGAGCGCGGCAGGAGGTCGGAGGCGGCGATGAGGGCGGCAGCGACGAGGCCGCCGCGCCAGTGCCAGTGGATGGCCCAGGCGAGCAGGGCGCCCATCACCCAGAAGCCCGGGATGGTGGCGTTGAAGTCGGGCGACTTCACCCATGGCGTCACCGCCATCGCCGCCAGCACGATGGCGAGGTCGACGAGCAGCAGGGCAGGCGTACGCCGTGCCCGGTCGTGGTAGAGCCAGATCGCGACGCCCGTCCAGAGGGCAAGCGCCACCACGATCGCCAGTCCGACGGTGGGGTGGTCGAAGTTGTCGCGGCGGTAGGCGTTGAGGCCGACCATGTTGAGGGTGACCACGACACGCACCAGCGCGAGCGCTGCGTAGAGCCGGTCCTCGACGGCGAAGGCCGAGTCGGTCCGCGGCTCCGCTGCCGGCAGCCCCCCGCGCGTGGTCAGGACGCCTTCTGCTCCGGCCCGCTGCTGGCCTTGTCCCGCTCGGCCTGCTCGGCGGCCGCCTTGCGGGCCTTCTCCTTGTCGAGCTCCTTGGCCTTGCTGGCGTAGAGGTCGACGTACTCCTGGCCCGAGAGCCGCATGATCTCGTACATGATCTCGTCGGTGATCGAACGCAGGATGTAGCGGTCGTTCTCCATCCCGGCGTAGCGCGAGAAGTCGAGCGGCTTGCCGAACCGCACCACCGGACGCGTCCACGACCCGTAGACCTTGCCCGCCGGCGCGACCACGTCGGTGCCGACGACCGCGCACGGGATCACCGGTGCGCCGGTCTCGAGCGCGAGGCGGGCGACGCCGGTCTTGCCGCGGTAGAGCTTGCCGTCGTGCGAGCGGGTGCCCTCGGGGTAGATCCCGAAGAGGTCGCCCTCAGCGAGGATCTTCATCGCCGACTTCATGGCCCCTTCAGCGGCGTTGGCGCCGGAGCGGTCGATCGGCACCTGGCCGGCGCCGGAGAAGAACTTCTTCTGGAACCAGCCCTTGACGCCGGGCGAGGTGAAGTACTCCGCCTTCGCCACGAAGGTGACGCGCCGGTTGAGCGTGAGCGGCATGAACAGCCAGTCGGCGTACGACAGGTGGTTGCTGGCGAGGATGGCCGGACCCTCCTCCGGCACGTGGTCGACGCCGAAGGCCTTGGGCCGGAAGACGAGTCGCAGCACCGGCCCGAGGGCGATCCACTTCAGGAACCAATAGAGCACGGGCCGAGACTATCCCTGCTGCTCGGCGGTGACCCGCTCGATGAACTCCGCCGACTCCGCGAAGATCCGCGGGGCGTCGTTGTCGAGGGTGGCGACGTGGTAGCTGTCCTCGAGCACGCGCTCCTCGAAGTCCTTCGAGGACAGGCCGGCGTTGAGGGCGCGCGAGGACGAGATGTCCACGACGTGGTCCTCGGCCGAGCGGAAGAACAGCACCGGGATGGTGATCCGCGGCAGGTCGCGCCGCAGCTCGGCGTAGCCGGCGAACATCGACGCCGCCGCCTTCAGCGGCGTCGTGGGGTAGCCGTGCTCGTCCGCCCCGGGCTTCTTGATGTCGTTGGCGATGCCCGGGAAGCCGGGCACGAGGTGCTTGAGCACCGGCAGCAGCTTGACGTCCTTGCGGAGCGTGTCGACGGCGGCGTTGACGATGACGATCCCGTCGAGCTGGTCGCCGTGGTCGGCCGCCAGGCGCAGGCACAGCGCCCCGCCCATGGACAGGCCCACGGCCACCACGGCGTCGTTCTCGGCCGCGAGCTTGTCGAGTGCGCCCTCGACGGTGGCGACCCAGTCGGCCCAGGTGACCTTGTTGAGGTCCTGCCAGCGCGTGCCGTGCCCCGGCAGCAGCGGCATCTCGACCGCGTAGCCACGGGCGGCGAGGTCCTCGGCCCAGGGCCGCATGGAGACCGGGTTGCCGGTGAAGCCGTGCTGCACCAGGACGCCGATGCGACGCCCGCCGGTGAGCTCGGGCCTCGCGGCAGTGGACATCGGAGCGACCAGTGCGGGGTCGAGGGGCGCCTCCTGGGCGCCGCGGAAGGGGATCCTCACGCGCACAGTGTGCACCACTCCTGCCCCGGTTCGAGGTGCGAAACCGCCTGATGTCCTGCTGGGGGTGCGGGTACCGTTGACGCGTGACGACGCCAGGCGACGAGAGCCGCACCGAGCTGGCGTGGCGCGAGATCGTCGACAACTACGGCGAGCGCGTCGTGCTCGGCGACGAGGGGACGTCCGACTCCTCGCCCGCCGCCCCCAGCTCCGCCGCCCCCGACGCCGAGGCACCGCGCGGCCGGGACGCCGAGGCAGGACTCCCCGACGATCTCGTCGACGAGGACGAGGTGGAGGTCCGCGACCGGGCGATCGCCGAGGCCGAGCGCTTCCGTCCCCCGACCCCGCCGCCCTTCCCCGTCCCCCGGACCTGGCAGCGCGGGCTGGCGTGGGCGGGCATCTTCGTCGCCCCCCTGCTCGCCCTCGTGATCGCGCTGTTCTCGCTGTGGGTGACGCCCCTGGTCGGCTGGGCGCTCGTGGGGTGGTTCGTCGGCGGGTTCGCCTACCTCGTCCACGAGATGCCGCGCGGACGCGACCCGTGGGACGACGGCTCGCGCGTCTGAGTCGGGTCGTCCGAGGGCCAGCCCACGCCACTGAGCAGGAGCACCGCACCGATCAGCGCGTAGTAGTTCAGGAACGCCTGCTTGGCGATCACCACTGTTGCCAACATGCCCAACCCGATGCACAGGGAAAAGGCAGTCGGGCCAGGTCTGGTGCCTAGCGCCACCAGAGCCGACACCGTCAGGCCAGCGACCAAGGAGAGGCCCGCAACGACCGATGGAATGTCGCCGACGACAAGACGAAGGGCGGGCAGCACTGACACAGCGTCATCACGGAAGGGTTGGATGAGCTGGAACTCCACAGCCGAGCGCACGAACGCGCCGGGGTCGAGCACGATGAAAGCGGACACGATTGCCGTCCCGATGACAGCCGCTGCCACAACGGCCTTGACACCCAATGTCTTCATTACCGACCACAGCGCAGGAATGAAGACGAGGGAGTACTGCTTGGAGGAGAAGAAGAGGCCGAGGCTGACTGCATGCAGGGTGATGCGATGACGGTGCATGCTCCACCACGCGATCGCGAAGAGCCCGATCATCACAGCCTCTATCCAGTAATTGGCGATGAGGACCGGCGTGGCGGGGCTCAGCGCAAGCACCACTACGGCAGCTCGCCCGGGCCCGTCGGTTGCGACACGCCACGCCAGGACCACGGCCAGCACCATCCCAGCGGCGTGCATCCACACGACATCACCAATCAGGTGAGCGGGCAGGTCGAGTAGCAGGACGGAAGGAAGGTACGGATAGCCGAGGACCACTCTGCCGTCCTGCACCACTCCACGGCCGTACACGCGAGCCGACTCAGCAGGGGGATAGACGTCAGCGATGGTGATGGCGTACGGCGATTCCCCCCCGGCCAGCGCCTCCAGCCCGCCACGGACGAAGAGCTCGACGTCGATCGGCTGGTTCCACCCGATGACCACTCCCCAGGTGAGGAGCCCGCAACCCGCTACCAGAAGACCGAGGGTGACGCGTCCGGGTGGCGTGCCTGCAAATACGACACGTCCACCGGCGAGAAGAGTCACCGAGGCCGAGACCACAACGAGAGGAGCGTGTACGCCTTGGACAAGGCTCAAGCCGGTGGACAGCAGAACACCCACCAGCGCGGCGAGCCCCATGAACCACATGACCGGTCGTGCCGGCAGCTGGCGCGATGGCCCACGGACGCCTCGAAATATTGCTAGCCCCAGCGCGATCAGCACCAAGCAGTACGCCAGCGAGACAAGAGGACGCGACGCCCATGGGCACAACAGACACAGCGTGCCAGCGACGAGCGTTGCCCACCGCGCCGACGAAATTTGCGACTCACTCTCAGGCACTGGGCGAGTATGGCAAAGGATACAGTCGATGGGTGGGGGCGAAGGAGACGGTGGAGGTCACGGGCCACCTCATGGACACCGGCGTCCTGTCGCGCATCCTCGACGACATCCGCGACTACGGCGGCGACTACGTCCTCGACCAGTTCGAGGTCGGTCACGAGGCCCACGACCCCAGCAGCGCCCGCATCACGGTCGAGGCCGACGACGACGAGTCGCTCCAGCGCCTCCTGATGCGCCTGCAGACCCGGGGCGTCAACCCGACGAGCATCGCCGAGGCGTCGACCCGCCCGGCCGAGCGCGACGGGGTCCTCCCGGACGGCTTCTACGCCACCACCAACCTCGACACGCGCGTGCACGTCGACGGCGCGTGGCACGACGTGGAGAACCCGGAGATGGACTGCGGGCTCGTCGTCGACGCCTCGTCACCGGGCCTGCGGGTCCGCACCGTCCCGATGACCGACGTCCGCACCGGCATGCGCGTGGTGGTCGGCACGGCGGGCATCCGGGTGTCTGTGCCGAGCCGCGACGATGGAGCCGACACGTTCGCCACCGTGGAGGCCGAGCTCGCGGGCGAGCGTCCGCAGACCGTGCTCGTGCGCCAAGTCGCCGACGGCATGCGGCAGGCGCGGGCCGACGGCAGGCGCCTGCTCTGGGTCGTCGGCCCGGGGGTGGTCCACACGGGGGCGGTCCCGGCGATGGTCGCCCTCGTCCGGGCAGGGTTCGTCGACGTGCTCTTCGCCGGCAACGCGCTTGCCACGCGCGACATCGAGTCCGCGCTCTACGGCACCAGCATCGGCGTCGAGGTGTCCACCCAGGGCGGCGAGCACGGCCACGAGCACCGCGTGCGCGCGCTCAACACGATCCGCAAGGCCGGGTCGATCGCGGCGGCGGTGGACGAGGGCACCGTGACGAGCGGGATCATGCACGCCCTGGTCACGGGCCGGAAGCCGTTCGTGCTCGTCGGCTCGGTGCGCGACGACGCCCCGCTGCCCGACGTCCACACCGACGTGGTCGCAGGACAGCGTGCGATGCGGGCCGAGATCCGCGACGTGGGCTACTGCCTGATGCTGGCCGCCCAGCTCCACGCGGTCGCCACCGCCAACATCCTGCCGGCATCGGTCCCGCTCGTGTGCGTCGACCTCGACCCGGCCACCGTCACCCGGATCGTCGACCGCGGCACCGCTCGGGGCCGCGGCATCGTCACCGACGTCGGCCTGTTCCTCGAACAGCTCGCGCTCGAGCTAGTGACGGGCTACCCGCGCGGCTGAGGCCCGGCCACCAGCAGCGCCGCGCCGACCATGCCGGCCTCGGGCCCGAGCCGGGCGGCGACGAGGGCGGGGACGCTGCGGTGCGCGGCGCCCACGAGCGTACGCCGCAGCGCTGCCCGGGCCGGGTCCAGCAGCTTGTCGCCGGCCGCCGACACCCCGCCGCCGATGACGACCACCTCGGGGTCGAGCGCAGCCACCAGGTTCGCGGTGCCCACCCCGAGCCAGTCCCCCACGGAGGCGAACGCCCGCCGCGCGACGAGGTCGCCCTCCTCGGCCGCCGCGGTGACCATCGGCCCAGTCACCCGGTCGGGGTGGCCGCTGGTCATGTCGGACAGCACCGACGGCTGCTCGGCCATGAGCGTGCGGGCGTTGCGGACGAGGGCGTTGCCGGACGAGTACTGCTCCCAGCACCCACGGCGTCCGCACTCGCAGGGCTGGCCGTCCGGGACGACCTGCATGTGGCCGAACTCGCCGGCCATGCCGTTGGCGCCGCGGAGCACCTCGCCGCCGACGAGCACGGCGCCGCCGATCCCGGTGCCCATGGTGATCATCAGCGCCGACGACGCTCCCCCGGCCGCGCCGTGGTGGGCCTCGGCGCGGGCCGCGCAGTTGGCGTCGTTGTCGAGCAGCACGGGGCAACCCAGGCGTGCCTCGAGCAGGTCGCGCAGCGGCTCGCCCTGCCACGGCAGGTGCGGGGCGAACATCACCCGCTCGCCGCGCGAGTCCACGAAGCCCGCGGCGGCGACCCCGACGCCGACGAGCGGGCTCCCGGCGGCCGCGTCCAGGACCGCAGCGACCAGCGCGTCCTCGACCTGGCTGGCGACGACGCGCCGCCCCGGTGTCGTGCGCCGGGCGGTGTGCGTCACCGTGCCGTCGGCGCCGACCACGCCGGCCAGCACCTTGGTGCCACCGATGTCCACACCGACCACGACGCCCTCGCTCATGGCGCTCATCCTCGCGCACCCGCCTGATGGACCGATCGGGTCATTGGTCTAGTCACTTCTGACCATCTTCCGTCATGGGACCACCCGAGTGCCGTCAATCCAACGACAGCCGGATCACCGACTCGTACGGTGACAGACGGACACTTTCGGGGAAGGGGACTTCATGCGCAGGCGCACACACACTCACGGACGCACCGATCGAGGTGCCTCCGCGGTGGAGTTCGCGCTCGTGGTGATCCCCCTGCTCATGGTCATCGCGGGCATCGTCAACTTCGGGCTGGTCTTCGCCCAGCAGCTGGCGCTCGACAACTCGGTGCGCGCCGGGGCGCGTGCCGGCGTGGTCGACACGGGCAACGACCCGGCGACCGTGGTCACCGCCCAGTGGAACTCCACCGCAATCGCGAGGACGCAGACCAGCGCCTTCGCCGTGAGCTACCCCTCTGGCGTAGGCGCCTCGTGCGCCGGCAGCGACTTCGGAGAGAACATGGTCGTGCGCGCCACGGTCGCATCGAAGTTCCTCATCCCGTGGCCGCTTCCCGGTTCTCTCGTCCCCAAGACCGTGACCCTCTCCAGTCAGGCGGAGTTCCAGTGCGAGTACGAATGATCGCCCCACGGCGCGACGACCAAGGAGCCGTGGCAGTCCTCGTCGGCATCCTCGCGGTCTTCCTCATCGGGCTGTCAGCCTTCACCGTGGACCTCGGCGCAGCCTACGTCAGCAACCGTAACCTGCAGAAGGCCGCAGACGCTGGCGCGCTTGCGGCTGCGCAGTACCTCACAAAGGTCCCAGGCACCTGCAACAACATCGCCTCCAATTCCGTGGAGAAGGAGGCTGCGCACCAGAAGGCAATCGCGATCGCCAAGCTCAACTACCCCGACGCGAGCTGGGTGGAGGACGCGAGCTGGGACGTGAAGTGCGACCCGCAGCTCAAAGTGCTGCTCGTGAGATTCGGCAACTCGGGTATGACGGACGCGAACTTCGCGCCCATCCTGGGTGCCGACGACAAGGTCTCGACGACCAGATCGTCGGAGGCGACGGTCGACGTCGCGCCCGGGACTGGCGCGGGCATGCGTCCTCTGGCGCTCTGCTCGGCGTCGTTCGACCCGGCCTACATGGAGCGCAGCGGCGACTTCGTCCGCATCCACTTCCCGGGCGCCGGTCGCGTGCCGCCGTCGGCGTGCAACGTCAGCCTCTCCGGCAACTGGTGGCTCACTGACTGCCCGGGCGAGCGCACCGGCGCGGCAGGCGGCGCGGACGGGCTGCCCAACCAGATCGTCAACGGGTGCCCCGACCCCGTCTCGGTCATCCCGGGCCAGGACGATGCGACCACCCCCGGCGCGCTCACGGTCGTGCTCGACGACGCCTGCCCCTCGGCCCCGCAGTACTCCGAGACCTGCATGAGCGGCAACCCCGGAAACATCACCCAGGGCCAGACCGCAACCGCGTGGCAGACGTTCATGAACTCCGGAGAGGCCGGGGTATTCCCCGTCTTCTGTGCCCCGACCTCGTGCTCTGCCGTCACCGCCTCCGGCAACGGCACGAACAGCGTGTTCCCGGTCTACAAGCTCGTGAGCGCCTACATGTGCGGCTACCACTTCGACAAGAACACCTACTACGACTCGCCGCACGGTAACTGCGCCGGAAATCCCTACAGCACGTCCGGTGACGGATCGGCGAACAACTACTTCGTCTTCAAGTTCGTGAACTTCCGCACCAGCGTCTCCAACAAGGAGTCGGAGTGCGCGCTGGGCGCGGCGGAGTGCGACGGCGGCCTGCGCCGCACCCGCCTCACCGGCTGACGGACCTCGTCACGACGGGTCGCCCGACGTCTCGGGCCACCCGTCGTCGAGGTCGATGTGCTCCACGCCCGCCCGGGCGCCGTCTGCCGTGCCGCGCCCGTCGCCGGGCGCGTGCTGCTCGACCGTGGCCATGAGCGCGGTGGCCGCCTGCACCAGCGACGCCATCGCGGCGGACAGGTGGCCGGTCACCTCGGGACCGAGCTGGCGTGCGGCGTGGACGGTGCGGCACAGCGGGCACACGGTGCACTCCGCGGCCCCAGTGGCGAGGTGCTCGTTGAGGTCGTGGGCCGAGGCGGCCGCGTGCGTCGCCAGGCTGGACAGCTGCTCGCCGGCCTCGCCTGCGTGCTCGCGCGCCCACCCGGAGAGGGCGCCGAGGAGCTTGGTCGCCTCCTCGCCCAACGACCCGACCTCGTGCGGGTCCCCCGGCTCACTCACGTGGTCTCCTCGTCGACGAACCTGACCTGGAGCTCCCCGTCCCGCACGCGCGCCCCCGCCACGCGGAGCCGCGCCAGCCCGGAGGGAAGCGTCAGCAGGCGACGATACGACGCGACGGAGACGACCAGCTCGTCGCCCTTGCGTGCGAGGCGTACGTCGTCCCGGCTCGCCAGCGGCAGGGGCAGCGCCAGGACGCGACCGCCGGCCTCGTGGCGTACGTCCAGGGGTGGGCGCCGCACGGACCCCGACAGCGGGTCGTCGCCTCCGTAGACGGCCGCGGCCAGGTCGAGCAGCTCCTCGTGCCCGACCGGCTCGACGTCGCGGTAGACAGACGTGCGCAGGTCGAGCCCGGCGAACGAGTCCGCCGCGTCGGCCAGCACCCGCTCCTGCGCCTCGACCCACGTCGTGCGCCAGGCATCGGCCCCGCCCGCGGGGAAGACACGGTTCACGACGGCAGCGTCGACGGTGTAGCCGAAGAGGGTGAGGAAGGTGTAGGCACGCCGGGCCTCGGCGAGCACCACAGACTCCGGGGTCAGCACCAGCCGCACCGACGCCTCGGGCCCGGTCAGCAGCGCGCGTACGTCGTCGAGCTCGGCGTGCAGGCGCTCGATGGCGTCGAAGACCGAGTCTCCGGGCATCGGCACGCCGGCCGCACGCGTCAGCACCGGCTTGAGGGCCTTGACCACCCGACGCTCCACGGGCAGCACCCGCGTCATGTACCAGCCGAGTGCCTCGGGCAGCGCGAGCAGGCGCAGCGTCTCCGCCGTCGGGGCACAGTCCACGACCAGGACGTCCCACTCCCCCGTGCGCGCCTGCGTTCGGACCTCGAGCAGGGCCAGCACCTCCTCGGCCCCGGGGATGACGGTGAGCTCCTCGGCGGCGACGGGATCCACGCCGGCCACGTCGAGCACGCTCAGCAGGTAGCCCTGGATGTCGCGCCACGAGCGCTCGAAGCGCTCCTGGGCGTCGACGTGCTGCACCCACAGGTTCGGCGCGGCCTCGGTCGGCTCACCGGTGGCCAAGACGCCGAGCGCGTCGGCCAGCGAGTGGGCGGCGTCGGTGGACAGCACCAGCGTGCGGTGACCGGCAGCCGCGCTGCGGCAGGCCGTGGCCGCGGCGAGCGTCGACTTGCCGACACCGCCCTTGCCGGTGAAGAGGAGGATCCGCACGCCGGACCCGGGCGTCAGAGCGACTCGACGCGCTTCTTGAGGCCCTTCAGCGCGGTGTCGATGAGGATCTTCTCGCCCTTGCGCTTCAGCATGCCGATCAGCGGGATGCTCACGTCGAGCGCGAGGCGGTAGGTCACCTCGGTGCTCCCGTCACCCCGGTCGACGAGCGTGTAGGCGCCGTCGAGGGCCTTGAGCATGTTGCCCTCGACCAGGGTCCAGGTCACCTCGCGGTCGGCGTCCCAGTCGTAGGCGAGGGTGTACTCGTCCTTGATGGGCGAGACGTCGAGGGAGAAGTAGACCTGCTCGGCACGACCACCCGCCCCGGCCTCGGTCACCTCGGCCACCTGCACGCCCTTGGCCCACTCGGGGTAGGACTCGAAGTCGGCGATGACGGCCATGACGTCGGCCGGAGGAGCGTCGATCGTGATCGACGAGGAGGTCTGTTCGGCCATGCCGTGAACCTATCGCGCGGCGGGCTGGGGCGAAACGCTCCCCCAGCGTGTCGATGCGCACTAACCTCCGTCAGGTCGTTCCCGCCCCGAGAGGTAGACACCGTGAGCACCACCGAGCCCGTGCGGCGCACAGATCCCGGACGCATCCTCGCGGTCGTGCTCTTCACCTGCCTCCTGCTCCTCAACGCCGCACACCTGGCGCAGGACGACCCGCTGTCCTCGCCGCTGTCGACGGTGGTCACGGTGCTGACGATGGCGTTCTACGTCCTCCTGGTGTGGGCCTACCTCCGGCGTACGCCGACCGACCGCACCGACCGGCGGTGGACGTCCTGGGTCGTGGCCTTCGCCGGCACTGCCGCACCCTTCGCGATCCCCCTCGTCTCCGACGGCCTCGTCACCGCCACGCTGCGGGAGTCCCTCGCGGCGGTCGTGCTCGGGGTGGGCCTCGCCGCGATGCTGTGGGCACTGGGTGCCCTCGGCACCAACATCAGCGTCGTCCCGCAGGCCCGCGAGGTGGTCACCCACGGCCCGTACGCCCGGGTGCGCCACCCCCTCTACGCCGCGGAGCTGCTCAACGTCGTCGGCCTGTGCCTGGGCCACGCCGGTCCGTGGCCGTGGGTCGTGCTCGTGGCACTGGTCGTCCTGCAGGTCATGCGGGCGCGCCGCGAGGAGGCGCTGCTGGCCGCGGAGCTGCCCGGCTATGCGGAGTACCGGAGCCGCACCCCTATGCTCGTGCCCGCACTCGGCCGCAGCTAGGAGGTCCATCGTGCGTGAGTTCTCCACGCCGCTCTCCCTCACCATCCCCACGACGGGGAACCTCACCGACGACGTCGTCACCAACGCCCGGGAGGCCGCCACCACGGCGGTCTTCAGCCGCGCGACCCCCGACGGGTGGATCGACGTCACGGCGGAGCAGTTCCACCACGAGGTCTGTGCGGTCGCCAAGGGCCTCGTCGCTGCGGGCGTCGAGGTCGGGGACCGCGTCGCGCTGCTGTCGAAGACCCGCTACGAGTGGACGCTCCTCGACTACGCCATCTGGTTCGCGGGCGCCGTGACGGTGCCGATCTACGAGACGTCGTCGGCCGAGCAGATCGGCTGGATCCTCCACGACTCCGGCACCCGCGCGGTCGTGGCCGAGGGCCCCGACCACCTCGCCCGCGTCCGGGAGGCACGCCAGGCCCACGACCTGCCCGAGCTCCAGCACGTCTGGTCGCTCCAGGACAACGCCGTCGACGTGCTGACGCGCCTGGGCGCGGACGTTCCCGACGAGGTCCTCGAGCAGCGGCGCACGACCGCGGGCCCGGACGACCTGGCGACCCTCATCTACACCAGCGGCACCACGGGACGGCCCAAGGGCTGCATGCTCACGCACGGCAACTTCATGTTCGAGCTGGGCGTCGCGGTCGAGGAGCTGTCCGAGCTCTTCGACACCGACGAGGCGTCCACGCTGCTCTTCCTGCCGCTGGCGCACGTCTTCGCACGCATCATCCAGATCGGTGCGGTGAAGAGCCGCGCCCGGCTCGGGCACAGCTCCGACATCAAGAACCTGGTCGCCGACCTGGGCGAGTTCCGCCCGACCTTCATCCTCGCCGTCCCGCGCGTGTTCGAGAAGGTCTTCAACACCGCGTCCCAGCGCGCGACCGCCGACGGCCGCGGCAAGGTCTTCGACCGCGCGTCCGACGTCGCGATCGCGTGGTCTCGCGCGCTCGACGGCACGAAGGTCCCGCTGCGCCTGCGGGCGCAGCACGCCGTCTTCGACAAGCTGGTCTACGGCAAGCTGCGCCAGGCCCTCGGCGGGAGCTGCACGTACGCCGTGTCGGGCGGCGCGCCGCTGGGCGACCGGCTCGGCCACTTCTACCGCGGCATCGGGCTGTCGGTGCTCGAGGGCTACGGCCTGACGGAGACGACGGCCGCACTGACCGTCAACCTCCCCGACGCCCAGAAGATCGGCACCGTCGGACGCCCGATCCCCGGCACCAGCGTGCGCGTGGGTGACGACGGCGAGCTGCTCTTCAAGGGCGGCCAGGTGTTCGCGGGCTACTGGGGCAACGATGCCGCGACCCACGAGGCCGTCGACCGGGACGGCTGGTTCCACACAGGTGACGTCGGCGAGGTCGACGACGAGGGCTTCGTCCGGATCACCGGGCGCAAGAAGGAGATCCTGGTGACCGCCGGCGGCAAGAACGTCGCTCCGGCCGTCCTCGAGGACCGGCTGCGCGGGCACGCGCTCGTCGACCAGTGCCTCGTCGTCGGTGACGGGCAGCCCTTCATCGGAGCCCTGGTGACGATCGACCGCGAGACCGTCCCCGGCTGGGCGGAGCAGCACGGCAAGTCAGGCGACGTCGGCGACCTCCTCGACGACCCGGACCTCGTGGCGGCCGTCCAGGACGCGGTCGACGAGGCGAACAAGGCCGTGTCGAAGGCCGAGGCCATCCGCAAGTTCACGATCCTGCCGGGCGAGTGGACCGAGGAGGGCGGCCAGCTGACCCCCAGCCTGAAGCTCAAGCGCAACGTCGTCGTGCGCGAGGCACGTGCTGAGATCGAGGCCCTCTACCTCGGGTGAGCCAGACCGTTCGGTGAGCGGCCGGGACCGGGAATGACCATGCCCGGATAGTCACTTCGGGTGGCGTGCGGGCCACTTCCGGGTGGTTTGTGCGGTTTAGCCCGCGACCTCCGCGACGCGCCCCTAGATTCGCATCGCTGGGAGGGCACCGGGGCCGATTTCACGCATGACCCTGGAACCACCTGCGCGCCCGGGATCTCCGACCGTGGGGGTCCCACGACCCCCGCGAAGGACCGCACCATGGCACGCCGTTCAGTACTCCTCCTCGTCGCCGCCCTCATCGCGATCGCCGGCACGGCCATGATCGTGCTCTACGTCCAGGGCATCGACGCCCGCGCCACCAAGGACCAGGAGCTGGTCGAGGTGCTCGTCGCCACCGAGACGATCGACACCGGCGAGTCGGTCGCCGACGCGCAGGAGGCCGGCAAGATCGAGAAGTCGGAGGTCCGCCGCGCGGACCTGGTCGAGGGCAGCCTCTCCTCCACCTCCTCGATCTCCGACCTCGTCGCCATCGGCGCCGTCTACCCCGGTGAGCAGCTCATCGCCAAGAAGTTCGGCAGCCTCGGCGACACCCAGAGCCTGGTCATCCCCGACGACAAGATGGCCATCTCGGTCGAGCTCACCGACTTCGAGCGCGTCGCCGGCTTCGTCAACCCCGGCAACGAGGTGGCGGTCTTCGCGACCGCCCTCGATCCGGTCGCGCTCCTGCCCGAGGGCAAGGAGCAGAAGCTCGGCAGCGTCACCCGGATCGTGCTCACCCGCGTCCCCGTCCTCGGCGTCGGCACGACCAGCGTCACCTCGCGCACCGTCCAGGGCGAGGAGGGAGCGACCACCGAGGAGGTCGCGCGCACGATCCTCACGATCGCCGTCACCCAGGACGAGGCCGAGCGCCTGATCCAGGCCGACCGCAACACCGAGCTCAACTTCGCGCTCCTCACCGACGACTCGAAGGTGGAGAACGGCCCCGGCGCCACGCTCGGCACGATCTTCCCCGAGCTCTACAGGGGCGTACGGCAGTGACCGCCGTCCTCGAGCCTGACGGCGCCCAACGGGCGATCCTCCAGGCGATGCTGCACGGGTCGGTCGCCTTCGCCGACGTGGAGGGGCTCGACGGCCACATCCGCACCACGGCCAACGAGTTCGCTGTCGTCATCGGACCCTCGGTCCCGGGTGACGCGGCGGCCGAGCTGGCGCAGTGGGCGCGGGTGCACCGCCCTGACCTGGGCGTGATCCTGCTGCGCAACGACATCGACAGCACCACGCTCTCGCTCGCCCTGCGCAGCGGCATGCGCGAGGTCGTGGCCGCCCGAGACCTCGCCGGCATCACCACGGCGGTGGCGCGGGCGCGCAGCGTGGCCAACGCCATCGGGCAGACCCTGATGGACGAGGTCCAGGCGGCCGCGCAGACGGCGCGGGCGGAGGTCGCGGCGGAGGTCGCGCAGGCCGCAGCAGTTGCGCAGGCGGAGGCCGACGCACCGCGCGGCAAGGTCATCACCGTGTTCTCCACCAAGGGCGGAGTCGGCAAGAGCCTCGTCGCGACCAACCTCGGCGTGGCACTGTCCAGCAGCGGACGCTCGACGTGCCTGGTGGACCTCGACGTCAACAGCGGCGACGTGGCGATCATGCTCCAGCTGACGCCCCAGCGGACGATCAACGACCTCGTCGGCTTCAACGGCGTCATCGACGCCGAGGGGATCTCGACGATCCTCACCCACCACTCCGACAACCTGTCGGTCGTCGCTGCGCCGGTGCGCCTCGACTCCCCCGACCAGGCGTCGGTCGACGACATCGGCAAGCTCCTCGACGCGCTGCGGCAGATGGTCGACTTCGTCGTCGTCGACACCTCCGGCGTCTTCGACGACAACGCCCTGTGCGCCCTCGACCGCTCCGACATGATCGTGCTCGTCGGCACCCTCGACATCCCGTCGCTCAAGGCGCTCAAGCTCGCCACCAGCACGCTCGACATGCTGAACTTCCCGAAGGCCACGTGGAAGTTCGTGCTCAACCGTGCCGACGGCAAGGTCGGCCTGACCTCCGACGAGTACGAGAAGACCCTGGACCTCAAGGCGGACTGCTCGCTCGTGTCGAGCCGCGAGGTGCTCGCAGCCGTCAACCGGGGCGAGGCGCTCGTCAGCGCCTACCCCGGACACCCCAACAGCAAGGCCCTGGTCGCGTTCTCCCGCAACGTGACCGACGCCCTCGGCGCCGCCGACGGTGCGGCCGACCCGTCCAGCCGGAAGTCCAGTGGCTCCCGGCTCCGCCTCAGGAGGGGCTGACGTGAGCCTGACAGACCGACTCGCCGCAGCACGCGGCCGTGCACCCGAGTCCTACGACGCACCCCCGGCGCCCGGCGCTGCGACGGGCGCGACCACCACCGTCCCGGCCACCACGGTGGCGACCTCGGGCGGCGAGGCGAAGCGGAAGTCCGCCTCGCCCAAGTCCGACCCGTTCCAGGACCTGAAGCGGATCGTGCACCAGCGGCTCGTGGAGTCGCTCGGGCCCAAGCTGTACGACGCCCACATGACGCAGTCGGAGCTCGAGCAGCAGGTGCGCCTGGCCCTCCAGACGGCCATCGCCGACGCCGACATCCCCATGTCGTCCGCGGACCGCACCCGCGTCTCGCAGGAGATCGCCGACGACATCCTCGGCTACGGACCGATCGAGCCGCTGCTGCGCGACTCCACCCTGACCGAGGTGATGGTCAACACCTACCAGGACATCTACGTCGAGCGTAAGGGCAAGCTGGTGCGGGTGGACACCTCGTTCACCGACGAGGCCCACCTGCGCCGCACCATCGACAAGATCGTCAGCAAGATCGGGCGGCGCGTCGACGAGACCAGCCCGATGTGCGACGCCCGCCTCCCCGACGGCAGCCGTGTCAACGCGATCATCCCGCCGCTGGCGCTCGACGGGTCGAAGCTCACCATCCGCAAGTTCTCCGAGGATCCCTACACCGTCGAGGACCTCATCAGCTTCGGCACGCTCACGCCGGCGTCGGCCGGACTGCTGGAGGGATGCGTGCGGGGCCGGCTCAACATCCTGGTGTCGGGCGGAACCGGCTCGGGGAAGACGACCACTCTCAACGTGCTCTCGTCGTTCATCCCCGACGACGAGCGCATCGTCACCATCGAGGACGCGGCCGAGCTCCGGCTCGGACAGGACCACGTGCTGCGCCTGGAGTCACGCCCCGCCAACATCGAGGGCAAGGGCGCCGTCACCATCCGCGACCTGGTGAAGAACTCTCTGCGCATGCGACCCGACCGGGTGGTCGTCGGTGAGATCCGTGACGCTGCCGCGCTCGACATGCTCCAGGCCATGAACACCGGCCACGACGGCTCGATCTCGACCCTGCACGCCAACACGCCGCGTGACGCCCTGGCCCGTCTGGAGACCATGGTGCTCATGGCCGGCATGGACCTGCCGGTGCGCGCCATCCGCGAGCAGGTCGCCAGCGCCGTGGACCTGATCATCCAGCAGACCCGTCTCAAGGACGGCACCCGTCGCATCACCGCGATCACCGAGATCGTCGGCATGGAGGGTGACATCATCACCACCCAGGACGTGTTCATGTTCGACTACGCCGCGGGCGTGGACGAGAACGGGAGGTTCCAGGGCGGTCTGAAGTCAATGGGCCTGCGTCCTCGCTTCCTCGAGCGCCTGACCGACCACGGCGTGCACGTGGACCCGGCCATCTTCGCCACGGGCGGGACCCTGCGATGAGGCCGCCGCGCACCACCCGAGCAGCGGCGACCCTGGCGGTCGGCCTGCTGCTCGCCCTCGGCACCGCGCTCCCCGCCCACGCCGAGGACGAGGTCAACATCGACCACGTCGAGCCCGCCGACGGCCAGGTGTCCCTCGTGCTTGCGGTCGACGGCATCCCCGGTGGCGCCGACGTCGAGGCCTCGTCGGTGCGAGTCGAGGTCGACGGCCGCGCGGTGGACTCCACCGCCAAGCTCATCTCCGCCGGCGACGTCGAGCGCACGACCGTGCTGGTGCTCGACGCCAGCAACAGCATGCGACAGGGCGACAAGTTCGCCGCGGCCACCAGCGCCGTCGACACCTTCCTCGCCTCCGCCCCCGACGACATCCGGATCGGGCTCGTCGCCTTCGCCGGCGACATCGGCACGGTCGTGCAGCCCACCACCGACCACGCCTCCGTGCAGGCCGCGCTCACCGACATCGAGCTCCGCAAGGGCACGGCCGTCTACGACGGCATCGCCGAGGGCCTCGACCTGGTCGGCGCGGAGGGCTCGCGCTCACTCCTCGTGCTCTCCGACGGCGGCGACACCAGCAGCTCGACGACGCTCGACGTGGTCGGCAACGACGCCACCGACGCCGGCGTGGTCGTCGACGTGGTGTCCCTCGCGAACCCCAAGAACGCCGAGACGATATCGGAGCTCGCCGAGGACACCGGCGGTCAGGTGATCCCGGCCGAGCAGGACGCCCTCTCCGCAGTGTTCTCCGCGCAGGCCGACGCCCTGGCCAAGCAGCTCCTGGTCACCTTCGACCGCCCCGAGGACGCCTCCAGCGAGGTCAACCTCGGAGTGAGCGTCGACACGGCGGACGCGACGTACACCGACTCCGCCTTCATCTCCATCGGGGCTGCGCCCGCAGGTCCCGATCTCGTCGACTCCGGTCGGTCGCTCGTCGGCACCCCCGGGATGATGCTCGGGGCAGTCGCCCTCGCCCTCGGCTTCGGCGGCATCCTCGTCGTCGCGCTCGGCGGTCCGAACAAGTCGTCGGCGGACCGTCGCCTCGATGCCTACTTCGGCGGCGAGGGCAACGGCGGGAAGCGGAAGTCGGACACGACCGCCGACCTCAAGGGCTCGGCCGTCGCGCTCACCGACAAGGTCGTGTCCGCCGACCTCGAGACCCGCATCTCCCAGCGCCTGGCAGGCGCGGGGTCCGCGCTCACTGCTTCCGAGTGGCTGCTCCTCCACGCCGGCATCGCCGTGGGGTCTGCCCTCGTCGGGTTCGTCCTCAGCGGTCCCGGGCTCGCGGTGCTCGGTCTGCTCCTCGGCATCGTCGTGCCGTGGGTCTACCTCAAGTTCCGCCATTCGCGCCGGCTCAACAAGTTCAACGCTCAGCTCGCGGAGACCCTGGGTCTCATGGCAGGCGGACTGCAGGCAGGACTGTCGCTCCCCCAGGCCATCGACAGCGTGGTCCGCGAAGGTGCCGAGCCGATGGCGGGCGAGCTCCGGCGCGCCCTCATCGAGCAGCGGCTCGGCGTCGACATCACCGACGCGCTCGAGGGAGTCGGCCAGCGGATGGACAGCGAGGACTTCGACTGGATCGTGATGGCGATCCGCATCCAGCGCGAGGTCGGCGGCAACCTCGCCGAGATCCTGCACACCGTCTCCGAGACGCTCCGCGAGCGCGAGTACCTCCGACGTCAGGTCAAGGCCCTCAGCGCCGAGGGGCGGCTGTCCGGCTACATCCTGACCGGCCTGCCACCGCTGATCGGTCTCTACATGATGATGGTCAACCCCGACTACATCGCCCTGCTCTACACGACGCTGCCGGGTTTCGTCCTCCTGGCCATCGCGGCCTTCCTCCTCGGTCTGGGATCGTTCGCCATGTCGAAGCTCGCAAAGGTGGAGGTCTGACATGTCCATGACACTGTTGCTGGGAGCTGGGCTGCTCTGCGTCGCCATGATCCTCGCGCTGACGGTCATCGGGGTGGTCACCACCGAGCGTCGCGGTGTCGCGCGGTCCGTGGCCGCCGTCCAGGCTCTCGACTCGGCACCGAGCGTGCTCAAGTCCGAGATCGAGAAGCCCTTCGCGGAGCGGGTCATCGCCCCTCTGGGCGAGCGCATGGTCGGGCTCGGGCGCAAGGTGGCGCGCGCCGACACCGCCCGCAAGATCCAGTACCGCCTCAACGTCGCCGGCAACCCTCCGGCGTGGGACGTCAACCGGATCCTCGGTCTCAAGGTGCTGGGGCTGGCACTCTTCGGGGGACTCGGGTTCCTCTACCTCCTCGGCGTGGGTTGGCCCTTCTACCGGGTCGTGCTGGCCACCGCTCTGGCCGCCGGCTTCGGCTACGTGCTGCCCAACGTGCTGCTCTACAACGCCGGTGAGAAGCGCGAGAAGCTCATGCGGAACGCGCTCCCGGACGCGATGGACCTGCTCACCATCTCCGTCGAGGCCGGCCTGGGGTTCGACGCGGCCGTCAGCCGTGTGGCCAAGAACGGCGAGGGACCGCTCAACCAGGAGTTCGCCCGGCTCCTGCAGGAGATGCAGCTCGGCGTCGGCCGCACTGCCGCGATGCGGGCCATGGCCGAGCGCACGTCGCTGGCGGACCTGAAGTCGTTCTGCAGCGCCATGGTGCAGGCCGACAGCCTCGGCATCCCGATCGCCCGCGTGCTGCGGATCCAGAGCCAGGAGATGCGCACCAAGCGACGTCAGCGGGCCGAGGAGAAGGCGCAGCAGGTACCGGTGCGCATCATGATCCCGCTCGTGCTCTTCATCCTGCCCTGCCTCTTCATCGTGATCATGGGACCGGCCGGCATCCAGATGGCCGAGACGTTCTCGAACCTGTGACCTGCCGATGACACCCACCGGACCTCAGGACGGAAGTGCGCCGAGTCCCGCCCTGACGTCCTGGCGGACGACGACCGCTGTCCGGGTCTTCGCCCTCGCGCTCGCCACAGGCACGTCGCTCAGCGGCGGGGTGTTCGTCCAGTCCGCGCCGATCCTGGTGGTGCTCGTCCTGGCCGCTGCGGTGACCTCGCTGCTGGAGTGGATGACCCGCAACCGGCCCCTGCACTGGCACGCGGTGGCCGAGGCCGTGGCGGTGACCGCCCTGCTGGTCGCCACCCAGTCGACGTCCGACCTCGGCGCCTACCTCGCCGTGCCGGCGATCGCAGCCGGGGTGCGCCACGGCCTCGTCACCGCCCTCAACGTGAGCCTCGTGTCGGTCCTGACCGTCGCCGCCACCATCGCTGCCGACCCCGCCTCCGACGGGCTGCGCCGTTCCGGCGAGACCGTGCTCTGGCTGGCCATCGGCCTCGGTGTCGGTCTGCTCGCCAGCCTCCAGTCCCGCTCCACGCGGACCATGGCAGCCCGACAGGCGCCGTACGCCGCCGCGCACCAGCTCATGGAGCGCATCCACCGGCTGGCGACCTCGGGCAGCCTCGGCCTCGACACCACAGCCCTGGCCAGCGACCTCGACGCCGCCATGCGACGGGCCAGCGGCTGCGCGCGCTCGACGGTGTTCGTGGTCGACCCCGACGACACGCTCCGCCCCCTCAACGGAGGCGACGACGTCGCCCGCATGGCGGCCGAGATCGAGCTGCCGGAGTCCGAGCGCACCCCGGGCGCAGCAGTGGTCCCGCTGCGGGGCTCCCAGCAGGTGCTGGGCTACTGCGTCCTCGTCGGCGTACCGCGGTGGACGCCCGACCTCGACGAGCGCGCTGTCGAGGTGGCCGACGAGTTCGCCCTGCGCCTCGACACGGCCGTGCTCTTCGACGACGTACGCGCCCTCGCGACCTCCGAGGAGCGCAACCGCATCGCGCGCGAGATGCACGACGGGGTCGCCCAGGAGCTCGTCGGTCTGGGCTACATCGTCGACGAGATCGAGTCCGTCAGCGACCAGGAGCACACCCGCGAGCTGGCGTCGGCCCTCCGCGCGGAGATCACCCGGCTGGTGTCGGAGATCCGCTTCTCGATCTTCGACCTGCGCCACGAGGTCACCGACGGCCGCCTGGCCGCGTCGCTGGCCGACTACGCGCGCGAGGTGAGCCACGCGACGGGACTTCGGGTCCACCTGTCCCTCGCGGAGTCGGGGCCTCCCCTGCCTCCGCGGACCGCCACCGAGGTGCTGCGCGTGGCGCAGGAAGCCATCGGCAACGTCCGCAAGCACGCGCGCGCCGAGAACCTCTGGGTCACCCTCGACTCCGACGGGACGTCGCTGCGGCTCGAGGTCGCCGACGACGGCGTCGGCAACGCCGGACCCCGCGACCACCACTGGGGGCTCCAGACCATGCGCGAGCGCGCCGCCACCGTGGGCGGTCACCTCGCGGTCACCCCCCGACACGATGGCGGAACCGTCGTCAGCCTGCGGTCGCCCACGACCGCTCCCCCCGAAGGAGACAACGCCCATGGCCACCACCGTGCTACTGGTTGACGACCACGAGCTGATCCGGCAGGGCCTGGCCCGTGCCTTCGAGCGTGACGCCGACATGACCGTGGTCGGCCAGGCGGGCAGCGTCGACGAAGGCATCGCCTTCTGGGACGACCTCCAGCCCGACGTGGTCGTCACCGATCTCCAGATGCCCGGCGGCAGCGGCCTCGACGTCGTCCGCGCGATCCGCGCCAAGAGCGACGCCACCGGCGTCGTGGTCCTCACCATGCACGCGGGCGACGACCAGATCTTCGCTGCGATGGAGGCCGGGGCATCGGCCTTCGTCGGCAAGGACACCCGCGCGACCGAGGTGGTCAGCGCCGCCAAGCACGCGGCGGTGGCGCCCCGCACGTTCCTCTGCGCCGGCCTCAGCCAGGCCGTGATGCGACGCGCCACCTCTCCTGCGCCTCCCAAGCTGTCCGCTCGGGAGGCAGAGGTCCTGGCGCTGCTGGCCGACGGCCTCGGCACCGGCGAGATCGCCGGCTCGCTCTTCATGAGCGAGTCGACGGCCAAGACCCACATCACCCACATCTACCAGAAGCTGGGCGCCGCGAACCGCGCCCAGGCGCTGGTGACGGCCATGCGGCTCGGGCTCCTCGACCACGCCTCACCCCAACGGTTCTGAGCCGGTCACCGGGTGGTGTCCTGCGTGCCTGCGCGGGTGGTCGGCAGATAGTCACAAGGGACTACGCAGGCGAGGCCGATCACCCGATTCGGTGGGCTCCGGATCTTGGCAGAGTTCTCCTCGACGGGTCCTCGTGGGCTCGGAACCGAGACTCATCACACAGACAACAAGGGGAACACCATGCTCGAGAAGTTCATCACCCTCATGCTCATCGGTCGCGACGAGGAGGAGGGCGCCACCGCCGTCGAGTACGGCCTGATGGTCGCGCTGATCGCCATCGTCATCATCGGTGCCGTCACCCTCCTGGGCAACAACCTCAACGCCCTCTTCAACAACATCGCCGGCTCGCTCTGATCCAGCCGACGCTGTGACGTCGGAGGACCGGCGTCGTGCACTGCCACGACGCCGGTCCTTGGCATTCCACAGGAGGTAAGAATCATGATCCTGCTCAGGACACCCGAGCGCGACGAGCGCGGCGCCACCGCCGTGGAGTACGGCCTCATGGTGGCGATGATCGCCATCGTGATCATCGCCGGCGTGACCTTCTTCGGCCTGGCAGTGAGTGATCTCTTCCTCATTCCGGCCGGGGTCTTCAAGGGCTGACGACCGCCACCACGATCCTGGCTGGGCACACACCCGGCCGGCGCGACTGCCGAAGCGGCGTGGGGTCTGCATCGGAAGTCGTACGGCACGGAGCACCACCTGCACCACCCTGAGGGCGACCGGTCACCGGTCGCCCTCAGTGCGTCCGGGGCCTCACGCCACCAGGTCCCGGAGCTCGGCCTGCCACAGCGCGGTCAGCTCGGCCGTGGGCAGTCCGGCACGTCGCAACGCACGGTCCAGCGGCACCCCGCGGGAGGCCGCGTCGTACGCCGCGACCAGCTGGCTCTCCCCCACCCGCTCGGCGAGGACGCGACACGCGAGCCAGGCCTCCTCGTAGCGTGCCTGGAGGTCGCGCGCCCGGGTGTCGAAGTCACCTGCGGCGGGCAGGGACCGGGGTACGCCGTCGCGCCGCGCGGCCTCGATCGCCCGCCCGAGGGTCACCCGGTCGGGCAGCCGGGTGTCGCGGAGCGCGACGTAGTCGGCGAAGCCCTCCAAGAGCCACGGGTCGACGGGCCGACGGACCGCATCGGTGGCGACGTGGACCAGCTCGTGGCTCATCACGACCTGCGCGCCCGCGCGACGCAGGCCCGAGGTGACGTCGGGGTTCACGAACACGTGCACCGGCCCGTCGTCGTCCGCGGCGCTGCCGACCGGCGCCGTCACCGCCGCGATCCCCGCGTAGGTCCCGGGCCTGACGCCCAGCGTCTCGTCGAGGTCCCCCGCACTGGCTGGGACCTCGACCACCACGGGACCGACGCCTCCGGGCAGCACACGGCGTACGACGTCGGTGCCGCGCTCCACCCGGCGCACCACCGACTCCGCCTCCGCCTCCGCCCGGGGTCCGGTGCCGTCCACCATGACCAGCACCCCGGGCGCCTTCGCCACGGCCAGGCGGCCACGCAGCCACAGCGGCACGCGGGCGGCGCCGCCAGCACTGAAGCCGGCGATCGCCAGACCCTCGTCGTCCGGGGTGAAGGTGACGACCACCTCGGCCCCGGCAGGTGCATCGTCGAGTCGCGCGACCTGCCAGGTCAGCTCGACGCTCCCCGACCACGTCCCGTCGCTCCTGACGGTCCCGACCTGGTCGACGTAGCGCGCCGTCACGTCGCGGAGGTCGAGGGCCGCTGCGGTGCCGGCGATGCCCGCCAGTCGCTCACCGGCGACCGCGTCGCCCGCCGGAGCGAGCGAGGTCAGGGCGTCGGCGTCCCGCGAACCGACACCGCTCACGAATCGCGCCAGGGCGTCGGAGGCGTCGCGCGGGCTGGCCCGCGGCACGTCAACGGGTGCGGGATCGACGTCGTGGCGCCCGCCCTGCACGAGGGCGACCACGACGGCGGCCAGCACGAACAACGAAAGGCCGGCCGCCCACCAGAGGGGGCGACCGGCCTTCGAGCGCTGCGCGTCAGCCAGGACGGACCGCGCCGACGAAGGGCATCGAGTAGAGGCCTGCCACACGGACTCCCGTGCCGGGGTTGGCCGCGTCGACGATCATGCCGTTGCCGATGTACATGCCGACGTGGCTGATCGGGGTGTAGTAGAACACCAGGTCGCCGGGCTGGAGGTCGCTCGCAGCGATGCGGGGACCGGAGCTGAACTGGGCGCTGGAGGAGTGCGGGAGCGAGACACCGGCCTGGGCCCAGGCACGCATGGTGAGCCCGCTGCAGTCGAAGGCGTTCTCGCCCATGGCGCCGTAGACGTAGGCGTCGCCCACCTGGGCCATGGCGTACTGGACGGCCGCGGCCGCGCGGCCCGAGGCCGGGACGGAGGCGGGGACCCGGGCGGTGCTGCCGCGGGAGGAGAGCACGCGCTCGCGCTCCTCGGCCTCGAGGTCGGCGAGGAGCTCCTTGGCCTCGGCCAGCTTCTCGTCGACCGTCTCCTTCTCGGTGGTCAGCTGCTCGGTGAGCTCGGCGATCTCGTCCGCACGGGCGTCGGTGGCCTCCTGGCGGATGGCGAGGGCCTCGAGCTCGGTGTCGTAGTCGGAGAGCAGCGAGGACTGGAGGTCGTTGAAGGACGACATGGTGGAGAGCGTGTCGAGGAAGGAGCCCGGATCCTCGGAGACGACGATCTGGCCCACCGTCGAGATGCCCTCGCCCTCGAGCTGGCGTACCACGGCGTCCGACACCTGGTCACGGACGGCCTCGAGGCGCTCGTCCTGCCGCTCCTGGTCGGCCCGCAGCCCGGAGAGGTCGCGGCGCAGGTCGGTGAGGTCGAGCCTGGCGTCGTGCAGGCGCTCCTGGGCGGCCTCGGCCTCCTGGTAGAGGCGGTCGACGCGGACCTTGACGTCCTCGATGTCGGGTTCGGCCTGTGCCGGAGTAGCGGGCACGAATGAGATGGCGGCGATCGCGGTCAGGCCGAGAACGGTCGCGCCAGCTCGCTTGCGGGTGTGAACCACGAGCGGGGGTACTCCCTCAGGGTGTCGTACGCCTACCGGGTGAGCTGACGGGTTCGGCACGACGTGTCCTACCCCTGCTCCACGCACCGCTCGCGCGGTGCGCCTCACAGGAGATTCACCCCAGGGGGAAGGTTGGTTCCCCGGTTCGTCGACCGCGGGTGGTGCGGGGGTGCGGTCGACAACTCGGCGCGACGCCCGCGCGGGCCTGGTGACCCACTGCCACGGACGTCAGCCCACACCCTAGACCGGAGGTGCAGGCCCCGCCAATCTTCGGGACAAGTTCTCGAGATGTGTCTCAGGCGGACTCCACGACCGGGCCCACCACGGGCTCCACCAGCCTCAGGGGCGGCACGAGGCCACCCGAGGCCAGCACGTCGAGCGCCGCCCTCTCGTCGTCGTCGATGGTCAGCTCCGGTGGCGGCCCCAGCAGCACCGTCACCACGCAGTCGTGGCAGTGCAGTCCGCGCACCACGCAGGTGTCGCAATCGATCCGTGTCGTCATGTCCTGAACGGTGACAGGGGCCACCGACAACGGCTCCCCGGCGTGTCGCTCCCGGTGCGTCGCTCCCGGTGCGTCGCCGCACGGGGAAGAGGGTCAGATGATCCCGAGCAGCGACGAGGTCGGGGCCGCACGGGCCCCGGCGCGCACGACGTCCCGCACCACCGCCTGGTCGTCGCTCACCACGACGACCACGCGCCCGCGCGGCTCTGCGGCGACGAGCTGGCGGATCACGTCGTCGGCGATGACGCCCTCCGGGCTGAAGACCACCCGGACGCCGCGCGGTGCCGGCATGACCGTGCGCGCACTCGACTCGGCGGCGTCGAAGACGACCGTCGTCTCGGCCCCGGAGCGGGCGACGACGGGCCCGAGGGCCGCGACCAGTCGGCTGCGCTGGGCCTCCAGGCTCGCGGTGGGCCAGGCGGCCTTGGTGACGTTGTAGCCGTCGACGAGCAGGCGGGCGCGCGGAAGGCCGAGCACCTGCTCGAGGGAGGCCGCGGTGGCCGGCGCGCTCGAGGCCGGAGCCGACTCCACCCCTGCCAGCCCTGCTTCCACGGCATCTCCGGGCGCGCCGACGACCGCGGGGAGGCCGAGCTCGCGGCGCAGGCCGGTGGCCGACTCCACGACGGCGTCGAGGAGCAGGCGGGCGCGGATGCTGGCGGCGTCGCGCTCGGTGCGCGTGTCACGGCGGCCCGCCGCCACGGCCGCCTCCGCCTCGTCGAGCTGCGCGCGCAGACGGCGTACGTCGGCCTCGGCTGCGGCAGTCACCGTCCTGGCGGTCGCCACCGCCTCGTCGCGCTCGGCGTACGCGGCATCGCGCTCCTCCTGTGCGGACCGGAGCACGCTGCGCGCATCCCCCAGTCGCTGCCGGAGCACCTTGTGGTCGGCGCGGGCGCGGTCGAGCTCCTCGCGGTGCTGGGCCCGAAGGGTCCCGAGCTCGGCCTGGAGCGCTGCCACCTGCGCGGTGAGCCGACCGAGCTCGGCGCGGTCCTGGTCGTCGCGTGCCTCGTCGTCGGAGAGGGCCGCGGAGGCGTCCGCGACGATGGCCTCCCAACCGTCCTCGCGACTGAGCCAGGCGCGGGCCGCGGCATCGACGGCATCGACGTCCGCGACCGGGAGCGCAGCCACCTGGACGGCGGCGTGGTGCCGGAAGTCGTCGTCGGCGAGCGCGGCCCAGATGGCGCTCCCGCCCAGCCGGGCACGGCGCGCAGGCGCGAAGCCGGCGATCTTGCGCAGGGCGGGGGGCACCGGTGCCACCGACGGCAGCACGGCGGACACCAGCGCGACCACGCGCAGGCGGAGCCGCTCGGGCAGCGACGCCGGGCCGGTCACGGACGACCCGTCATCCGGCGGCGGGGTCGGCCGCCGTGTCGGCCGAGGCCCGGTCGACGACCTCGATCGCGTCCGAGCGGCCGCACCAGCGGCACGAGACCGCCTCGACCTCCTCGGAGCGGAGGGTCTCCTCCTCCACCTGGTGCTCGCCGGCGAGGTCGAAGTGCCAGTACTCGGTCGTGCGGCGGGTGCGCGTCACGTCGAAGCGGGTGAGGTTGCCGCAGCCGGCGCAGCGCCACCGCTCGCCGTCGGCGGGTACGCGGAGGTCGGCGGTGTGGTCGGCCACGGGGGTGCTCCTCTGGGTGGGGTCCTGCGTCGGCGTGCGTGAACGTGGGGCGCGGTCAGCGTAGTGCGCGCGCCGTCACGCCATTGTCGGAACCCACGTCTAGCGTCGTCCTCCATGAGCACCACCGCCCACCGCCCGACGCGGGAGACGTCCCGCTGGGAGGCGCAGCGCAGCTTCGACGAGCTGGGGCGGCCCCTGCGTGACCTGACGTTCTGCGTGGTCGACCTGGAGACGACCGGCGGATCGGCCGCCGCCGGCTCGATGATCACCGAGATCGGCGCGGTCAAGGTGCGTGGCGGCGAGGTGCTCGGCGAGTTCCAGACCCTGGTCAACCCCCACGCGGAGATCCCCGCCTTCATCGCCGTGCTGACCGGGATCAGCAACTCGATGGTCCATGACGCGCCCTCCATCGAGTCGGCCCTGCCGGCGTTCCTGGAGTTCGCGGCAGGGTGCGTCCTGGTGGCCCACAACGCCCCCTTCGACGTCGGCTTCCTCCAGCACTTCGCCCGTCAGCAGGGACGGCCGTGGCCGAAGCTCGAGGTCCTCGACACCGCGAAGCTCGCCCGTCGCGTGATCACCCGCGACGACGCGCCCAACTGCAAGCTGTCCTCGCTGGCCACGCTCTTCGGCTCTTCGACGACGCCCAACCACCGCGCCCTGTCCGACGCCCGGGCCACGGTCGACGTGCTCCACGGCCTGATGGAGCGCCTCGGCGGCCTCGGCGTCCACACGCTCGAGGAGCTGCAGACCTTCTCCTCCCGGGTCAGCACCGCCCAGCGACGCAAGCGCCACCTCGCCGAGGGGCTCCCCCACGCCCCGGGGGTCTACCTCTTCCGCGACGACCGCTCCCGGGTCCTCTACGTCGGCACCTCCCGCGACCTGCGCACACGCGTCCGCACCTACTTCACGGCCTCGGAGACGCGCACCCGGATGGGCGAGATGGTGGGCCTGGCGACCACCGTCACGGGCATCGAGTGCGCGACACCCCTGGAGGCGGAGGTGCGCGAGCTCCGGCTGATCGCCGAGCACAAGCCGAAGTACAACCGCCGATCGCGCTTCCCCGAGAAGGTCCACTTCGTGAAGCTGACCCGCGAGGCGTGGCCCCGCCTCTCCCTGGTGCGCACCGTGCTCGACGACGACGCCGACTACCTCGGTCCGTTCTCCTCGAAGAAGACGGCCGAGAAGTGCCTCGCCGCCCTCCACGACACGTTCCCCGTCCGCCAGTGCAGCGGGCGGATGCCGCGCGTCCCGACCGGGACGGCGTGCGTGCTCGCGGAGATGGGCCGGTGCCTCTCCCCCTGCGACGGCTCGACCGACGAGACGACCTACGCCGCCGTGGTGCGCCAGCTGCGCGACACCCTGCTGCGCAGCCCGCAGGAGGTCGTCGAGACGATCAACGCCCGGATGAGCGCGCTCGCCGAGCGCGAGCGGTTCGAGGAGGCGGGCGTCCATCGCGACCGCCTCGCCACCTTCGTCCGCGCTGCCGCACGCACGCAGCGGCTCTCGGCGCTGACCCGGTGCCCGGAGATCATCGCGGCCCGTCGCGAGGACAGCGGGCGGTGGGCGGTCCACGTCGTGCGCCACGGGCGGCTGGCCGCGGCGGGCGTGATCCCGCCCGGCGCCGACGCCCACCACTACGTCCGCGAGCTCACCGCCAGCGCGGAGACCGTCGGCGGCGCTCCCGGACCGGTGCCGGCCGCGACGGCCGAGGAGTCGGAGAAGATCCTGCGGTGGCTCGAGTCACCGGGCGTGCGGCTCGTCGACGTCGACGGCGAGTGGGTCTGCCCGCTCGGCGGGGCCGCGCGACACCTCGCCCTCTACGACGCCGCGCACCAGTCCCGGCTGTCGCTGGTGCCCTTCGACGAGCAGCGCCTGCCCTCGCCCGTGCACCGTCCGGTGCGCTGACTGGGTCAGTCGAGGCCGATGCTGAAGGCCGACTCGAGGTCGTGGCGGGAGTAGGTGCGGAAGGCGATGTGCGTCTCGGTCTCCGTCACGCCCTGGACCTTGTTGAGCTGGTCGGCCACGACCGTGGCGACGTCCTCGTGGTGGCGCACCCTCACGAGGGCGATCAGGTCGATCTGCCCGGTCACTGAGTAGACCTCGCTGATTCCTTCCAACGAGGCGATCGCCTCGGCGACCTCCGGGATGCGCGCGACGTCGGCCTTCACGAAGACGATGGCGGTGATCATGGCCTCACCGTAGCGCCCCGGCGCCGGCCGGCGGAGCGGTGACCGATCGGTCCGACCCACTAGTCCTTTGTGACTAGGGGTGGGCCATTTCGTCCCGCGCCGCGCGCCCGGACACCTAGCGTGGCGAGGTCTGAGCCACCCACGACGGGGAGTTACCGGAATGTCCGCTCGAAACCGCCTGCACGCGCGTGCCCTTCGCATCTGCGCCGTGACCATCGTAGGACTGGTGGTGAGCACACTCGGCCTTGTCCTGCCGGCGAGTGCCGCGGCACCGAGTGTCCCCAGCGGTCCGGTCGTCGAGTGGCCTGATCCCGCGACTGCCATCCTTTCGTGGACGTCCTCTCCGGGGGCGACCAAATACAACATCGAGATCGCTGACAATGTTGGCTTCACCAACCCCTTGGTGAAGGACAGCACTGCGAACACCACCTACGTGCCGACCGCCAAGTTGAAGCCGGGCACGTGGTACTGGCAGGTGCAGGCTGTGTCGCCAAGCAACGAGGCGTCCGGGTGGACCTTTTCGGAACTTGTCGTCGACTCCGTGCCCGCCCCCGTCTTGAACAGCCCATCTGGAGGCACCGTGCTGGCTCAGCCCAACGACGCTCCCCTCCTGACCTGGTCGATGCCCTCCGGGTCGGGGACCTCAGGCGCCGCGGGAGTGGACTCATACAAGGTCGAGGTGTCGAGCGACGGCTTCACGACCGCGAAGACGTACTCGACGAAGAGCACTTCGCTCGTCGTCCCGGACCCGTTGAGTCTCGGCCCATGGCAGTGGCGTGTCACAGCCATCAAGAGCATCAACCCGCTGATTACGTCGCCGACCAGCGATTCACGCTCCTTCACGATCAAAGCCCTCGCCGAGCCCGTCATCCTCGGTCCGCGAAACAACGTCGCTGTCACCGACATCGTGCTGGACTGGGAGCCAGTGGATGGCGCCAAGGGGTATGAGCTAGAGGTGTCGAAGACGACCGACTTCAGCGGCGCGCTCGTCGAGTCGCGAACGGGTGCGAACATGCTGTTCGGTACGAACTACTCACCGCCAAAGACCTGGGATAACAACAACACCTACTACTGGCAGGTGCGAGCGGTCGACTCGGCCGGCAACTCGTCGGACTGGGCCAAGTCGGGGACCCCCTTCAAGCGCAACTATCCCTACGCTCCTGAGCTGACCTTTCCTGCGGACGGGGCACAGGACGTCTCGGCTCCGTACTACTTCGACTGGACATCGGTCACACACGCCTCCCGCTACCAGTTCCAGATCGCCACTAACGTGAACATGTCGGCTGCCCGGACCTGCATGGTTGCAGGGACTACCTATACTCCCGGGTTGTTCCGTTATAAGGACACGGAGCCGGTCCAGTACATCAAGTCGATTTATCACGAGAACTGCGACGTCACGGAGGGCACCACCAACTTCTGGCGGGTTCGGGCTCTCGATCGGCCATTCTCAGACCCCAATGATCCGAGCAACGTCATCGAGGGGCTTGAGGGGGACGAATGGTCGCAGACCTTCTCGTTCAAGGCAGGTGGCATGAACGTCACTGGTGTCAGCACTGCCCGGGCGGGCTTGCCCACGGTCAGCTGGAACCCTGCCGTGGGAGCGCACAGCTACCTCCTCAAGATCACCGGCCCGTCCTACATCAAGGACGTCACCACGTACGCCACCTCCTGGACGCCTGACAGCAAGACCAAGTTGGCCGTCGGGACCTACCAGGTGACGATTTGGGCAAGGAAGTTCACTGGCACCTCCTCGCTGGGCGTGACCCGGAGCTTTACGATCACGGACACCGTCATCCCTCCGTCCGGCGCTTCAGCACTGGCGCCGCTCGAGCCGGCGTCCGGCACGACCGTCACGGACGTGCCGCTGCTCAAGTGGGAGCCGCGAGTAGGGGCGGATTACTACCAAGTGACTGTCGTTGACTCTGATGGCGTTCGACAGAACGGCACGACAAGTCTTTTCGACAAGCCTGTGCCTTATCCGACGATGACCGACACCTCGGACCTGCTGGAGACCGCAGGCCCCTACACCTGGTTCGTCGAGGCCTACCAAGCTGATGGCACGTACCTCGGTCGGGGCAGCACTGGCAGTTTCGAAGTCGCTCCTGTCGCGCCCGTTACGGGCAACGAGATCGCCCTCACAGGTCAGGAGCTCGATCACAATCTTCCGGCTGGGGTCCGCAACCCCTGCACGCCGGGTTCCGGGCAGTGCACTGTACCCGCGACACCCGTGTTCCGCTGGAGCCCTGTGCCCGGGACCGCCTTCTACGCTGTCTACCTCGCCGAGGATGCGAATTTCACCCAACTCGTCGAACCCACCTGGATCGCTGCCACTACCAACACCATGTGGGCGCCCACGCGGGACCAGTTGGAGTGGAGCCTGGCCGACAGCGAGTCCGACGGCGTGCAGAACTCGACGTCGTACTACTGGTACGTCATGCCGTGCCGCACCTTGACTAACTGCGGACCGGACCCACGCTCGGCAAACGTCGCTCAGCACACGTTCACCAAGAAGTCGCCATCTGTCACTGGGCTGAGAAGTGACCAGACCGAGGGCAAGGAAGTCACCCTTTCCTGGGATGATTACTGGCACGACGCCGCATCGACCAATGTCGCCGACAAGTGGGCCAGGACCGGCGAGAATTTGCCCCAGTCAGCCATGCAATATCGCATCGAGATCTCGAAGGACACTACCTTCGCAGGCAACATGCTGGTCGAGCGGATGGACGTGGACCAGACGACATTCACCTCGTTCGCCAAGACCTATGCGCCAGGCACCTACTACTGGCGTGTCCAGGCCATTGACGACTTCGGCAATGCTCTGACGTGGTCAGACTTCGACCCTTCAACTCAGCAGCGTGAGAACGCCACCTTCACGGTGGCGCCGCCCAAGGTCGAGCTCACCTCCCCTGTTGCGGACGCCAGTGTCCCAGGCACCGTCGCGTTCACTTGGAAGGCTCAGGCCTATGCCAAGGGCTACGACATAGAGGTGTACAAGAACGACGACAGCACGTTCTCGGGCGGCAACAGGATCGCCTTTCAGCAGTTCACCAACGGCCAGTTCGGTGGTGTTCTGACTACTGCCTGGACATGGAACTCTGTACTCCCGCCGAGCTCCTCCGCCTACTTGTGGCGTGTGCGCCGGGTGGACTCGTCCGGCAATGCCGGGCAGTGGTCCAACGCTGGGCGCTTTTTCGTCAGCGGAGCCGGGCTCTCCATCACCAGCCCGCTTCCGGGCAGCACCCAACCCCCGGACGGCCCCGTTGTTCGCTGGAGCCAGGTCCCCGGCGCCAGCGCATACAGCGTCGACATTCGTCCAGGGACGGGCTCGACCGGGACAACGGACTCCGGGACTGCCATCGGCACTGCATTCGCCTCGAAGAAGGCCTTCGTCACCGGCAACTACCAGGCCAGCGTCACGGCCAGGGACGCGGCGGGCAATGCTCTGGGTACGAGTCAGGTGAGCTTCTCGGTGGACTCGCGCGTAGTCGCCCTTGCCTCGCCAACAATCAGCGCACCTGCAGGCACCACGGTTGGCGCTACGTTTGTCAGTACGGACCCAACGTGGAACAAGCCTGGGGTGGCGGTCAGCTATCAGTGGTTGCGTGACAACGCGGTCGTGTTCGGGGCGACGAACCCCACGTACACCTTGACCGCGGTTGATGCCGGAAAGTCGATCGCTCTTCGTGTGACCGGCAAGTTGCCTAATCACGCGGACGGTGTTGCGGTGAGCAACACGATCATCGCGTCCACCACTGGAAGCACCGGCGGCACCGGAACCGCCAGCGGCACACTGAGCGCGACGGTGGTGCCCACGATCAACGGCGCGCCAAAGGTGGGCACCTTCCTCACCGTCACGACCGGGACGTGGAACACGGCTCCTACGAGTTACAAGTACCAATGGTTCCGAGCAGGTGTTCCGATTGCGGGCGCAACGTCGTCGATGTACAAGGCCGTAGAGGCCGACGCCACCCAAGCCCTCTTTGCCCTGGTGACTGCCACACGCGCCGGCTGGACTGATGGTCAGGCATCCTCGGGAGCGGTGACCGTCGCCAAGATTAGTTCCACGACGACAGCGTTCGTCTCGCCGACGCTCGTCAAGCCCAACGTGCGAGCGAAGATGTACATCACAGTGACCGCCACGGGCGTTTCGGCTCCCACGGGTGCCCTCGTGATCAAGGACGGTCGCAAGACTTTGAAGAAGTTGGCACTCAAGGCCAGCAAGGCCGGACGCATCAACTTCAGGCTTCCGCTCCTCAAGCCGGGCAAGCACAAGTTGAAGGTGAGTTACAAGGGCACGTCGGCCGTGAGCGGTTCCTCCGCCAAGGTGGTCCGACTCGTCGTCCGTCGCTGATTCGGCAATCAAAAGCGCGAGGGGCCCTCCCGGCACCGCCGGGAGGGCCCTTCGCCGTTGATGCACCACGGGTGCTCCGGCGGCAGTAGTCTCCGCGCGTGAACTGGCTCGCCGACCACTGGCTCGACATCCTCGGGTGGGGCGGCAGCGCCCTGCTCGTCTACTCCCTGCTCCAGGCCAGCGTGCTCCGGCTCCGGGTGCTCAACGCGATCGCCTGCGTCCTCCTCATCGTCTTCAACGCGGCGCTGTCGGTCTGGCCCATGGTCGGCATGAACACCGTGCTGGTCGCCATCAACGCCTGGTTCATCGTCCAGCTGCTCCGCGAGCGCCACGACGAGTCGGCGTTCGAGGTCCTCGAGGTCGGTGCGGCCGACGAGTACCTGCGCCACACGCTGCGGGTGCACGGCGCCGACATCCTGAGGTTCAACCCCGGTTTCGTCCACGACCCGGCCACGACGGACCACGCCTTCCTCGTGCAGAAGGGCGACGAGACGGTCGGCGTGGTGCTCCTGCGCACGACCGGCGACACCGCCGACGTGCTGCTCGACTACGTGACCCCGCGCTACCGCGACTTCTCCCCCGGCGAGTTCGTCTGGCGCCGCAGCGGCATGCTCACCGAGCACGGCATCCGCCGCGTGGTGACACGCCCCGGCATGGTCGGCGCCTACTACGACCGCGTCGGCTTCCGGCGCGAGGGCGACTCCTACACGCTCGGGCTCTGAGCCGACCCGCTCGCCCGCACCCAACGCCCGAGGGCGGCCTCCGCCGCTCCCGAGTCGATGGCCTCGCCCGCCTTGGCGACCCCCGCTGCGAGGGCGGTCTCGACGTCGTCGTCGGGTGAGTCGTAGACCGCCAGCGCAGCACCGGCGTTGAGCACCACCGCGTCGCGCACCGGACCGGTCTCCCCGGCCAGCATGCGGCGTACGACGTCCGCGTTGTGCGCCGCGTCGCCGCCCCGGAGGTCCTCGGTGGTGGCACGCGCGATGCCGAGCGAGGCCGGGTCGACCGAGGTCTGCGAGACCTCACCGTCGTGCACGCGCCACAGCGTGGATGTGGTGGTCGTGGTGAGCTCGTCGAGGCCGTCGTCGCCGCGGAAGACCCAGGCGTCGATGCCGCGCTGCGCGAGCACGCCGGCCATGACCGGCGCCATCCGCGCGTCGGCACACCCGATGGCCTGGGCCTGCGGGCGCGCCGGGTTGGTCAGCGGCCCGAGGATGTTGAAGGTCGTGGCGATGCCGAGCTCGCGACGCGGCACCGCCGCATGGCGCATCGCGGGATGGAAGGCCGCGGAGAAGCAGAAGGTGATGCCGGCCTCCTCGGCCACCTCGGCCACCCGCGCCGGGGGCAGGTCGAGCCGGATGCCGAGCGCCTCGAGGACGTCGGCGGAGCCCGACTGCGACGAGGCGGAGCGGTTGCCGTGCTTGACGACCCGGGCCCCGGCGCCCGCGGCGACGATCGCCGCCATGGTGGAGATGTTGACCGACATCGAGCGGTCACCGCCGGTGCCGACGATGTCGAGCAGGCGGCCCGGCACGGAGATCGGGTTGGCGGCGGCCAGCATCGCGGCCGCGATGCCGGAGACCTCCTCGACCGTCTCGCCCTTGGCGCGCAGCGCGACGACGAGGCCGGCGAGCTGCACCGGGGTCGCGGCACCGGCGAAGACCTCGTCCATCGCCCATCGCGCCTGCTCGGTCGTCAGGTCGCGTCCGGCGACCAGCGTGGAGAGGACGTCGGGCCAGGTGTGGGACATGGGATCAGGCTAGTGGCGTGCCGCGCACGGCCCGGAACGGTGTCAGGAGGTGGCCGGCACCGACGGGCGCAGCAGGCCGATGACGGCCTCGGCGAGCTGGATCGGGTCGATGGGGTGCGGCACGGCGGCCTCCGCGCGCGACCACGTGGCGAGCCACGCGTCCTGGGGGCGCCCGGTCAGCACGACGACCGGCGGGCACTCGTAGATCTCGTCCTTGAGCTGCTTGGCGATGCCCATGCCGCCTGCGGGGACGGCCTCGCCGTCGAGGATCGCGAGCGCGACGTCGCCGGCGTCCATGTTCTGGAGCACGACCGGCTCGGTGGCGACCTCGACGTACTCGAGCTCCGGGAGGTCGGGGTGCGGACGGCGGCCCAGCGCCAGGATGACCTGCTGGCGGGTGTTCACGTCGTCGCTGTAGACCAGGACCTTCAGGGGGCGCTGTGCGTCAGTCACGGGGGCATCGTAACCGGGCTGGCTCACCCTCAGCCTCCGGGAGTGGGCGTACGCCGCTCCTCGCGGTCCAGGCGCCGGTCCTCGCGCCGGGCCTCCTGCATCGACGAGCGCACCCACTGCGTGAAGAGCACGGCGAAGAACAGGACGCCGATCAGGTCACCGCTCGCCCACAGGATGCCGCCAGCCAGGTGCTGGTCGTCGAGCACAGGTGGCAGCCACGAGCCCATCGGCCCCTCGCGCAGCGCGAGGTAGTGCTCACCCCCGATCAGGGTCTCCTGGCCCATGATCGTGACACCGAGGAAGGCGTGGAACGGCAGGGTCATGAGCGTGAGCAGGACCCGGAACGGGTGGCCCACCCGCCCGGGCACCGGGTCGACGCCCATCAACGGCCAGAAGAAGAGCGTGCCGACCAGCACGAGGTGGATGTGCATCATCTGGTGGACGAACGAGGAGCCCAGGCTGGCGTCGTACCAGGGACTGAAGTAGAGCGCCCACGGCGAGGCGATGTAGAGGACGAACGCCAGGGGGGCGAAGGCCAGCACCTTCGCGACGCGGGAGTGGATGACCGCGAGCAGCCAGCGGCGCGGCGCGGGAGGGAGCGTGCGCAGCGCCAGGGTGACCGGTGCGCCGAGGGCGAGCGCGAGCGGCACGACCATCGACAGCAGCATGTGCTGGACCATGTGCACGCTCAGCAGCGTGGTGTCGTAGCGCCCCAGCCCCGACATGGTCGCGAAGGCGAACGCCCCCATCCCGAGCCCGACGAACGACAGCGTCCGGCCCACCGGCCAGCGGTCACCGCGACGACGCAGGACGGCGACGCCGAGGGCGTAGAGACCGACGGCCCACACGGTCACCACGAAGGGGATCGGGTCGATCCCCCAGTCGGTGAACACCCGCCCCAGCGTGAATCGCGGGAGCGTCTCGAGGGTGTCCTCCGAGACGAGGGGCAGGGGCAGCAGCACGATGTGAACTTTATGACGTGAGATCACAGGGGGTCGGGGTGCCCTCCCTTCACCCCAGCAGCCATAATGTTCGCGTGGCGACAGCAACAGCGATTCCGGCATCCCGACTGCACGGGCACCACGACCGACCCAGCATGGTCAGCGTGGGCACCATCATCTGGCTCTCGAGCGAGCTGATGTTCTTCGCCGCGCTGTTCGCGGCCTACTTCACGATCCGCGCGGTGAGCCCCGAGCTGTGGGCCCAGGAGACGGCGCTGCTCAACGTGCCCTTCGCGACGGCCAACACCGCGATCCTGGTGGCGTCGTCGTTCGCGTGCCAGTGGGGCGTCTTCGCCGCCGAGCGCGGCCAGGCCGGGCGCACCGGCTCGCTGCTCAACTTCTCCAAGTGGGGCCTGCGCGAGTGGTTCATCCTCACCTACGTCATGGGCGCGATCTTCATCGGCGGCCAGGCGCTGGAGTACGCCGAGCTGGTGCACGAGGGCCTGACGATGAGCAGCTCGGCCTACGGCTCGATGTTCTACCTCACCACCGGGTTCCACGGCCTCCACGTGACGGGCGGGCTCATCGCCTTCCTCTTCGTGCTCGGCCGCACCTATCTCGCCCGCCGCTTCACCCACGAGCAAGCCGTGACCGCGATCGTCGTGTCCTACTACTGGCACTTCGTCGACGTGGTCTGGATCGGCCTGTTCTTCACCATCTACGTCATCAAGTAAGCACCCCCGACAGTCACCACCGTCGCAACCGGCAAGGACTCAAAAGTGCGTTTGCTGAACCGAACCGCTGGTCGCCTCTCCCGGCACCGCCGCGGCCCCCTGGCTGGCCTCGCCGTGCTGCTGCTCGGCCTGCTGATCAGCGGGTCGCTCTACACCGCCCTGGCCCCCGCCCAGGCGCAGGACCAGGCCAGCGCCACCGAGCAGGTCGCCAAGGGCAAGGAGCTCTTCCTCGTCAGCTGCGCGACCTGCCACGGGCAGAACGGTGAGGGCGTACCCACCGTGCGCGACGGCTACCAGCTCGGCCCGTCGCTGGTCGGCGTGGGTGCCGCGGCAGTCGACTTCCAGGTCGGCACCGGGCGCATGCCCATGGCACGGCCGGAACAGCAGGCGCCCCGCAAGCAGGTGGTCTTCGACGAAGAGGAGACGGCGGCGCTCGCGGCGTACGTCGCCTCGCTGGGGCCCGGTCCGGCCATCCCGGACGAGTCCGACTACTCGATCGACGGACTGTCCGAGGCTGAGCGTGAGGAGGCGATCGCGCGTGGCGGCCAGATCTTCCTCACGAACTGCACCGCCTGTCACAACTTCAACGGCGCGGGTGGTGCGATGCCCCGCGGTGGCTACGCCCCCAGCCTGCACGGCGTCGACGGCAAGTACATCTACGAGGCTCTCCTCACCGGACCGCAGCAGATGCCGAACTTCAGCAACGGCAACCTCCCGCCGGACGCCAAGCGCGACGTCATCGCCTACCTCAACAGCCTGGAGGAGACCCCCGAGTACGCAGGCTTCACGCTGGGCGGCCTCGGACCGGTATCGGAAGGTCTGTTCGCGTGGTTGGTCGGCATTGGTGGACTCGTGGGGGCGGCCGTCTGGATCGCCTCGCACACGACGCGGACCAAGAAGAGCAAGGTGAACGCGTGAGCAACGACGACAACCGTCCGGTCAACGGCCCCGACGGGACGCCCGAGCCCTACAGCGACGAGACGGGTGCCCAGTCGCACGTGCCGGCGCGCACGCCGGCCGACCCGATCGCCGACCCCGGCCTGCCGCCGCACCTGTGGCGCCCGACCGACGTCGACCCCAAGGCCGAGAAGCGTGCCGAGCGCCAGATCGCGGCGATGTTCATCGCCGCCATGATCAGCGCTGTCCTCTTCGTGGTCGCCTACTTCTCCTTCGAGGTCGGCGACAACTGGGACACGTTTCTCGGCATGGGTTCCTCGACGGTCGCCCTCGGGGTGACGCTGGGCACGAGCCTGCTGCTCATCGGCACCGGCATCATCCACCTCGCCCGCAAGCTCATGGCGGACGCGGAGATGGTCGAGATGCGCCACCCGGCAGCCTCCCCGCCCGAGGACCGCGAGGCCACCATCGCGGCCCTCAACGCCGGTCTCGACGAGGCCGGCATCGGCCGTCGTCCTCTCGTGCGCAACACCATGATCGGCGCCGTCGGCGTGCTCGGTCTGCCCGCCGTGGTGTTGCTGCGGGACCTGGCTCCGGGCGACTCCCTGGACATCAGCAAGCTCGCCCACACCCTCTGGAAGCCGGAGATGCGCCTCGTGCGTGACGTGATCGGCACCCCGATCCTGGCCAGCGACGTGGAGGTCGGCGACCTCATCAACGCCGCTCCCGAGGCGATGTTCCCCTCCGAGGAGAACGGCTACCCCGAGCTCGAGGGCGCGGAGGAGCAGGCGGAGAAGGCCAAGGGCGCGATCATCATCGTCCGCATGGACCCCGACGAGCTCACCGCGGCGACGCAGCCGGACAAGTGGACCGTCGACGGAATCATCTGCTACTCCAAGATCTGCACCCACGTAGGCTGCCCGATCTCCCTCTACGAGCGCACCACGCACCACGTGCTGTGCCCGTGCCACCAGTCGACCTTCGACCTGGCGGACGGCGCCAAAGTCGTCTTCGGTCCGGCTGCCCGCCCCCTCCCCCAGCTGCCGATCAAGGTGGACGAAGAGGGCTACCTGGTCGCCCAGAGCGACTTCACCGAGCCCATCGGGGCCAGCTTTTGGGAGCGTGAGAAGCTGTGAGCATCGACACCAGCAAGGTTGCATCGAGCAACGGCACCAAGGCGGCGACTGCCTCCAAGCCGAGCCCTGCCGGCTCGCTAGCCACCTGGGCCGACGACCGCCTGGGCCTGGCCACGGCGATGAAGAAGAACCTGCGCAAGGTCTTCCCCGACCACTGGTCGTTCATGCTCGGCGAGATCGCACTGTGGAGCTTCGTCGTCCTGCTCCTCACCGGCGTGTTCCTCACCCTGTGGTTCAACCCGTCCATGGGCCACATCACCTACGAGGGCTCCTACGAGCAGCTCCGCGGGGTCGGGATGTCGGAGTCGATGGCCTCCACGCTGCACATCTCCTTCGATGTGCGCGGTGGACTCCTGATGCGTCAGATGCATCACTGGGCGGCGATGATCTTCATCGCCTCGATGATGGTCCACCTGCTGCGCGTGGCCTTCACCGGCGCCTATCGCAAGCCCCGCGAGCTCAACTGGGTCATCGGCTGCCTGCTGCTCCTGCTTGGCACCCTCGAGGGATTCACCGGCTACTCGCTGCCTGACGACCTGCTGTCGGGCACCGGTGTCCGCGCTGCCGACGGATTCCTGAAGGCCACGCCGGTTGTCGGCACCTACATGTCGTTCCTGCTCTTCGGCGGCGAGTTCCCCGGTGAGGCCATCATCCCGCGCCTCTACATCATCCACGTCCTCCTGATCCCGGGGATCCTGCTCGCGCTGATCGCGGCCCACATGCTGCTGCTCGTCTACCACAAGCACACGCAGTGGCCCGGCCCCGGCCGCACCGAGCAGAACGTCGTCGGCTTCCCGATGCTGCCCGTCTATGCCGCCAAGGCCGGTGGCTTCTTCTTCATGGTCTTCGGCGTCATCGCCATCATGGGCGGTCTGATGACGATCAACCCGGTGTGGAAGTTCGGACCCTACGACCCGACCAAGGTGACGGCTGGATCGCAGCCTGACTGGTACATGGGCTGGCCCGACGGGCTCCTGCGCATCATCCCCACCGGCTGGGAGTCGGTGATCTTCGGCTACACCATCTCGTGGAACGTGATGCTGCCGATCCTGATCGTGCCGCCGCTCATGCTGGTCATCCTGATGCTCCTGCCCTTCATCGAGGGCTGGATCACCGGCGACAAGCGCGACCACCACTTGCTCCAGCGTCCGCGCAACGCGCCGACGCGGACAGCGGTGATGGTCGCCCTGATGACCTTCTACGGTCTCGCCTGGGCGGCCGGTGGCAACGACATCATCGCCATCAAGCTTGACCTGAGCATCAACCAGATCACCTACTTCATCCGCGTGGCAATCTTCCTGGGACCTCTCCTCGCCTTCTGGATCACGCGTCGCTGGTGCATCTCCTTGCAGCGCCACGACAACGGGAAGCTCCTTCACGGGTACGAGACGGGCATCATCACCCGCTCCCCCGACGGGGCGTACGCCGAGCGGCACCTGCCCATCAGCGAGACGGCCGCCTACACGCTCACCGCTCGGGACCGTGACGAGGTGTTCCACGCCAACGGTGAGACCGACGCCGCGGGCGTGGCCGCACCGAACACGCGCTCGGAGAAGCTGAGGGCCAAGCTGTCGTCGTGGATGTACGTCCACAACGTGCAGAAGCCCACGCGGGCCGAGCTCGAGGCAGCGCACCACCACGCCGAGCACGAGGCGGAGCTCCAGGCAGGTCTCGACCACCCGGTCGACGGTCACCAGTTCGACGACCACCACCTGCGCGACGCCGACGAGGTCCCGCTGCGCGGCGACCACTGAGTCGCTCGTACGACGTAGCACCACGTAGGCCCGCCGGGATGATCCCGGCGGGCCTTCGTCGTCTGCGGGTCAGCTGTCGGCGTACGACCCGCCGGTCAGCGGTGCGTGACCCACCCCCGGATCGCGTCTCAGGTGGCTGGGACACCGCTCACCGGCGCAGCGGTGGGTGAGACACCTCCCGAGCCGGTGGATTCAAGCGGTGGATGCAACACCGGTTGGTTTTTGTGGGTTCGACAGTAGGTCGTCGAGGGCTTGTGCGGGAGTTTGCCAGCTCAGGGTCTTGCGGGGGCGGCGGTTCAGCTTGGCCGCGACGTGGTCGAGGTAGTCGGGTTGG
>CAFBMW010000023.1_pt1 | contig 65657 bp, 65 predicted proteins | sample 7269061 | NCBI WGS metagenome assembly CAFBMW01 (sample SAMEA6814074, study PRJEB35770) | uncultured Nocardioides sp. | biome: Freshwater; feature: Freshwater reservoir; material: water | place: Czech Republic | collected 2017-05-23 | depth 30m m | reverse complement strand
CCACCTCGGCGTCCAGCTCGGGCGGGGGAGTGCGAGCGGCGAAGAGCGTGCGGTCCTCGCCGCGGGCACGCCGGCGCACGGCCGCCCCGTGGCTGCCGAGGCGGTGCTCGACGGCGTCGCCCGGCAGGTCGGCGAGGTCGCCGAGCGTGCGCAGGCCCAGGCGCTGCAGCAGGCCGACGAGCTCGCGCCCGCGCGGTCCGTCGTCCTGCAGCACGTGCACGGGCAGGCCGCGAAGAAAGGCGGCGGACCCGTCGGGGGGCACGACGGTCCACGACTGCACGTCGGAAGTGCGCGCGGCCTGCTCGGCGGTGAAGAGGTCGTCGGCGATGCCGAACCGGACGTCCCACACACCGTTCTCGACCAGCGCCTGGCACACGGTCGCTGCGGCCGCGGTCTCGGTGCCGTACCAGCTGCCGGGAGCGCGCACCGCCAGCAGTCCCGGTCGCAGGGCCGACACCCCGGGGCGCAGGTCCTCCACGACCGACAGGACCGGCTCGAAGGCGCGGGCGTCGCGGTCGGGGTTGGCGGGGAGCAGCACCAGCTCGGGGCAGCGGGCCTGCGCGTCACGCCGTCGCTGCCCGCGGCGCACGCCCTCGGCACGGGCGGGGCCGTTGCAGACCTCGACGACGTTGGCGTTGAGCACGGCGGCGGGGGAGCGCAGCGACCGGTCGGCCTCGTCGAGCGCGGCGACCACCGACCAGTCGGGGCACCACACGACCATCACCCTCACGGGGTGCTCACCCCGAGACCCGGCGCAGGTCCTGCGTCGACGCGTCGGCCCGGCGCACCCCCGGCCAGGCCAGGTCGGCGCGCTGCGGCGGCCGGGCGCCACGGCGTACGACGACGCGGGCGCGGCGCTCCTGCAGCTGTCCGGTGCCCGAGGAGGGACCGGTCCAGACGGACTCCTCCAGGCTCAGCCGGGCCTCCGCCCGCGGCCAGTCGCCGTGGACGACCAGCACCGAGGACCGGGTGCGCAGGCGCGAGTCGAGGATCCCGGCGGTGCGCTCGTCGACGGCCGCGGGGGCGCGCAGGACCACCACGCGCAGGACGTCGACGAGCGCTGCTGTCACCTCCAGCCAGTGCGGGCCGGGGTCGGGCACGAGCACCGTGCGGGCGAGCTCGATGCCGAGCTCCGCGGCCGCCTCGGCGCCGAAGTCCGCGCAGCCGGCGAAGCCGACCCACTCCCCGGCACGCGACGCCCCGGCCGCCATCGCGAGGGCCAGCGAGGCGGAGTCGACGGCGTACGTCGCACCGGCGTGCATCGGCACCAGGTCCGCTAGCCCGGGCAGGGTCGGGACGGGCTCGCCGGCCGACTTGCGCTCCATGGCGGCCACCCGCTCGCGCAGCTGCTCGACCACCGAGCGCCCCGGGTCCAGAGCAGCGATCGAGCGGGCGGAGGACATGGCCCCATCATCGAACAGGTGTTCGAACGAGTCAAGCGGCGAGGCAGCGCCCGAAGCGGGGTGAGGGTACCTATGCTGGCACGGCACCATCCGCAGAAGGGGTCCGGTCGTGTCGAAGCTGTCGATGCTCGTGGGGAGCATCTGTCTGGCGCTGACGGCGTCGCTGGGAGCAGTCGCTCCCGGGGTCGCTGCGTCGAGCGCGTCGCAGGGGGTCGGGGCCGTCCAGGCGGACCTGGCCGCGCAGGCGAAGCCGCAGAAGTCACGTCGCTGGAAGGCCCCGAGCGGGCCCTTCTTCAACGACCCGCACCTGGCCAAGGGGCACTTCACCATCGAGCGCAAGGTGATCGACACGATCAACCGCACGCCCAAGGGCTCCACGATCCGGATCGCGATCTACTCGCTGGACCGTGTCAACGTCGCACAGGCGCTGGCCGCCGCGCACCGACGCGGCGTGCAGGTGCAGATGCTGCTCAACGACCACTGGGAGACGGCGGCGATGAAGGTGCTGCGCGCCGAGATCGGCAAGGACCGGCGCCGCAACAGCTGGATCTACAAGTGCCGCAAGAGCTGCCGCGGCGCGGCCAGCGACTTCAACAACCTGCACTCGAAGTTCTACCTCTTCAGTCAGGCCGGCCGGTCCGAGGACGTCATCGCGGTGGGCTCGGCCAACATGACGCGCAACGCCGCGGTCCACCAGTGGAACGACCTCTACTTCACCGAGGGCGACCAGGAGCTGTTCCGCCAGTTCGTCGGGCTCTTCAAGGACATGAGCAAGGACCACGACACCCGCCAGGAGCCGCTCGCCTTCTGCGGCACGCCGCTCCTCGGCGTCTGCGACGACTCGGTCGACAAGCACACGGTCGTCGCCTTCCCGCGGGCGTCGGGTCCGCGCAACGACCTCGTCCTCACCCTGCTCGACCGGGTGCAGTGCCGCAACGTCGACCCCGTCACCGGCGCGGTCACGCGCACCCGCCTCGCCCTGTCGATGCACACCATGCGCGGCGAGCGCGGCGACTACCTCGCCGCCGCGATCCGCAAGAAGTACGTCCAGGGCTGCGACGTCCGGGTCAGCTACGGCCTCATCGGCTACCACACCAAGGGCGTCCTCGGGGCGCCCACGGCGCGGGGCCGGATCCCGCTGCGCTCGACGGGCCTCGACTTCGACACCGAGGACAACTTCGACCTCAACAACGACGGCATCGACGACCTGATCCTCGACTACTACAGCCACCAGAAGTACCTCGTCGTCCAGGGCGCCTACAACGGCGTCCCGAACACCTCGATGGTCCTGACGGGTTCGGTCAACTGGTCGAGCCTCAGCAGCGCCAACGACGAGGTCTGGTTCACCGTGCGGGGCGCGGTCGTGGCGAAGAAGTACCTCCGCAACTTCGACTACCAGTGGAACAACTCCCGCAACTCCCGCAACGCCTACACGACGTCGTACGCCAACTTCCGTGTACGCCGCACGGTGGTGGACGCGGACGGGACCGAGCGCCGGGTCTGGGTCACCGAGCGTCGCCCGGTGACCACGATCGAGCGCGACCCCTACCGCAAGGGCCCCTACTGGGAGGACGACTGAGCCGCGCCGTCAGGCGGCCGGCGCCTGCTCGGACAGGTCGGCGCGCAGCTGACGCAGCAGGCGCGCCAGGATCCGTGAGACCTGCGCCTGCGTGAGCCCGAGCAGGTCGGCGATCTCGGCCTGGGTGCGCTCGTCGACGAAGCGCCAGTGCAGGATCCGCCGCTCGCGCTCCGGAAGGTCCGCGATGGCCGTGTCGAGCAGCAGCCGGGCCTCCACCGACGCGAGACCGGGGTCGTGCCAGCCGATCAGACTGGCGATCGTGTCGCTGCCCTCGCCGGTGCGGGTCTCGAGGGAGGTCGGGCGGAAGCAGCCGTCCGCCGAGAGCGCCTCGACCACGTCGTCGAGCTCGGCCCCGAGGTGGGCGGCGATCTCGGAGGGCTGCGGCGAGCGGCCCAGCGCCGCCAGCAGGTCCTGCTCGGCGGTGGCGATGCGCGCCTGGAGCTCCTGCAGCCGCCGCGGCACCCGGATCATCCAGCCCGAGTCGCGGAAGTGACGTCGCAGCTCGCCTCGGATCGTCGGGGCGGCGTACGCCATGAAGTCGTGCCCCGCGCTGGGGTCGAACCGCTGGGCGGCCTTGGTCAGCCCGACGAGCGCGACCTGTTCGAGGTCGTCGAGGTCGATGCCGCGGTTGCGGTAGCGCGCAGCCATGGCCCTGGCCACGGTGACGTTGGCCTCGATCAGCTCGTGGACCAGGCGACGACGCTCGATGGCGGTGGTGGCCGATCGCATGAGGTCGATTGCAGCTGCCGTGCGGCGGGCGGGCGAGACATCCGGGTCGGGCCCCGCAAGGGAGTGGTGCTCGACGTGCTGGGGGACGATCGCAAAGGTGGCCACGAGATCTCCTTGACGGTCATGGGTGTCACTGGTGGTTGCCCGGGTGGGGCGTGACCCGAGTTTCTCGATGGCGAAGGGCGTCCGACAGCCGAAAAGCGAAACGTCGTACAAAGGGTCGACAGGACCGGTTTCCGGGCCGGCTCGAGGCGTCCGTCTGGCGGCGCATACTCGTGCCATGCAGAGGAGCGCGGACTTCTACGTCGAGGTGGAGGACGTGCTGCCGTTCCCGCGCGAGCGGGTGGCGGCGTACGCCGGTGACCCCGCCCGCGCGCCGGAGTGGTACGCCACCATCGACTCGGTGCGCTGGCAGACCCGCCGCCGGTCGCGGTGGGGTCACGCATGGACTTCGTCGCGGGCGGGACGCTCATGCGGCTGCGCAACAGGGGGAACCTGGCACGGCTGGGGAGCGCTTGTCAGGCCCTGACGGCTGGGCGCCGCTCAGTGACGGTCCCGCACGACGAAGTGCACCCGTCCGTTCCTGGTGACCGCGTCGAGCAGGCGACCACGCACCCGCGGCACGGCGGGCTCGTCGAGGAAGACGCGGGCACCATCGCGCTCGACCACCTGGTCACCGCGCTCCGGTCCGGCAGCCGTCGCGACGCCGAGGGCGCTCTCGTCCGCCCCCTGCGAGGAGATCCGGAGCCCCGACGTCGCGCTGACGCGAGGGTGGGACGTCACGCGTCGGACGACCTCACGTGCCTTCGTGGTCATGGTGAACACGGTTCTGCTCCTCTCGTGGTGCGTTGCCGGGTCGGGGCCCGGCCCTGCTCCTCCATCAAGGCACCACCCGGTGCGCCGGGCAAGGAGACCGAACGAGGTGGAGCCGGATCGACGGGCGCTGGTCACCGAGCCGTCACACGACTGTCACAGATCGTCGGGATCAGCGGTCCTCGCCCGGGCAGCCGAGGTCGGGCGGCACCTCGGGGGACTGCCCACCCCCGCGGAGCAGCTCGGCGTAGTCGTCCGCCGTCACCGGCCCCTCCGCGAGCGCGCCCCCGGGGAGGGGCGCCTCGACGGGACGACCGGAGGCGACCAGCTCGAGCGCGTCGACGTCGGGCGCGGAGGTCACCGACAGCACCAGCTGCCCGACCGCGAACGGCAGTCGCTCGGGATCCCCGAGGTCGATGAGGTCGACGTCCACGCGCGCGAGGCCATTGCTGATCGACACCAGCCGGAGGCCGGCCGAGGGCGGCAGCGCCGAGGCCAACCCCGCCTCGCGCTCCTCCGTCGTGGGGGCCGCTGCCAGCGTGCGGAGTGTCGTCTCGACCACGTCGGTGGCGGCATCCTGGCACGACGCCGCGACCGCCGCCGGCACCAGAGCGTCGTCCCCGCGCAGCCACAGGACGACGGGGACGCCGCGCAGTGGTGAGCCAGTCGTGGTCGCGTCCTCGGCACCGGGGGCGCTCTCCAGCAGCTCGTAGGGCACGGGGGTGTCGACGGCGCGGGTGCGGTCCTCGTCCGGGAGACCGCAGCCCACGAGCGCCAGCGCGAGCGCTAGGGGCACCAGCAGGTGCCGCGCCATCCCGCGACGACCAGCGGGGGAGCAGCTCACGTCTGCTCACCCCGCGAGTCGACGAGCGGCAGGTCGACGATGAAGGCCGTCTCGTCGCCCGTCGAGCTGCACCTGACGTGCCCGCCGTGCCGGTGCACCGTCTCGGCGACGAGGCTCAGCCCCAGCCCGCTGCCGGTCCCGGGCCTGGACGACCCGGCTCGCGCGAAGCGCTCGAAGATCCGGGTCCGGTCCTCGTCCGGCACGCCGGGACCGCGATCGACGACCCGGATCTCCGCACGGCCGTCGCGTGTGCGGACCTCCACGCCCACGAGTCCCTCGCCGTGGAGGTCGGCGTTGTCGTAGAGGTTGACCAGGGCGCGGACCATCTGCGCGCGGTCGACGTCCACGAGCGGGTCGTCCCCTTGGCCCGTGCTCGGCGCGACCACGAGGTCGACGGGTCGACCGCTGGCTGCGAGGGCCTGCCGGACGAGCTCGCGGGCGCCGGTCACCGCGACGCGCGAGTCGTCCAGCCCGGCCTCGAGTCGTCCGAGGGCGAGGAGGTCCTCGAGCGCGCGGCGGAACCGGGACAGCTCGTCGGACATCAGGCCCACCGCCTGGCGCGAGCGCGGGTCCAGTTCCTCCGAGCGCTGGAGCAGCGCCAGGCTGGTGGTGAGGGTGGTGACCGGCGTGCGGAGCTCGTGACTGACGTCGGCGGCGAACCGGGCGTCGCGCTGGATGCGTTCGTGCACGGCGTCCACCATGTGGTTGAACGAGCTCACCAGGGAACCCAGGTCCGGGTCGCGGGTGTCCTGCAGCCGGGTGCCGAGGTTCCCGGCGGAGATCTCCCCGGCCGCACGGGTGACCTCGGCGAGCGGCTCCAGGAGGCGCGTGCTCGCCAGTCGCCCGAGCCCGGCTCCTGCGACGGTCGTGAGCGCGGCGCCGAGGAGGAGCGCCAGGGCGAGGGTGTGGAGCGTGGCGTCGAGCTCGTCCGCGACGGCCACCTCGTAGTACTCGGCATCGACGGCGGGCAGGGGGATACCGACCACGACCGAGTGGGGATCGGTGCGCGCCGTCCACCCGAGCCCGACGCGGCCGTCCGCGACGGCTGGGCGCACCACGGCGGTCAGGTCGTCGCCCGGCTGGTCGAGGCTGGAGGAGTACCACGTCCCCTGGCGCCGCACGAGCATCGTCGCGCCGGCCGGCGGCGCGACGGCGCCGAGGGCCTCGGCCACGCCGGTGCCCGAGGTCCGCAAACCGTCCCGGACGAGGGCGGCGTCGGCGTACGCCTGGCGCAGGGCAGTGCGCTCGCGCTGCTCCACCAGCAGGTGACGGGCTGACACGTACGTCCCCAGGGAGAGGGCGACCGACAGGAGAAGTGCTCCGATGGCGAAGGCAGCCGTCACCGACGAGCGCAGGCCCGGTCGCCGCACCCGGGAGGTCATCGTGCGTCGAGCCGGTAGCCGAGTCCTCGCACGGTCACGATGCTCTGCGGCTCGGTGGGCTCGAGCTCGAGCTTCTTGCGCAGCCGCCGCACGTGGACGTCGACGATGCGCTCGTCCCCGAAGAAGCCCCGGTCCCAGACGTGCTCCAGCAGGGCCGTACGGCTCAGCACTCGGCCGAGGTGGTCGACGAGGACGGAGAGCAACCGGAACTCGGTCATCGTCAGGTGGATCTCGCGGTCGCCCCGCAGCAGCTGTGCCGCGGCCCGCCGGAAGACCAGCGGGCCCTCGACGGAGTCCAGCACGACCTCGTCCTGCGGCTGGCCTCCGTCCACCCGCGGCGGCTGCTCGCCGCCGGTCGTCGTCGGCGGGACGGCGAGGGCCGGACGACGGAGCAGTGCGCGGATGCGTGCCTGCACCTCCTCCACGTCGAAGGGCTTCGTGACGTAGTCGTCCGCACCGGCCTCGAGCGCCGACACGATGTCCTCGACGCCGTCGCGCGCGCTGATGACCACGATCGGGGCCTCGGTCGCCGGGCGGGCGCGCCGGATGAAGGTGAACCCGTCGACCCCACCGAGCATCAGGTCGACGAGCATCAGGTCGACGCCCCCCTCGACCAGCGCCAGGGCCCGATCGGCAGCGCTCGCCTCGACGACCTCGTAGCCGTCGTCCTCGAGCACCATCCGGAGCGACGTGCGCAGTCCGGCGTCGTCCTCGAGGACCAGAACTCGCGTGGGCATGTCGTCCATCGTCGCATCGTCGCCCCTTCCGGACGTCACGCCGGGAGCCCCGACCGGCAATGTCACGCAACTGCAATGTGGGTCCACGCCTCCTTGTCACACTCCGCTGCCATCGTGGACGCCCCGCCCACCGCAAGGAGTCACCGATGACGACCACCCTCGAGCTGATCCCGCTCACCGGGACCGACCTCGGCCTCGCGGACGACCGGGACGACGTGCGCGGCATGACGGTCCTGGACGTGCGCGACCACCGGGTCGGTGAGGTGGAGGAGATCCTGGTCGATGCGGACGAGCGACGCGCGCGCATGCTCGTGGTCGCGTCGGGCGGTGTCCTGGGTCTGGGGGACCACCACCGGCTGGTGCCAGTGGACGCCGTGTCGGGCGTGCGCGCCCACGTGCGTCTCGAGCGCAGCGACCTGCACGTGGAGTCGGGGTTCGACTACGACCCCGACCTCACCGGACCAGTGGACTACCGCCCGGTCTACAGCTACTTCGGCTACACGCCGTTCTGGGAGGACGGCTACCGCACGCCGTACTTCCTCGACCGGCGCTGGTGACGGCCCGACGACGTACGGGCGAGTGGGAAGCACGTCCCCGGGGACCAGGGGCCCCGGGGACGTCCTCCTGACAGCGGGATCCGCGAGACTGGTGGCCTCGCACGCCTGACACCGATCGCGTGCCGGACGAGGAGGTCCCATGACCGACGCAAGCAGCGCTGACCGGCCCGCGACTCCGGAGGGGCCGCAGCGACCCCGGCTCCTGGTCTTCGACGTCAACGAGACGCTGTCCGACATGGCGCCGCTTGCGGCCCGCTTCGAGGACGTCGGCGCACCGGCGCACCTCGCGAAGCTCTGGTTCGCCGAGCTGCTGCGCGACGGGTTCGCGGTGACGGTCGCCGGGGACCTCCGGCCCTTCGCCACGCTGGGCGCCGAGGCGTTGCGGGTGCGCCTGCACGGACAGCAGCTGGACCGACCGCTCGAGGACGCCGTCGACCACGTCATGCAGGGCTTCTCCGAGCTCGCCGTCCACCCTGACGTCGTCGAGGGGGTCCGTGCGCTGGGTGGCCTCGGGATCCGGCTCGTGACCCTGAGCAACGGGTCGGCGGGGGTCGCCGACACCCTCCTGCAGGGTGCAGGCGTGCGTGAGCGCTTCGAGCGCCTGCTCACCGTCGAGGACGCCGGCGTGTGGAAGCCGGCACCCGGGGCGTACGCCCATGCGCTGGCGGAGTGCGGCGTCGAGGCTGCGGACGCGATGCTCGTCGCGGTGCACCCGTGGGACATCGACGGGGCGAGCCGGGCCGGACTGGCCACCGCCTGGATCAACAGGACGGGCGGTCCCTACCCGTCGTACTTCGCGGTGCCGGACGTCGAGGCAGCGTCGCTGGTGGAGCTCGCCGACGCGCTGAGGTGACGGCAGGGAAGGCTGGTCGGCCCTCGGTCAGTCCTCGAGTCTCTTCGCGATCGACAGCACCCGCGTGACCAGGTGGTCCAGGGCCGTGTTCGCGGTCTCGTCGACCCCGCCCGCTCCTGTGACCACGCCGACGCCGTAGGGGTTGCCGTCGTTGAACTTGGTCTGGTCGGTGTAGCCCGGCGGCACGATGATGCCGCCGAAGTGCGCGAACGTGGTGTGCATCGCCAGGATCGTGGACTCCTGACCGCCGTGCAGCGTCTGGCTCGAGGTGAAGGCCGCGTAGACCTTGTCGGCCAGCTTGCCCTCCTGCCACAGCGGCCCGAGCGTGTCGATGAAGGCCTGCAGCTGGCTGGTGATGTGTCCGTAGCGCGTGCCGGATCCCATGATCACCGCGTCGGCCCAGTCGAGGTCGTCGGGCTCGGCGACGGGCTGGTCTGCGACGGAGGCGGCGTGCGCGGCCCAGCCCTCGACGCTCTGGACCACCTCGTCAGGAGCGGTCTCACGCACCCGGCGCAACCGGACGTCGGCGCCCTGCGCCTCGGCGGTCTCGGCCAGGCGGGAGGCCATCTCGTGAGCGGTGCCGTAGCTGGAGTAGTAGATGATCGAGAGGTTGGTCATTCACCGACGCTAACCACCCGGCGACAAGGACGAACCCCCCGGACGGGTGGTCGGGATCGAGCTACACATAGGCCAGCATCGACATCCCGTCGGAGGAGTAGCACTGGTAGGACCCCGACGGCGTGGCCAGCAGCGCCGGGGGTACGTCGAAGCGGCGCAGCACGTGGCAGAACCTGGGTTCCTGCGCCGCAAGCCCGTTGGGGGATCGCCAGCCGCGCGGCGTCCGCGCGTAGATGAACTGCGCCCCACCGCAGGAGTTCTCGTCGGCGCTCGACCTGCCCCCACCGCCACGGACGTGCGTACGACGCGCCCGTCATGTACGACGTCCCCCGGCAACCTCGGTTGCCGGGGGACGCGTTCGACGATCACTGGCCCTTCAGGGCCGTCTGTCAGAGCACCCTGATCGAGGCGCGCCTCACCACTTGTGCATGGTGCCGTGCTCAAGGTTGTAGTACATGCCGATGTGCGTGTAGAAGTTCATCGCGCCGAACAGCAGGAATACGGTGCCGCCGATGACCCAGGCCCACACGGCCCACCGCAGGAGCTGTGGACGGCCTGCCCAGAGCGCGACGGCGAACAGCAGCGCGCCGATCGCGACGATGCCCCACAAGCCACCGAGGAACAGTGCCTCGAGGATGGGGAGGTGTCCGAAGCGTCCGCTGATCGGCTCCTCCGGAGGTGCGGCGCCGAGCTGGAAGCGGACGAACGTGATCGCCAGGACGGCCATTCCGAGGCCGAGGGCACCGACGAAGATGCCGACCGGCTTGAACCCCGAGAGTGTGGCGGCGTTGGCTTCCTCGACCGGCCCGGCGTACCTGCTGCGGTGCCGCCACAGGTACACGGCTGCGAAGATCAGCAGTGCCCCGAAGCCGGCGGCGGGCTGGCCGAAGGCGATGTTGGCGTACTCGAAGCCGTTGCCGCCGAATGGCCACGTGACGGTCGTGTGGATGCCCAGGGCGAGGAGCAGGATGCCGGTGACGGCGAAGAGCCCGGCCCAGCCTTCGCTGTCGATGCGCTTGCCCTTGATGAGGTAGGCCAGGAATGCGGCGAACCCGAGCAGTCCGGCGCCTGCGGTCAGTGCGACCAGTTCGTTGTAGACGACCATGCCGTCCACGCTCCTTCCGTGCCCGGTGGGGCACTCGCTTGCGTTGTTTCCGGTGTGAGGTGTGCGGGTGGAGGTCATCCGCCCGGACTGCCAGGCATAACGCTACGTTGGGCGTAGCGATTCCCGAGGCGGGGCCGGATCCCCTTGGCGGCCGTCGTGCGCGTGCTCGGGAAAGGCGGACCGCAAGGACGTCGCTTGGGTCACCCTCGGCATTACGCTACGATTGACGTATCGTTAGAAACGACGCGGGACCGCCGCTTCGAGAAGGAGTGGGAAATGCCCAACTGGGAGATATTGCTGTTCATCGTGGCCGCACTGGTGGCTGGCGGACTGACCATGGGAGGCGTCACCTTGGTGTACTTCCTCGACCAGTGGCGAGACGATCCGCAACAAACGTCTCGCGCTGCGAGAGACGAGCGCAGAGCAAGCCCGTTCGACCGGGCAGCGTGACCGACATGCACCCCGTGATGGTCCTGGCGGCTTTCGCCGTCGCAGCGCTCGTCACCTACGCCCTCGTGCTGGCCGCGCTCAGCGCCACATCGACTCTCTCGCAAGAGGGCCGCGACGAGGTCCCCGACGACCGCCACGGACCTCGTGAGAGTCCAGCTCACGCACCGGAACCGGCCGCTGGCGCGCCCCTGCCACCATGGGCACACGTCCGCGGCGACCTGGCCTTCGAGGACGACCCGGCCGACGCCCCCGCTACAGACCAGAGGTCGCATGTCCACTGCTGACAGCACACCCGACCCGGCCAGGCGCGGGCGCCCGCGGGCGGCGTCGGTCGACCAACGCTTGCACGAAACGGTGCTCCAGCTGCTCCGAGAAGGCGGGCCCAGCGCGGTCACGATGGACGGGGTCGCGTCCCGGTCAGGCGTGGCGAAGACGACGATCTACCGCCGCCACTCCAACCGCAGCGAGCTGCTCACGACCGTGCTGGAGAACGCCGTCAGCGCACCAGAGGTGCCCCGCGACGGAAGCGTTCGGGACAAGATCCGCTTCGCGCTGAGGCAAGCATGGCACCAGATGGACGACGTCCTGGGGCCCGGTGGTCTCGCCGCGCTCGTCGCAAACAGCGACCCGGAGTTCACCGACCTGTTCCGCGCCGCCCTGCGGCCCCACGTGGACATGCTCGTGAGCCGCATGCGTGAAGACATCGACGCAGGGTTGCTACGCCCGGCGCTCGACGCCGACGGGGTGGTCAGCCTCATGATCGGCGCCTACTTCGGGGAGCTCGTCCGTCACGGTGAAGTGGAACCTGACTGGCTGGACCGCACCATCGAGCTGCTCTGGAACTTGATGGCACCGCCATTCTGATCGGCTGACGTTCGATCCGGTCGGCCGCTGTAGGCGGCGTGCCTGTCGCGTCTGTGCTACATCAGTGCCACAAGACAACGAAGACGTCCCTGGACAACCGGAGGTGTCCAGGGACGTCTTCGCAGATCAGAGGCCGATCAGCGGGCGAGCCCGCAGGTCAGCGTTGAGCGTGGCTCAGATGTCGTAGTAGAGCTCGAACTCGCCCTGCGTAGGTGGCCGGCGTTGAGTGCGTTTGCCTCACGCCCCTGACCTGCCCATTCGTCCCATTGAAGCGTTGACTGGCGGTGGACGTCTGCGGACATTCTGCGGACTCTTTGCGGACTGAACCGCCGCTCCGAAAGGAAAGCCATGACCGTTCTACAGCTCAAGAAGCCGATCGACTACGCCTGCCCCGACTGGTGCGAGAACCCGGATCACAGTCCGGGCGAGCTTGGCGACGGCCCGTTGCACTACGGCCCCGAGTTCGGCGTCGTCAGTGTCCAGGGCGGGGCCGGCGACCTGCACGCAATGATCGGCGTCGGCGACGACACCGTCTTCATCGAGAGCCCTACAACCCTTCGGCAGCACGCTGCGGACATGGTGCGCGCGGCTGAGTGGCTGGAGGCCAACCGATGAGCGTCACGCCGATCAAGCCCGGCGTTGAGGCGACGCGGGCCGAATTGCCACCCGTGCGATGCGCGTCGTGGTGCGTCCACGGCGACGGTCACCCCGGCAGCCGGCACCGTGAGGACCAGTACTGCTACTCGATCTACCTCGAGATGAAGGCCCGCCTGCACGTCGACCCCGACGAAGGCGACACCGTCACGGTCTACGCCCGCAAGGATGCTGACAACGACCAGCCCTTCGTGGTCGTGTGCACACCCGATGACGTCGAGATGCGACTGACGAATCGCGAGGTTCATGGGCTGATCGAGCGCCTGCAACACGCGGCGTGGGTGGCGGAACAGGACCGACGCGAGCGAGGCGCGTTCGATCTTGGTCGCGACTCTGTCCGATAGGGCCACCTAGACAGAACCACCCCCGGCGATAACCGCGCCGGGGGTGGTTGCATCACGTGGCTCTAACGCTGGTCGCTGGGGAGCTGGTCATAGATACCCTGGAGTCGCGCCTCGAGCATTGCGACCCTAGCCTCAAGGCTGGCCACACGTTCGGGCGTAATTGTTGATTCAGTCGGCTGAGCCTCCGCTGCGATCCGCGCCGCCGACGCCTGTTCCTCCTGAAGCCTAAGCATCTCCCGCGTGTCGTTTGCGGTCTGCTTGGCAAGTTGCGCCTGGCGCATCTGTACCCACTTGCTCATGCCCAATTACCCCCAGAAAGTTGGCTCGCGTTCGGCCTGCGCGCGGTCACTAGTTGGACCGAACGCTATCGCTATCACTGACCAAGGAATGTCTGCCCCGCTCAACCCCATCGACCGGGGGTGCTTCTGTGTCAGGTGAGGTCGTGCTTGCAATCGGCACACTGGACGACGGTCGCGGCCAGCCTCTGCCCCTGCTTCATTGGCGCCCTGCCTTGCTCTGTTCGTGTGCTGCCGCACTCCGGACAGGCCGGGATTCGGTCAGCCCACTTCGGGTCGGGCTCCGGCAGGCTGATGGGAGGTGTCATGCACAGCACGCTACGGGTTGCTACCGACGGACCAGCATCGCCCCTAACCCGGGATCGATCTTGGTTTCCAGAAACAAAATCACCCCTGGCCAGCGAGGGCTAGGGGTGATTTTGTCCGTTGGGGGCGCTACTAGGCGATGGCTGCCAGCTTGCGAACGACCAGTGAGTTGAGGCTCACGTGCTCCTCCGCGGCTTCCATCGCCAGCCGGCCGTGTAGAGCTGGCGGGACCCGAAGGTTGAACCGACCCGAATAGTTCCGCTCTGAGATCGGGGCAGGAACGTCTTGGCCGGAGGCCTCAAGGTCCGCAACAACCTCGGCTACGAGCTGCTGGATCCCCTGTAGCGCCGCTAGCGAATCCGACTCCAACCAGGAGAGGGATGGGAACTCGAGCACGGTTGCAACGTGCTCCTTGTCTTCAGCGGACCACGCCACACGGTAGGTGTAGTGAGTAACGTCAGCCATCGGTCTCCTCCTCCAGTGATTCGATCTTGTCGATTGCCTTGATGACCTGGCGAACCTGATACGCCTTGGCCATGTTGTTCTTGTTCTGGATGTTGACGCGGGGGTCACCAGCCCAAGGCGTCGCAAACACCGCGTGAGAGGTACCGTCCTGTCGCGGCTTCCCGAAGTAGTGCTTGCACACTGCGTAGAGGTCGCCGTACTTGACGCTTGCAGGGTTCGAACGCATCGCAGCGAGGATCTTGTCTGTCTTCGCCACGCCTCGAATGGTACTAGCCGTGGTACCACATGTTCAAGATACAGACGCCTGTCCAAATCTTCTGACCAGCCGTCTGAGGTGGCGCGTAGCCTCATCGCATGGCTGGCGGGATGACACCGGGAGGGCGCGAAACCCTCGCCGAGCGGGTTGCCAACACACGCGCACGGCAGGCTGGACACGGAACGCAGGGGTTCCACGGCACACCGCCCGCCGACTGGGCTGGTGCGCTGCGAGAGCCTGCCGCGAGCCCGGCGGCGCCCATCCGATACTGCTGGTACGACGGTCCACACGAACGCCAGGCGGCGCTACTGCTGGACTGGCGAAGTGTTGAGGGCCGCTACAGCGGTCGTATCGCCGTAGCGGCCTTCGAGCCCGATGGTTGGGCGATCGTGGAGCTGTGGGTCGACCAAGGGATGCTGTCGCCCGCTTGAACCAGCTTGCCTATACCCCAATTCACGTGGCCGCTCTTGGTGTTCACGAGACGTAAGGCCAATCCCTCGTGGACGATGGGACGCCTACAAGGGGGAACAAATGAACACACCGACATCCCGGGTCGCGTCCCTGGCTATAGCGCTCGCTCTTTTCGCCACGATGATGGGCTTCAGCGCGACGTCCGCATCCGCGAGAGTTGACGAGGAGATGTCGCAGCGACAGGCCGGCCGGGTCTACCTTGCTGCGATCTGTTCGTCAAACGACGCGGCTGGCGTCTACTCCCGACGCGTCTTCCGCGGCAGGAACACCATCTATCTGCCCGAGATCCGTCGTCGCCTGCCGGAGCTTCGCCGTGCTTCGGCCGCCTATTCTCGCGCTCTCGCCAACACTGCTCGCGACCTCTTCAATCCGCCCGCGGCGTGGCCTGCCACGGTCTCCAACTCCGTGCGGTCAATCAGTAACAAGTTCCTCGCTGAGTCCAATGCGCAAGCCAGGGCGAGTGCAGCCTCGACTGGGATTGGCTGGATCGATCACACCGACCGTGCGGACGAGATAGGTGCGACCACCAATCGCCTTTCTCGCAGGGTGCGCGCTTTGCTGGATCTTCCGCCTCCGGGACGAGGCTGCTAGACCACAGCTCCGCACTCGGCCGATGGAGTTCATGCAACGAACCGCAGCCGCTCGCCGAACATGACACCGAGGGCGGCCCGATAGGCGTGCGCGACCCGATCCGGGCCAAGGTCGGACGCCCAGCGAGTCAGTTCCGCATCCACCGCGGCGGGGGCACCCGGCATGGTGAGCAGTCGATCGCTAAGGACACTGCCAAGCAGTCGGAAGCCTTCGTCGGAGCCCGACCTCGGCGCGTGGTGGTCTAGGAACTCGCCAGTGGTGGCAAAGATGCCGTCAGGGTCGGGCTCACCAAACGAGACATCGGGATCTCGTGGACGCCGCCCGATGTTCGCACGGAACGTCGCGGCCCCCGCGCACTGGCGCAGGCCGGGCTGACCAAAGTCCCGTCCTTCCACCTTGACCGTCTTGTGGCAGATGATCATGTCGCCAGACAAGGCGGGGGCCGCGAACTCCTCGGGGATCTGCGGTCCGAAGAACCCCGGCTCGGAGTTGCGCCTCCAAGGACACTCGTTGCACGGCTTCTTCGTCGGCTCGGGCAGGTCGGACGTGGTCATCGGTGGTTCCTTTCGGTTGCCCGGTGCGCGGAACCGGATGGGGGTGGGGGGTGCACCCGAGGGGCGGGGAGACGGACACATCTCGGCACTGGTCCGCTTCTCTCCCAGCGGCTGTGGAAAAAACGGAATGGGGGGTGCTCGCCTGTGCCGAGAGGTGCAACGCCCCTGAGGTCGGGGTCCCCCCCGGGTGCGTGTGTGAGAACCGTTCTCAGCGTGAAACCTGACAGCTCTGTGTGTGCAAGAGCCCTGTGCCGAGGGGTGGCTGCGGCGCGCGGAGCCTGGGCCACCCCCCGGGGGTTCATCGGATGGCGTCGAGGGCGGTGACGGACTGGACTGCGGCCCGCTCGATCGTGGTCTTGCGGCTGGCTACTTCGGCCGGTCCTGCCCACTCGAAGGTGGCGCCGAGGTGGGCGAGCGCAGTGGGTGCAAAGACTCCGTCGATGTTGACTACGCCGACCGTGGAGCCACCGTGTCGGGTGCCGGCGAGGGCGCGGGCGAAGCGGTGGGCGTGCACGTAGTCCTCGAGGGGTGAGGGTGTGGCGGTGTAGCTAAGGGCAATCAGGGCGTCGATGGTGAACAGGGCGTCACCCGTCGTTCGGCCGTAGAGCATGGCGAGTGCGTGGCGTGCCGCGGTGAGGACGTCGTGGGCGTCTCGTGCTCGGGTCCAGACTTCGAAGAGGGCAGGGTCGAGGTTCGCGGCCTGCTCTGCCTTGAACGCTTCGGGCAGGCGGCCGGCTTCAGTGTTGAGGGTGTCGAGCATGGGAGCGAGGGCGTCGCCGAACAGGGCGCAGATCTGCTCGCGGGCCACGCGGATCTCGCGGTGCGTCTCTGCCACGCAGCGGTCAACAAGGGGGCCGGTGAGGCGCTGGTGGGCCTCGGCTGCGGCGATGTCGGTTGCGGCCTTCTGGCGGGCCTTGGCGAGCGCGGCGGGATTGCCGAGGTGCTGGGCGATGTCGGCCGCGTAGGCGTTGAGGTCGGTGCCTGTGCCTCGGTCGGTCTGGAGGGCGCGGAGGTGGTCGAGCATCTTGGGCAGGTTCCCGGGCAGGGTGACGCCGAGCTGGTTGGCGGCGGTGCTCAGGGCGCGGATGTCGTTGGACTGGTTGGCGGCGTAGTACATGTTCAGTTCTCCTGGTCGTTGGTGTCGGGGTCGATCTGGTCGAAGGCGTGCTGCATGGCGTCGGCGAACGCGCTGGCGTTGCCGTGCTTGCGGGCTTCGAGGCGTAGGGCTTCGAGACGGTCGGTCTCCTGCTGCTTCTCGAGGCGGCGGGCGTACTCCTGGCCGGCTGCGTGGAAGTCGTCTTGGAGGTTCATCGGGCGTTCCTCTCGGCTGCTGTTTCGTTGCGCCAGCGGGCTCGGCGTGCGAGCTCATGGGCGAGGTAAGTCAGGTAGTCGGGATCCGGGGTGGGCGGGCGACGTCGACCGCGCCTCGGGTTGTAGGTGCGTCGGGGCATCAGGGGGCCTTTCCTTCGTGCTCGCGGCAGTACCAACCGCCGCGGGCGGTCAGGTTGGCGACGTGGCGGCCATCTACGGCCACTCCTGCGTCACACCCGGTGGCCTGACAGTCGAGCCACGTCGGGGGCGCGTATTGCTTCATGCGGCTTTCTCCTTGCGCTTGCTGGTCGGGGTGAGGTCGCGTCCGCCCCAGACGCCTGCGGGTTCGCGTTGGGCGAGTGCGTAGGAGAGGCAGGCGGGTTGTGCGGGGCAGAAGCCACAGGCGGCGGCGGCGTCCTGTCGTGCGGGAGCGTCGGCGTCGCTGCTCCACTGGTCGGGGCGCTGCTTGCACACGGGCTGTCGTCCGTCGTCGGCCATCCGGTTCAGAGCGTCAGCGAGTGCCTGGAAAGCGTTGACCGCCTCGGGGCGGATGCCGACGCCGATGCGGCTCGCTTGCTCATGCGGTGACTCCCAACAAGGTGTCACCGCTGTCACCGCTGTCACCGAACCCGTAACCGGGTGACACGGGTGACACGGGTGACAGTGACAACGGGAGGAAGTAGCGGCCTTCCCCGTCCGATGCGAGCTGGTCGTCTTCGACCATTCGGCGCACCGTCTGCTTCACCGTGGCGAGCGGGACGTCTGTGCCCTTGGCGATCGCAGTCGGGGTGTCGCCCTCGTGCTCGGTGATCCAAGACAGGATCGTGCGACGAGTGCCGCCCATCATCGAGAGGTGCACGGGCTCCTCGGACAGGGACCATGAGCAGCCTTCGGCGTGCCAGACGAGCCCGTACTCCTGCTCTGTGACATCGCGTCCGGTGACGTGCAGGACGGCCTCCGCGGTGTTGCGTGACCGCTTGGCGATGAGGATTGCGTCAGCGGCACCCGTGAGGCCGGTAGAGCCGGACACCTCGTTGAAGACGTCGGTGTCGTCGACCATCTTCCGTGTGTGGTGGACAGCCAGGACGGCGACACCGTGCTTGTCGGCTAGGGCCTTGAGGAGGCCCATCGAGTCGTAGTCGGCCTCATAACCGCTGCTACGCGCATCGCTGCGAGCAGTCACCTTCCGCAGAACGTCGATGATGACCAGACGGGCATTCGGCGTGTGGGTGAGCCACTCAGAGACAAGCTCAGCCATCTGGAGGCCACGCGGCAGGTTCGTGACGATGTGCAGGTCCGTGGGGACCGGCTGCGACCCGAGGACGGCTTGCAACCGGCCCTGTAGCCGGCGCGGGGTGTCCTCGAGCGCTGCATAGAGGACCGCGCCCTGGTCGACGTCGATCTTCCCGAGAGCCTTGCCACCGCTGGCGATCGAGACACCGAGGCCCAGGCAGAGCCACGACTTCCCGAGCTTCGGCGACCCGACGAGCAGGTTGAGCCCTTCGGCGACTAGGCCGGGGACGGCCCAGGTCGGTTCGGCGAACTCGGCCGACATGAGGTCCGCGGCGGTGAAGTAGATACCGGCTTCCCGACCGCGCTCCTCGAGCTGCGAGGTAGTCATGCGACATCACCTCGAATCCACTCCCAGAACTCGGCCTCGAGCTCGGCGGGGGCAGGGCGCCGAATGGGAGACGTGCTCATCTGAGCCACGTACTCCGCGTCTTCGGCCTGCTTGTTCGCGCGGCTGAGGGCGAGCACCTCGTGACGTAGCCGCTCCTCGAGTTCTTCTCCGTCGCGGGCCCACGACTCGGCGGCAACGACGACGGATGCGATCTTCTCGGGGTGTCCGTCAGGAAGACTCAGCCATTCGGGCGAGTCGTATCGGCACGGGTTCGGGTGTCGACCGATGAGGACGGCAGCCCACTCTCGACGGGCGTTCACAGCGGCCCCCTGGTGTGCAAGGGGCAGCCGAAGCCGAGGCGTAGTTCCGCCAAGCCATACGGGCCACAGCAGTGCGCGTCACTGTCACCGCGTCGGGCCGCAGGGAAGGCTATGATTGAGATGTCGCCAGACACTTCGGAGCCGTCCCTGCCAGGGCGGCTTCGGTCATTTCGGGCATCCACTGGGCCGATCACCCAACCTCGGCGAGCGAGCGTGCCTCGGCGATGAACGTCTCGACGTCTTCGACGGCGTAGAGCACTCGACGCCCAACCTTGAAGCTCTGCGGGCCCTTGCCGACGTGTCGCCAGTAGCGGACGGTCTCGGTCGATGTGCGCAGCGCGTCGGCCACCTCGGCGGTGGTCATGAACTTGGTCATGTCCTGTCCTTTCTCAACAGTGAGTTACCGTTGACAAAAGAATGTCAACGGTGACAGACTGTCGAGTAACCCGCACCGGACAGAGATGAGAAGCACCATGAGCGACGACGTAGTCACGATCAGCAGCCAGGTTGTCGATCGCCGAAGTGGGCGCATCGGATGGGCGGTTGTGGCTGCCTACGTGACAGGGGAGCGTGGCGATCCGGTCTGCGTGGAGTACCGCGTGCGTCAGGTAAGGCGCGGTGAGCGGATGATCGATGACGTCGTGGCGCTTCAGCAGACCCTTGATGCGATGGAGGACCACGCGAGTCAAGGACTCGTTGGCCAGGGCCCGTTCGACCCGATCGGGATTCCTCGCTACGTCTTTGAGTCGGCCTCGCAGGGTCGCCTGCTCGAGAAGGCGAGGATGAGCCTGTCTCGAGGTTCCCGTGCGACCGAAGAGCTGTCGTCCGAGGCGAAGGCGCTCCTGACACCTCCGGCGCACAAGCCGGGCAGGCCGCCCCAGCGGTCAATGGGCGACAAACTCAAGATCCTTCGGGCGATCGAGGAAGCGCAGGCCGCGGGGCAGAAGCTCGAAGACGTTGCGCAGCAGTTTCACATGAGTCGGTCAGCGGTCCGGGACCTGCTTTCATGGGCCCGTCGGGATGCCAATCCGCGACTGTTCACGGGAGCAGGTCAAGGGCGCAAGGGCGGAGAGATGACCCCCGAGGCGCGAGCCATGCTCAGCCGGATCGAGGCGGAGTAATGGCCAGCATCAAGAAGCGCGACAACGGCAAGTGGCGCGCCCGATACCGGGACGACGCCGGCAAGGAGCACGCGAAGCACTTCGACCGGAAGGTCGACGGTCAGGCGTGGCTCGATACCCAGACCGCCACTCTTGTGCAGGGCACACACGTGGCACCTGCTCAGGCGCGGACGACCGTGGGGGAGTGGTGCGACCTGTGGCTCGAGGGTTACGGCACGCGCCGCGGCAGCACCGTCCGTCAGGCCGAGGTGCACCTCGCCAGGATCAAGGCAGCGTTCGGACACATGCGCCTCGGTGCAGTCCGCCCGTCGCACGTCAAGACGTGGTGCTCGCAGCTCGCGGCCGAGGGGCTGTCTGACTCCTACGTCTATGCCCTGCACGCCCGGCTCGCGCAGATCTACACGGACGCGATCGAGGACGGCCTGGTCCCTCGCTCGCCGTGCTCGCGCAAGACGTCACCCCCAGCAGGCAAGCAGCGACCGTATGTCGCCACTGAGGCGCAGGTGTGGGCGCTCTATGACGCCTTCCCGGAGCGCTTGCGTGCTGCGGTGCTACTGGGCGCCTTCATGGGCGCCAGGGATGCCGAGGCGTGTGGCCTGCGGATCGCGGACCTCGACCTCATGCGAGGCATCTGGCAGCCGACTGCGCAGTATCCGGCCGAGCCGCTCAAGACGGAGACGTCGCGGACTGCGGTTCCGTTCGGCAACCGGCTCGCCCTCGAGCTCTCCGCACACATCGGCCTGACCGAGGGCCTCCGTCGAGACGAGTGGTTCCTCTGCAACGACTGGGGCGACCAACTGGCACCGTGGGGACTCCAGCGGGCAATGCGGACCGCGCGGGACAAGGTGCCCGGGCTCCCTGCCGGCTTCCGGTTTCAGGACCTCAGGCACTACTACGCATCAATGCTCATCGCGAGCGGTGCTGACGTGAAGGTGGTTCAGGCCCGCATGCGGCACGCCTCGGCGAAGACCACCCTGGACACGTACTCGCACCTGTGGCCGGACAGTGACGACAGCACACGAGCCGCCATCGACGCTGCGATGACGGCCCGTGCCGGTGCTGTTGCGGACTCTCTGCGGACTGTGGGGGAGTCGTGAAGGCTCCGCCGCAGGTCAGAGGCCCACCTGGGATCAGATGTCGTAGTAGAGCTCGAACTCGTGCGGGTGCGGCCGCAGCTGGACCGGAGCGATCTCCTGGGTCCGCTTGAAGTGGATCCACGTCTCGATCAGGTCGTCGGTGAAGACACCGCCGGCCGTCAGGTAGTCGTGGTCCTCCTCGAGCGCGTCGAGCACGGCACCGAGGCTGGTCGGCACCTGGTCGATCTCGGCCATCTCGTCCGGCGGCAGCTCGTAGATGTCCTTGTCGATCGGAGCCGCGGGCTCGATCTTGTTCTGGACGCCGTCCAGGCCGGCGAGCATCAGCGCCGCGAAGGCGAGGTAGGGGTTCGCCGACGGGTCCGGAAAGCGGGTCTCGACGCGCTTGGCCTTCGGGTTCGCGCCCGTGATCGGGATGCGGACCGAGGCGGAGCGGTTGCGCGAGGAGTAGACCAGCGAGATCGGCGCCTCGTAGCCGGGGACCAGACGGTGGTAGGAGTTCACCGTGGGGTTGGTGAAGGCCAGCAGCGACGGCGCGTGCTTGAGGATGCCCCCGATGTACCAGCGCGCCATGTCGGACAGGCCGGCGTAGCCGGTCTCGTCGAAGAACAGCGGCTCGCCGTCCTTCCACAGCGACTGGTGGACGTGCATGCCCGAGCCGTTGTCGCCGAAGATGGGCTTCGGCATGAAGGTGACGGACTTGCCCTGCTCCCAGGCGGTGTTCTTGATGAGGTACTTGAACTTCATCACGTCGTCCGCGGCCTTGAGCAGCGTGTCGAAGCGGTAGTTGATCTCCGCCTGGCCGGCCGTGCCGACCTCGTGGTGGGCGCGCTCGACGAGCAGGCCGCTGGCCTCGAGGTTCTTGACCATGTCGGCGCGCAGGTCGCTGTAGTGGTCGTAGGGTTCGACGGGGAAGTAGCCGCCCTTGAGGCGGGTCTTGTAGCCCTTGTTCTGGCCGTCGTCCTGGCCGGAGTTCCACCAGCCCTCGACCGAGTCGATGTGGTAGTACCCCTCGTTCACGCCGGTGGAGTAGCGGACGTTGTCGAAGATGTAGAACTCGGCCTCGGGGGCGAAGTAGGCGGTGTCCGCGATGCCCGTCGAGTCGAGGTAGGCCAGCGCCTTGCGCGCGATGTTGCGCGGGTCGCGGCTGTAGGCCTCGCCGGTGATCGGGTCGTGGATGAAGAAGTTGACGTTGAGCGTCTTGGACTTGCGGAACGGGTCGAGGTACGCCGTGGTCGGGTCCGGGAAGAGCGACATGTCGGACTCGTTGATGGCCTGGAACCCACGGATCGAGGAGCCGTCGAAGCCGAGGCCGTCGTCGAAGACGCTCTGGTCGAAGGAGGACGCCGGCACCGTGAAGTGCTGCATGATGCCGGGTAGGTCGCAGAAACGGACGTCGATCATCTCGACGCCCTCGTCCTTGATGAACTTGAGCAGCTCATCGGAGTTGTTGAACATTCGGTTCCTCCTCGACGGCGACCAGCGCGCGTCCAAGTTGCAGCGTCACGGAACGGGGCCTCGTTGCACCGTGGTCGTCACGCTAGGCGGGAGCAGTTTCTAGACCGTATCCCGTTTGTTTCGCCCGTGTTACATGTGCCCGGCAGATGGCGTACGTGTCGGGCCTGCCTAGGCTGGTGGCGTGACCAGCGCTGTAACACCGGAGCTCGCGACCGCCTCCTGGGGGCGCCGGATCCTCGCCCTCTTCGTCGACTGGGTGACCTGCCTCGCCGTCGTCGAGGGCCTGGTCGCGGCCGGCGTCATCGGCGGCAACCCCAACGGCCTCGGCACGCTGGGCCTCTTCGTCGTCGAGTCCGCGCTCTTCACCGCGGTGGCCGGCGGCTCCTTCGGCAAGCTCGCGACGCGGCTGCGGGTGGTGCGCGACGTACCGGGTCAGCCGGTGTCGTTGGCCCGCGCGTTCGTGCGGAGCGCGCTGGTGGCGCTCCTGCTCCCACCGCTGCTCACCGCCGGTGGCCGCGGGCTGCACGACGTGGCCGCGGGGACGCGGACCGTCGCGATCTGACGTACTGGCTCAGCGGCCGCGCTGCTGCGAGCGCATGCCCTTCATCGAGGTAGGCACCGGGCCCTTGGGCAGCGGCAGCTTGCCGCGCTGGGCGTCGAGCGCCTTGAGGCGCTGGAGGATGTCGGTGATCTCGGCGGGCTTCACGTTGCGGCCGAGCTTCTGCACGTGGCGCACGAGCTTGGGGATCGGCACCTCGCCCTCGCCGCGACCGGCGACGATCTCGTGGATCGGCACTCCGTAGGCGACGCGCTCGTGCTTGCGGCGCTCGTTGACCATCAGCTGCTTCACGCGGGCCTGGCTCGTGCCCTCGCCGACCAGGATGATGCCGGGCGGGCCGACGACGCGGTGCACGACGTCCTGCTGCTTGGTGAAGCCGACGACCGGGTCGACCTTCCAGCCGCGGCGCAGCATCTGCAGCGCACCGGCGGCCGCGGCGGGCTGGCCCTCCATCTGCTTGTACGCCGCCTTCTGGGCGCGGCGGCCGAAGACCAGCAGCGCGGCGAGCATGCCGGTCATGAGCGCGACCACGATGGAGAGGACCAGCGAGATCCAGCCGTCGCCGGGCAGCAGCCACATGAGGCCGAAGCCGATCGCCGCGCCCAGCACGAAGACACCCAGGATGATGAGGCCGATGCGCGGGTCGGTCCGCTTGGTCATCGTGTAGGTCTGCATGATCTGCCCACGGCGCGAGGTGGGCGTGGAGGCGGGGGTCGACATAGGTGGCCTTGTCCAGCTGGAGGTGAGGTGGGGCGGGTGGTGGAGCGGGTCAGACGGTGGCGGCGGAGCGCGCGTCCATGGCCTGACCGTACAGCCGCCCGGCGCGGTAGGACGAGCGGACCAGCGGTCCCGAGAGGGCGCCGGCGAAGCCGATCTCGTCGGCCTCGGCCTTGAGCTCGACGAACTCCTCGGGCTTGACCCAGCGCTCGACGGGGTGGTGGCGCGGGGAGGGGCGGAGGTACTGCGTGATCGTGATCAGCTCGCAGCCGGCGTCGTGCAGGTCGCGCAGCGCCTGGCTGACCTCCTCGCGGGTCTCGCCCATGCCGAGGATCAGGTTGGACTTGGTCACCAGGCCGAAGGCGCGGGCCTGGGTGATCACGTCGAGGGAGCGGTCGTAGCGGAAGGCCGGGCGGATCCGCTTGAAGATCCGCGGCACGGTCTCGACGTTGTGGGCCAGCACCTCGGGCCGCGACTCGAAGACCTCCTGGAGGAGGTCGGGCTTGCCGTTGAAGTCGGGGATCAGGTTCTCGACACCGGTGCCGGGGTTGAGCTCGTGGATCGCGCGCACCGTCTCGGCGTACAGCCAGGCGCCGCCGTCGGGCAGGTCGTCGCGGGCGACGCCGGTGATGGTGGCGTACTTGAGCTCCATGCGCTGCACGGACTCCGCCACGCGGCGCGGCTCGTCGCGGTCGAGCGGCTGCGGCTTGCCGGTGTCGATCTGGCAGAAGTCGCAGCGGCGGGTGCACTGGTCGCCGCCGATGAGGAAGGTGGCCTCGCGGTCCTCCCAGCACTCGAAGATGTTGGGACAGCCGGCGGACTGGCAGACGGTGTGCAGGCCCTCGGACTTCACGAGGTTCTGCAGGGCGGTGTACTCAGGGCCCATCTTGGCCTTGGTCTTGATCCACTCCGGCTTGCGTTCGATCGGGGTCTCCGCGTTGCGGATCTCCAGTCGGAGGAGCTTGCGTCCTTCAGGTGCGGGAGCGGCAGTCACACGACTCACTCTACGACGGCGGGGAGGGGCTCCCAACTCATGGTCGGGGGAGTCCGCTCAGGGCACGTCGCGCCGGTGCGTCGCCCACACCGACAGCGCCACCGCGACCACCACGACCACCGCCAGCATCGTCCCGCCGTCAACGGCGGACAACGTCGACTCGCAGCCCCCGCTGACCGATCCGTCGGGGGCCTGGACGCAGGCGGACGGGTCGTAGTAGGAGAAGCCACCGAGCACGAAGGCGAGGAAGTTGGTCGGCAGCAGCCAGCGGGCAGCGTTGTCGCCGAGGATCGCCACGACGATCAGCGACCCCGCGATCGCGACGCCGAACATCAGCGACAGCGTGGCGACCGTGCTGCGGAACAGCATCGTGAGCGCGTAGCCCAGCAGCCCGCCGACCCCGATCGCGAGCACCCCGCGGGCCTGCGTGGCCCAGATGTCGTCCCACGTCCCGGGAGCGGCCGTGATGTCGCGGCTCGACGCGAGCAGGGCAGCCCCGCCCCAGAAGAGCGCCAGCACGACCGCGCCGACCACGAGGCCGGTCAGCAGCACAGCGGCGCCCTTGGCCGTCCAGAGCCGCAGCCGTCGTGGCACGAACAGCAGCTGGTTGCTCATCGACCCGGTGTTCCAGTCGTGGCCCGCGTACGTCGTGCCGATGAGCATCAGCAGCCCGGTCAGGATGGTGATGGCCGCGGCGCCGACGTCGGTGCGGAGCGACGCGAGCTCCAGCTCGTTGCGGTAGAGGTAGTACTCGGCGCGGGGCGTGATCGCCTCCGCGCACTCGGTGGCGACGCCGTCCGGCCCGAGGTACATCTCCGGGTCGGACTCGCAGGCGGCGATGTCCTGGGCGACCCAGGGCTGGGCGGCGTCCTGGGCGGCCATCTGCTCGGCCTGCGCGATGTCCGCGTCGCTGAGCGGACGCGTCTCCCAGGCGTAGCCGGCCAGCAGGACCAGGGGCAGGACGACGCAGGCCACCAGGAGCACCACCACGGCGCGCCGCCAGCGCAGGCGGGCGAGCTCGACACGCAGGAGCCTCATCGCGCCACCTCCGACGTCGTCGCGACGCCCATCCGGTCGTCGGCGGTGAGCTCGAGGAAGATCGTCTCCAGGTCGGCGCGCACCGGGGTCAGCTCGGACAGGAACAGGCCGGCCTCGGCCAGGAGGCGGGTGATCCGCGCGCCGGGCTCGTCGGTCCCGACGTCCAGCGAGCCCGTGTCGATGCGTACGTCCATGCCGGCGGCCTCGAGCACGGCAGCGGCCGCGGTCGGGTCCCCGACGCGGACCCGGTAGGACGTACGGCCCAGCAGGTCCTCGACCTTGCCGGACGTCAGCATCCGGCCGTTGCCGATGATGGTCGCGCTGGTGCACACCTGCTGCACCTCGGCCAGGATGTGCGAGCTCAGCAGGACGGTGACGCCGGCCTCGCCGAGGTCGCGGATGAGCTCGCGGATCTCCCGGATCCCGGCAGGGTCGAGCCCGTTGGTCGGCTCGTCGAGGATCAACAGGTCGGGCGACTTGAGCAGCGTCGCCGCGATCGCGAGCCGCTGCTTCATGCCGAGCGAGTAGGACTTGAATCGGTCCTCGGCCCGGCTGCCGAGCCCGACCCTGACAAGGGCCTCGTCGACCGCCGTGTCCGCCACACCGACCGAGCGGGCGAGCAGCAGCAGGTTCTGCCGCGCCGAGAAGGTGGGGGAGAACTTCGGCGACTCCACCACCGCGCCGACACGGCCGATGACCTCGTCCAGGTGGTCGGGCACGGGGGTGCCGAAGAGGGCCATGGTGCCGGCCGTGGGCCGCGCCAGGCCGAGCAGCATCCGGATGGTCGTCGTCTTCCCGGACCCGTTGGGCCCGAGGAAGCCGTGCACCCCGCCGCGCGGCACCGCCAGGTCGAGGTCGTCGACCGCCACCCGCGTGCCCGCCCGGCCGCTGAACTCCTTGCGCAAGCCCCTGGTCTCGATCACCAGGTCGGTGCTGCTGGTCGTGCTCGACAACGTCGTCCCCCCTCGGGCGTCGACGTGACGCCCTCCCCGTGGGGGCGACTCTGGCAGGCGGGGGTCCGGGTGTGCGAGACGGCGCGCCGGTCAGCGCCCCGGTGTGACCAGCTGGATGCGGGGACCGTGCCCCGGCTCGGGGCGGGGCTCGTAGTCGGGGGTCGCGACGTAGGGCTCCCACAGGAGGTACGCCGACAGGTGCTCGCGCACGCCCGGCAGCACGTCGGCGACCGTGACGTCACGCCCCAGCTCCTGGGTCAGCGAGGTGACGCCCGCGTCGGCGATGCCGCACGGGACGAACCGGTCGTACCACCCCAGGTCCACGTCGCAGTTGATCGCGAAGCCGTGCATCGTCACGCCGCGGCTGACCCGGATCCCGATGGCGGCGATCTTGCGCTCGGGGCCGCGGTCGTCGGCGCGCAGCCACACACCGCTGCGACCCGGCACCCGGGCGGTGGCCACCCCGAGGTCGCGGCAGACCGCGATCAGCGCCTCCTCCACACGGCGTACGTAGTCGACGACCTTGACGTGGTCGGGCAGCCGCACGATGGGGTAGCCGACGAGCTGGCCGGGACCGTGGAAGGTGATCTTGCCGCCGCGGTCGACGTCGATGACGTCCGCGCCGCCCGGGTCGAGCGGGCGCTCGTGGGGGTCGGTGCGCTTGCCGGCGGTGAAGACAGGCGGGTGCTCGAGCAGCAGCACCGAGTCGGGGCGCTCGCCGGCGACCACGGCCTCGTGCACGCGACGCTGCGCGTCCCAGGCGGCGAGGTAGTCGACGGCGTCCTCGCCGAGACCGGCGATCTCGAAGTTCAACGGCATGGTCCGAGCCTACGCCCGGCCCGCCGGCCGGGATGGTCTGCGTCATACGAAGCCACACGTATGGGTGCGGGTTCGTATGACGCAGGGGTGGGGCGGGGTGCCTGTGGATGACGCGAGCGCCGCCGGGTGCAGATCGGCGAGGGTGGTCGGGTGGACCCGCGACGACTGCTCCCCGTGCTGACGGCCCTCGCGTGCGCCTGCGTCGTGGCGACCCTGGTCGTCACGGTGGCGCGGCCGGGGGAGACGCCCGTGGGCCCTCCCGGCCCGGCTGCGGCACGGTCGTCGGAGGCGCGGCCCTCCGAGGCACAGCCGTCCGGCACCGGCAGCGCGTCCGAGGTCCTCACCGACTGGGACGCGCGCCGCTCGGCGGCGTGGGCGGCCGGCGACGTCGATGCGCTGGCCGGGCTCTACACGGAGGGTTCGCGCACCGGGGCGGAGGACGTGCGGCTGCTCGGGCACTACCGCGAACGCGGCCTGACGGTTGTGGGGCTCACCACCCAGCTCCTGGCGGTCACCGTCGTGCAGCGCGGCCCTCGCCGCCTGGTGCTGGACGTCACCGACCGGGTGGTGGCGGGCCGGGCAGTCGGCGGGTCGCGGCCGGTGTCGTTGCCGACGGACCGGGCGTCGACCCGCCGGGTCGTGCTCGTACGTCCGGGGCGGACGTGGCTGGTCGCGGAGGCCCGCGATCAGGCGAGCGCGGCGGCGAGCACCTCGCGTACGTCCTCGTCCTCGAAGTCGTAGCCGGCCCGCTCCAGGGCCGCGGGGCGGGCGTTGATCGAGCCGAGGAGCTCGGAGGCCAGGTAGCCCGCACCGACCTTCATGACCGGCGCCGGCACCGCGAGGAAGGCCTTGCGCTTCACCGCGGACGCCAGGGCGTGGGTGAACTCGGAGTTGGTGGGCGTGTGCGGGCAGCAGAGGTTGAAGGCGCCCGAGACGTCGCGGGACTCGATCAGGTAGCTCACGGCACCGACCCAGTCGCGCAGCGAGATCATCGGCATGTGCTGCTCACCGGAGCCGAGCCGGGCTCCACCGCCGAGCTGGAAGAGCAGCCGCAGCTGCTTGAGCGGCGGCGAGGTGCGGTCCATCACCGGGGCGGTGCGCAGCACGCACACCCGGGCGCCGGCCTCCTGCGCCGGACGGGTCGCCTCCTCCCACTCGCGCGCCACGCGGGTGAGGAAGGCGTCGCCAGTGGTGCCGGCGTCCTCGGTGACGAGTTGGCCGCCGTGGTCGCCGTACCAGCTGATGCCGTTGCCGGCGAGGAAGGCGGGCGGACGCTCGGTGGCCGCGATCGCCTCCGCGAGGACGCGTGTGGTCGAGACACGTGAGTCCATCACTTCCCGGGCGTACTTCTTCGAGTGCGGGTTGGCCGCGATCGTGGCGCCGGCCAGGTTGACCACCGCGTCGGTGCGGGCGACCGCGGCGGCGTCGATGTCGCCGGTGCTCGGGTCCCAGCGGGACTCGTGGGCCGAGGTGGGCTCGCGCCTCACGAGCGCGGTCACCTCGTGCCCGTGCACCCGCAGGTGCGTGGACAGGTGGGTGCCGAGGAATCCTGAGGCACCGGCGATGAGGACGCGCATGCCTCCACCCAACCAGCGGGGGCCAAAGCCCTCACCCGGCCAGGTGCCCCCAGCGGGCGGACAGCTCGTGCCACGGCCCGTGCTCGACGATCCGCCCGGCGTCGAGGACGACCACGCGGTCGGCCTGCGTCAGTGCGGCGGCCTTGCTGGTGGCACCGATCACGGCCGCGCCGCGAGCCCGCAGCGCCTGCCACAGCTCGACCTCGGTGGCCGCGTCGAGGGCCGAGGACACGTCGTCGGCGAGCAGCACGTCGGCCTCGGCAGCCAGAGCGCGCGCCAGTGCCAGGCGCTGGACCTGCCCGCCGGAGAGGCGTACGCCGCGGTGCCCGACGAGGGAGTCCGGCCCGCCCGCCTCCGCCACGTCGCGGCCCATCCGGGCGGCCTCGAGCGAGGGGAGCACGGCGCGCTCGGCGTGGTCGAGGGCGACGTTGCCGGTGAAGGTGCCGGAGAGCACCCGCGGCACCTGGGCGACGTGGGCCACGCGTCCGGGACGCAGCGCGGTCTGCGGGTCGGCGACGACCTCGTCGTTCCAACGGATCTCGCCGGTGCTCGTCACCAGGCCGGCCAGCGCGCTGAGCAGGCTGGACTTGCCCGAGCCGACCTGGCCGAGCAGCAGCACCAGCTCACCGGCGTGGACGTCGAGGTCGATGCCCTGCACCCCGAGCGTGCCGTCGTCGTGCACGGCGTCGAGGCCGCGCACGCTGAGCGTGCGCAGCGGGTCGCGGTGCGCCGGTGCCGGGTCCGGGCCGGTGCCGTGGACGAGGTCGACGCCCGGAGGCAGGTCCATCAGGTCGCCGCCGCCGGCGAGCTCGCTGGTGGCGTTCATCCAGGCGCGGGTGCCGGGTGCCTCGGTGACGACCGAGCCGGCCACGCGGCCGAACCAGTCGAAGCCGCTGACCGCGTTGGCGAGCAGGAGCGCCGTGGCGAGCTCCCACCGGCCGGTGAGCAGGCCCGCCCAGGCGGCGACGACGCCGAGCTGGACCATCACGACCGGCACGCCGTCGAGCAGCGCCTGGACGCGGTGCTCGCGCACCGCGGCGTCGACACGGCCGCCGTCGACGTCGCGCAGGTGCTGGTGCACCTGCGGGGTGGCGGCGGCCAGCTTGACGGTGCGCACCGACTCCAGCGCCGACACGAGCGACTGCCCGAAGCGGGCGCGAGCCGTCGACGCAGCGGCGGCCGACCGGCCGGCCACCCGGCGGCCCAGGGTTGAGGCCAGGGCGGAGACGGCCATGACCGTGAGCAGGACCGCGCCAGCGACCCACGTCTGGGCGATCAGAGCGGTCGTCGCAGCGACGATGAGCCCGTTGACGAAGTCGACCCAGCGGTCGGTGTAGCGCGCGAGCCGGTCGGCGTCCATGGTGCGCGCGACGACCTCGCCCGGGGGTGTACGGAGCAGGCGACGCTGGGAAGTCTGACCGTGGAGCACAGCGGCCCTGACCCGCAGACGCACCTCGACCCACCAGTGGGGGTAGGTGCGGAAGGCCTGGGACAGCAGGAAGGGGGCGACCACGAGGGAGACCACGAGGGCGACCACCAGCAGGCCGGGGTCCTCGCCGGCCTGGAGGTCGGTGACGATGAGTCCCCAGATCCAGCCGGTCACGGCGCCGAACGCGCCGGTGAGGGACGCCGCCAGGAACAGGAAGGCGCCCAGCAGGCCCCACTGCGGCTGGATGCTGATGGTGTGCAGGACCTGGCGGGCCAGGCTCGGGGTGGGCGCGAGCTCGGGCGGGGGCGGGGGAGTCGTGCTGCGGCGCACCGACCCGATCGTGGAGGCGTCGTGGTGGTGCTCCTCGACCACCGACTCGTGAGCGGCAGCCTCGAGCAGCGTGCGAAAGGGACCGTCCACCTGGGCGAGCCGCGCGCGCGGACCCTGCTGGACGACGTGGCCCGACTCCATGACCGCGACCTGCTCGGCACGCTCGGTGGTGGAGAGGCGGTGGGCGACCAGGATGCCGGTGCGTCCGGAGATGAGGCGGTCGGCGGCGCGCACGACGCGCGCCTCGGTGACCGGGTCCATCCTGGCGGTCGCCTCGTCGAGGACGACGACGCTCACGTCGCGCACCAGCAGGCGGGCGAAGGCGACGAGCTGCTCCTCGCCCGCGGAGAGGCTCGTGCCACCCGGGCCCAGGACCGTGTCGAGGCCGTCGGGGAGCCCGGCGACCCAGTCGGTCAGGCCGAGCTCGGCGACCGCTGCCTCGACGCGCGCGCGGGGCACCTCGTCGAAGAGGGTGATGTTGTCGGCGAGGGTGCCCGCCAGGACCTCGGTGCGCTGGGTGACCACGCCGATCGCGGAGCGCAGCTGCTGGAGGTCGAGGTCGCGGACGTCGACCCCGCCGAGGAACACCGACCCCCGCGGCGGCTCGACCGCCCGCGAGAGCAGCGAGGCGAGGGTGGACTTGCCCGATCCCGTGCGGCCCACCAGGGCGCAGGTGTGCCCGGCAGCCAGCAGCAGGTCGACGTCGCGCAGCGCGAAGGTGCCGGTGCCGTAGCTGAAGTCGAGGTGGCGGAACTCGACGTCGAGCGGCCCCTCGGGCACCGGTCGGCCACCCGTCGGCTCGGCGGGCGCGGCCAGCATGCCGCGCAGGCGGAGCACCGCGCCGAAGCCCTCCTGGAGGTCGGGCAGGTGGCGCGCGAGCATGTCGACGCCGCCGACGAACATCGTGGTGACGAGGAAGAGCGTCACCAGCCGTGCGGTGGACAGGTTGCCGCCCAGGACGAGCGCGACCCCGACGACGCCGACCGCGGCGAGCGCGCCGTGCAGGAGACCGCCGCTGCGTCGGGTGATGCGCACCTCGACGGCCAGCACGGCGTCGAGGGTGCGGTGCACGACGGAGGCGAGGTGGGCGTTGCGGCGCAGCACGTGGGCCTGCCCCAGCGACGTGCGCAGGTCGTCGCGGGCCGCGACCCCCTCCTCGGTGGAGGCGGCGTGGTCGGTCCACGCGGCCTCCTCGATCACCTTCTTCTCCGAGACCTCCGGCAGGAGCCGGCGGATGGAGAGGAAGGTGACGACTGCGGTGACGGGGAAGAGGAAGGCGGCCGGCCACCAGGTCAGCGACGCCACCACCCAGAGCGGACCGGACGCCAGCAGGGTGCGCGCGGCCTGCCACACGCCCCAGCGCATCAGCTGGCCGACCTCCCAGGTGTCGTCGTCGATGCGGTCGAGCACCTCGCCGACGGCCTGCTCGGAGAGCTCGGACAGCGGCTGCGCCATCGCGGCGTCGAGCAGGTCGGAGCGCAGCTGGCCCTCGGCGCGGTCGCAGATCGTGGCCCAGATGGTCTTGGCGACGGTGTCGATGACCGCGCCGCCCACGACGCACATGCCCAGCAGGAGCAGCAGGGTCTCGGTGGGGCCGTCGGCGAGGCGACCGGCGACCATCGAGCCCAGCGCGGAGGCGATGGCGCCCACCAGGGACATCGAGAAGCAGAGGTAGGTCAGCGGGCGGCGTACGCGACGCCAGTCGACCGGCCGGCGGTGCGCCGGCAGGCCCGACGAGGAGGCGGTCGCGTCGGTGGGCCGGGTGGTGTCGGTGAGGGTCACGATGCCTTCAGGCTAGGTGGTGGGACTGACAGTGCGCCTGTGGTTTTTCGAGCGGGGCAGGACGCGGCGACGCCCCGCCCGCACGTGGCGGACGGGGCGTCGTACGGGGTGTCTCGATACGACCGGCGCACCCCACTCGCACGCTCGCGGGGTGCCGGTCACTCGACCTCCTCGCGCCACGCCGCCCGTCGCTGCGCTCCGGGCGGCTGCGCTCGGACTCAGACCTCGAACTGGCCCGACTCGAGGCGCTTCTTGACCTCCTGCAGGAACCGGCCCGCGTCGGCGCCGTCGACCAGGCGGTGGTCGTAGGTCAGCGACAGGTAGACCATGTGGCGCACCGCGATCGTCTCGCCGAGGTTGGCGTCGTCGATCACGACCGGACGCTTCACCACGGCACCGGGCCCGAGGATCGCGACCTGCGGCTTGTTGATGATCGGGGTGTCGAAGAGCGCCCCGAAGCTGCCGAGGTTGGTGATCGTGAAGGTGCCGCCGGACAGCTCGTCGGGCGTGATCTTGTTGGTGCGCGTGCGCTCGGCCACGTCGGCGATCTTCTTGGCGATCCCGGCGATGGACAGGTCGCCCGCGTCCTTGACGACCGGCGTGAGCAGGCCCTTCTCGGTGTCCACGGCGAACGCGATGTTCTCGCGGTCGTAGTAGGTCACCTCACCCTTGTCGGCGTCGATCGCCGCGTTGAGCTTGGGGTGCACCTTCAGTGCGTCGATCGCTGCCTTGGCGAAGAACGGCAGGTAGGTGAGCTTGACGCCCTCGCGGGCCAGGAAGTCTGCCTTCGACGCCTCGCGCAGGCGGGCGATCGAGGTCACGTCGACCTCCATCACCTGCGTGAGCTGGGCGGCCTCGGTGAGCGACTCGACCATGCGGGTCGCGATGACCTTGCGCAGGCGAGAGAGCGGCTCGGTGGTGCCGCGCAGCGGCGAGGGGCTGGACGACGCGGGAGCCGACGCGGCAGGCGCGGCGGCAGCCGGTGCGGCCGGAGCAGCGGCCGGAGCAGGCGCGGCGGCTTCCTTGGCAGCGGCAGCGGCGTCGAGCACGTCCTGCTTGCGGATGCGGCCACCGACGCCGGTGCCCTGCACCGAGCCGAGGTCCACGCCGTGCTGGTCGGCCATCTTGCGCACCAGCGGGGTGACGTACGCCGTCTGGTCGCGACCGCCGTCGGACTGCGCCGGCGCGGCGGGCGCAGCCTGCTTCGGCTCCTCCTCCTTGGCGGCGGGCTCCTTTGCGGCCCGCTCCTCGGCGGGGGCGTCCTCCTTCTCGGACTCGGGGGTCTCGTCGCCGGGCGGCAGCTCGCCGGTCTCCTCGGCGACCTGCTCCTCCTGCTCGGCCTTCTTCTCCGCCTGCTCCTCGTCCTTCGGCTGCGCCTCGGGCTCGGCCTGCGCGGGCGCGTCGTCGCCGGAACCGATGATCGCGAGCTCGGCGCCGACCTCGACGGTCTCGTCCTCCTCGGCCTTGATCTCCAGCAGCGTGCCGGCGACCGGCGAGGGGATCTCGGTGTCGACCTTGTCGGTGGACACCTCGAGCAGCGGCTCGTCGACGGCGACCTCGTCGCCGACCTGCTTGAGCCAGCGGGTCACGGTGCCCTCGGTCACGGACTCGCCCAGCGCGGGGAGCGTGACGGAGGTGCCGGAGCCGCCACCGGAGCCACCCGAGCTGCCGGACGCCTTCTCGGCGGCGGGCTCGGACTCGGCGGGGGCGTCGTCCTTCTCGGACTCGGGGGTCTCGTCGCCGGGCGGCAGCTCGCCGGTCTCCTCGGCGACCTGCTCCTCCTGCTCGGCCTTCTTGTCCGACTCCTCCTCGTCCTGCGGCTGCGCCTCGGGCTCGGCGGTGTCGGAGGCGTCGCCCGCGGACTCGCCCTCCTCGCCGATCACGCCCAGGACCGCGCCCACCTCGACGGTGTCGTCCTCGTTGGCGGTGATCTCGAGCAGGGTGCCCGCGACGGGGGAGGGGATCTCGGTGTCGACCTTGTCGGTGGACACCTCGAGCAGCGGCTCGTCGACGGCGACCGTGTCACCGACCTGCTTGAGCCAGCGGGTGACAGTGCCCTCGGTGACGGACTCGCCGAGGGCGGGGAGGGTGACTTCGGAGGCCATGGGTGTTCCTTCGCTCGCGTGTAGGTAGGTGTGGGGCCAGAGCTGAAAAGCTGGGGTCAGGAGTGGGCGTGCAACGGCTTGCCGGCCAGGGCCAGGTGGGCCTCGCCGAGCGCCTCGTTCTGGGTGGGGTGCGCGTGCAGCAGCGGCGCGACGTCCTCGGCGTGTGCCTCCCAGTTGTAGATGAGCTGCGCCTCGCCGATGAGCTCGCCGACGCGATCGCCCACCATGTGGACGCCGAGGACCGGGCCGTCGGCGAGGCCGACGAGCTTGACGAAGCCCTGGGTCTGGAGGATCTGGCTCTTGCCGTTGCCGCCGAGGTCGTAGGTCACGGTCGTCACCGCGTCGCCGTGCAGCTCGCGTGCCGCCGCCTCGTCGAGGCCGACGGAGGCGATCTCGGGGTGGGAGTAGGTGACGCGCGGGATGCCGGACTCGTCGATCGGGCGCGGGTCGAGCCCGGCGATCTCCTCGGCGACGAAGATGCCCTGCTGGAAGCCGCGGTGGGCGAGCTGGAGGCCGGGCACGATGTCGCCGACGGCGTAGACGCCCTCGACGTTGGTGCGGCACCGCTCGTCGGTGAGCACGAAGCCGCGGTCCATCTCGATGCCCTGCTCGGCGTAGCCCAGGCCGTCGGTCGACGGGCCGCGTCCGACGGCGACGAGGAGGATCTCGGCCTCGATCACGTCGCCGCCCTCGACGGTGACCGCGACCCCGGTGTCGGTGGTCTTCACGCTCTGGAAGGGCGTGCCGGTGAGGAAGGAGATCTTGCGCTTGCGGAAGGCGCGCTCGAGGGCCTTGGAGGAGGCCTCGTCCTCGGCCGCGACCAGGCGCGGGAGGGCCTCGATGATGGTGACGTCGGAGCCGAACGACTTCCACACGCTGGCGAACTCGCAGCCGATGACGCCGCCGCCGAGCACGATGGCCGAGGCGGGGACGCGGTCGAGGCGCAGCGCGTGCTCGGAGGTGAGCACCTTCTCGCCGTCGACCTCGAGGCCGGGCAGCGACTTGCTGTAGGAGCCGGACGCGAGCACCACGGCCTTGCCGGCGTACGCCGTGCCGTCGACGGTGACCTCACGGGGGCCGGTCAGCGTGCCGGTGCCCTCGATGACGGTGATGCCGCGCGACTTGATCAGGCCGGTGAGGCCCTTGAAGAGCCGGTCGACGACCTTGTCCTTGTAGGCGTTGACGCCGCCCATGTCGATGCCGTCGAGGGTGGCGGAGACGCCGAACTGCGCGGCCTCGCGGGCCGAGTCGGCGACCTCCGCGGCGTGGAGGAGTGCCTTCGTCGGGATGCATCCCACGTGGAGGCAGGTGCCGCCGAGGTTGCCCTTCTCGACCAGCCCGACCTTCAGCCCCAGCTGGGCTGCTCGCAGGGCACAGGCGTATCCGCCCGAACCTGCCCCGAGGACGAGGACGTCGAACTCACCGTCCGCCACAGATTCCCTCCACACTTCCGACTCGCACACCACGTGCATGGGCTCGCCCATCCTTGCACTCTTCGTGAGCCTGTCCACACCCGGTCGGTGCGGGTCGGCGTCGGCGATCCGCGGGCGCGGTGGGGACCGTCCGGGCAGAATGTGCGCCATGGGTTTGTTCGATCGATTCCGCCGCAAGGGGCGTACGGGTGGGCGTACGAGTGCTCCGGCGCGGGACGCCGCCCGCACCGGGTCCACCCGCGTGCGTGCCTCCGACGGCGAGGACGCGCGTCACCTCGAGAGCTTCGTGACCACCCGTCAGGGGGTCGAGGGCTTCGTCGAGCCGCGCACCGCGGTCAGCGACGTCACCATCCTGCTGGTGGCCCACGACGGGGAGTGGACGCGTCGCCGGGTGCCCAGCGTCAAGTGGGCCCACGACTTCGCCAACCGCCACCAGGTGCCGTCGTACGACGCCGCGGTCGTGGGCGTGCCGCAGCGGATGCGCGACTACAACAAGCGCAAGAAGGCCGAGGGGATCTGAGCCGGCCCCGAGCCCGGCTCAGGCCTCGGACAGCGACCGGGCGAGCTCGACCAGGGTCGTGACGCCGAAGCCGGTGGCGCCCGACGGCACGTGGCCGTAGGGGCCACCGAGGTTCATCTCCTTGCCGGCGATGTCGAGGTGTGCCCACGGGAGGCCGCCGGTGAACTCGCGCAGGAACGCCGAGGCGTAGAGCCCCCCGCCCCACCGCACCCAGTCGTGCTGGAGCAGGTCGGCCACCTTGGAGCTGGTGATCCGCTCCTTCATCTCCTCGGGGATCGGCATCGGCCAGTGCTGCTCGCCCGCGGACTCGCCGGCGGCGAGGACGGCGGGGACCTGGTCGTCGGTGCCCATGACGGCGCCGACCTTGTCGCCGAGCGCGAGCTGCATGTGGCCGGTGAGGGTGGCGATGTCGATGACGACGTCGGGCTCCTCGAGCACCGCCAGCGACAGCGCGTCTCCCAGCAGCATCCGGCCCTCGGCGTCGGTGTTGGCGATCTCGACGGTCGACCCGTTGTGCATCGTGATGACGTCGCCGGGGCGTGTGGAGGTCGCGGAGACCATGTTCTCGGCCATCGGGGCGAAGGTCGTGACCTTGACGGGCAGCCCGAGGCGGGCGATCGCGAGGGTCGCGGCGACGACGCTGGCCGCGCCGGCCATGTCGCTCTTCATGTTGACCATGCTGGACGACGGCTTGATCGTGAGGCCGCCGGAGTCGAAGGTGACGCCCTTGCCGACGAGCGCGAGGTGGGCGACGGCGTCCTTGGGCGCCCAGGTCAGCTTCACCAGCCGCGAGGGCGAGGCGGAGGAGTTGCCGACGCTGAGGATGCCGCCGCAGCCCATCTCCTCGAGCTGCTCGTGGTCGAAGACCTCCAGCTTCACCTTCGGCGCGCCGCGGCCCTTCGTGACGGCCTTGTGGGCGCTCGTGACGAGGTCGGCCAGCAGCGGGGGAGTGCAGTCCATCGGGGGCGTGTTCACCCAGTCGCGGGTCAGCGCGACGGCGTCGGCCAGGATCTGCGCCTTCTCGAGCGCGGCGACGGCCTCGGCGCGACGGGCGATCGCGGTGAGGACCACGACGTCGGTCGGCTCGGTGGTCTCGGCCTTCGCGGACTTGTAGGCGGTGAAGGTGTAGCCGCCGAGGCGGTGGCCCTCGACGACCGCGGCGACCAGCTCGGGGGTGTCGGCCGGCAGCGCCAGGGCGACCGACGCGGCGTTGGGCACGCTGCGCGCGGCGACGCCCGCGGCACGGCGTACGGCGACGGGGTCGGCTGCGTCGTCGCCGAGGCCGACGAAGACCAGGAGGGGCGCGTTGACCTCGTCGCGGGTCGGTGCCTTGATCGACTCGCCGGCCTTGCCCGTGACGCCCATCGTCGACAGGAACGCGCGCAGCCGCCGGCCGTAGGCCTGGGTGACGTCGTCGGCCGCGTCGCACAGCCGCGGGCCGCTCGAGGTGGCGACGACGCCGACCACGACGGCGTCGGCGCGGGTCTTGGCGGGACTGGAGCTGCGCAGGGAGTACGAGGTCACCCGGGCATGCTAGGGGAGGTCTGGCTGTCCGCACGCTGCGGTAGGTTTCGAGCCATGGCCGGATCGCTGAAGCAGTCGCCCCTCCACGACCGTCACGAGGCCCTCGGCGCGAAGTTCGCCGAGTTCGGCGGGTGGTCGATGCCCCTGGAGTACCCGACCGGTGTCGTCAGGGAGCACACCGCGGTGCGCGAGGCGGTCGGCATCTTCGACGTCAGCCACCTCGGCAAGGCGATGGTGTCGGGACCCGGTGCCGCCGAGTTCGTCAACGCGACGCTGTCCAACGACCTCGCCAAGATCGAGCCCGGCAAGGCGCAGTACACGCTCTGCCTCGACGAGTCCGGCGGCATCGTCGACGACCTCATCGCCTACTGGCACGACGACGAGCACGTGCTGCTGATCCCCAACGCCGCCAACACCGCCGAGGTCGTGCGCCGCCTGCAGGAGCAGGCGCCCGAGGGCGTGAAGGTCGTCAGCCACCACGACGACTACGCCGTGCTGGCCGTCCAGGGCACCCGCTCCGACGAGGTGCTGCAGAAGGTCGGCCTCCCGACCGGTCACGGCTACATGTCCTTCGTCGAGGCCGAGCTCGGCGACACCGGCGTGGGCGTCGTGGTGTGCCGCACGGGCTACACCGGCGAGCGCGGCTACGAGCTCGTCGTCGTCAACGACACCGCCGAGCAGCTGTGGGACGAGCTGATGGCGGCGGGCGAGGAGTGGGGGATCACCGCCTGCGGCCTGGGCGCGCGCGACACCCTGCGCACCGAGATGGGCTATCCCCTCCACGGCCAGGACATCAGCCTCGACACCAACCCGGTCGAGGTCGGGCTGTCGTGGGCGGTGGGCTGGAAGAAGGACGCCTTCTGGGGCCGCGACGCGGTGCTGAAGGTCAAGGAGGAGGGCCCGAAGCGTCGCCTGCGCGGCCTGGTCGCCGTCGGACGCGGCATCCCGCGTCCCGGGATGGGCGTGACCCTCACCCACGACGTCCCCCTGGCCGACATCACCTCAGGCACCTTCTCCCCGACGCTGAAGAAGGGCATCGGCCTCGCGCTGATCCCCACGATGGTGGCTGAGGACGCCCAGGTCGGGGTCGACGTCCGCGGCCGGCGCGAGATCTTCCAGCTCGTCAAGCCGCCGTTCGTCGACCCGTCGGTGAAGGAGTCCTGACGTGCTTCCCGGACAGCCGCCGACCTTCCGCCAGCCCTCCGCCTCCGAGCGCCCGTGGTGGTGGCGCCTCGAGGACGCCGACGGCGCGACGGTCGAGGTGGCCGAGCACGCCGACCAGCGCTTCTCCACCCAGGGCGACGCCGAGTCGTGGGTCGGGGAGATCTGGGCAGAGCTCGCCGAGCACGGCGTGGCCGCGGTGACCCTCTTCGAGCACGACCGCCAGGTCTACGGCCCCATGTCGCTGAGCGCCTGAGCCATCCACGGACCGTCGTCGTGCCGAAGCACCTGACGTGAGCGCCGACGCCGACTTCGACCACTACGTCGCCGCCCGCTGGCCGGACCTGGTCGGCGGGCTCGAGGACGAGGGCGTGGCGCCCGACGAGGCACGGCTCGCCGTCGCCGAGGTGCTCCTGGCCAGCCGGCGGGGCTGGGCGCGGCGGGTGCGCGACGAGCAGGTCGACGTCAGCCTGTGGGCGGAGGTCCGCGAGCGGGTCGGACTGGCCGCGCGTCCCGGTGAGCCCGCGCCCCACGGCGTACGCCCCCTCGACCCGCGCGACGCGGCCGACCCGTGGCTGGCGCGCGCCGAGATGGTGCGCGGCGCACGTCGCCGCCGCGGACTGGTGCGGGGCGTCGCAGGGCTGGTGGTCGCCGCCGTGCTCGCAGCCGGCTGGGCGTGGTGGGCGGACCGGCCGCGACCACCCGCGGTGCGCGAGGAGGCCAACCCGCTGCCCGTGACCTGGTACGCCCAGGGCGAGCTGCACCTCGCCGACGTCGTCGTCGAGCTGCCGGACGTCGAGGCGTTCGTCGCGGACGGCACGGACGTCGCGGTGCGGCTCTCCGACGGGGAGCTCGTCCGGGTGGAGGCCGACGGCGAGGTGCAGCCGCTCGACGAGGCCCCTGCCGAGCTCGACGAGCCGACCCCGGCACCGGCGTTCCTGCCGCCGGGCCGCTACGACGTGCGCATCCAGAGCGTCCCGTACACCGAGGGCGGGTGGGCACACCTCATCGACTCCTCGCGGCGCGACGGCAACCGCGACACCCTGCGCCAGTCGGAGTCGGGCAGGCGGGCCCTGGTGGTCTGCCCGACGGTGTCGACCTGCGAGCCGCCCCTCACCATCCCCAGCGCGGACGGCTCGGTCCGGCTGCGGTGACCGGACGCAGGTAGCCTCCCCGCCGTGGCTGAGGCGTTGTGGACGGGTGTGGCTCGGGCGTACGCGCGGAGCTTCGCGGGGCTGACCGCCGGAGGGATCCCGACGATGGTCGCAGGGCCGCCCGCGGGCGGGCGGCTGCTCGACGTCGGCTGTGGCACCGGTGCGCTCGTGCGGGCCGCCCGCGACGGCGGCACCGAAGCGGTCGCGGTGGACCTGGACCCCGACATGGCAGCACTCGCCGCGTCGAGCCTGGGCACCGAGGTCACGGTGGCCGGCCTGCCCGACCTGCCGTTCGCCGACGACGGCTTCGACACGGTGGTCGCCAGCTTCGTGCTCAACCACGTCGAGGATCCCCGCGCCGGGGCGAGGGAGCTCGTCCGCGTGGCGGCACCGGGCGGGTCTGTCCGGGCGATGATCTGGACCTCGGCACCCACCGCTCACGGTGCGCTGTTCCGGGAGGTCATGGAGGCGAGCCGTGCCGTCGAGCCGGTCTTCCCGCGCCTTCCCGAGCACCTCGACTTCGAGCGCAGCCTCGACGGGCTGGGCCAGCTGTTCGTCGCGGCCGGCGCGCCGGTGGTCGAGGCCCGGATGGTCGACTGGACCTGGCGGGTCAGCCCCGACGACTGGTGGGCCGGTGTCACCGGTGGGGTCGGCAACTCGGGCGTGGTGTGGGCGGCACAGACCCCCGAGGTGCAGGTGCGCATGCGTGAGGAGCTCGACCGGCTCGCCGGGCCGCTGCTGGAGGACGGGGTGATGGTCTTCCCCGCGTCGGCGGCGTACGTCGAGGCGCGCGTGCCGCGGTCCTAGGAGGGGCCCGGGACGTCGTACAGTCGTCCCGTGCGCGCCTACCTCGAACTGCTCCAGCGGATCCTCGACGAGGGAGTGGAGAAGAGCGACCGCACCGGCACCGGGACCCTGAGCGTCTTCGGCCACCAGATGCGCTTCGACCTCGCCGAGGGCTTCCCCCTCGTGACGACCAAGAAGGTGCACACCCGCTCGGTCTTCGGGGAGCTGCTGTGGTTCCTGCGCGGCGACACCAACGTGAAGTGGCTCCAGGACCGTGGCATCACCATCTGGGACGAGTGGGCCGACGAGGACGGCGACCTCGGCCCGGTCTACGGCCACCAGTGGCGCTCGTGGCCCACCCCCGACGGCCGCCACGTCGACCAGGTCGCGCGGCTGGTCGAGGGCATCCGCACCAACCCCGACTCGCGCCGCCACATCGTCTCGGCGTGGAACGTCGCCGACGTGGACGACATGGCGCTGCCGCCGTGCCACACGCTCTTCCAGTTCTACGTCGCGGAGGGCAAGCTCTCCTGCCAGCTCTACCAGCGCTCGGCCGACACCTTCCTCGGCGTGCCCTTCAACATCGCGTCCTACGCCCTGCTCACCCACATGGTGGCGCAGGTGACGGGTCTCGAGGTGGGGGAGTTCGTGCACACGATGGGCGACGCCCACCTCTACCTCAACCACGTCGAGCAGGCCCGGCTCCAGCTCTCCCGCGACCCGAGGCCGCTGCCCCGGCTGGTGCTCGACCCCACCGTCACCGAGATCGACGGCTTCGACCTCGAGCACATCGCCGTCGAGGGCTACGACCCCCACCCGGGCATCAAGGCGCCCATCGCCGTATGAGCGGTCGCATCGTTCTCGTCGCCGCGCACGCCCGCAACCGCGTCATCGGCAACGGGCCCGACATCCCGTGGCGGCTCCCCGGCGAGCAGGCGCAGTTCAAGGAGCTGACCTGGGGCCACACGCTGCTGATGGGACGCACGACCTTCGAGTCGATCGGCCGACCGCTGCCGGGGCGTACGACGATCGTGCTGACACGCCACGCCGACTGGTCGCACGAGGGCGTGCTGGTCGCGCACACGGTCGAGGAGGCCCTCGACCTCGCCGCGCAGCAGGCCGGTGACCTGATGGTCGCCGGCGGGGGAGAGGTCTACGCCGCGCTCCTTCCCTACGCCACCCACCAGGTGCTGACCGAGGTCGACCTCGAGCCCGCGGGCGACGTGCACTACCCGCAGTACGCCGCCGGCGACTGGGTGGAGACCGCCCGGGAGCAGTTCGACGGCTACGAGCGCGTCTGGCTCGAGCGGATGGACCCCGCGGCATGAAGCTCGCCGTCGACCCGACCTCGGGCGTGCCGCCCTTCGAGCAGGTCCGGGAGGCGATCCGCGGCCAGGTCGACTCCGGGGTCCTCGAGCCGGGCTTCCGGCTCCCGCCGGTCCGGTCGCTCGCGGCCGAGCTCGACCTCGCCACCAACACCGTCGCCCGCGCCTACAAGGAGCTCGAGGCGCTCGGCGTCGTCGAGACCCGTGGTCGAGCCGGCACGTTCGTCGCCGGCCGCGGGGTGGAGCGATCCCTGCGCGAGGCCGCAGCGTCGTACGCCGCCACGGTGCGCACGCTGGGTGTGTCCGAGACGGAGGCCCTCGAGGCCGTACGCCGCGCGCTCGCCGCCGGGTGAGCGCAGTGGTGCGCGACCTCACATCCACCTGATCCGGAGTGCCGGAATGCCGGCGCCGCCCGCATCGTTGGACCCGACAGCTGGCTTCGCATCATGCCCCCGGGCCTCACCCCCTGCCGCTGCGAGCGGCCTTACGCCGAGAGGCGGCTGACGGACCAGCGAGCAGCACCACGCAGCCACCCTCGGGTAAGCCCCGGCCAGGGTGGCTGTGTGCTGTCCGGGCGGCGACTCAGTCGCAGGCCTCTAGTAGGCGAAGACCAGTGCCGTGATGCCTGTCGTCGCGGAGCAGGACTCGATGGCCCGGCCCGCCTCGTTGCCCAGCAGGGACCGCACGTCGAGCGCGCCGCTGTCGTCGCCGCGCAGGTCGTAGGTGCCGCCCCCGCCGGTGAACTCCTCGCCGAGCTCGACGGCGGCGCCGTCCTCGAGCACCACGGCCTCTGCGTCCTGGTCCCAGCGGGTGCCGTGCTGCCAGAACACGATCTCGCTGTCCAGCAGGAGGCACCCGTCGCGCAGGGTGACGGTCCCGCTGATCCCAGCGGCAGGAACGCTCTCCCAGTCTGCGTCCGGGGTGATCACCGGCAGGGGGCCGGTGTCCGGCGCCTCCGGCTCGGCGCCGGCGCCGTCGATGGCGAACCAGAGGACGGCCGTGCCGACCGCGACGCCGATCGCCGTTCCCGCCGCCTGGGCAACCCTCGCTCGACGCACCTGTGTCCCCCAGCTGTCGTTGACGAGGCCACCGTAGGACGTGACCGCCGGGCGTGCCAGAGTCGACCTCGTGGAGGACTCCCGAGCGCCCGACGACCAGCACATCGTGGTCGCTGCCGTGGCCCTGGTACGCGACGGCCACGTGCTGACGGTCCGCAAGCGCGGGACCCAGCGGTTCATGCTCGTCGGCGGAAAGCTCGAGCCGGGGGAGTCGGCGTACGACGCAGCCCTCCGCGAGGCGCGCGAGGAGGTCGGCCTGGTCCTGGGGTCGGCGACGCTGCTGGGCGAGTTCCTGTCCGAGGCGGCCAACGAGCCGGGGCACACGCTGCACTCGACGGTCTTCTGGGTGGAGTCCGACGCCGAGCCGGTGGCGGCCGCGGAGATCGTAGAGGTGCGGTGGACCCCGCTGGTCGACCACCCCGACGACCTCGCTCCGATGCTCGAGCACCACGTGCTCCCGGTGATCATTGAATCGTTTACCAACCACTGACCCGCTGGTGGTTCCGCTGTCACCCTGACGTGCATCGCGGCTCCGTACCACTGGAACTCGTCCCTACGAGTCCCCAGTGCTGCCTGCCGCAAGGAACGTCACCGTGCCTCTCTCGTCCCCCAGCGCACTCGCGCGCGCCCTCGTCGTCAGCGCCCTGGCCATGGCCGGTCTGGCGGTGGGGACCACCGCCGAGGCCGATGCGAGCGTCGTCGGCGGCACCTGCGCCCCTTCGCTGACGCAGCCCGTACGCCTCTCCGACGCGCTCGACTCCGGCCCGGGCGCCCGTGCCCTGGCCGCGCGCAGCTCGCTCGACGCCGACACGCTGCTCCACCTCGCCGAGGACGAGACGTCGTGGGTGGACCGGTGCGGTCAGGTCTACGTCGTCGACGAGGCCACCCCCGGCCCGCAGCAGGCGGTCGCGGACGCACCGTCCGCAACCCTGCCCGACGACGTCTTCGACCTGTCGTCGCGACCGGGCTCGGACCGCACGATCTACCTCGACTTCGACGGAGCGACCCACTCCGGCACCCACTGGGCGAACGGCGCGGAGATCGTGTCCCCGGCGTACTCGATCGACGCCGATCCGGCGTCGTTCAGCGAGACCGAGCGCGCGCAGGTCTTCCTGGCCTGGCAGGTGGTCGCCGAGGACTTCGCGGCCTTCGACGTCAACGTCACCACCCGCACGCCGCCGGCGTCGGCACTCACGCGCTCCAGCGCCGGCGACCGGACCTACGGCATGCCGGTCGTGGTCACGCCCACCAACACGGTGGGCGACGGCTGCGACTGCGGCGGGTCGGCGTACGTCGGGGTGTTCGGCGCCCTGGGCGCCACCGACGCGCAGCCCGCGTGGGTCTTCACCCGCGGCGCGGGCACGAGGAGTCGCGACCTCGGGGAGGTCATCAGCCACGAGGTCGGCCACACCTTCGGCCTCGCCCACGACGGCACGAGCACCTCCTCCTACTACGCCGGCGACCGGGGCTGGGCGCCGATCATGGGGTCGTCCTACGGCCGGCGTGCCTCCCAGTGGTCGCGCGGGGAGTACGCCGACGCCAGCAACACCGAGGACGACCTGGCGATCATCGCCGCGACGGCGCCCCTGCTCACCGACGACCACGCGGGCGGGCCGCTCGACGCCACCCGGATCGCCGTGGGCAGCACGACCGACGGCGTGATCACCACGCGCACCGACACCGACGCCTTCACCTTCACCGCGGGCGGGCCCGTGACGCTCCGGGTCGCAGGCCCCGCGACCTACTCCGACCTCGACGTGCGCCTGACCGTGCTCGACGCGCTCGGCGCCGCGGTCGCCGTCGTGGACCCGGTCGCCGACACCGCGTCGGACGAGTCGCTGGCCGCCACCTGGGTCTCGACCGCCACCTCGACGAGCACCTGGACCGTCGTCGTCGACGGCACCTGCAGCGGCGACCCGCGCCAGGCCGGGCGCTACAGCGACTACGGCTCCATCGGGGCGTACGCCGTCTCGCTCGCAGCGGGCCTCCCGGCGGCCGATCCGCCGACCCCCGTCACGCAGCCGACGCCGACGCAGTCCACGATGCCCTCCGCCTCCCCGGCACCGGCAGCAACGGTGCCGGCCACGCCGACGCCGACCGTGGGTGCACCCGTCGCCGCGCGCTTCCTCACCACCCGCCTCCCACGCGCCCGGGTCGGCAAGGCCTACCGCGCGGTGATCCGCTTCGCCGGACCGGTCACCGAGGCGCGTGTCGACCGGCGGCTCCCGCTCGGCCTGCGGTGGCGGGTCGTCGGCTCGCGCATCGTCATCCGCGGCACCGTGCGCCGCGCCGGGACCAGCCGCTTCGCCACCATCCTGGCGAGCCGCGACGGGTCCGTCCGGCAGCAGCTGCGGATCGTCGTGCGCTAGGGGCGCCCCTCGAGGACGGCCAGCTGGTCGCGCCACCCGTCGATCATGTCGCCGGTGCGCGTGTGCCCGCGCCGCTCGTCGTACGCCGCACACGCAGCGCGCACTCGTGCGAAGGTCGCGCGCACCGCGTCCGCGTCGCCGTCGAGCGAGCGTTCCACCAGCCCGAGCAGCTCGTCGGCGGGCCAGTCCTCGAGCGGGTGCGTGCGCAGCTCCCACGCGAGGTACTTGTTGTAGGGGCGCACCCGCCCGGCCATCGTGAAGACCACGTCGAGCAGCCACGGCACCGACTCGGCGGCGTCGAGCCGCGCCTCGAAGGAGCGTCCGTCGCGGTCGCTCTTGAGCGCGCGGTAGGCGAAGTTCACCCAGCCGTCGAGCCGGTCGTGCTCGATCAGCACGGCGTCGGCCTCCTCGGGCGTCACTGTCGCCAGGCGGCGTACGGCTGCCGCGAGCTCGCCGTCCGTGCGGTCGAGCAGCACCGGAGCCCACGCGTAGGACCAGCGGGACCACCAGTGCTCGGTGCCGAAGGGCGGCACGGTCGTGACCTCGGACCAGGAGTCGACGATCTCGTCGACCTCGGGGGACTTGTCGGTCGAGCGCCCGGCCGCGACCTCGTCGGTGAGCACGACCACCACGTCGAGGTCGGAGCGCTCGGTGGCGAGGCCGCGGGCGGCCGAGCCGCTGAGCACGAGACCGAGCAGGTCGTCACCGTGGGCCGCGTCGTTGCGCTCGGCCAGGGAGGTGATCGTGTCCTGCTGCGCAGGGGTGAGCCAGGCGGGAAGGTCGAGGTCGGGCACGGGTCTCCTCGGTCAGGGTGAAGTCGCCCGGACGCCCGAGCGGCGGCAACCCTGACACGGCACGACCGCGCATCTCCACCGGATTCGTCGCCGTGCGTGTCGCCGCCGACGACTCGGGCCCGGGAGAGCGATAACCTTCGCTCGTGAGTACCCACGTCCCGTTCGGCCGGCTGCTGACCGCGATGGCCACGGCCTTCCACGAGGACGGCACCGTCGACCTCGACGCCACGGCCCGCATCGCCGCCCATCTCGTCGACCACGGCAACGACGGCCTCGTCGTGAGCGGCACGACGGGGGAGAGCCCCACCACCTCGGTCGCCGAGGACGGCGAGATCCTGCGCGCGGTGCACGGCGCCGTCGGCGACCGCGCCGTCGTGATCGCGGGCGTGGGCACCAACTCCACGGCCCACTCCGTGGAGCTCGCCGAGCAGGCGGCCAAGATCGGTGTCGACGGCGTGCTGCTCGTCAGCCCCTACTACAACAAGCCCGGTCAGGTCGGCCTGCGCCACCACTTCGGCGCCGTGGCCGAGGCCACCGACCTGCCCGTGATGCTCTACGACGTGCCGGGGCGCACTGCGACGACGATCGAGCTCGAGACCTACGAGGCGATGCGGCGCTACGACCACATCACCTCGGTCAAGGAGGCCTCCGGCCTGTTGGCCCGCACGGCCCAGCTGGTCGACATGGGCTACGCGGTCTACTCCGGCGACGACGCCAACACCCTCGGCTACCTCGCCTACGGCGGGGTCGGCCTGGTCTCCGTCGTCGCCCACGCCGCCAGCGACCAGCTGGCGTCGATGATCAGCGCCTGGGTCGACGGCGACCACCCCGAGGCCCTGCGCATCCACACCTCGCTCGTCCCGGCCTTCGACGCCGTGATGGGCGTGCCCAACTACGGAGCCACCACCGCCAAGGCAGCCCTCGAGCTGCTCGGCGTGCTCGACAACCGCCGCGTCCGCGGCCCACTGGTCGCCCTGGACGACGACGAGGTCACCGCGCTCCGCGCGGGGCTCGCCGCCGCCGGCCTCCTGTGAGAACCATCCTCCTCACGAACGAAGGAAACCCTTGAGCCATCCCCACCTCGACCTGAGCGCGCCCGCCCCCCTCCCGGCCGGAGGTCTGCGGGTCATCCCGCTCGGCGGACTGGGCGAGGTCGGTCGCAACATGACGGTCTTCGAGTACGACGGCCGGCTGCTGATCGTCGACTGCGGCGTGCTGTTCCCCGAGGACCACCACCCCGGCGTCGACCTGATCCTGCCCGACTTCGACCCGATCCGGGACCGCCTCGACGCCGTCGAGGCACTGGTGCTGACCCACGGCCACGAGGACCACATCGGTGCCACGCCCTACCTCCTGCGCGAGCGTGGCGACATCCCGCTCGTCGGCTCCAGGCTGACCCTGGCGCTGCTCGGCTCCAAGCTGCGCGAGCACCGCCTGAAGGAGACCGCGCAGTACGAGGTCGCCGAGGGCCAGACGATCACCTTCGGGCCCTTCGTGCTCGAGTTCGTCGCGGTCAACCACTCGATCCCGGACGCCCTCGCGGTCGTCATCCGCACGGGCGCCGGCGTGGTGCTGCACACCGGTGACTTCAAGATGGACCAGCTGCCGCTCGACGGCCGCATCACCGACCTCAACGAGTTCGCCCGCCTCGGCGACGAGGGCGTCGACCTGTTCCTCACCGACTCCACCAACGCCGAGGTGCCGGGCTTCACCACCTCCGAGAAGGAGATCGGTCCCGTCCTGGACCGGGTCTTCGCGAAGAGCGAGCAGCGGATCATCGTCGCGTGCTTCGCCTCCCACATGCACCGCGTCCAGCAGGTGCTCGACGCGGCGGTGGCCCACGGCCGCAAGGTCGCCTACGTCGGGCGCTCGATGGTGCGCAACATGGCCATCGCGCAGGACCTCGGCTACCTCACCGTCCCGCCCGGCGTGATGGTCGAGGCCAAGGAGCTCGGCGACTACCCGCCGCACAAGCAGGTGCTGATCTCGACCGGGTCGCAGGGCGAGCCGCTCGCCGCGCTGAGCCGGATGTCGCAGAACAACCACCACTTCGTGCACCTCGAGCCCGGCGACACCGTGGTGCTGGCCAGCTCGCTGATCCCGGGCAACGAGAACGCCGTCTACCGCGTGATCAACGGCCTGTCGCGCCTGGGCGCCAACGTGGTCCACAAGGGCAACTCCCTCGTCCACGTCTCCGGCCACGCGAGCGCCGGCGAGCTGCTCTACTGCTACAACATCGTCAAGCCGCGCAACGTGATGCCGGTGCACGGCGAGATCCGCCACATGCGCGCCAACGCCGACCTGGCCCGCGCCACCGGCGTGGAGAACGTCGTGCTGGCCGAGGACGGCGTGGTGGTCGACCTCGTCGACGGCGTGGCGAAGATCGTCGGCAAGGTCGACGTCGGCTACGTCTTCGTCGACGGCACCACCATCGGCGACATCAGCGAAGCCTCGATGAAGGACCGCCGGATCCTCGGCGAGGAGGGCTTCCTGTCCGTGATCGTGGTCGTCGACTCGGTGACCGGCAAGGTCGTCTCCGGACCGGAGATCCACGCCCGCGGCTTCGCCGAGGAGGAGGCCACCTTCGACGAGGTCAAGCCGCTCATCATCGAGGCGCTCAACGCCTCGATCGCCGACGGTGCCACCGACTCCTACCAGCTCCAGCAGGTCGTACGCCGTGTCGTGGGCCGCTGGGTCAACCGCGCCCACCGCCGTCGCCCGATGATCATTCCTGTGGTGATCGAGGCCTGAGCGCCCTAGAGTCCCTCACGGGGCTGGAGGGTCCGATGAACCTCGTGGGGAGGTGGGCATGCCGCGCAACCAGGGTGCGCTGAGTCGTCTGGCCGAGCTGATGCGACGCGTCAACTCCTCCACCGACACCGAGGTGATCCTCGAGGAGATCGCGCACGGCGTGGTCGACGTCCTCGGCTACGGCGTCGCGGCGATCGCCCGGCTCGAGGGCGACGTGCTGGTGATGACCAACGTCGCCGGCCCGCCCGACGTGGTTGCGCAGATCCTGCACCGCCGCACCCCGGCCGAGCAGATCCTCGACGAGTTCCGCGAGGCCGACCGCTGGGGCATCCTGCGCTTCGTCCCCGCGGGCCGGATGTCGGAGGAGCGGCTGCGCGCCGCCTGGATCCCCGAGGTCGAGCCCAACGACGACCCGGACGCCTGGCACCCCCAGCACGCGCTCTACGCCCCGCTCTACTCCGCGGGCGGCGAGCTCCTCGGCAACATGGCCGTCGACCTCCCGGCAGACGGCCGGGTGCCCGACGAGGCCGACCGCGAGCTGCTGGAGATGTTCGCCGTGCAGGCGGGTGTCGCGCTCTCCAACGCCCGCGAGCGCGAGCGGCTCACCGACCGCGCCCGTCTCGACCGGATGCTGACCTCGGTCGCGGCGGCCGGTGCCGGCGTCCAGGGCGGGCTCGCCCAGGCGATGACGACGGCGGTGGAGGCGGTCGCGGAGGCGCTCGCCACCACCCAGGCCGTCGTACGCACCTTCCCCAGCGACGTCCAGGGCCACCAGATCGGCGTCGGCACGCCGCGCCCCTTCACCCCCGAGCACGACGTGCCGGAGATCCGCCAGGACCTCCTGGCGCTCGACGACCTGCCCGTGCTGGTCGAGGTGGGGATCCACGACATCGACTCGGCGCGGCTGCCGAGCAGCGCGGCGCCGATGCAGCGGCTGATGCGCGCGATGCGGGTCGAGCGCGCGCTCGTGTGTCCGCTGCTCTCGCAGGACGACCTCGTCGGCTACCTCGTGCTGGGATTCGCCCGCAACACCCGGCCGCTGACGATGTCGGAGGCCGACGCGGTGCTGGAGGTGGGGCGCCTGCTCGCGCTCGCGGTGCGTTCTTCCCGCGTCCTGGAGACCGAGCAGCGCCTGGTCCAGGAGCTGCGGGAGCTCGCGCGCTACCGCAGCGAGCTGATCGCCACCATCTCCCACGAGCTCAAGACCCCGCTCACCGCGATCCTCGGCCACGCCGAGCTCATCGCCGACCGCCACCCCGACATGACGTCGCTGGACGCGATCATCCGCAACGCCCAGCGCCTGAACAACCTGGTCGCCAATCTCCTCCACTACTCCCGCATCCAGGGACGACGCGAGACGGTGCGCCGCGCGGTCGACCTCGCCGAGCTCTGTGAGGCGAGCGTCGACCTGCTCGGCATCCGGGCCAAGCAGGCGGGCGTCGGGCTGGCCTTCGAGCGCACCGGGACGGCACCGGTCGTGGTGTTCGGCGACCCCGAGGAGCTCGCCCGGGTCGTCGACAACATGGTCGACAACGCGGTGAAGTACACCCCCGAGGACGGCGCGGTCTCGGTGTCGATGGAGGTGGGCGAGGACGAGGTGAGCATCGAGGTGACCGACACCGGCATCGGCATCTCCACCGCTGACCAGAGCCACGTCTTCTCGGCCTTCCACCGCTCCACCAACCCCAACGCCCTCTCCGTGCCGGGCACCGGTCTCGGCCTGCCGATCGCCCAGCGGATCGCGGAGTCCCACGGCGGAACGCTGTCGGTGAGTTCCGAGCTCGGCCACGGCAGCACCTTCCGCTTCACCCTGCCGCTGCGGTCCCCGCGAGAGCAGGGCTGAGCCCACCGGTCGTCCGGGTCCCGGCCGCGTCGAGGCGGACCACGTGGTCCATCGCGTCGAGGCCGATCGTGCCGTGCGTGATCCACACGACCGAGCGGCCCGGGCGCGCGGCCGCGTCGAGCATCTGCGCAGCGACGGCCCGCGCGGTGGCGGCGTCGAGGTGGGCGGTGGGCTCGTCGAGCACCAGGACCGGGCCGTCGGCGAGCAGCGCCCTGGCCATCGCCAGGCGGGCCCGCTCGCCGCCGGACACCTCGCGCGCGCCGGCGCCGACGTGGGTGTGGATGCCGTCGGGCAACCCGTCGACCCACTCGCCCAGCCGGGCGCGGTCCAGCGCGTGACGCACGTCGTCGTCGCTCGCTCCCGGGCGCGCCAGGCGCACGTTCTCCGCGACGGAGGAGGCGAAGACGTGCGGGTCGTCGTCGACGAGGCCCACCGTGCGGCGTACATCGTCCAGCGCCAGCCGCCGCAGGTCGGTGCCACCGAGCAGGGCGTGGCCCGCCACGGGGTCGATGAAGCGGACGAGCGTCGCTGCCAGGGTGGACTTGCCCGAGCCCGAGGGGCCGGTGATGCCGAGGTGCTCGCCCGGTCGCAGGTCGAGGTGCTCGAGCGCCAGGACGGGCCGCTCGGTCCAGCCGAGCTCCGCCTCGCGGAGCGCGAGCGCGTGGCTCGCGGGCAGCGGCTCGGGCGACCGCGGGTCGCTGACCGCCGGCGACGTGGCCGCGAGCCGGTCGAGGCGCTCGCGGGCGGCACGGGCGCGCACCGACAGCGCACCCGCGTCGGCGAGCCCTCCGGTCACGTCGGCGAGCGCCAGCGGGACGAGCAGGAGCAGTGCCAGGAGCGCGGGGGAGACCTGGGCAGGCGTCACCGTCGCGGCGACGAGCACCACGCCCAGGCCGGCGGTGGCGGTGGTGAGGGCGGAGGCGGCGGTGACGGCGCGCGCGGAGCGGCGTACGGCTGCGGCGAGCGTGACCCCCTGCTGCTGCACCCCGGCCAGCGCGCGCGGCGTGGCGGCCCACTGCTCCAGCTCCCGCAGGCCGTGGGCGACCTCCTCGACGCCCGTGCCGAGGGCCGCCCGAGCAGCGAGGACCTCCGGCTCGGCGGCCGCCACCCCGCGGCGGGCCAGCGCGAAGGCGAGCGCACCGGTGGCGCAGACGCCGAGCACGACCAGGCCGGCCGCCGGGGCGACGAGCCAGGTGAGCAGGGTCGCGGCCAGGCCCACCAGCACCGCCGTGGCGACCGGCTGTCGCACCCGGAGCCGGTCGTCGAGCAGCGCGTCGACGTCGTCGACGACCCGGGTGAGCAGGTCCCCCCGACGGGGGCCGAGGCGTCCCGGGACGAGCGGGACGAGGTCGGCGTAGACCTGCGCCCGGCGCTCGGCGAGCTCGCGCAGCACCACGTCGTGGCTCAGCACGCGCTCGGCGTGGCGCAGCACCGGGCGCGCGAGCCCGAAGAGGCGTACGCCCACGATGGCGACCATCAGGTAGAGCACCGGCGGCTGCTCACTCGCGCGGGTGATGAGCCAACCGGCGGTCGCGGTGAGTGCGACGCCGGACGCGGTCGACAGCGCTCCGAGCAGCGTGGCGGTGCGCAGGCCCCAGCGGGGCCGCGGGTCGTCGTCGGCCGGCGACGCTGGTGAGGCGCCGGGGTCCGACACCGCACGCGCCGGCGCGGCAGACGGAGCCTGTGTCGGGGCTCGATCCTCGACGGGCTCCAGCTCGAGCACCCGGTCCGCGGCGGCTAGCACGGCGGGGCGGTGGGCGACGACGAGGACGAGGCTGGTGCGGGCGAGCGCGGCGACGGTGTCGAGGAGCACCTGCTCGGTCTCCTCGTCGAGGTGCGCGCTGGGCTCGTCGAGCAGCACGATGGGTCTCGCCGCCAGCACGACGCGCGCGAGCGCCACGCGGGCCCGCTGGCCGGCGGAGAGGCCGGCCCCGTCCTCGCCGAGGGGCGAGTCCAGCCCCTCGGGCAGGGCGCGCACCACGTCGGCGAGATCGACGGCGGTGAGCGCGGACCACACCTCGTCGTCCCCGGCGCCGGGGCGCCCGACGCGGACGTTGGCGGCGACGGTGTCGGCCAGCAGCCACGGTCGTTGGGGCGCCCAGGCGACCTGGTCGCGCCACCACGCCGGGTCGACGTGCGGAAGGGGAGCGCCGCCCGCCACGACGTCGCCTGCGTGGGGAGGCAGCTCGCCGCGCAGCGTCGCGAGCAGCGTCGACTTGCCGCAGCCGGACGGTCCTGCGATCGCCACCAGGCCGCGCTCGGGCAGGTCGAGGTCGAGGGGTGCGGTCAGCGCCGTGTCGTGACCGACCACGAGCCCGTGCAGGCCCAGGGTCGCGCGTGCCGGGCGCTGCGACCCGTGCGTCTGCGAGGTCGCGCGGGCCAGCAGCGCGTCGGCCTCGGCCAGGGCCGCGGTGCCCTCGGCAGCGGCGTGGAACTCCGCGCCCACGCGGCGCAGCGGCCAGTAGGCCTCGGGCGCCAGGAGCAGCACGGTGAGCGCGACCCGGAAGTCGACCGACCCCGACGCCAGCCGCAGCCCGACGGTGACCGCCACCAGCGCGACCGACAGCGTGGCGACGAGCTCGAGGACGGAGGAGGAGGCGAAGGCGACCTTGAGGGTGTCGACGGTCGCGCGGCGGTAGCGGTGGGTGACCGAGCGGATGGTCGACACCTGGGCCTCGGCACGACGGTGCGCCACGAGCGTCGGCAGGCCCCGCACCACGTCGAGGAAGTGGCCCGACAGCGCCTCCATCGCACGCCACTGCGTCCGTGCCCGGTCGCGGGTGGTGAGGCCGACGAGGACCGCGAAGACCGGCACCAGCGGCAGGGTCAGCGCGACGACGAGCCCCGACAGGGGGTCGAGCCACGTGATCGCGACGAGGGTGAGGACGGGCAGGACCGCGGCAGGCACCAGCGCCGGGAGGTAGCGGGTGACGTAGGGCTCGACCCCGGCCACGCCGCGGGTCGCGAGCAGCGCCAGGCGGGCGGGCGCGAGGTCGGCAGTGCGGCGAGCAGCCTCGAGGAGCCGCAGCCGTAGCGCTCCTGACACCTCACCGGCGGCCCGCGCCGCCGCCAGCTGGCCGGCGCACGTCGTCGCGGTGCGCAGCAGCACGAGCCCGACCAGCCACCCCCCGGCGCGCGTCCAGTCGTTCCCGCCGACCGCCGCCACGACCAGGGCGCCGAGCGCGAAGGCCTGCGCCACTGTCGCCAGGCCGCCGAGCACGCCGCACGCGACGACGACCGCGAGGGCCCCGCGCGCCGGGCGGAGGTGGCTGAGGACGGCCCCGTCGAGCGGCCTCACGACGCGGTGTCGCTCGTGCCGGCCAGGACGGGCGTGGGGATGTGCCGCACCGAGATGCGCTTGCGGAAGACCCAGTAGGTCCACGCCTGGTAGCCCAGCACGATCGGGGTGAAGATCACCGCGACCCACGTCATCACCTTCAGCGTGTACGCCGTCGCGGCCGCGTTGGTCGTGGTGAGCGAGTACGCCGGGTCGGTGGTCGACGGCATCACGTCGGGGAACAGGCCCAGGAACAGGCCGACCACGGCCAGCGCGATCGTGACGAAGGTGCCCACGAAGGCCCAGCCTTCGCGCCCTGCACGGGCCGACACGAGCCCGGCGACCAGCGACGCGGCGGCCGCGGCGAAGACGACTGCGGTGACGGCCGTGCCGGTCTTGAGCTGCGTCCACACGAGGAAGACCACCGCGAGCACGGCGGCGACGACGCCGATGCGCACGGCCAGGTCGCGGGCCCGGTGGCGGATCTCGCCGTCGGTCTTGAGCGCGACGAACATCGCCCCGTGGGTGGCGAAGAGGGTGAGGGTCACCAGCCCGCCGAGCAGGCCGAAGGGGTTGAGGAGGGTGAAGAGGTTGCCGGTGAACTCCTTGTCGGCGTCGATCGGGACGCCCGCGACGATGTTGGCGAACGCGACGCCCCACAGCAGTGACGGCACGAACGACCCGATGATCAGCGCCAGGTCCCACCGGCCCTTCCACTCGGTCTCCTCGCGCTTGTGGCGGTACTCGAAGGACAGCCCGCGCACGATGAGGGCCACCAGGATGAGCAGGAGCGGCAGGTAGAACCCGCTGAAGAGCGTGGCGTACCACTCCGGGAAGGCGGCGAAGGTCGCGCCGCCGGCGACCAGGACCCACACCTCGTTGCCGTCCCAGACCGGGCCGACGGTGTTGATCATGACGCGGCGCTCGGTGTCGTCGCGGGCCAGCACCGGCAGCAGCATCCCGACGCCGAAGTCGAAGCCCTCGAGGCAGAAGTAGCCGACCCACAGCACGGCGATGAGGGCGAACCAGACGGTGGTCAGTTCCATGGTGGTCTCTCTGTCGTGTCGTCGTGGTCGGTCAGTAGGCGAAGGTGAGCGGCTTGTCCTCGTCGGAGCCGCCGACCTTGACCCGCGGCGGCTCTTCGAAGGGGTCCGCGCCCTTCTTGACGTAGGTGATGAGGAGCTTGACCTCGATGACCGCGAGCACCGCGTAGAGGAGGGTCAGCACGATGAGCGAGGTGGCGGCCTCGAAGACCGAGACGCCGGGGGAGACCCCGGACTCGGTGGTCATCAGCCCGAAGACCACCCACGGCTGGCGGCCCATCTCGGTGAAGATCCAGCCCCACGAGCTCGCGAGCGTGGTGGCGATCGGCAGGCTGAGGCCGAGGACGCCGAGCCAGCGCACGCCCGGCGTACGCCCCTTGCGGGTCAGCCACAGGATGAGCGCGGCGCCGGCGGCCGCGAAGGCGCCGAGGCCCATCATGAAGCGGAAGGACCAGTAGGTGACCGGGATGACGGGGGTGTAGTCGCCCTCGGTGAAGGCCCTCGACGTCGGGTCCTGCCCGTAGGTCTCGACGTACTCCTCGCTCAGCGGGTTGATGCCCTCGACGGTGCCGTCGAAGGAGCCCGTGCCGAGGAAGGACAGCAGGCACGGGACCGTGACGGCGAACTTCTCCTCCTTGCCGTCGGGCGTGCCCACGGTGAAGACGGAGAACGGCGCGCAGCTCTCGCTGGTCTCGTAGAGGCCCTCCGCGGCCGCCATCTTCATCGGCTGTACCTCGGTCATCACCTTGCCCTGGAGGTCGCCGGTGATGGCGACGCCGATGCCTGCGAGCAGGGTGATGACAGCGCCGATGCGGATGGCGAGGTGGTACATCGGCCGGTCGGCCTCGTGCTTCTTCTTCATGTAGAGGTAGGCACTGACGCCGAGCAGGAAGGTGCCGGCGGTCATGTACGCCGCGAAGATCACGTGCGGGAAGGTCACGACCTGCACCTTGTTGAACATCACCGCCCAGAAGTCGGTGAGCTCCGCGCGCCCGGACTCGGCGTTGTAGGTGTAGCCCACCGGGTGCTGCATCCACGAGTTGGCCGCGAGGATGAACCACGACGACGCCAGCGTCCCGAGGTGCACCAGCCACATGCACCCTGCGTGCAGGCCGCGGGGGAGCTTGTCCCAGCCGAAGATCCACAGGCCGAGGAAGGTCGACTCGAGGAAGAAGGCCAGCAGGCCCTCGACCGCCAGCGGGGCGCCGAAGACGTCGCCGACGAAGCGGGAGTAGTCCGACCAGTTCATCCCGAACTGGAACTCCTGCACGATGCCGGTCACCACGCCGATGGCGAAGTTGATGAGGAAGAGCTTGGCGAAGAACTTGGTGAGGCGGAGGTAGTCCTCCCTGCCCGTGCGCACCCACGCTGTCTCGAGGCCGGCGATGACGGCCGTGAGCCCGATCGTCAGCGGCACGAACAGGAAGTGGTAGACGGTGATGATGCCGAACTGCCACCGGGCGATGTCGAGGACGTCCATGGGCACACCCTTGCGTTGGTCAGGCGCCGTGGCGCGGTACTACGACAGATTGTAGTAGATACTACGCAATGTCGTACTTCCTCGGTCAGGGCCCCTAGACTCCTGTTCCATGAGTCCAAGGTCCCGGATGGGCGAGCTCGAGCAGGCCGTCCTCGACGCCCTGTGGGACGGCGACGCTGCATCCAGCGGACGTGAGGTGCACGCCCGTCTCGAGGGCCGTGACCTCGCCTACACGACCGTGATGACCGTGCTCGACCGCCTCGTCGCCAAGGACCTCGTGGTGCGCGAGCGCGACGGCCGTGCCTTCCGCTACGCGCCCCGGCTCAGCCGCGCCGCGATGACCGCCGAGGTGATGCGCGAGGCGCTGGAGGCGACCGGCGCCGACCGCGACCAGGCCCTCGTCTCCTTCGTGGGCGAGGCCAGCGCCGAGGACCTCGCGGCGCTGCGCCGCGCCCTCGCCGACCTCACCTGACCGGGCCGGGGACCCGCGCGTGCTGACCCCGCTGGTGCTGGGTGCGCTCGCCGTGCTGCTCGCGGGGCCGCTGCCGTGGGCGCTGTCGCGCTGGACGGGCCTGCGGCGTACGCCGTCCGCGGCGATGCTGCTGTGGCAGAGCACCGCCCTGGCCGCGGTCCTCGCCGCGCTCGGGGCCGGGCTCTCCCTGGCCACCGACCGCCTCTGGGTGGCGCCCGTCGCCGCGGGTGACGTCGTCGTGGCCGCGCTCGCCGGTCTGGTGACGGTCGTGGTCGCCGCGCGACTGCTGCTCAGCGGCCACCGCACCGGCACCGCCCTGCGCCGGATGCGTCGTACGCACCGCGAGCGGGTCGACCTGGTGGCGCGCACGGACGGGGGAGTGTCGGTGCTCGAGCACGACCTCCCGGTCGCCTACTGCGTGCCGGGGATGACCGGATCGCGGATCGTCGTGTCCCGCCCGACCCTGACCCGCCTCGCGCCCGAGGAGCTGGCAGCGGTCCTGGAGCACGAGCGCTCGCACCTGCGCGCGCGCCACGATCTCGTCCTCGAGGCCTTCGCCGTGCTCCACCGCGCCTTCCCGCGCGGGGTGGCCAGCGGGTCGGCGCGCCGGGAGGTCGAGGTGCTCGTGGAGGTGCTGGCCGACCGGGCTGCCTGCCGCACCGGTGATCGCCGCGCGCTGGTGTCGGCGCTGCTCGAGCTGGCCGGCTCCCCGGCTCCCGCCGGGGCGCTGGGGTCGGCCGGCTCGCTCGCCGCCCGCGTGGAGGTCCTGCGGGACACGCGCCCCCACCGGGCACAGGCCCTGCTGGTGCTGCTGCTCGCCGCCGCGATCCTCGCGCTCCCCACGCTGCTGGTCGTGCTGCCGTGGCTCGCGGGGCTCGACGCACGCTGAGGCGCCACGGCGGTGTGCGTCCGGACGGCCGAGAGGCCCCGGCGGACGGATCCGCCGGGGCCTCCCGGTGTGGTGCTGGTGGTGCTGTCAGCGTGCGTTCAGCGTCGGCGTACGACCTTGAACGTCAGCTTGTCCTTGCTGTCCTCGACGGTGTCGGAGCCTCCGTAGACGGCGACGAGCCTGTGCTTGCCGACCTTGAGGTTCTTCTTCACCTTCAGCACGAGGCGGCCGTCGTCGAGGCGCTTGGCCCCGACCTTCTTGCCATCGATGCGGACCGTGACGCGACCCGTGGGGGTCGTGCCGTCGGCCTTGACCTTCACGATCACCTTGAAGTCCTGCTTGAAGGCAGGCTTGGCCGGCTTGACCTTGGCGATCGTGTCCGAGTCGACCGGCGCCGGGGTGGGCGTCGGGGTCGGCGTCGGGGTGGGCGTCGGGGTCGGGGTCGGCGTGGGCGTGGTGCCCGCGGCGCAGACCTGGACCTTGACGTTGTCGACGTACCAGCCGTCGAGGCCGTTGCAGCCGTCGCGACCCATGTCGAAGCGGAACTTCACCGTGTCACCGGTCTTGGCCAGCTTGGCCATGTCGATGACCGAGGTGCCCCACGAGCCGGCCAGCTGGCCGCCGTCGGTGCCGGTCCAGGCAGGCTCGCCGCCCATCGGGCCCGAGTCGGGGTCCATCTCGCCGCCGGGGGCGTTGAACAGGTAGGCGTCGTCGGGGACGAGCGTGAAGCCGCCTCCGTTGACGCTGACCTTGACGTTGCCGCCGTCCCACGTGGCCTCGGAGGCCATGTAGTGGTCCCACTGCATGCGCGGCGAGGTGCCCGCGGGCACCGTGATCGCCGGGCTGATGAGGCCGTTGCGGCTGGTGATGTCACCGGCCGCGCCGGAGCAGTTGCCCACCAGCGGGTCGGGGCCGAAGGCCACGCCGCCGGTGCGCTCGGGCGCCGAGGTCGACGCCTCCCACTCGAAGCCCGAGGAGAGCGGGAAGCCGAGCTCCTGGTCCTGGGTCCACCCGGCCAGGCCGTCCTCGAAGTCCTCGGAGAAGAGGGTCGAGGTGGTGGTGCCCGCGCCACAGCTCAGGGCCGGACCGGCACCGGGCTGGAGCAGGGGCTGCCAGTCGCACTTGTCGGTCGGGTCCAGGCGCAGCTCGGTCTCGGCGATCGCGGCGGTGACCGCGGCGCAGTCGGCCGCCGTCATGCCGTCCTCGATGACCTCCGGGACAGCGGCACCGTCGGAGCCGTCGGCCTCGGTCGGGTTGCCCAGGGTGACCTTGTTGACGTCGACGCCGGTCAGGTCGGCGCACGAGGCCTCGAGGGCGTCGGCCAGGTCCGGGAAGTAGGACGAGGGCGTCAGGTAGCTCACCTGGGCGTTCCAGAACAGGTTCGCCGCCTTGTCCAGCCCGATCGCCGGCACGGTTGCGGCACCGTCGTCGTAGCCGTCGACCATGATCGCGAAGGCGCGGTTGACGACGCCCGAGTTGCTGTGGACACCGCCGCCGTCCTCCGTGCCGCAGACGTACTCGGCGTCCGAGACCTTGCCCGGGTCGCCGTAGCAGTTCGGGTTCCACATGTCGCGGATCGCACCACCGAAGGCCGGGTCGGTCTCGCCGGACAGCCACCGGTGCGAGGGGTCGGAGTCCGAGGGCTGGGCCTCGATGGTGAAGTCGACCGGCTCGCCGGCCGTCTTGAACTTCGTGCCATCGGCGTTGGAGACCATGACGCCGTAGATGTCGGAGTCACCCGCGATGGAGCCCAGGGCGCCGGTGGGCGTGTTGCCCACCACGATGCCCTCGGCGCCGGCGGCCTCGGCGTTGTCGATCTTCACCGAGAAGTTGCACACGCCGCGGTCGACGTAGACCCACTTGCCGTTGATCGCCGCGCCGTTGGTGAACGGCGTGCAGCCGAGGGTCGTCGCGTCGGCGGAGACGCCCACGACGGCGGTCGCGTTGACAGGCGTCTCGGTGATGACCGGGCCGAAGGAGGCCGGGATGTTGATGCACGGACCCTGGACCGAGGTCGGGGCGGTGATCTCCATGTTGGTCAGCGAGCGGGTGTACTGCGAGCACTCGCCGGGGGTGCGGAGGACCGCGCCGCCGGGGGAGTTGGTCTCGCCGACCTCGTTCATCCGGTCGTTGAGCATGTCGACGGTCTCGCCCCAGATGTCGGAGTAGGCCTCGTTCATCGCTCCGGACTGCCACTGGTAGATCAGGCCGGAGGTGGCTTCGGTGTAGGCGTGGCCCCACTCGTGGGCGACGGTGTCGTCACCGGTGACGCCGGTGCAGTAGTTGGTGGTGACGCCGTTCCAGTTGGCGTTGGGGCAGGAGATGGTCGGGTCGTTGTTGACCGTGATCATCGTGCCGCCCGCGCCGTCCCACGAGTCGAAGCCGAAGGTGTTCTCGAACAGCCAGTAGGACTCGCCCGCACCCAGGATCTCGTTCTGCTGGTCCTGGTCGAGCGTGCCCGGGAAGGCGTCGCCCTCGCCGTAGACCTTGTCGGCGGGGGAGTAGGACTCCTCGTAGAGCTCACGGTCAGTGGCGTGGGCCATCATCGACCAGCGGTTGAGCGGCTTGCCGGTGGCGGCGTCGAGGATCAGCGACTCGCGGATCGTCGTCTTGTTCCACACCTCGACGGCCCAGGCCAGGGTGGCCGTGCCGTCGACGCCGCGGGGCGTGCCGGTGCGGTAGACGACCAGCTCGGCGTTGCGGACCTGGAGGCCCTTCGCGAAGGCGGCGGGAAGGCCGTCCTCGTGACCGGCCGGCTTGGCCTCGACCGCCTGGAGCGCGCGGGCCGAGGCCTCGTCGCGCGAGAGCGTCGGTGTCACGTCGAGGTCGATGTCCGGTGCGACGAAGCCGTTGACCGCGGTGAGGTCACCGTCGCGGTCGACGTGGGCCTTGAGCTCACCGGCGAAGACCGGCACGCCCTGGTAGGACTGGGCGAAGGTGACCGACCAGCCGGCGGGACCGGCGTAGACCTCGGTCTGCTCCAGCTCCGCGGCGCGGGCGCCGAAGGCGGGCGCGAACTCGGCGAGGTACGCCGTGGCCTTCTCGATGGCGCCCTGGCGGCCCTCGGCGGCGATGCCGGGGAACAGGTCGGGGTCGGTGCCCTCCGCGCGGGCGAACCCGACGCGTCCGGTGGCGGGGTTGGCTCGCAGGTCCACGGACCCGGAGGCGGCGTCGCGCAGTCGGCTCACGTCCGACTGCTGCGCCTTGTTGGTCGGTGCGGCCTGCGCACCGACCACCGGCTGGACCGCGAGTCCAGCGGCGATGAGAGCGAGGCCGAGGGACAGGCCCTGGCCTCGATTGAGCTGCTTCAAAGGTGTGACCTCTCGCTTGCACCCGGGATCCCGTTCCCGAGTGATCTGGGCCACCCTAGGGACACAGGCTCCTTTCAGGAAGGGCCGCCACGAGGCTTTACCCGACCAATCAGGGCGGCGACCGCAAAACCTGCGGCGAAGGGCCGCGAACGGTGAAGAACCAGTGACGGTGGTCTCCCCGTGGACGGCCGAGAGGCCCCGGCGGACGGATCCGCCGGGGCCTCCCGGTGTGGTGCTGGTGGTGCTGTCAGCGTGCGGTCAGCGTCGGCGTACGACCTTGAACCGCAGCTTGTCCTTGCTGCGCTCGACGGTGTCGGAGCCCTTGTAGACGGCGACGAGCTTGTGCTTGCCGACCTTCAGGTTCTTCTTCACCTTGAACATGATCCGGCCGTCGTCGAGACGCTTGGTCCGGACCTTCTTGCCGTCGATGCGGACCACGACGCGTCCCGTCGCGGTGGCGCCGTCGGCCTTGACCTTCACGACCACCTTGAAGTCCTGCTTGAAGCGGGGCTTGCGCGGCTTCACCTTCGCCACCGTGGTGGAGTCGGCCTTGCCGGCGGGCGTCGCTGCCACCACCGTGGCGGTGAACTTCGCCGACGAGGTCGCCAGCGAGCCGTTGCCCTCGTAGGTCGCGGTCAGCTGGTTGGCACCGACCGGCAGGTCGGCCGGCAGGGCCACGGAGGCCTTGCCGTCCACGAGCGCGGCCGAGCCGAGCTCCTTGCCTGCTGCGTCGGTGACGACCACGTCGCCGCTCGGCGTGGAGCCGACCGAACCGTCGCGGGCCACGGTGACCTCGGCGGTGGACGCGGTGCCGAAGGTCGACGGCTCGGGCTGGTGCACGGCCGTCGTCTTCGTCACCAGCTTGCAGTCGACGACCTCGATGTTGTCGACGTACCAGCCCTCGTTGCCGCCACAGCCGTCACGACCGATGTCGAAGCGGAGCTGGACGGTGTCACCAGGCTCGATGCCGGCCGCGACGAGGTCGATCTGCGACTCGCCCCAGCTGCCCTTGGTCTCGCCACCGTCGGTGCCCGTGAAGCCGGGCTCGCCGGCCAGCGGGTTGGTGTTGGTGGCAGGACCGGAGAGGGTGGTGGGCGCGTTGTAGATGTAAGCGCCCGCCGGGATGGCCTTGAAGCCGCCGCGTCCGTTGACCTCCATCTTGACGTTGCCGCCGTCGTAGCCGATCTCGGTCGCGACGTAGTGCTCGAAGGTGAGCTTCGGGGCACGCAGGGTGTCGGGCATCTCGATGACCGGACCCGTGATCGAGTCGCGGCTCGAGAAGTCACCGGCCGTGCCGGAGCACTGACCCTGGTCGGGAGCCGGACCGAACGCGACCTTGCTCGCGTGCGGGGCGCCCGTGCCGGCCGGGGCGTTGGCAACGCTCTGCCACGCCTCGTGCAGGCCACCCTCGTAGACGACCTCGAAGCTGGGGGTCCAGCCCGCCAGGCCGTCCTCGAAGTCCTCGTTCCACAGCACGTCCTCGGCGAAGCCCTCACCACAGGTGGCGGGGGCGTCCTTGCCGAGGAGCGCCTGGAAGTCGCACTTCACCGGGGCAGTACGCATCTCCGTCGCGGCCGTGGCCGCCTGCACCGAGGCGCAGTCGCCGGCAGCGATGGGGGTCGCGGCCTGCGGCGTCGCGTCGGAGGCCGTGGTGAGCTGGTTGATCGGGGCGCCCACCAGGTCGACGCAGGACTGCTCGAAGGCGTTGGCCGCGTCGATGAAGTTCGACTGCGGGGTCAGGTACGCCGTCTGGGCACGCCACCAGATGGCGGCGGCCTTGTCGAGACCGAGACCGGCGATGGTCTGGCCGTTGTAGGTGCCACCGTCGACGACGAGGGCGTAGGCGTGGTTCGGCACACCCGAGTTGGAGTGCACGCCGCCGGCGTCGGCGCCGGTCGGGTCGCACTTGTACTCGGCGTCGCTGACCTTGCCCGGGTCGCCGTAGCAGGTGGGCGTCCACATGTCGCGGATCGCGCCACCGAAGGCGGTCGACTTCTCACCCATCAGCCACCGGGTGGTGTCCGGGCGGGCGGAGAGGTCCTCGGCCGTGACGCGGACGGTCTTGACGGCCGTGGTGCTCTTGAACTTCGCACCGTCGGCCTGCGAGACCATCACGCCGTAGAGGTCGGGGTCACCGGTGAAGCCGGCGGCCGGGTCGACGTTGTTGTTGCCGATCACGATGCCGGTCGCGCCGGCGGCCTCGGCGTTGGCGACCTTCGTGACGAACGGGCAGGTGCCGCGGTCGACGTACGCCCACTTGCCGGTCACGGCGGCGCCGTTGGTGAAGGTGGTGCAGCCGTCGGTCGTGGTGGGACCGGTGGCGTTCGCGGCGTCGGTGGCCACGACGACGTCGGCGGTGACCGGCGTCGTGGTGAACGGCTTGGCGCCCGTGGCTGCGACAGCAGCGCACGGTCCGGCAAGGCTCGCCGGCGCGGTGATCTCCATGTCGAGCCCGGGGGGCGCGGTGGAGTCGCAGTCACCGACGGTGCGCTTGGCCTGGAAGTTCTCGCCGTCGTCCTCGCGGCCGTTGACGAGGTCGAGCGTCTCGCCCCACACGTCGGAGTACGACTCGTTGAGGGCACCGGACTGGTACTGGTAGATCAGGCCGGACGTGTACTCGGTGTAGGCGTGGCCCCACTCGTGCGAGACGATGTCGTCGGACGTGACACCGTTGCAGTAGTTGGTGGTGACGCCGTTCCAGTTGGCGTTCGGGCAGCTGATGCGGGGGTCGTTGTTGACCGTCTTCATCGTCGCCCCCTCGCCGTCGTAGGAGTCGCGGCCGAAGGCGTTCTCGTAGAGCCAGTAGGACTCACCGGCGGAGTTGACCAGGTTCTGCTGGTCGACGTTGAGGGTGCCGGGGAACGCGTCGCCCTCGCTCCACACGAGGTCGCTGGGGGCGGGGCTGCCCTCGTAGAGCTCACGGTCGAGCGCCTCGTGGACGTCCGACCACCGGTTGAGAGCCTTGCCCGTCTGGGCGTCGACGAAGACCGTGTCGCGCACGTTCTTCTCGTTGGTGACCTCGACCTGGTAGGCCAGGACGGCCTTGCCGCTGTCGCCGCGGGTGGCACCCATGCGGTAGACGACGAGGTCGGTCGCGCCGGCGCCGATGCCGGTCAGGTCCGCCTTCTCGCCGTCGTGGCTCGGCGGGTCCTCCTTGACCAGCCCGACCGCACGCGTGCCGGCCTCGGCGGCCGTGAGCCGCGGGTCGACCGAGAGCGTCAGGTTCGGTGCGGCGTAGCCGTTGACCGAGGTCAGGTCGCCGTCCTGGTCGACCTGCGCACGCAGCATCGAGCCGAAGACGTCGACGCCGCGGTACTGCTGCGTCAGCGTGACGGTCCAGCCGGCGGGCGACTTCTGCACGTCGCGCT
>CAFBMW010000022.1_pt1 | contig 65981 bp, 64 predicted proteins | sample 7269061 | NCBI WGS metagenome assembly CAFBMW01 (sample SAMEA6814074, study PRJEB35770) | uncultured Nocardioides sp. | biome: Freshwater; feature: Freshwater reservoir; material: water | place: Czech Republic | collected 2017-05-23 | depth 30m m | reverse complement strand
GGTCGGGGGTGTGGATGAGGTTGAAAGAGTTACGGCGGCCATAGCGAAACGGGAAACACCCGGTCCCATACCGAACCCGGAAGTTAAGCCTTTCAGCGCCGATGGTACTGCAACCGAGAGGTTGTGGGAGAGTAGGACGCCGCCGGACAATCATTTGGCAGAGGCCCCCAGATACCTGGGGGCCTCTGCTCCATTTCCGGGCATCAGTGAGTACGGTTGCCCCGGGACGGGGTTCGATACGTGAAGAAGGGAAGTGCGGCCGTGGCCGAGGACCGTCGAGGACAGCGTCCGTCACGAGATGGAGCAGGAGCCGGCCGGACCGGCGGCTCCGGAGGTCGTGGTGCAGGTGCTCCGCGCGGCGGCTCGTCGGGCCGCGGTGACGACACCCGCGGAGGATCTCGAGGTACGGGTGGCCGGTCGTCGTCCGCCGACAGCCGTGGCCGTGGCAGCCGCGACGACGCCCCGCGAGGCAAGGGCGGCGCGGCGCGCACCGGCGGCTACCAAGGTGGCAAGAAGCCGGCTGGCGGCCAGGACCGCCCCTATCGCGAGCGTCGTGACGACAAGGTCCGCACCGTCGACCAGGCGGTCTACGACGGCCCGGACCTGCCCGAGGATGTCACCGGAGCCGAGCTCGACCGGGGCGTCCGTGCTCAGCTGAAGGGTCTGCCGGAGAAGCTCGCTGCCCGCGTGGCGCGCCACCTCGCGGCCGCCGGGATGCTCATCGACGAGGACCCGGAGACGGCCTACCAGCACACGCTTGCTGCACGCGCTCGTGCGTCCCGCATCGCCGTGGTGCGTGAGGCGGCGGGCGAGGCGGCGTACGCGGCTGGCCACTACGCCGAGGCGCTCTCCGAGCTGCGCGCAGCCAAGCGGATGAACGGCGCCACCGACTACCTCCCGATCATGGCGGACTGCCACCGTGCGCTCGGGAACCCCGAGCAGGCGATCAAGCTGGCCAAGAGCCCGTCGGTGGCCAACTTCGCCTCCGAGGCGAAGGCGGAGATGACCCTGGTCGAGGCCGGGGCACGACGCGACATGGGACAGCTCGATGCCGCCCTGCGGACGCTCGAGCTCGCGCCGTTGACGTCGAAGAGCCGGTCGTCGTGGGTCGTGCGCCTGCGCTACGCCTACGCCGACACCCTCGAGGCGGCCGGTCGCGAGTCCGACGCGCTGGCGTGGTTCCACCGCACGCACGCGATCGACTCCGACGAGATCACCGACGCTGCGGCGCGCGCGGACCTCCTGGAGCGACGCCAGTCCTGAGTCGTGTCCCGGTGCTGGCGTTCGGGCGCCGCATGGGTCACAATGGTCCCCTAATCACATACGTGTCACTTGACTCCCGTCGAGCACCGACGACAGAACGCTGGGGAAGGCGCATCTGGAGCGTCGGAACTCAAGGAGGTCACAGTGACCACACGCATTGCTTCCCGCCCGGACGGTCCGGCAACGAGGGGCATTCTTTACGTGCACTCTGCTCCCTCCGCACTCTGCCCGCACATCGAGTGGGCCGTGGGCGGAGTCCTCGGAGTTGCCGTCTCGCTCGACTGGACGCCTCAGCCTGCCCAGCCTGGTGCCTACCGTGCCGAGCTGTCCTGGTCGGGCGTCTCGGGGACCGCGGCCGCCGTCGCGTCGGCGCTCCGCGGGTGGAACCACCTGCGCTTCGAGATCACCGAGGAGCCCACCGCGTCGTCGGAGGGCACGCGCTTCTCGTGCACCCCTGACCTGGGCATCTTCCACGCGATCACCGGACCGCACGGCGACATCCTCATCCCCGAGGACCGGCTGAAGGCAGCGGTGGTCAAGGCAGCCCTCGGCGACACGACGCTGCTGCTCGAGATCGACCAGCTGCTGGGCAAGCCGTGGGACGACGAGCTCGAGACCTTCCGCCACGCCGGTGAGGGCGCCCCGGTGCGATGGCTGCACCAGGTCGTCTGAGCCTGCCGATCAGGACCTCGTACGCCGCAGTCGGAACGTCTCGGTGACGGCCACCGACGTCTCCCGGTCGCCGTCGTACGAGACGAGCACGCCCGCGAGCGTGAAGCGTCCTGCGACGGTGGCCCAGCGACAGAGGCGGTAGGTGAGGACGCCTGCCTCGTCGTCGTTGGGACCGAGCAGCGACTGCGAGTTCACGCCCTTGCCGCGCCGGTCCCGCATCGTGATGTCGAACATCCAGTCGTCCGACCCTGTGCTGACGGAGTAGGCGTAGCGGTAGTCCTTGCACCCGCGCTTCAACCGCCCGTCGGGGGCGTCCAGAGCCCCTGACACCTCGACCTGCTCCGGTGCGGGCTCCGTGCCACCACCCGTCGCCGGATCGGTGGGGAGGGGCAGTGGGAGCAGCCCGGCCACCGTCACGGCCGCGGCGGACAACAGGGTCGACAGCATGCAGACACCTCCGAGGGGTACGAAGGGTCCAACGACCTGTTGTGACGTGCGTTACGCAGCCTGGGTCAGAGCGGGATGTTCCCGTGCCGGCCACGACGTACGCCGACGGTGTCGATCTCGTGGCGCATGGCCTCCGCGATGGCGCTCCGCGTACGGGTGGGCTCGACCACCTCGTCGACGACGCCGATCTCGACGGCCTTGTCCACGCCGCCCGCGATGCGCTCGTGCTCGGCAGCGAGCTCGGCCTCGACCTGCGGACGGATCTCGGGGGAGACCTCGGCCAGCTTGCGGCGGTGGAGGACACGGATGGCCGCGACGGCGCCCATCACGGCGACCTCGGCTCCGGGCCAGGCGAAGACGCGGGTCGCGCCCAGGGAGCGGGCGTTCATGGCGATGTAGGCGCCGCCGTAGGTCTTGCGCGTCACCAGCGTGACGCGGGGGACCACACACTCGCCGAAGGCGTGCAGCAGCTTCGCGCCGCGGCGTACGACTCCGTCCCACTCCTGGCCCACGCCGGGGAGGTAGCCCGGCACGTCGACCAGGACCACGAGCGGCACGCCGAACGCGTCGCACATCCGCACGAAGCGAGACGCCTTCTCCGCCGACAGCGAGTCGAGGCAGCCGCCGAGGCGCAGCGGGTTGTTGGCCACGACGCCGACGGTGCGGCCGCCGAAGCGGCCCAGCGCGGTGGCGATGTTGGGCGCCCAACGGGCGTGGAGCTCCTGCATGGTGCCCTCGTCGAGCAGGCCGTCGACGAGCGGGTGGACGTCGTAGGCGCGCTTCTTCGACTCCGGCAGCAGGGCACCGAGGTCGCGGTCGTCCACCGACTCGACGGCCAGGCTGCCCTGCGCGCCGAGGAGGGAGGCGACGGTGCGGGCGCGGTCGAGTGCCTCGCGCTCGGACTCGGTGAGGATGTGGACCACGCCGGAGCGTCGCCCGTGCGGCTCGGGCCCGCCGAGGCGGAGCATGTCGACGTCCTCGCCGGTCACCGAGCGCACCACGTCGGGGCCGGTGACGAAGATGCGTCCTTCGGGGCCGAGGATGACGCAGTCGGTCAGAGCGGGGCCGTAGGCGGCGCCACCGGCGGCCGGGCCCAGGACCACGGAGATCTGCGGGATCACTCCCGAGGCCTGCGTCATGACGTGGAAGATGCGGCCCACGGCGTGGAGCGACAGCACGCCCTCCGCGAGGCGCGCGCCGCCGGAGTGCCACAGGCCGATGATCGGGACGCCATCGGTGATGGCCCGGTGGTAGGCGTCGACGACGACACGGCAGCCGATGTCGCCCATCGCGCCGCCCATGACCGTGGCGTCGCTGCAGAAGGCGACGACGGAGGTGCCGTCGACGCGACCGACCGCCGCGAGCATGCCGGAGTCGTCATCGGCCGTGATGAGCTCCAGGGTGCCCTCGTCGAGGAGCGCGGTCAGCCGGTGGACCGGGTTGCGCGGGTCGTCCTCACGGGGCAGCTTCGCCGGACGGGCGGCGGTGGCGGTCATCGGAGGCTCCCGAAGGCGACGGCGACGTTGGCGCCACCGAAGCCGAAGGAGTTGTTGAGGGCGACGATGTCGCCGTCGGGGAGGTCGCGGCGCGACGTCGGGATGTCGAGGTCGACCGCGGGGTCCTTGTCTTCCAGGTTGATCGTCGGCGGGCTCACGCGGTCGTGGAGCGCCATCACCGTGGCGACCGCCTCGAGGGCGCCGGCGCCACCGAGCAGGTGTCCGGTCATCGACTTGGTGCTGGTGACCACGCAGCGGTCGACGTGCTCGCCGAGGACGGCGTGGAGCATCAGGCCCTCGGCGATGTCGCCCTTGGGCGTCGACGTGGCGTGGGCGTTGACGTGGACGACCGTGGCCGGGTCGACGTCGCCCTCCCTCAGCGCCATCTTGATGGCGCGAGTGCCGCCGCGACCCTCCGGGTCGGGCTGGGCGATGTCGTGGGCGTCGTTGCTGATGCCGGCGCCGCGCACCTCGGCGTACACCTTGGCGCCGCGGGCGCGGGCGTGCTCCTCGGACTCGAGGATCAGGATGGCGCCACCCTCGCCGAGGACGAAGCCGTCACGGGCGGTGTCCCACGGGCGCGAGACGCGTGTCGGGTCGCCGCCCTCCTCGCTGCCGGTCTTGGACAGCGCCATCATGTTGGCGAAGGCGGCCATCGGCAGCGGGTGGATCGCGGCCTCGGTGCCGCCTGCGATGACGACGTCGGCGCGGCCCAGGCGGATCAGGTCGACGGCCATCGCGATGGCCTCGTTGCCCGAGGCGCAGGCGGAGGTGGGCGCGTGGACGGCTGCGCGGGCGCCGTACTTGAGGCTGACGTTGGCCGCCGGGGCGTTGGGCATGAGCATCGGGACCGCGAGCGGCGAGACCCGGCGTGCACCCTTCTCGAGGAGCGCGTCGTAGTTGGCGAGCAGGGTGGTCACGCCACCGATGCCGGACGCGACGGCGACGGCGAGGCGCTCGGGCTCGAGCCCGGAGCCCTCGAGGCCGGCGTCGGCCCACGCCTGCTCGGCGGCGACCATCGCGAACTGGCTGGAGCGGTCCAGGCGGCGTGCCTTGACCCGGTCGAGGACCTCGGACGGCTCGACGGCCACGCGGCCGCCGATCTTCACCGGCAGCATGTCGACCCAGTCGTCGGTCAGGTGGCGTACGCCGGACTCGCCGGCCAGCATGGCCTGCCAGGTCGACGCGACGTCGCCGCCGAGCGGGGAGGTGGTGCCGAGGCCGGTGACGACTACGCGGGTCGAGGGCATCAGTGGGGTTCCGTTCTCGCGGGGTGGGAGGAGGTCCTGGGCCGCGGGGACCGGCGTGCTGCCGGCCCCCGCGACAGGGAGGGCGTCAGCCCTGCGCGCGCTCGATGTAGGCGACGGCGTCACCGACGGTCTTGAGGTTCTTGACCTCGTCGTCGGGGATGGTCACGCCGAACTTCTCCTCGGCGGCCACGACGACCTCGACCATGGAGAGCGAGTCGACGTCGAGGTCGTCCACGAAGGACTTGTCCAGCTGGACGTCGTCGGCATCGACACCGGCGACCTCGTTGACGATCTCGGCGAGGTCAGCGCGGATTTCTTCGGTGGTGGCCATGGGCCTTCCCTTCTTCTGGTGGGTGCTGCTTGGGGTGGTCTGCGGGGTGGTGCGGGTCCTACGGGACGGTGACGACCTGTGCGGCGTAGGACAGTCCGGCGCCGAAGGCGATGAGCAGCGCGGTGTCACCGGACCTCGCCTCGCCCTCGGCCATCATCCGGTCGAGCGCCAGCGGGACGGACGCGGCCGAGGTGTTGCCCTGGTCGGCGACGTCGCGGGCGATGCGGACAGTGGGGGGCAGCTTCATGGAGCGAGCCATCGCGTCGATGATGCGCATGTTGGCCTGGTGCGGCACGAAGACGTCGAGGTCGTCGAGGGTGACACCGGCGGCGTCGAGCGCCTGCTGGCCGATCTTCGCCATCGCGAAGGACGCCCACCGGAAGACCGGGTTGCCCTGCATGGTGAGGTGCGGCATCACGCCGCTGCCGGGCTTCTCCGGGCTGCCGACGACGTCGCGCCAGTCCTCGCGCTGCCGGATCAGGTCGAACTGCTCGCCGTCGGAGCCCCACACGACCGGGCCGATGCCCGCGGTCTCGCTGGGTCCCACGACCGCCGCACCGGCGCCGTCGGCGAAGATGAAGGCGGTGCCGCGGTCGGTGAGGTCGAGGATGTCGGTGAGCCGCTCGACGCCGACGACGAGCACGTAGCGCGAGCTTCCGGCGCGGACGATGTCGGAGGCCAGCGCGATGCCGTGGCAGAACCCGGAGCAGGCTGCGGAGATGTCGAACGCCGCGGCGTCGGTGCCGAGTTCGTGCGCGATCGCGGTGGCAACGGCCGGTGTCTGCAGGAGGTGACTGACGGTGGCGACGACCACGCAGTCGATCTGGCCGGGCTCGAGGCCGGCACGCTCGATGGCGATCCGGGACGCCTCGACCGACATCATCTGCACCGACTCGTCGGGGCCGGCCCAGCGGCGCGTCTTGATGCCCGAGCGCTGCTGGATCCACTCGTCGCTGGAGTCGATCGCGTCGACGACGTCGGAGTTGGGGACGACGCGCAGCGGCCGGTAGGCGCCGACGCCGAGGATCGCGGCGTGCTGGGCACCGGTGGTCGTGGTGAGCGCGGCCATCAGTGCGATCCCTCCGGGTGCAGGCGCAGCAGAGGCTGGCCGGGGGAGACGAGGTCGCCGTCCTCGACGAGCCACTCGACCACTGAGCCGCCGTGGGCCGCGGTGATGTCGGTGCGGTCGCGCAGGCTGGCGACAGCGCCGATCACGGCGCCGGGGCCGAGCACGTCGAGCGCGGCCGCCTCGGGGGAGAGGTGGAAGGTGCCCTTGGCGGGCGACACGACCATGCGCCACGTCGGCGTGGTCTCGATCTGCGAGGCCTCGCCGTGCTTGTCGCAGAACTCGCGGGCCGCGTCCAGCTGGTCGGGTGTCTTGAGCGCGAAGGTCTCCACGCCCTTGAGCGCGCGCTTGGCGATGCCCGTCAGCGTCCCGGCCGGCGGCATCTCGAGGATGCCGGTCACGCCGAGGTCGCTCATCGTCTCCAGGCACAGGTCCCAGCGGACCGGGTTGGCGATCTGGCCGACCATGCGGCGCAGCACGTCGCGCCCGTCGTGCACGACCTGCCCGTCGCGGTTGGAGATCACCGGGGTGCGCGGGTCGTGGGTCGAGACCGAGCGCGCCAGCGAGGCCATGCGGTCGACGGCCGGACCCATGTGGGTGGTGTGGAACGCGCCGGCGACGCTCAGGGAGATCAGTCGCGCCTTGGCCGGCGGGTCCTCGGCGAACGCCGCGAGCTGCTCCGTCGTACCGGCGGCGACGAGCTGGCCGGGGCCGTTGTCGTTGGCCGGGGTCAGGCCGTGTCGCTCGATGGCGGCCAGCACCTCGTCACGGTCGCCGCCGAGCACGGCGGTCATCCCGGTGGCGGTGGTGGCCGCTGCGTCGGCCATGGCGTTGCCCCGCTCGCGCACCAGCACCATCGCCTGCTCGGCGGTGATGACGCGCGCGCCGGCAGCCGCCGTCAGCTCGCCGACGCTGTGGCCGGCCACCGCGCCGATGCGGGCGAACGCGTCGGCCGGGTGGGGGAACAGGTCGAGCGCGGCGACCAGACCGTTCGCGACCAGCAGCGGCTGGGCGATCTTGGTGTCGCGGATCGCGTCGGCGTCAGCCTCGGTGCCGTAGTGGGCGAGGTCGATGCCGGCCACCGTGGCCAGCCAGTCGAACCGCGCGGCGAAGATGGGGTCCTCCAGCCAGGGAGTGAGGAAACCGGGGGTCTGGGCCCCTTGACCGGGAGCGACGATGACGAGCACACGCCCACTCTGCCGGTTCGTGCACCGCGGACGCGGGTCCGACGCCGACGAAACTCACCGGGAGATCCTTGTAGGTTTCCTACAGTTCCGTGCGACCGGACTGTCGCCCGAGGATCAGGGCCAGCTGCAGCGCGAAGGCCTCACGCGGACGCGTGGGTGACCAGCCGGTGACCTCCGAGACCTGGCGCAGCCGGTAGCGCACGGTGTTGGGGTGCACGAAGAGCGCGCGGGCGGTGGCCTCGATCGACGAGCCGTTCTCGAACCACGCGCCCAGGGTCTCCAGCAACGTGCCGCGGGTGGCCATGAGGGGGAGGTAGACCTCGTCGACCAGGTGCCGACGCGCGTGCCCGTCGCCGGCGAGCGCGCGCTCGGGCAGCAGGTCGCGGCTCGCCACCGGCCGCGGGGCGTCGGGCCACCCGCTGGCCGCACGGTGTGCCGAGAGTGCGGCGCGCGCCGATGCGCTCGCGTGGGCGAGGTCGGCGGTGACCGGTCCCACGACCACCGGACCGTCGCCGAAGTGATCGAGCAGTCGTGTGGCCGCCTTGAGGGGATCGGACACGCCGCCGAGGACCACCACGAGCCGTTCGCCCTGGGTGGCGCAGAGGGCGTCCATGTCGCCCGCGCGAGCCGAGCGGCGTACGGAGTCGAAGACGTCGAGCTCCGCACGGTGCGGCGGCACCGCGCCCAGCACGACGGCGACGTCACCGTGGGCGCCCCACCCGAGCGCGCTGGCGCGCGACAGCACCGTCTCGTCGGCCTCGGCGCGCACCACCGCATCGACCACCAGCGCCTCGAGACGGGCGTCCCACGCTCCGCGGGACTCGGCGGCACGCGCGTAGACGGCGGCGGTGGCGAAGGCGACCTCGCGGGCGTAGAGGAGCACCGCGTCGTGGACCTCGCGTGCGTCCTCGGGGTCGAGGAGCGCGTCGATGTTGGTCTCGACCACGCGGATGCTCAGGCGTACGAGCTCGACGGTCTGTTGCAGCGAGATGACGCCGGTGAGCTCGCGGGGCGCCGCACCGAAGACGACGACGTCGAGCGGGTCGTGTGCCGAGGCGCGGACCTCGCGGTCGTACCAGTCGACGAACCCCCGGATGCCGGCCTGGACGATGAGCCCGACCCACGACCGGTCCTCCGCGCTGAGGTCGTCGAACCAGGGCAGGTCGCTCGCCATCCGCCCGGTCGCAGCCGTGCTCAGGGCGCCGCTGGAGTTGCGCAGGGCCTCTGCGGCGCGACGGCGGGACGGAGGCATGTGGCGACTCTAGTGGCGTAACCGGACGTAGTGGGATTCCCACGAAGGGTGTTGGAGGCGCGCCGAGGGGGCCCGAGGTCACGACTTCGCATCGTGGGGCCGTGCGGCGGTCGAGGCGCCGGGTGTGCGTGGTTGAATCCGGAACCTGTCCCGATCGGTTGGAGGTCGCGTGCCGCGTCGCACCGTCCCGCACGTCGAGCACGTCACCGTGCACGGGCACCGACGCGCCTACGTGCGCATGGGATCGGGACCTGCGCTGCTGCTCCTGCACGGCCTCGGCTGCGACCACACGACCTGGGCGCCGGTGATGCAGTCACTCGCCCGCACCCACACCGTCATCGCGCCGGACCTGCTGGGGCACGGTCAGTCCGACAAGCCGCGGGCCGACTACAGCCTCGGCGGCTACGCCAACGGCATGCGTGACCTGCTGACGGTGCTGGGGATCGACACCGCCACCGTCGTCGGCCACAGCTTCGGTGGGGGAGTGGCCATGCAGTTCGGCTACCAGTTCCCCGAGCGCACGGAGCGGCTGGTGTTGGTCGCGTCCGGAGGGCTCGGCCCCGAGGTGAGCCCGGCGATCCGCGCCATCACGACCCCTGGATTCCATCAGGCGATGGCCGTGCTGTCGGCGCCCGGCGTACGACACGTGGCCACGGCGGCGCTCCGCCTGCTCTCGCGGAGCGGTGTGCGGCACGTGCGTGACCTCGGCGAGGTCGCGGACATCTACGACTCGTTCAAGGATCCGCGCACCCGCGCCGCCATCCGGCACGTGACGCGTGCGGTTGTGGACTGGAAGGGCCAGATCGTCACCATGGCCGACCGGGCCTACCTGACCGAGGCCATGCCGATGCTCGTGGTCTGGGGCGCCGACGACCTCGTCATCCCCGTCGCCCACGCGAGCAACGCGAGCGCGCTCGCCCCGACGGCGCGGATCGAGATCGTCCCGAACGCGGGCCACTTCCCGCACAAGGACCACCCGGAGCGCTTCGCCAAGATCGTGCGCGACTTCATCCGCACCACCGAGCCGGCGCACTACGACCGCACACGCTGGCGCGAGCTGCTCGACGAAGGTGCGCTGCGGTTCCCCGTGCAGGCCGAGGCGGGCGAGTCGCCGGTCGCGCCGGTTCACGCCGTACGTCGCGCTGCCGGGGCCTGACGGCGGTCCCGCTCGCGTCGCCTCTCCTCCCGGCGTTCGTCCTGGTGCTCGGCCTCGGCTGCGAGCTGGTGGATCGCCGGATGGTCGTCGGGGGTGCCCCACATCAGTCGCTCGAGCGATCGACGGGTCGCATTCGTGCAGTAGCGGACGTTCGGGTCGCGTCGCGCACAGGACCGCTTGCGCCACCACAGGAAGTCGGTGGTGGACACCGAGCTGCGCGGCTGCCACCAGCCGACCACCCTCAGGTCGGTGTGCGCCGGGTAGCGCCTGCCGGCGTGGTCGCGCGCCCCGTCGTCGCGCATCGGTGGCACCTCCACGCCCGTGTCGGCGTCGTGGACCGACACCGCCAATCCGGCGAGACGCAGCAGGCCGTGCAGGACGTCCGCCCGCGGGCTGGTGCGACCGGTCTCCCAGCGCGCGACCGCCGACTGGGAGACGTCCAGCAGGGCCGCCAGCCCGCGCTGGGAGACGTCGAGGATGCGGCGTACGCGTCGGACGAGACCCGGGACGTGTCCGTCGAAGGGGCCGAGGACGTAGACGTCCCACTCCGCCTGGGTCCATCCGGGCTGCGGCTCCGGGCCCGTGGCGCTTCCCGGCCGCCCCGCCAACCTGCGCCACGCCGGCTGGCGCCGGAGCCAGTCGTCCCGGCTGCTCCCTGCGTTGCTGCCCCGCTCGGTCTGAACGTCCATCCCTGCCCCGTGGTGCGATCGATCGTCTGCTGCGGTCGATCAGATCCCACGGCCCTGACAGTCGGCCACGTCTCTCCACAGGCGCGGGTCCGCGGGGTCTTGTCCACAGCGCACGGGCGTCCTACTGGCCCCGAATGAGTGCTCCGGGCCCCGGAGCTGCTGGGCCCTGTCCCTTGAGTCGGTCAGCGACTCAAGGGCAAGGGCGCGGGAGGGGAGGCGGCGAGAGGGCTGCTCGGGAACGGGACTGGCCCCTGAGTCGCTGAGCGACTCAGGGGCCAGTGGGCCGTGGTGCGGGGTCGTACGGGGTTGCTCCTGGGAGGGAGCCGTCAGGCGTCCCCGCCCTCCTGCTTGATGTCCTTGGTCGCGGTCGGGTCGTCGATGCGGTAGCGCTCAGCTGCCTCGACGACCTTCTCCACCGGGAACTCGCCGGCGTCGGCGAGGGCCTGGAGGGCCTGGACGACGACGCTGACGGCGTCGATGTGGAAGAAGCGACGGGCGGCGGGACGGGTGTCGGCGAAGCCGAACCCGTCGGCGCCGAGGACGCGGTAGTCGGCCGGCACCCAGCGGGCGATCTGCAGGGGGACGGCGCGCATGTAGTCGGACACGGCGACGACGGGGCCTTGGACGTCGGCGAGCTTGTCGCTGACGTAGGCGGTGCGGCGCTCCTCGCCCGGGTGGAGCAGGTTCCACTGCTCGGCGGCGGCGCCGTCGCGGGCGAGCTCGTTCCAGGACGTGACCGACCACAGGTCCGACTGCACGCCCCAGTCCTCGGCGAGCATGCGGGCTGCGTCCTCGATCCACGGGAACCCGACCCCGGAGGCCATCAGCTGGACCCGGGGGCCCTCGCCGTCGGCGGTCGCGACCTTGTGGATGCCGCGCAGGATGCCCTCGACGTCCACGTCGGACGGCTCGGCCGGCTGCGAGACCGGCTCGTTGTACACCGTCAGGTAGTAGATGACGTCCTCGCCCTGGCCGTCGGGGCCGCCGGTGCCGTACATCCGCTCGAGGCCGTCCTGCATGATGTGGCTGATCTCGTAGGAGAACGCCGGGTCGTAGTGCACGACCGCAGGGTTGGTCGCTGCGATGAGCGGCGAGTGGCCGTCGGCGTGCTGGAGTCCCTCACCGGTGAGCGTGGTGCGACCGGCGGTGGCCCCGATCAGGAAGCCGCGCGCCAGCTGGTCGGCCATCGCCCAGATCGAGTCGCCCGTGCGCTGGAAGCCGAACATCGAGTAGAAGATGTAGAACGGGATCATGTGCTCGCCGTGCGTGGAGTACGCCGACCCGGCTGCGGTCGCCGACGCCATGGCGCCGGCCTCGGAGATGCCCTCGTGGAGCATCTGGCCCTGCGCGGACTCCTTGTAGGACAGGAGCATCTTGCGGTCGACCGACTCGTACTGCTGGCCGCCGGGGTTGTAGACCTTGGCGCTCGGGAACATCGAGTCCATGCCGAAGGTGCGGTACTCGTCGGGTGCGATCGGCACCACGCGGTCGCCGATCTCCGGGTCCTTCATCCAGTCGCGGAGCAGCCGCACGACCGCCATGGTGGTGGCGAACTTGTTCTTGCCCGAGCCCTGCTTGAGCTCGGAGTACATCTCGTCGCCGGGCAGCTTGAGGGCCGTCGCGCGGTTGATCCGGCGGGGGATCGAGCCGCCGAGGGCCTCGCGGCGCTCGAGCATGTACTCGATCTCCGGGGCGTCGGCACCGGGGTGGAAGAACGGCGCGCCGCCGGTCTTCTCGTAGGACTCCTCGAGGTCGCGGTCGCTGATCGGGAGGTAGAGCCGGTCGCGGAACTTCTTGAGGTCCGGGAGGGTCAGCTTCTTCATCTGGTGGGTGGCGTTCTTGCCCTCGAGGGCATCGATCGTCCAGCCCTTGATGGTGTGCGCCAGGATCACCGTCGGCTGACCGGTGTGCTTGCTGGCCGCGTCGAACGCGGCGTACACCTTGCGGTAGTCGTGGCCACCGCGCGGCAGCTTCTCGATCTGGGTGTCCGACATGTGCTCGACCATCTTGCGCAGGCGCGGGTCGGTGCCGAAGAAGTGGTCACGGACGTAGGCGCCGTCCTCGGTCGAGTACGTCTGGAACTGGCCGTCCGGGGTGGTGTTCATGCGATTGACCAGGACGCCGTCGACGTCCTTGGCGAGCAGGTCGTCCCACTCGCGGCCCCACACGACCTTGATGACGTTCCACCCGGCGCCGCGGAAGTTGGCCTCGAGCTCCTGGATGATCTTGCCGTTGCCGGTGACCGGGCCGTCGAGCTGCTGGAGGTTGCAGTTGATGACCCAGGTCAGGTTGTCGAGCTCCTCGCGGGCCGCGACGCGGATCGCGCCGAGCGACTCGGGCTCGGCCATCTCGCCGTCACCCATGAACGCCCACACGCGCTGCTGGCTGGTGTCCTTGACGCCGCGGTTGTCGAGGTAGCGGTTGAAGCGCGCCTGGTAGATCGAGCCGATGGCCGTGAGGCCCATCGAGACGGTCGGGAACTCCCAGAAGTCCGGCATCAGCCGCGGGTGGGGGTACGACGGCAGGCCGGCGCCCTTGCCGTGCTGGACCTCCTGGCGGAAGCGGTAGAGCTGCTCCTCGCTCAGGCGGCCCTCGAGGAACGCGCGGGCGTAGACGCCCGGCGAGCCGTGGCCCTGGATGTAGATCTGGTCGCCGCCACCCTCGTGGTCCTTGCCGCGGAAGAAGTGGTTGAAGCCGACCTCGTAGAGGCTCGCCGACGACTGGTAGGTGGCGATGTGACCGCCGACCTCGAGGCCCTTGCGGTTGGCCGAGGAGACCATCACGGCGGCGTTCCAGCGGATGAAGGCGCGGATGCGCCGCTCGACCTCCTCGTCGCCGGGGAACCACGGCTCGCGCTCCGGGGGGATCGTGTTGATGTAGTCGGTCGAGCGCAGCGCCGGCACGCCGACCTGCTTCTCGCGCGCGCGCTCGAGCAGGCGCAGCATCACGTAGCGCGCGCGGTCGCGACCCCGGTCGTCGAGCATCGCGTCGAAGGACGCGAGCCACTCCTGGGTCTCGTCGGGGTCGATGTCGGGCAGCTGGGTGGGGAGTCCCTCGTGGATCACCGGCACGATCGCCGGGCTCTTGCTGGACTTCTCGGCGTCACTCACCCCTGCATCGTGTCACGCGACACGCCGCCACGAAATCTACCCGCGGGTAGGCGGGACGACGGGTCCGACGGCGGGCGCGACGAGGGCCGGACGAGCGGGCGAGGTGACCCCTGTGGGCGCCCGGCGGGCGGGACGGGGTTGCGGCGCCTGCTGTGTTCGGGTGGACTATGCGCAACCCGCGCACCGACGGGTATCCGAGCATGGGAGGCACTGCGTGAGTTCGACGGTGGGCGATTCTGCCCCGGCGACCGGGATCGGCGACCGACTGGGGCTCAAGCCCGGGATGGTCGTGCAAGAGCTCGGCTGGGACAACGACACCGATGACGAGCTTCGCGTCGCGGTCGAGGACTGCATCGATGCCGACATGGTGGACGGTGACTACGGCAACGTCGTGGACGCCGTGCTCCTGTGGTGGCGTGACGACGACGGGGACCTCGTGGACGGCCTGGTCGACGCGCTGACCGACCTCGTCGGTGGCGGCTCGATCTGGCTGCTGACCCCGAAGGTCGGTCGTCCCGGCACGGTGGACGCAGCAGACGTCGCGGAAGCGGCCCCCATCGCGGGCCTGTCCCAGACCACGACGGCTTCGGTCAGCAAGGACTGGCAGGCCACCCGGCTGGTGGCACCGAAGACACCCGCGTGAAGCCAGGCGACCTCGCAGGGACGCTCTCGGGCGTCGGCACGACCGTGCGCGTCCTCGGGCGCGCCGGGGTGATCCGCCCCTACGGACCGCGCACGCTCGTCGGCATCGGGCGCGTGGTGCTCCGCTGGGGCACCGGACCGGCCGGAGGCTTCGCCACTCTGGCCACCCGCTCGCCCCACCAGGTGGGCGTCGTCGACGAGCTCGGCGAGCTGACCTGGGGCGAGCTGCACCGGCGGTCCAACTCACTGGCGCGCGCGCTGGCCGAGCGGGGCGTCCGCGAGGGCGACTCGGTGGCGGTGATGTGCCGCAACCACCGAGGCTTCATCGACGCCTCGGTCGCGGTCGCCAAGCTGGGCGCGGACATCCTCTACCTCAACACCGCCTTCGCCGGCCCCCAGCTGGTCGACGTGCTCGAGCGCGAGGCGCCGAGCATGGTCATCCACGACGAGGAGTTCACCGGGCTGCTGGCCGGGGCGTCGGTCGAGCGCCGCGTGCTGGCCTGGACCGACGACGAGGACGTCTCCGACGAGCGCCTCGAGCGCCTCGTGTCGGCGTACGACGAGTCCGACCTCCACCCGCCGCAGCGTCACGCGAAGATCGTGATCCTCACCTCCGGCACCACGGGCACGCCGAAGGGTGCGCCGCGCAAGGAGGCCGGGATCGACGCGGCGGTGTCGCTGCTGTCGCGGATGCCGCTGCGCGCGGGATGGCGTACGCACATCGCGGCGCCGCTGTTCCACACCTGGGGCTTCGCCCACCTGGCCCTCGCGATGCTGCTGGGCTCGACGGTGGTGCTGCGTCGCACGTTCGACCCCGCCACTGCGCTGCGCACCGCCCAGGACGAGCGGTGCCAGTCGATGGTCGTCATCCCGGTCATGCTCCAGCGGATGCTGGCCCTCGGCGCCGCCGAGCTGGACGCGGTCGACCTCGGCCGGGTCGAGGTCGTCGCGTCGTCCGGGTCGGCGCTGCCCGCGACGCTGGCGCAGGCGTGGATGGACCGTTTCGGCGACAACCTCTACAACATCTACGGCTCGACCGAGGTGGCGTACGCCTCGATCGCCACCCCCGAGGACCTGCGGGCCGACCCGACGTCGGCGGGGAAGCCGCCGTACGGCACCGTCGTCAGGATCCTCGACGAGGCCGGCGCCGAGCTCCCGCAGGGGCAGACCGGCCGGATCTTCGTGGGCAACGGGCTGCTCTTCGAGGGCTACACCCACGGTGGGTCCAAGGAGGTCGTGGACGGGCTGATGTCGTCGGGCGACGTGGGCTGGTTCGACGACGCCGGGCGCCTGCACGTGGCCGGCCGTGACGACGACATGATCGTGTCCGGTGGGGAGAACGTCTTTCCGCAGGAGGTGGAGGACTGCCTGGTCACCCACGACGCCGTCGGCGAGGTCGCTGCGATCGGTGTCGAGGACGACGACTATGGTCAGCGCCTGCGGGCCTTCGTGGTGCGCGTCGGCGAGGTGTCGGCGGACGAGCTGCGCGAGCACGTGAAGGCGAACCTGGCGCGGTTCAAGGTGCCGCGCGAGATCGTGTTCGTGGACGAGCTCCCGCGCAACGCCACGGGCAAGGTCCTCAAGCGGGAGCTGGCCCGGCACGGCGAAGAACCGGCTGACGACGACGACGACAAGGACGGCAGGCAGGCGTGACGAGCGAGGGGCTGTGCATCGGCGACGAGGCGCCCGACTTCATCCTGCGTGACCAGTTCGGCCAGGACGTGCGCCTGAGCGACTTCCGCGGACGCAAGGCGGTGGCGCTGATGTTCTTCCCGTTCGCGTTCACCGGCGTGTGCACTGGCGAGCTGTCGGGGGTCCGCGACCGGCTCGACGAGTTCCTCAGCTTCGACACCGAGGTGCTGGCGCTGTCGTGCGACTCGGTCTACGCGCTGCGCAGCTTCGCCGAGGCCGAGGGGCTCAACTTCCCGCTGCTCTCCGACTACTGGCCGCACGGCGCGGTCGCGTCGGCGTACGAGGTCTTCGACCCCGTCAAGGGGGCGCCGCGCCGCTCGTCGTACGTCGTGGACCGTGAGGGCCGGCTCAGCTGGGCGGTGCACAACGCCAACCCGGACGGGCGCGACCTCGACGAGCACATCCGCGAGCTCCAGGCAGCCGTCGGCTGAGGCTCACCGGCCCGGTGGTCTAGACAGATCTGAGGGCAATCGGTGGAAACCGAGTACGCCCTTGGGGACTGGTGTATTCTTTGATGTGTTGAGCCGCTGGTGACCCGAGACGCCAGCGGCTCAACTCATCTCATCCCACGCCTGGCAGATGGTCGGCGACGGGATTCGAGCGGGGCCGGAGCGTCCCGTAGTCTGTGCCGCGCGCGTCGGTAGCTCAGCGGTAGAGCACTCGGTTTACACCCGAGCGGTCGGCGGTTCGAAACCGTCCCGACGCACCCCTCCCAGCTGCATGAGAGGCCTCTCATCGGCGCCTCACCGTCGGCTCACGGCGCACCTCCAGTCTTCTCGTACACCGGGGCCGCACCGGCCCCCGACGAGAGGAACCATGATGAGGAAGCTGCTCCCCACCGCACTCCTGGGCATTGCCGGCCTGACCGCCTTCGGCCTGATCGGCATGTCGTCGCCCGTCGTCTCCTCGGCCGCCGACGAGGCCGCCAAGCGCGAGGACGACGCGCCGTCGCTGGTCCTGGTCGCCGACGACGACGATGACGACACGAACGACGATGACGACACGAACGACGACGACACCAACAGCCCGTCGTACACAGACCAGAGCCGCGACACCAACGACAACACCAACAGCCGCGTCACGGGTGTGAGCCGGGACCGCGACATCAGCCGGGGTGACAAGACCCGTGACTGGACGCGCGACGGCGGCGACAAGACCCGCGACAAGACGGCCAACAACACCAACGACCGCAGCCGCAACGACACCCGTCGCTGACCGACAGCGGACGAGGAGGGCGACATGGGCAGGAACGACGACGGCTGGCACCTCGACGAAGGTGAGCTCCTCGCTCCCGGGCTGAGCGCGCTGCGCCGGCTCGGCGGCGGAGCGGCCTACGAGGCCTGGCTCTGCTTCGACGAGGTGACCTGGTCGCCCGTGGTCGTCAAGGTCCTGCGTCCCTCCCAGGTCGACGACGAGTCCTCCCGGCGCGGTCTGCGCCGGGAGGTGCTCGCCCTCGACACCGTCAACCACCCCGTGGTGGTCCGCGGGCTGCGCGACGGGCAGGACGGGGACCGTCCCCACGTCGTGCTGGAGCACATCGACGGCCCACGCCTGTCGAGCCTGATCCGTCGGTACGGCCGGCTCCAGGAGCAGCAGTACCTGCCGCTGGCGATCGACGTCGCCGCTGCGCTGCACTACTTCACCCACATCGGGTGGACCCACCTCGACATCAAGCCCAGCAACGTGATCATGGGCGCTCCCGCGCGGCTCATCGACCTGTCGGTCGCCCGCCCGGAGGAGGACGCCCGACGGCTGCGCTACCCGATCGGCACCGATGCCTACATGTCGCCGGAGCAGTGCGACCCGGGCGAGCACGTGCCGTCCTTCGCCTCCGACGTCTGGGGCCTGGGCGCCACCCTCTTCCACGCCGTGGCCGGGCAGCGCCCGTTCGCGCACGGCGACCCCGACGCCGACGACGTACGCCAGCGGTTCCCGCAGCTCGTCGACGCGCCCGCCGCGCTGCCCGACGGCGTGCCGGGTCCGGTCGCCGAGGTGATCGCGTCGTGCCTGCGTCGCGACCCCGCCGAACGGCCGCTGCCGCACGAGGTCGCCGAGGCGCTCGAGCCGGTGCTGGCCGGCCTGCCCCGCGGGTCGCTGGCGGGCTTCAAGATCAGGGGCTGACGCCTCGCACGGCGGTCACGGGTCGAGTCGGTAGCCGACTCCCCGGACCGTCGAGATCGCACCGGTGCCCAGCTTCTTGCGCAGGTAGCCGACGTAGACGTCGACGACGTTGGAGCCCGGGTCGAAGTCGTAGCCCCACACCAGGTCGAGCAGCTGCTCGCGGGTGAGGACCTGCCCGGGGTTGAGCAGGAAGATCTCCGCGAGCGCGAACTCGCGGGCCGAGAGCTCGGACTCGCCCCGGGGGCCGGAGATCCGGCGCGTACGCCGGTCCAGGCGAAGGCCGCCGACGACGAGGTCGTCCCCGCTCGCGGGTGCGTCGACGGGCGCGAGGGCGCGCAGTCGCAGCCGCACCCGCGCCATCAGCTCGGCGAAGCGGAACGGCTTGGCCATGTAGTCGTCCGCGCCGCTGTCGAGCGCGGTGACGGTGTCGGTGACCGAGTCGCGGGCGGTGAGGATGATGACCGGCATCCGGCTGCCCTGGGAGCGCAGCTGGTCGAGGACCTCGAAGCCGTCCATCCCCGGCAGGCCGATGTCGAGCACCATGAGGTCGAAGCGTCCCGAGAGCGCCTCGTCGAGCCCGGACGGTCCGTCGGAGGCGACGGTCGGCTGGTGGCCCTCGGCGCGCAGGCCCTTGGCCACGAACGAGGCGATGCGGTCCTCGTCCTCGACGATCAGGATCTGGGCCATCTGCGGTCCTCTCTCGGGTTGCTGGTCATCGGCCGAGCATCCGCTCGGGCAGGGCGATCTCCACGTGCGTACCCCGGGGCTCGGCGTCGCGGATGACGACCTCGCCGCCGTGGGCGTCGGCGATGGCGCGCACGATGCTCAGGCCCAGTCCGAACCCGTCGTCGCCGGCGCGCACGCTGCTGCGGCCGAAGCGCTCCAGCACCGCCTCGCGGTCCTCGGGGCGGATGCCGTCGCCTGTGTCGCGGACCCACAGGCGGACCAGACCGTCCTCGACGGCCGATCCGATGGCGATCACGGCTCCGGGGTCGGTGTGCTTCACGGCGTTGTCGGCGAGCTGGAGCAGCGCCTGCGTGATGCGCTGCTCGTCGAGCACCGCGCGGCCCCGGGCGGCGTCGTCGAGCTGCCAGTCGCGCTCGCCGAGGGCCGTCGCCTTGGCGAGGACCGACTGGGTGAGGCCGCCGAGCTCCACCTCGCCCACGACGAGGAAGTCCGGGCGCCGGCTCTTGGCCAGCAGGATCAGGTCGGTCACCAGGCGCGACATCCGGTCGACCTCGTCGAGCACGAGCTCACGAGTCTGCTCCAGGTCGTCGGGGTCGGTGGGGTCGAGCAGCTCGAGGTGGCCGCGGACCACGGTGAGCGGTGTCTTCAGCTCGTGGCCGGCGTCGTCGAGGAACTGTCGCTGGGCGGCGAACCCGGAGTCGAGACGCTCGAGCATGCCGTTGATGGTGCGGGTCAGGGCGGTGATGTCGTCGTTGCCCTGCTCGACGATGCGGCGCGAGAGATCGGTCGCCGTGATCTCGCGGGCGGTCTCCTCCAGGGTGCGCAGCGGAGCCAGCAGCCGCCCGGACTGGAAGGCCGCGATCGTGGTGATGAGGCCGAGCGAGAGCAGGGCCACGAGGGTGTAGGTCTGGAGCGTGCGGTTGAGCTCCACGTGCTCGTCACGGAGGAAGTTGGCGATGACGAGCGCCCCGTCGCCCTGGGCGTTGGTGACGGGCACGAGCGTCACCCACGTCTCCCCGAAGGCGGGAGAGTCGATGATCCGCGTGCCGCCCACCTCCGCGAGGTCCTGGACAGCCTGCTGGTAGGCCGGCTCGTCGAGCACCTCCTGGCCGTAGCGGTTGCGCGTGGCGATCGTGCCCTCGCCGCTCGTGTAGCCCACCAGCAGCTCGTCGTCGTCGGGGACGTTGCGGGTGAGGAAGACCTCGAGGACGCGGCGTACGTCGTCGAACGGCTCGCCGGTGTTGGGGTCGCGGCGCAGGTTGCGGAACTCCTCGATCTCCTGGCTGATCTGCGAGGTGACCTGCCGCTCGATGCGCGCGGACTCGAGGGCGTAGACGAGCAGCCCGGCGCCGCTCATCGCCGCGGCCGTGAGGACGGCGATGACGACGGTGATCCGGGTCCGGACCGAGACACGGGTGAAGCGTCGGCGGGCACCGTCAGTCGTCCCCGTCGGTCCGCTCGTCGTCGGTGTCGTCATCATCAGGCCCGTCGTCGTCCCAGTCGTCGTCGTCATCCTCCCCGACCGGTGTCGGTGTCGGTGTCACGACGCGGGCCTCCTCGCCCCCGCCGCGGCCGGACCCGTCCGGCTGCTGCTCGTCGTCGCGCTCGGCCGGACCCTCACGGTCGTCGTCCGGCGTCGACTCGGGCGGGGACGGTGCTGGCGTCGTCGGCGTCTCCGTGACGGGCGTGTCCGGTGGGTCGGACGGCGCATCGCGCAGGATGACGGGGCTGTGGTCGGCGGGCGGTGGCGCGCCGGGGGATGCCAGCGATCCGGCGACGTACGCCGTGACCGGCACGACGAGCGCCAGCAGCAGCAACACCTTCGGCAGCGGACCCATGACCCCATCCTGCGCACGGATGCTGGATCGTGGATGAGAGCCGCATGAGAGACCTCTCATGTCCGCTCGCCGACGTCCTGGTGCCGTCCGTCGCACCTGCCGCGCCGAGACGTCCCACGAGGGTTGTGGCGCATGCCACAGTGGCGGTCACACGCCACCGGACCAGGGAGCTGCCGTGATCGTCCCCTTCAGCGTCACCGACTTCATCGAGCGGGCTGCCGCCGTCTACGGCGAGCGCCCGGGGTTCATCGACGAGCCCGACCAGCCGGCCGCCTCGCTCGGCACGCTGACCTACGCCGAGGCGTACGCCCTCGCACAGCGGCAGGCCGCCCGGCTCGACGAGCTGGGCATCGACGTCGGCGAGCGGGTCGCGGTGCTGAGCCACAACTCGGCGCGGCTGCTGACGTCGTTCTTCGGCGTGTGCGGGTCGGGCCGGGTGCTGGTGCCGATCAACTTCCGGCTGCGTCCCGACGAGATCGCCTACATCGTCGCCCACTCGGGCGCCCGGGTGCTCTACGTCGACCCCGAGCTGGTCGAGTCGGTGTCGGGCATCGACGTGGAGCACCGGTTCGTACTCGGCGAGGACGAGTCGATGTTCGCGGCCCCCGGCGTGGAGCCGCGGGCGTGGGAGCCGGACGAGAACGCGACGGCGACGATCAACTACACCTCCGGCACCACAGCGCGGCCCAAGGGCGTGCAGCTCACGCACCGCAACCTGTGGACCAACGCGGTGACCTTCGGCCTCCACGCCGGGGTCACCGACCGCGACGTCTACCTCCACACGCTGCCGATGTTCCACGCCAACGGATGGGGGATGCCCTTCGCGATGACCAGCCTGGGCGTCCCGCAGGTCGTGCTGCGCAAGGTCGACGGCGCGGAGATCCTGCGCCGGGTCAGGGATCACGGCGTGACCGTGATGTGCGCTGCGCCCGCCGTCGCGGCGGCGGTGCTCGATGCCGCCCAGGACTGGGAGGGCGAGATCCCGGGGCGCGACCGGGTCCGGATCATCATGGCCGGCGCACCCCCGCCGACGAAGACGGTCGTCCGGGTCGAGGAGGAGCTCGGGTGGGAGTTCGTGCAGATCTACGGCCTCACCGAGACCTCGCCGCTGCTGACGGTCAACCGCAGCCGTGCCGAGTGGGACGACCTGTCGGCGGAGGAGCGGGCGGCGAGGCTGGTGCGGGCGGGCGCGCCCGCGATCGGCGTACGCCTGCGCACCGACGAGCACGGCGAGGTGCTCGCGCGCTCCAACGTGATCCTCGAGGGCTACTGGGAGCGTCCCGACGAGACGAGCAAGGCGCTGGTGGACGGGTGGTTCCACACCGGCGACGGGGGAGTGGTCGGCGAGGACGGCTACCTCACGATCAGCGACCGCAAGAAGGACGTGATCATCACCGGCGGCGAGAACGTGTCGTCGATCGAGGTCGAGGACGTGCTGTTCTCCCACCCGGCCGTGGCCGAGGTGGCGGTGATCGGCGTGCCGAGCGAGAAGTGGGGCGAGACCATCAAGGCCCTCGTCGTGCTGGCCGACGGGGCGAGCGCTGACGAGGCCGAGCTGATCGCCTGGTGCAAGGACAAGGCCGCCGGCTACAAGGCGCCCACGTCGATCGAGTTCCGCGACGAGCTGGCGCGCACGGCCACGGGCAAGCTGCAGAAGTTCAAGCTGCGCCAGCCCTACTGGGAGGGCCAGGAGCGGCAGGTCAACTGACCCCCGATACTGGCGCCATGCCCACGCTCGCTGACGTCGTCGACCTGCTCCACGCCTGGTACCCGCCGGGGACCGCGGACGGCTTCGACGCCGTCGGCCTGGTGGCCGGCGACCCGTCGGCGGAGGTTGCGAAGGTGATGTTCGCGGTCGACCCGACGATCGAGGTGGCGCACGAGGCCGTCGAGTGGGGCGCCGACCTGCTGGTGGTCCACCACCCGCTCTTCCTCACGCCCGTCAGCTCGGTCGCCGCGACCACGCCCAAGGGCCGCACCCTCCACACGTTCACCTCGGGCGGCTGCGCGCTGCTGACGGCGCACACCAACGCCGACCAGGCCTCCTCGGGCGTCTCCGAGTCGCTCGCGCTCGCGCTGGGACTGCGCGACCTCGCGCCGATCCTGCCCGTGTCCGAGGGCGCGACCACCGGCACCGGACGCGTCGGGACGGTCGCGGAGACGACGCTCGACGCCTTCGCGGCGCGAGTGGGCGAGGCGCTTCCGCCCACCGCGCACGGCGTACGCGTCGCGGGTGCCCGGGACCGGGTGGTGCGGCGGGTCGCAGTGTGCGGCGGGTCGGGGGACTTCCTGCTCGACGAGCTGGCCCACGGTGACGTCGACGTCTACGTCACCAGCGACCTGCGACACCACCGTGCGGCCGAGTTCCTCGAGCACGACGGCCCTGCGCTGGTCGACGTGGCGCACTGGGCCGCGGAGTGGACGTGGCTCCCGGTGGTGGAGGCTCGGCTGCGCGACGCCATGGGCGATAGGGTCGGCACCCGGGTCAGCACGCAGTGCACCGACCCGTGGTCGTTTCGCTACTGAAGTCCCAGGAGAGCCGTTGAAGGCCGATCCCACCCACCAGGTCCAGCTGCTCGACGTCGCAGAGCTCGACCGCCGCGTCGCCCAGCTGCGCCACCAGCGCTCGTCGCTCCCGGAGCTCGCCGAGATCGCGTCGTTGACCTCCGAGCGCACCGCGCTGACCGACCAGGTGCGCGACGCCCGCATCGTCGTCGACGACCTCACCGTCGAGCAGGCCAAGGCCGACCGCGAGGTCGAGCAGGTCAAGACCCGGCGCGAGCGTGACCGCAACCGGATGGACACCGGGCAGATCACGAACCCCAAGGACCTCGAGCGGATGCAGCACGAGCTGGTCTCGCTCGAGCGCCGGATCTCCACGCTCGAGGACGCCGAGCTCGAGGTGATGGAGAAGCTCGAGGAGGCCCAGCAGGTGCTCGACGGCCTGGGCATCCGCGCCGAGGACATCGACGCCCGCCTCGCCGAGCTCGTCGCCGCCCGCGACGAGAAGCAGGCCGGGATCGACGCCTCCCTCGCCGAGGTCACCGCCGCCCGCGGCCCCGCCGTCGACGGCATCCCCGACGTCCTGCTGGCGCTCTACGAGCGGCTGCGCGAGCAGAAGGGCATCGGTGCGGCCCTGCTGCGTGCCCGCCAGTGCGGCGGCTGCAACATGACGCTCGACGCCTCCGAGCTCTCCCGGATCCGGTCGGCCCCGGTCGACGAGGTGGTCCGGTGCGAGGAGTGCCAGCGCATCCTCGTGCGCACCGACGAGTCGGGACTCTGAGAGCCGCTCGAGCATGCGCCTCGACGCGGAACTGATGGCCGCGCGGGGGCGTACGTCCCTGCGGGCCCGGGTCGCGCGCCTGCGGTCCAAGGCCTGGGTCATCGGCCAGTGCGCGATCGCGGCCGGCGTCGCCTGGTGGCTCGCCGCCGACGTCCTCGGCCACCGGCTGCCGTTCTTCGCCCCGATCGCGGCCGTGGTGTCGCTCGGGATGTCCTACGGCCAGCGCCAGCGCCGCGTCGCCGAGGTCACGGTCGGCGTGGCGCTCGGAGTCTTCCTGGGCGACGCGACGACCCACCTGATCGGCTCGGGCGGACCCCAGATCGCCCTCATCGTCGCCGCGGGCATGTCGATCGCACTGCTCCTCGACGCCGGGCAGCTGCTGCTCATCCAGGCGGCCGTCCAGGGCATCGTGGTGGCCGCGTTGGCCCCAGCCCCCGGTGATGCCTTCGTCCGCTGGACCGACGCGCTCATCGGCGGCGCCGTGGCACTCGTCGCGGCCACCGTGGTCCCGCGCGCGCCGCTGCGCAGGCCGCGCGACCAGGCGGCGGTGGTCGTGCGCAAGATCGCCGAGCTGCTGCGCTCGTCGTCGGACCGGCTCGGCGACGGCGACGCCAAGCGGGCGCTCGCGATGCTGCGCGACGCCCGGTCCACCGACGTCCTGATCTCCGAGCTGCGAGCAGCGTCGGAGGAGGGCCTGTCGGTGGTGAGCTCCTCGCCCTTCCGCAGACGCCACGGCGAGCACCAGCGCCAGCTCGCGGAGCTCGTCGAGCCGCTCGACGTGGCCCTGCGCAACACGCGCGTCGTCGTACGCCGGGTCGCCGTGGCGTGCCACCGCCGCGAGCCGGTCCCGGCGTCGTACGCCGCCCTGATGCGCGACCTGGCCGAGCTCGCCGAGCGGGTGGCCGACGAGCTGGTCGCCAACCGGATGGCGACCGCCGTGATCGACGACCTCGTGTCGCTCGGGCGGGCCACCGCGACGGTCGAGCACAGCCACGACCTGTCGGCCGAGGTGATCCTCGCGCAGGTGCGCTCGATCATCGCCGACCTGCTGGCGCTGTGCGGGATGGACCCGCTCGAGGCGACCGACGTGATCCCGCTGCGCTGACCGGGCTGCGCTGATCGAGGCCGGTCAGACCTGGGTCACGACCACGTCGAGCTGCGTACCCTTCGACGTCGGCTCGCCGACCTCGACGGTCCAGCCGAGGCGGGTCAGCGCCTCGGCCAGGGCTGCGGGCGTGCGCGGGTCGGCCCCGTCCTCCAGCAGCGCGCGGACGATGCGGCCCTTGGTGGCCTTGTTGAAGTGGCTCACCACGGTGCGCCGCCCGTCGGACTCGTGGAGCACGCGCACGGTCGCGACGCGGCGCGCCAGGTCCTTGCCGGGGCGCCAGAAGGCGGCGTACGTGCTGGAGCGGAGGTCGACGAGCAGGCCGCCTCGCATGGCGTCCGTGACGGCCTCGCCGAGGACCTCGCGCCAGGCGGCGGCCACCGGGCCCACGCCCGGCAGGACGGCGTCGCCGGAGAGCCGGTAGGCCGGAATCCGGTCGCCGGGGCGGACGATGCCGAACAGCGAGCTCGTCACGGCCAGTCGTGCGGTCGCGCGGCGACGGGCCGCGGGGGAGAGGGTCGCGACGTCGAGGGCGTCGAAGAGGACCCCGGTGTAGATGGCGTCGGCGCGGGCCGTTGGTGCGGTGCGAAGCCCGGCGTTGCGCTCCACGAGCTCGCGCTGGGTGGCACCGAGGCCGAGCACGGCGGCCGCCCGGTCGGGGTCCTCCTCGCACAGCCGGGTCAGGGCCTCGAGCAGCTCACTGCGGGTCGCGGTGAGCCGGGGAGCGGTGAGGGAGTCCAGGTCGAGGGGCTTGCCGCGACGTGGCGCGGACTTGCCCTCGCTGGGCGGCAGGAGGATCAGCACGCGCGCAAGCGTAGGCAGCGGTGCTGGGTCGGGTGTGGTTAGGCTCCCCACATGCCCAGCAACCGCGTGGTGAAGGTCCGTTCGAGCGGCGACAGCGTCACCGCGCAGGAGATGCGTGACGGCATCGCCGCGATCCAGCAGGAGATGAAGGTCTCCGCCGCGTTTCCGGAGGCGGTCGAGCGGGCTGCCGCCGAGGCTGCCGCCGGCCCCCGGCTCCCGGACCTCGACCGCACCGACATCGAGCTCATCACCATCGACCCCGAGTCGGCTCGCGACCTCGACCAGGCGCTGCACATCGAGCGTGATCCGGACGCCCCCGGCGGCTACGTCGTGCACTACGCGATCGCCGACGTCGCTGCCTTCGTCGCCCCCGGCGACCCTGTCGACGTCGAGGCCAACCGTCGCGGCGAGACGCTCTACGGCGCGGACTCCAAGATCCCGCTGCACCCTCCCGTGCTCAGCGAGGACGCCGGCTCCCTGCTGCCGGACCAGGTGCGTCCGGCGCTGCTGTGGACCATCAAGGTCGACGACACCGGAGAGGGCACCGACGTCCAGGTCGAGCGCGCCCTGGTGCGCTCGCGCGCGAAGCTGTCCTACGAGGCGGTCCAGGCCGACGTCGACGCGGGTCGCGAGAGCGGGGTCATCGGCCTGCTGCGCGAGGTCGGTGAGCTGCGGCTCGCGCGCGAGGCCGCCCGGGGCGGCGTCTCGCTCCCGCTGCCGGAGCAGGAGCTCGTCGAGACCGGTGAGGGTCACTGGGAGCTGGAGTTCCGCCGCCTCACGCCGGTTGAGACGTGGAACGCCCAGATCTCGCTGCTCACCGGGATGGCCGCCGCGTCGCTGATGGTCTACGCCCGGGTCGGGATCCTGCGCACCCTCCCGCCGGCCGACCCTCGCGACGTCCAGCGGCTGCACCGTACGGCGCGGGCCCTGGGCATCACTTGGCCGGCCGAGCAGCTCTACCCCGACTTCATCCGCACCCTCGACCCGTCGCGCCCGACGCACGCGGCGATGATCGTCGCGTGCACGCGCCTGCTCCGCGGCGCGGGCTACGTCACCTTCAACGGCGAGCTGCCCGAGCAGGCGCAGCACTCCGCGCTCGCCTCGGAGTACGCCCACGTCACCGCGCCGCTGCGGCGACTCGTCGACCGCTACGCCGGCGAGGTGTGCGTGGCGCTGTGCGCGGGCACCGAGGTGCCCGAGTGGGTGGTCGCGGCGATGGCCGAGCTGCCCGACACGATGAGCGACTCCGGTCGGCGCGCCAACCAGTACGAGAACGCGATCGTGAACCTGTGCGAGGCCGAGCTGCTGCACGACCGCGTGGGCGAGAGCTTTGCCGCGGTCGTCGTCGAGGTGGACGAGAAGGACGCCTCCCGCGGCGACATCACGATCGAGGAGCCCGCCATCGAGGCGTCGGTCCGTGCCGAGGGCGACCTGCCGCTGGGCGAGGAGGTCACCGTCGAGCTGGTGCGGGCCGACCCGGCGTCGCGATCGGTGGAGTTCCGGCTGACCTGAGGTCCTCGTTCGGCCCGGCGCGTCGGACGACCAGAAGTCAGTGGGTGGTCGCGGGTCAGGCGGAGCGGCGGGCGTCCCGGTCGACCTCTGGTCCGACAGGCCGGGTCAGCTCCGCCAGCACCCACCGGACGTACGCCTGGTCGTGCATCACCTTCTCCCACGTGAAGCGCAGCACCCGCCAATCACGGATGACGAGCAGGTTGTAGCGCGCACAGTCGCGGCGGTGCGCCTTCCGCGTGGCGTGGAAGGTCCAGGAGTCCGCCTCGATCGCCAGCCGCAGCTCGACGCACACCAGGTCGGGACGGACCGTCCCCGTCCCGAGATCGACCTCTCGCTGGGGCTCGATGCGGAGGCCGGCCTCGATGCAGAGCGCCCGGAGGACCGACTCGAAGGGGTTCGCAGCACGCTCGTCGGCGTGGGCGAGCACCTGGCGTACGGCTGCTGCGCCCGCGCCGCGTACGTCGATCGCGTCGAGGTCCTCGCGTGTCACGAGCCCCGAGCGAAGTGCGGAGTCCGCGATGGCGAGGGCCTCGTCGAAGGGCAGGCGCCGGGCGCAGTCGATCACCGTGCGAAGCGGGGTCGTGACCCCGTCCTCCACCTGGTCCGGAGCCAGGTTGGCCCAGTGGACGGTCACCTCGGCGCGCTGCTCGGGCGTGAGCGTGCGTCCGCGGCGGACCATCACCTCGGGACGGTCCGGCTGGGTCTTGAGCTCCCACCCGTGGTGCGCGGCGGCGCTCCTCAGGCAGACGACCGCCGTCAGCCGGACCGCGACCTGGCGCGCCTCGGACGCGGACGGCAGGACGTAGCGTCCGCGCGACGGCCGCTCGACGTGACCCGATGCGACAGCACGTCGCAGCCGCCTGCGGGTGGTGAGCCGCAGCAGCTGGTGCGCCGAGGCCACCCCACCGAGCCGCTCGAGGGCTGCGACCGGGTGCATGGGTCCAGCGTGCCGCGACGCGACGGGTCGCCGCTCCGGTTCTCCACAGGCGCGTCGGACGACCACAACCTGCCGGCGTCACCTCGGCGCACGCTCGCGAAGGGCGTACGGCTCGACTTCTGGTCGTCCGACGCGCCGGGGCGCGGGCGCAGGTGAGGGGCTGGTAGCGAGTGGGCCGGCCTGTAGGCCGGGTTCTGTCCTGCCGAAGCAGGGGCGACCATCCATCTGCGACGACCGTTGCCGGCCGCCTGGTGCGATCTACCCGGATGCTCGGGCGGGCCGCCCTCGAACGCATCCTGTCTGATCTTGCTCCGGGTGGGGTTTGCCTAGCTGCGCCGGTCGCCCGGCGCACTGGTGGTCTCTTGCACCACCGTTTCACCCTTACCGCCCGGCACGCCGGGAGGCGGTCTGTTCTCTGTGGCACTGATCCCGCGGGTTTCCCCGGGTGGCTGTTGGCCACCACCCTGCCCTGTGGAGCCCGGACCTTCCTCGACCCGCACCGCCGACGCATCGGAGGTGACGGACCGCGGCCGCCCGGCCGACCCACTCGGGGCTGAGTCTAGGGGTGAGTGAGGACCTCGGCGCCATCAGCAGTCACGAGCAGCGTGTGCTCGAACTGCGCGGACCGGCGGCGGTCCTTGGTGACGACGGTCCACCCGTCGTCCCACATGTCGTAGTCGGCCGTGCCGAGGTTCAGCATCGGCTCGATGGTGAAGGTCATCCCGACCCGGATCTCGTCGTCGAAGCGCTCGTCGTCGTAGTGGGGGATGATCAGCCCGGAGTGGAAGGCCGTGCCGATGCCGTGGCCGGTGAAGTCGCGGACCACGCCGTAGCCGAAACGCTTGGCGTACGCCTCGATGACCCGCCCGATGATGTTGACCCGTCGTCCCGGCTTCACCGCCTTGATCGCCCGGTCGAGCGACTCCTTCGTGCGCTCGACGAGCAGTCGGGACTCCTCGTCGACGTCGCCGGCGAGGAAGGTGGCGTTGGTGTCGCCGTGGACACCGCCGATGAAGGCGGTGATGTCGATGTTGACGATGTCGCCGTCCTCAACCACCCGCGAGTCGGGGATGCCGTGGCAGACCACCTCGTTGACGCTGGAGCACAGCGACTTGGGGAACCCGCGGTAGCCGAGCGTGGAGGGGTAGGCGCCGTGGTCGCAGAGGAACTCGTGGCCGATGCGGTCGAGCTCGTCGGTCGTCACGCCCGGCACGACGTGGGAGCCGACCAGCTCGCGGGCCTGTGCGGCCAGCCGTCCGGCGACCCGCATCAGCTCGATCGTCTCGGCGTCCTTGACCTCCTCGCCGGTGAACCGCTGCGGTGCCGGGCGGTCGACGTACTCCGGGCGGGGGATGTGGGCGGGCACGGGACGACGCGCAGACACCTCTGCGGGGGACACGGCAGGCACGGGCGTGAGTGTAGTTTCGCCCCATGAGCGAGAACGAATACTGGTTCTGCCTGAAGCACCACACGGTCGAGGGCAACGACGGCTGCAAGAACGCCGACCGCCTCGGTCCCTACGCCTCGTCGGAGGAGGCGTCGCGCGCCCTGGAGAAGGTGCAGGAGCGCAACGAGGCGTGGGACAACGACCCCGACTGGAACGATTCCGGACCGGGCTCGGGCGACGGCCTCACTGACGGCACGCCGGACAGCTGATCACTTCTTCTTGTCCTTCTTCCCCTTGACGGGGTTGGCGGACTGAGCGAGGTCGGCCGCGGCGCGGACGCTCTTGAGCGCCCGCTTGGTGTTCTTGTCCAACGTGCGGGTGAGCTCGGAGATGGCCGCTTCGTACTGGCTGCTGACCCGCGCTGCGGTCTCGGCCGCGACCCGTTCGGCAGTCTCCTGGGCGACCCGCTGGACCAGCGCTGCCGTGCCGACTGCCTGGGCGCCGACGTCGACCGCCCGCTCGGCCGCGGACTTGCGGACAGCTGCCGTGGCGGGGCCGGGCGGCGCGGTGCGGGTGGGAGTCGTGCGCTTGACCCGCGCGCTGCTGGCGGGCGTCTTCCTGGCCGCGGTCTTCTTCGCGGTGGTCTTCTTGGCCGGTGCCTTCTTGGCCGGCGTCTTCTTGGCGGTGGTCTTCCTCGCGGGCGTCTTCTTGGCCGGCGTCTTCTTGGCGGTGGTCTTCTTGGCGGGCGCCTTCTTGGTGGCGGCCTTCTTCGCTGGCGCGGTCTTCTCGTTCGTGCTCTCGCTCATGGAAGGCTCCTCGCATCGGTAGTGGACACCCGATCCTTCCGTGCCACGCGGGCGTTGTCACCGGCTAACGTGTCGGCGTGCCCACGCCGACCGTCCGCGAGCCGATCTCGCCGTGGCCCGTCGCGGGGCTCGTCGGGATGGCGTGCGTCGCCTTCCTCGTCGCCGTGACGGTGGGCCCGCTCGGCGTCCCGTGGTGGGCGGTCCTCGGCCTCACGGTCGTGTGGCTGGTCGCCCTCGTGCAGTCGCTGAGGTGGTTCACCCGGCGCCCGCGGACCGTGGTGCTGCTGCCGGTCCTGGTCGCGCTGGTGTGGTTCGTCACGATCGTGGCCGGCTCGCGCTACCTCGACTGGCTCAACACCTGAGCGCTGCCCGTCAGAAGGTGTGCTCGGGGCCCGGGAAGGTGCCGCCGCGGACGTCGTCGGCGTACGCCCGGGCCGCCTCGAGCAGCACCCCGTGCACGTCGGCGTACTGCTTGACGAAGCGCGCCATCCGGCCGGTGCGCAGCCCGAAGGCGTCCTGCCACACCAGGACCTGGCCGTCGCAACCGGCACCGGCGCCGATGCCGATGGTGGGGATGGTCAGCTCCTTGCTGATCCGCTCGGCCACGTCGCCGGGCACCATCTCCATCACGACGGCGAAGGCGCCGGCCTCCTGCACGGCACGGGCGTCGGCGACCACCCGGTCGCTCGCGTCGCCACGGCCCTGGACGCGGTAGCCACCGAGCGTGTGCTCGCTCTGGGGCGTGAAGCCGATGTGGGCCATGACGGGGATCCCGCCACGCGTGCACTTCTCGATGACCGGCGCCATCTCGGCACCACCCTCGAGCTTGACGCAGTGGGCGCCCGCTTCCTTCATGAAGCGGACCGCGGTGAGGTAGCCCTGCTCGGGGGAGGCCTGGTAGCTGCCGAACGGCAGGTCGCCGACGACCATCGCCCGCTTCGTCGAGCGGGCCACGGCGCGGGTGAGCGGCAGCAGCTCGTCGACGGTGACGGGCAGCGAGGTCTCGTTGCCGAAGACGTTGTTGGAGGCCGAGTCGCCCACGAGGAGGAGGTCGATGCCGGCCTCGTCGAAGGTCGCCGCGGTGTACATGTCGTACGCCGTCAGCATCGTGATCTTCTCGCCGCGCTCCTTCATCTCCCGCAGGTGGTGGGTGCGCACACGCTTCACCGGCGCGGGCGGTGCGGCGGGGCCGGAGCCGTAGGGGGCGGTCTCCTCGGACGGTGTCGTCATCGTTCGCTCCTCGTCATCTCGCAGCTCCCCGGTGGAGTCCACGGACCACGATCAGGCTAGTCCCGACCGACCGGTACGCCGCTGTGTCGGCGCTCACACACCGTCGAGCGCGCCACCCTCGTCGTTCTCCACGCGTTCGAGGTCGTCGCCGTCGTAGTCGGCGCACTCCGACCTCACCGTCACCGTCCAGGTGCCCTCGCCCCGGGCCGGGGTCGGCTGGACGTCGACCGTGGTCTCGTCGCGGGTGACGGTGACGCGGTCGTCGACCTGGGTCGCGTCGTCGTAGCCCGCGCCCGTGAGCGCCGAACGGACGTCGTCGAGCTGCGTCGGGGTGTCACCGCCGGGTGCGGAGAGGGTCGCGAACGCCTCGTGGCGCCAGCTGATCGCCATGCAGCTCTGCCACTGCCGGCTCGCACGCACGACGTCGGCCCCGAGCGCCTCGGCGACGAGGGGGATGGCCTCCTGGGCGCGCTCCGTGGTCGTCGACTCGACCGTTTCGAGGGACGAGCCGGCCCCGTCGCCCCCGCCCGAGCCCCCGCCGCCGCACGCGGCGAGCAGGCTGACCAGGGCGAGGAGGAGCACGGTGGTGCGCATGCGACTCACCGTAGTGCTCACGGCCAGCTGTCCGGCCACACGCTGTCCCACGCGTCGTCCCAGGCGTCCTGGGCGCCGTCGACGGCGTCGTTGACTCCCTCGCTGACGTCCTCGTAGGTCTCGACGACGGTGTCGCTGACGTTGTCGTAGGTCTCGACCACGGTGTCTCTCACGTCCTCGTAGGTCTCCACCACGGGCTCGACCACGTGGTGCTGCACCTCGTCGCCCACCCAGTCGTAGAGGTAGTCGTGGGCCTCCTGGGTGCGCCCGCCGGTGTCGACGACGGCGCCGGAGTTGCCCGACACGACGTCGGCCATGTTGGCCAGTGCGGGGTTGCCGTCGTCGAAGTAGTTGACGTGGTTCTGCATGAAGCCGGTGTTCACCAGCCCGCCGGGACCGTGGAACTCCTGGCCGTTGTCCACGCCGAACACCGTCGCGCCGAAGTCGCTCTGCGCGGGGTCCTGGCCGAGGCCGAGGCTGTCGTCCCACGACCCCGGGAGGAGGCCGTCCTCGCCGCCGAGCCACGACACCGGGTCGTTGTCGGCGGCGCCGACGAACACCTGACCGGCCGGCATGTTGAGGTCGGAGGCGTGGCTCACGCCCTCGCTGGCGCCGGGACTGCCGATGAGCACCAGGGAGTCGGCCCCCATCCCTCCGGCGGCGGCGTACGACGACGTGGTGGAGCCGTAGCTGTGGCCGATGACCGTGAGGTGGGGCTGGTCGCCGTCGGTGTGGGTGCTGTTGAGGCCGTCGACGAACTGCGAGAGCGCGAGGCCGCCGGCCTGGGCGTTGGCCTCGGTCACGGTGTGCGAGACGTCGCCCGCGGAGTCGCCGAGGTCCCACGGCCACATCGACTCGGGGTTGAAGTTGGGGGAGTCGTAGCCGATCCACGCGATGGTCGACACGGCGCCCTCGCGCGGCGGGTCCTCCGACAACATGCTGTTGACGGTCTCCTCGTAGAGGTTGAGCGCCTGGTCGCCGTTGTCGTCGATGTAGGTGCCGTCCTGCATGATGCCGGGCACGTAGACGGCCGTGTGGTCGGCGGTGTCGGGGTTGCCGTAGGCCACCGCGGCGATGCCGTCGCCGCCGAAGGCGTGCGGCTGGTAGGCCATGATGAACGCGTCGATCTCGTAGTCGGCCCACTTGTCGTCGGACGCCTGCTTGACGGCTTCCTCGATGGCCTGTGCGTTCTCCAGCCACCGCTGTTCCGACGCGCTGAGGTCCTGCCCGGAGGCCTGGAGGCCGAGGAGGTACTCGATGTCACGCTGGACGGCCGAGGAGTTGGCCTCGTCGCGGTCGCCGGTGGGGATGCCGTTGGTGTTGCCGACCAGGTCGGGGTCGCTGATCAGCAGGGCGTTGCGCTCGGCCTGCGACAGGCCGTTCCACCAGGCGTTGACGGCGTCGGTGTCGGTGCCGAGGCGGCGCAGCTCGGCGGCGAGGGCGGTGGTGTCGGCGCGCGAGGGGTCGGCGGCCGCCGCGATGCCCTCCGCGACCTGGTCGACGGCGTTCAGCGCCCGCACGCAGGCCTGTTCGTCGGAGTCGACGCGGTCACGCCAGGTCTGCAGGTCCTGGTGGTAGGTCTCGAAACGCCCACGGAGCGCAGCAGCGTCAGCCTGGAGGGTGGCGACCTGCGCCTCGGTGGCGGTCTCGATGCGCCGGAGCAGTGCCTCGCGGTCGTCGTTGAGCCGCTGGCGCCGGTCCATCAGGTCGGCGTGCTCGGTGCGGCGCTGGCGCATCTGGGTGAGGAACGCATCGATCGCGAGCGCGCCGCGCTCGAGGGCGGCGCCGACGGCGTCGGTGTCGGTCGCGAAGCGGGTGACGGCGTGGTCCGCGGCCTCGGCGGCGTCCCCACTGAAATCGGCGGGGGCACCGTTGGTGCGGGCCCACTCGGCGACGTCGCCGACGGCGGTGGCGGCGGCGCGTACGTCGGTGAGCACGGCGCTCGAGGCCTCGGTGACCTTCAGCTCGGGCTCGCGGGGCAGCCAGGCGGGGACGGCGATCGTGGTCACGGGCCGACCGCCTGCACGGGCGTGGTGCCGCGGTCCTCCCACATGAGCAGCTGCTGCGTCGCCTGCACGCTGTCCTGGTCGGTGAGCAGGAAGTCGTACATCGTCTGCGCCAGCGAGTCGGAGTGGCCCGACGCGCGGTCGCGCAGGGCCAGGACCCGCTGCTCCCACGTGGTGAGGAAGGCGTCGGCGGCGCCCTGCACGGCGTCGCCGAGCAGGGCGGGGTCGGCCTGGGCGAGGTTCTTGCGGGGGCCGTTGAGGCCTTCCGACTGCTCCTCCCAGGCGTCGCGCGCTGCGGCGAGGGTGGCGGTCCACATCTGCATCGTCACGACGCGGCCTCCTCGACCGGGCGCACCTTGGCAGTGCGGAGCGTGAGCACCAGCGAGTCGGGACGGACCGTCGCAGCGGCCTCCAGACCGCCGCGACGGCGGCCGACGAGGCGGGGCCGGTCGCCCGGCACCGGCCGCACCTGCCAGCCGAGGCCGACGAGCGCGGCGGCGGTGGCGCGCAGGAGCGTCATGTTGTCGCCCTCGGCGAGCGGACCGACGACGGCGTAGGCCTCGAACCAGGCCTGGTCCCACTCGTCGGTGTGCCAGCTGCCGTCGCGCCTGACCGGTCCGGCGGCGGGGGAGGCGGTGATCCGTTCGAGGAGGTCGTCGAGCGAGGAGTCGACGCCGTCGGCGAGGGCAAGCCGCTGGGGCGCCGACAGCTCGGCGACCCGCGGGGCGGGAGCGGTCTGCGGCAGCACCACGATGTCGACCTCGGGGTGCTGCTCGCGCAGGACCCGGAGCATCGGGTCGGCCAGCGCCGGGTCAGGGGCGCCCGGTTCGATCGCGGGAGGCGTCATGGGCGTCTTCTTCCGCGTCCGGGCCCGCCTCAAACCCGCGGGTTCGCGATCTCGCGCGGGTTCAGCGCGGCGAGACCCTCAGCACCCGGTCGCCTGCACCGTTGTCGGTCGTGAGCAGCAGGTCGCCGTCGCGGGCGGCGGTGATCGAGCGCAACCGCCCGAGGCGTGCGAGCGCCGGTGGACGGGTGACCGACACGAGGTCGCCCGCGCGGTCGAAGCGCATGAAGAGCACCGCGGAGCCCTTGAGCGCGGCGACCGCGAGGGTGCCCTGCAGGCGGCCCCACTGCCTGCCGCGCACCCATGCCGCACCCGAGGTGGCGATGGTGGGCGTGCCGGAGGACCAGGCGGCGTCCTGCTGCTCCCCGGGGAGCGACTGGTCGGTCATCGGCACCGACTCGTCGTAGCCCGGGACCGGGTTCCAGCCGTAGTCCCCGCCGGGGACGAGCCGGTTGACCTCGTCGTCGCGGAAGCTGCCGTGCTCGACCGACCACAGGGACCCGTCGCGGCGCTGGGCCAGGCCCTGCACGTTGCGGTGGCCGTGGGTCCACACGAGGCGACGCGGCGTCGAGGCGTCGGCGTACGGGTTGTCGGGCATCGGGGCACCCGTGCGCCGGTGCACGCGCAGCACCTTGCCGCCGAGCGAGTCGAGGTTGCGCGGGTTGGTGCCGACCGCGGCGTCGCCGGTGCCGACGAGCAGGGCGTCGCTGCCGCGCTCCAGCAGCAGCCGGCAGCCGCCGTGGCGTCCGGACGTCGCCGGCAGCCCGCTGACCACGGTGCGGCGCTTCGACAGGCGTCGCCAGGCCCGGTCCGCCTTCCAGCGCGTGACCCGCACCTCGTTGCCGCCGGCGGTGGAGCCGCCATGGCACGCCCACACGGTGCGTGAGCCGGGGTCGACGGCGAGGGAGAGCAGGCCGGTCTCACCGGAGACCCACACGAGTTTCGAGAGGTCGGCGAGCGTGCGGCGCTTGCCGTTGCGTACGACGCTCAGACGGGCGCGGTCGCGCTCGGAGACGACGAGTCGGCCGCCGGACGCCTGCTGGACGTCCCACGCGTGCTCGAGGCCGCGGGCCACCGTGCGCACCTTCAGGGCAGGGGCGGCGGACCGCTCCGACGTCGACGGCGCCACGGCGGCCGGGGCGGCCGTCACGGGCGCGAGGGCGAGTGCCCCGAGGACGGTGGAGAGGGCGAGCGAGGTGCGCAGGAGGCGGGCCATCTCCCCGACGCTAGCCGCCGAGGTGGTCGTTGGGAACGCCCGTCAGTCCAGGGGCAGCGCTCGTGCGAGCTGGATGCCGGTGCGGGTGGTGGCGTAGCCGAGGCGGGTGTTGAGGGTGCGCATGGCGGCGTTGCCGTCCTGGGTCCAGGTGTAGACCTCGGTGACGCCGTGGTCGGCGGCCCACGCGAGGGTGCGCTGCTTCAGGTGGACCGCGAGGCCGCGCCCGCGCCAGTCGCCGCGGACGGCGGTGAGCGAGTTCTCCGCCCGCGACGGGGTGTCGGAGTCGAGGCCGAGGCCCGCGCAGCCGACGACCTCGCCGTCGTGGACCGCGAGGAACATGGGGTCGCCCAGCCAGTCGCGCGTCCAGCGCTCGAGGCTGACGTCGAGGGGCGTGTCCACCGCGAAGCCGGCGAGCGCCTCGCGCCCGAACCGCTCGAAGCAGTCGGGCCACAGCTCGGGGCGCTCGCGGGCAGTGACCACCTCGACCCCCTCGGGCGGTGGTGCGACGTCGGGTGCCCCGGTGACGACGTACGTCTGCTCGACCTCGCGGTTGACCTCGACGAAGCCGAAGCGGTGGGCGAAGGCCAGTGCGCCGTCGTCGTCCGCGGTTCCGCGGACCAGGTCCAGGCCGAGTCCTGCGACATGGCCGGCGAGGCGTTCCAGCAGCGCGGTGCCGACGCCGCGACGGCGGTGCTCCGGCAGGACGCGGGGGATCACCGACCCCGCCCCGGCGCTGTCCGAGCGCTGGGCGAGCCCGTGCCCCACGACCTCGCCGCCGTCGCGCGCGAGCAGCAGCAGCCGCTCGGGGGTGTCGCCGGCCCGCAGCTCGGCGATCGACTGGGTCCGTTCGTAGGGGATCACCGCGATCCGCACCTGCCGCCAGTGCTCGTAGTCCTCGTCGGAGGTGCAGGGGGTGATCTCCATGCAGCCCACGGTGGCGTACGCCGGGCAGGTCGTGCCAACCATTTGGCCATCTCGTGCAGTTGAGTGTGCAGACGAGGGGGAACGGGTGGACGAGCAGGGCTTCACGGACTGGGCGGTCGGGCGGCAGCGCCAGCTGCTGCGCTCGGCCTACCTGCTCACCGGCGACCTGCACCGTGCCGAGGACCTCGTGCAGGAGGCACTCACCAAGGTGGCGCTGCGCTGGTCGCGGCTCGCCGACGGCAACCCCACGGCGTACGCGCTGCGGATCATCGCCCGCGACAACATCTCGTGGTGGCGGCGTCGGCGGGACGTGCCGACGGAGTCGGTGCACGACACGTGGACGAGCGACGAGCCGGAGGTCGCGCTGGTCGTACGCCGGGCGCTGGCGCGACTGACGCCGTCGCAGCGGGCCGTGCTCGTGCTGCGGCACCTCGAGGACCTGACCGAGCGCGAGACCGCCGACGTCCTCGGCGTCTCGACCGGCACCGTCAAGAGCCAGAACGCCGCAGCACTGGCGCGGTTGCGCACCGGCGCACCCGAGCTGCTCAGCCTGATCGGGAGGACGCCGTGAACGACCTGGACCAGCTGTTCCGCGAGGCGACCGAACACGTGCGCTCGCCCGACCTCGTGGGCGGCGCGCTCGCGTCGGCCCACCGGCGTCGCGTGCGGCGTACGGCCGTGGGGGCGCTCGCCGCCGTCGTGCTGATGGGAGGGGGTGCGGCGTGGGTCCTGCAGGACCCCACCCCGAGGGCCGGCGTGGTGGACACGCCGAGTCCGACGGCCACGCCGTCGGTGGCCGACACGGATCCTGCAACGCAGCCGGTCTGGGACCCCTTCACCGTCGTGGACGCACCACGCAGCCCCAGCACGCTGCCCGAGCAGATCGCTCCTCCGGCGGACGCGCCGAGCATCGCCGAGGCGCCGCTCCCGGACATCGTGCTGGCGTGGCCGGAGGAGGGGGTCGACCTGCGCGTGCTCGCGGCCAACGGCGAGTGGCGCTCGGTGCCGGGCACCGCGAACGCGATCCAGGGGACCTTCCGCGACGTCGTCAGTCCGACGATCAGCCCGGAGGGTGACCGGGTGGCGATGGCGGTCGACGCGGGCATCCTGGTGGTCGAGGCGACGACCGGTGAGCAGAGCGTCGTGCCCTGGCCGCCGGAGCTGGCTGGTCCGGTCGACTCCCGCCCCGGGCTGCGCTGGCTGCCGGGGGACGAGGGCTTCGTCGTCCTGCACTGGAAGCGCCCGTGGCTGGTGGGTCTCGACGGAAGGGGTGAGCCGGCACCGTTCGGTGGGCCGTACGGCAGCGGTGTGATGGTGGACCCCGACGACGGCACCATCCGCGAACGCACCCGGGCGTACGGTCCGCTCCGGACGTGGAACGACGCGGACGACGCGTCGTCGGTGTCGCTCGGCGGCTACGGAGAGCGCTACGTGACCCGCTTCGGTCTGGTGGCCTACACAGGCAACCCGGGACCGAACGGGATGGCACTGATGAGCGGTCCCGTCGTCGTGGACCCGGGCACCGGCGAGATCCTCGGGTACGCCCCGATCAAGGACCGCGACTCGGTCTACAGCGACAACGCCCACCTGACGGCGCTCGGCTTCGTCGACCCGGACACCGTGCTGCTGATGGTGACGCCGATGGACTTCCGGACCATGGGTCCCGAGGACGGCGTCACGCACCTGGTCGCGTGGGACTTCCGCACCGGCGACTTCTCGAGGCTGGGCAGTGGCGGGCCGGGAGCGCGATGGATCGCGGTGGCGCCGGACCTGGTGGACGGGGTCTCGTGACAGGACTTCGTCCTTCCTCGACCAGCTGTGCGGTGCCGGTTCCCTAGAGTGAGGGCGTGGACTTCTACTCGGCCTACGCCCAGGGCTTCGCGCGCGTCGCGGCGGTCACGTTGCCGGTGCACCTGGCCGACCCCGCCGCCAACGCCGCCGAGGTCATCGAGCAGGCGCGCGCCTGCCACGACGACCACGTGGCGGTCGCCGTCTTCCCCGAGCTGTGCCTGACCGGTTACAGCGTCGACGACCTGTTCCTCCAGGACACGCTCCTGGAGGGTGTCCAGGAGGCGGTCGCCGAGATCGTGGCGGCGAGCGCCGACCTGATGACCGCACTGGTCATCGGCGCGCCCGTCGTGCAGGGCAATCGCGTCTACAACTGCGCGATCGTCATCCACCGCGGCTCCGTCCTCGGGGTGGCGCCGAAGTCCTACCTCCCCAACTACCGCGAGTTCTACGAGCGCCGGTGGTTCGCGCCCGGCGACGACCGCGAGCTGGAGTGGGTGACGGTCGCCGGCCAGGACGTGCGGTTCGGGCCCGACCTGATCTTCCGGTGCCTCGACGTCCCCGGCCTCGACCTCCACGTCGAGGTCTGCGAGGACATGTGGGTGCCGGTGCCGCCGAGCGCGGAGGCCGCGCTGGCCGGGGCGACGGTGCTGGCCAACCTCAGCGGTTCGCCGATCACGGTCGCCCGCGCCGAGGACCGCCGACTGCTGGTGCGCAGCGCGAGCGCGCGGTGCTCGGCGGCGTACGTCTATGCCGCGGCGGGTCAGGGCGAGTCGACCACCGACCTCAGCTGGGACGGCCAGACGCTGGTCTACGAGTGCGGGGACCTGCTCGGCGAGGGCGAGCGCTTCCCCGACGGACCGCGCCGCACGGTCGTCGACGTCGACCTCGACCGGCTGCGCCAGGAGCGGCTGCGGCAGGGCTCCTTCGACGACAACCGGCGCACCCACCGCGAGCGGACCGACCGGTTCCGCACGGTCGAGTGGGAGCTCGAGCCGCCGGCCGGCGACATCGGCCTGCTGCGCAAGGTCGACCGCTACCCCTTCGTCCCCGACGACCCCGAGCGGCTCGCGCTCGACTGCTACGAGGCCTACAACATCCAGGTCTCCGGCCTCGAGCAGCGCCTCGCCGCCATTGGCACGCCCAAGGCGGTGATCGGCGTCAGCGGCGGGCTCGACTCCACGCACGCGCTGATCGTGGCGTGCAAGGCGATGGACCGGCTCGGGCGACCGCGCAGCGACGTGCTCGCCTTCACGATGCCCGGGTTCGCGACCGGCGCAACCACCAAGGCGTACGCCACCCGCCTGTCCGAGGCGCTCGGCGTCACCTTCGAGGAGCTCGACATCCGCCCCGCGGCCGAGCAGATGCTCAAGGACATGGGCCACCCCTACGCCGAGGGCGAGAAGGTCTACGACATCACCTTCGAGAACGTGCAGGCCGGACTGCGCTACGACTACCTCTTCCGCCTGGCCAACCAGCGCGGCGGCATCGTCGTCGGCACCGGCGACCTGTCGGAGCTGGCGCTCGGCTGGTGCACCTACGGCGTCGGCGACCAGATGTCGCACTACACCGTCAACGCCGGCGTGCCGAAGACGCTCGTGCAGCACCTCATCCGCTGGGTGATCAGCCACGGCGAGTTCGAGGAGGCCGCCAACGAGGTGCTCGCCGAGATCCTCCAGCAGGAGATCACCCCCGAGCTGATCCCGATCGAGGAGGGCAAGAAGCCCCAGGCCACCGAGGACTCGGTCGGGCCCTACAACCTGCAGGACTTCACGCTGGCGCACGTGGTGCGGCTGGGCTACCGGCCGCGCAAGATCGCCTTCCTCGCCTGGCACGCGTGGAAGGACGTCGAGGCGGGGGAGTGGCCGCCCGGGTTCCCCGACGACGCGCGAGTGGCGTACTCGCTCTCCGACGTGCGGGCGTGGCTCGAGGTCTTCGTGCGACGGTTCTTCGCCAACCAGTTCAAGCGCTCGGCGCTGCCCAACGGGCCCAAGGTGAGCGCGATCGGGACGATGAGCCCCCGCGGGGACTGGCGGATGCCGAGCGACGCCAAGGGGACGGCTTGGCTGGCCGAGATCGAGCGGGACGTGCCTGCCTCCTGAGGTGCGAGCGGTGAGTGAGACACGTTCCGCGCGCTCGGAACCTGCCTCACGCACCGCTCCCGGGAGCCCGCCCGACGCCTTTGCCTGCCCTTAGCAACCGGCTGGAGCGGGGTTAGGCCCACTGCCGCGAACCTTCTGGTCATGGCGCCACACCGGCGCCGGACGACGAGGAGGAACCGTGAACAAGAAGGCAGTCATCGGCAGCGGCATCGCGGCGGCAGTGGTCGTGGGCGGGCTCGGGACCTGGTGGGCGGTCGAGGCCTCGGTCGAGGCCCAGACCAGCGAGCGCGGCACCTGCGGTGGCGCCACCTGGGAGCTCAGCGCCGAGGCCGAGGACGGCGGCACCGAGGTCAGCGCCGAGCTGCAGTCGGCTGCCCCCGGCGAGGCCTGGCAGGTCGAGCTGATGCGCGGTGACACCTCGCTCCTCACCGGCGAGCGCACCACCGACGAGGACGGCGAGATCGACGTCGACGCCTTCAGCGACGGCAACCGCGGCGACGCGACGTACGCCGTCACCTTCACGCCCGCCGACGGCGAGCCCTGCACGGCCACCCTCGGTTCCTGATCCGGCCATCCGCACCACCCCCACCCCGACACCACCAGGAGACACCCCCATGAAGAAGACGCTCATCGCCACCACCGCCCTGCTCGCGACCGCCGGCACCACCGCACTGGTCGCCGCGCCCGCCCACGCCGACGTCGAGCGCCGCGGGACGTGCGCCGGGGTGACGTACGAGCTCAACGTCGACCGCGAGCGCGGCGGCTTCGAGGTCGACGCCGACATCGACAACGCCCGCGTGGGCAGCGAGTGGCGCGTGACCATCCGCCACGACGGCAAGGTCGCCACCTCGCGGGTCCTGCGCGCCGACAACGAGGGCGAGCTCGACCTCGACACCTTCCAGCGCAACACCGCGGGCAAGGACGTCTTCAAGCTGACGGTGACCCCGGCCGGTGGCGCGTCCTGCTCCACGAAGGTCACCCTGCGCTGAGCAATCCCCTCGACCGGCGAGAGCCCGGGTCAGGCCGTCCGCAACGTGACGGCGACCCGGGCTCCTCCCATGTCCGAGGTGCCCGTGGCCAGCGCACCGCCGGCGTCCTCCGCGGTCCGCGCGGCGATCGACAGCCCGAGACCGGTGGAGCCGGCACCGCTGGCGCCGCGTCCGGTGGCGTCGAGCCCGGGCGGCAGCCCCGGACCGGCGTCCTCGACGACCAGGTCCACGCGGTCGTCCGAGGCGGTGAGCGTGATGCGTACGGCGTCGGTGTCGGCGGTGTGGGAGAAGACGTTGTCCAGCAGGACGTCGACGAGCGCCTCGAGGTCGGCCCGGCTGGCCCGCAGCAGCGGCCCGGTCGAAGCGAGGTCGACCTCCCACGGACGTCCGAGGTCCTCGGCCAGCGGCGCCCAGTGGCGTACGCGGTCAGCGATCACCGCAACGGCGTCGGTGCGGGGGTCGAGGCCCTCGCGCTCGGAGCGGCGCGCCTCGCGGACGATCTCGTCGACCGTGGCCTCGAGGGAGTCGAGGTCGCCGGCCAGCCGGTCGCGCAGGTCGGGGTCGCCGACCGTCTCCACCCGCAGCCGCAGCGCGGTGACCGGGGTGCGGAGGCGGTGGGAGAGGTCGGCGACGCTCTCGCGCTCGCGCGACAGGAGCAGCTGGATGCGACCGACCAGGCGGTCCACCGCACCGGCCAGCTCCTGCACCTCGGGCGGTCCGTCGACGGCGGCCATCGGAGCGGTCGCGCCGGGGCGACCCAGGGTCTGGGTGTGCTCGGCGAGACGCCGGATCGGTTGCACGAAGGAGCGCCCCAGCCGGTCCACCACGACGAGCGAGCCGGCCAGCAGCGCGAGGGCCAGTCCCGCGAGCAGTCCCCAGGCGACGCCGACGACCGAGTCGAGGCCCGGCTCGTCGACCACGACGCGGATGACGGGGGTCTGCGACGGCAGGCCGGAGTTGCCGCCGCGTGAGACCGGGACGAGGATCTGCGAGCCGCCGGGGACGTCGTCCACCCGCGCCCGTCCGGTGTTGCGGGCGTCGAGGACGAGCGCGTCCTCACCGGGGTCGGGACCGACGCCCTGGCCGTCGGGGTAGAGCACGGTGACCTGGGTGTGCTGCTCGTCGTCGTTGAGCTGGTCGAGGTAGACCGCCACCGACCCCTTGTCGTCGTAGCGCGACACCACGGTCTCCACGACCTGCACCTCGAGCGCCGCCCGTGCGAGCCGGTCCTCCAGCGCATAGCTGCGCACGAGGATCGCCATCGGCACGAGCATCGCCAGCAGCACCATCGAGATCGCCGCCGCAGCGGTGAGCAGGAGGCTGCGACGCACCTCAGGCGCCTTCGTCGGGGGCGGTGAGGCGTACGCCGACCCCGCGCACCGTGGTCAGGTAGCGCGGCTCGGCCGCCGTCTCGCCGAGCTTGCGGCGCAGCCACGACAGGTGCACGTCGACGGTCTTGTCCGACCCGCCCCACGGCTGGCGCCACACCTCGACCAGCAGGTCGCGCTTGGTGACCACCTCGCCGGGGCGCTCGGCGAGGTGCGCGAGCAGGTCGAACTCACGCGGGGTCAGCTCGACCTCGGTGCCGTCGAGGTGGACGCGGCGTCCGGCCAGGTCGAGCACCAGGCCGCCGACGGTGAGGGTGGTGGGCCGCTGCCGCCCGGACTGCACGCGGCGCAGCACCGCACGCACGCGGGCGTCGAGCTGTGCGCTGGTGAAGGGCTTCACGACGTAGTCGTCGGCACCGGAGTCCAGCGCGCCGACCAGCGACGGGTCGTCGGCACGGGCGCTGGCGATGATCACCGGCACCGCGCTCACCGCGCGCAGCATCGACAGGACCTGGGTGCCGTCGACGTCCGGCAGGCCGAGGTCGAGCACGACGAGGTCGGGGGAGGAGTCGACGGCGAGCTGCAGGCCGGCCATCCCGGTGGGGGCCGAGGTCACGGTGTGGCCGCACTCGCGCAGGCCTCGCACCAGCAACGGCCGGATCCGGTCGTCGTCCTCGATGATCAGCACCTCGGCCACGCGGTGACCGTACCGCCCGCCTCCGCCTCTGCAGGCGTCCTTATCCCCGCCTTAACCCTCACCTCACCTCGCGCTGTCGTGGCGCAGGGCACGATGGGGACGTGAGACGTCGCTTCCTGCTCGTGGGCCTGTGGGTCGCCACGACTGCCGTGGCCGTGGTGGTCGGCGTGCTGGCCGTGTCCACGGTGGGCGCCACCATCCGCGACCGTGGCCCGGTCGGCGACGAGGTGGTGCAGGACCTGTCCGCGCCGACCTCCGTCCCGTCCCCGCAGGGACCCGCGGTCGGCGACGAGGTCTCGGGCGAGTGGGGCACCTTCGTCGTGGAGTGCCGCGACACCTATGCGTACGGCGTCGCCGCCCGTCCCAACCGCGCGGCCGGGTGGCGCGTGGTGAGCTGGGAGAAGGGACCCGACGACGACGTCGACGCGGTCTTCAGCGACGGTCGCAACTCTGTCGACCTCGAGGTCTTCTGCAACCGCGGACGTCCCGCGCTCGCCGAGATCGAGCGCAACACCCTGGGCGACGACGACTGACGCCCGGCTCACTCGATCCGGATGCCCACCCCGGGCCCGACGTCCGCACCGGTGAAGTAGAAGACCGAGAGCACCGCGACCCACGAGATCCAGAACGGGACCACGAACGGCAGCATCCGCGAGATGACCGTGCCCAGCCCGGCGTCGGGCTCGTAGCGCTTCACCATCACCAGGAAGATCCAGATGTAGGGGTTCATCGGGGTGATGACCTGGGTCGCGGAGTCGCCGACGCGGAACGCCGCCTGGACGAAGCCGGGCTCGTAGCCGAGCAGTGCGAACAGCGGGACGAACACCGCGCCGACCAGCGTCCACATCGACGACCCGCTGACGATGAAGAGGTTGAGGACCGAGGCCAGCAGGATGAAGCCGATGATCGCGGGGTAGCCGGTGAGGCCGATGGACTCGAGTCCCTCGGCGCCGGCGACGGCGAGCGCCGAGCCCACGTTGGTCCAGTTGAAGAGCGCGATGAACTGGCCCAGCATGAAGGCCAGCACGATGAAGGCGGACATGTCCTTGATGCCGAGGCCCATCACCTTCGGCACGTCGGCGGCCTGCCGCAGCGTGCCGCTGACGAAGCCGTAGGCCAGCGCGGGGCCGAGGAAGAGCACGAAGACGATGAACACCGTCGAGTCGAGCAGCGGCGACTCGGGAAGGAACGCCCCGTCGTCGTTGCGCCACGGCGATCCGCCCGGCAGCACCGCCGCCACGACGACCACCGCGAGCGCGACGAACACCAGGGACGCCACCCGCAGACCGCGCCTCTCCTCGGGCTCGAGCCCGGGGGACAGGTCGGTGGGCGCGGCCCGCAGTGCGGGGGCCACGTCGTCCGCGTCCTGCGCCACGTCGTCGACCGACGGGGTGTCGGCGTCGGTGGCGACCATGTCGCGCGGCGCGTCCTCGCGGACCAGCCGCGGCTCGACGACGCGGTCGATGACCAGCCCGGCGACGAGGGCCAGCACGAGCGACGAGGCGATGTTGAACCACAGGTTCGACACCGGCGTGACCGTCGCGCCGGCCTCGGGCAGGCCCGCGGTCACGGCGTTGGTGATGCCGGCGAACAGCGCGTCGAGGCTGGTCACCATGATCGAGGTGGAGTAGCCCGCGCCGACCGCGGCGAAGCCCCCGACCAGACCGGCCAGGGGATGGCGCCCCGCCGCCTTGAACACCATCGCAGCCAGCGGCGGCACCACGATGAAGGCCGCGTCGGCCATGACCGAGGCGCTCACCCCGACGAAGCCGACGGCGTACGGCAGCAGCCAGCGCGGTGCCGAGCCGAGCGTCGCCCGGATGGCGGCAGCGAGCAGTCCGGTGCGCTCGGCGACGGTGACCGCCAGCAGGATGGTGACCACGGTGACCAGCGGCGGGAAGCCGATGAAGTTGGCACCGAGGTTCACCGTCAGCCACGCCAGGCCCTCCCCGGTGAAGAGCCCGCGCACGACGGTGTCCTCGTCCGAACCCGGGATGGTGACCGAGGTCCCGGCGAGCTGGAGGCCGGTGGAGATGACGCCGACGAGCAGGAACAGCCCGAGGAAGAGCAGGAACGGGTCGGGCAGCCGGTTGCCGACCCGCTCGACGGTGGCGAGCGCGCGGTCGGTGCGGGTGGTGGTCGTCGAGCTCATCGCCCTCACCCCTGCCCGAAGTAGGACGGCACGTCGACCGCCCCGCCGGCGGCCTCGAAGTCCTCGGCGGCGACCCGCCGCAGCTCGGGGTCGCACAGCCAGTCGGCGCTGACCGCGGCCAGTGCCCACGCGGAGTCGAGGACGACGCGGTCGGCCTCCTCGCTCACGGCCGCCTCGGCGAACTCGCGGGTGTGCAGCGACAGGTCGGCGTCGGTGATGGCGACCATCGCGTGCACGCCCGGCATCCGGTAGGACACGTTGCCGAAGTCGGTGGACCCGGCGAACATCCGCGGCACCACGTCGGGCGGCAGGACCGTGCGCCCGCGCTCGCCGTACCTCGTGGTCCACGCCGCGGCCAGCGGACCGTTGCCCCGCACGGGCAGGTAGGGCGGGGCCTCGTCCCACGAGAGCTCGACCCCGCAGCCGGTCATCAGCGCCGCACCGCGGGCGATGTCGGCCACGCGCTCGCTGAGCACCGCCAGGCTCTCGGGGTGCTCGCTGCGCAGGTAGAAGAGCATCTCCGCGTGCTCGGGGATGACGTTGGGCCGCTCGCCGCCGGCTGTCACGACACCGTGCACCCGGTCGGTGGCCGGCATCTGCTGGCGGTGCAGCCCGACGCCGGTGTACATCAGGTTCACCGCGTCGAGGGCGTTGCGGCCCATGAAGGGCTGCGCCGAGGCGTGCGAGGTGACGCCGGTGAAGGTGGCGCGCAGCTGGCGGCGCCCCAGGAACACCGGGTCGGCGATGTCGAAGGTGAACGGGTGCACCATCAGCGCGGCGTCCACGCCGTCGAAGGCGCCGTGGCCGGCCATGATCTCCTTGCCGCCGCCACCCTCCTCGGCGGGCGTGCCCAGCCACACCACCCGGCCCGGGAGCCGGTCGGCGACGGTGGCGAGCGCGAGGAAGGCGCCGAGCCCGGCGGTGGCGATGACGTTGTGCCCGCACCCGTGGCCGATGCCCGGGAGCGCGTCGTACTCCGAGAGGACCGCGATGGTGGGCCCGTCGGGGTCGCCGACCTCGGCCCGCAGGCCCGTCGCGAGGCCGTGGGCCTCCCGGACCACCTCGATGCCGCGCGCCTCGACGAGGTCGGCGAGGGCGGCGGCGGAGCGGTGCTCCTCGAAGGAGACCTCCGGGTGCGCGGACAGGTCGTGGCTGGCCGCGAGCAGGGTCGGACCGACCTCCTCGACGGCGTCGCGCAGGGCGTCGAGCACCTCGCGGTCGGCACCGGCCGTGGTGGCCTCCGGTGCGCGCTCGGTGCGGGCGCGGCGACGCGTCTCGCCGGCGAGGTGGCCGAGCAGGAACCCGTCCGGAGGTGTCGGTGCGGTCTGGTCGTGGGTGTGGCTCATCGTGCAGCATCCCTTTCCCGTGTGAGCGGGCCCGAGTGGGGCGGCTGGTCCAACGACGCTAGCACCGCCCACACCTCAACCACCGCGGGGAAGCAGCCTCCTCGCCCCCTAGGCTGGGGCCATGGGCAAGCAAGAGGACTTCGTACTCCGGGCGCTCGAGGAGCGCGACGTCCGCTTCGTGCGGCTGTGGTTCACCGACGTGCTCGGCTATCTCAAGAGCGTGAGCGTGGCGCCGGCAGAGCTCGAGAACGCCTTCGAGGAGGGCATCGGCTTCGACGGCTCGGCGATCGAGGGCTTCGCCCGCGTCTACGAGGCCGACATGCTGGCCCACCCCGACGCCTCGACCTTCCAGATCCTGCCGTGGCGCGGCGGGATGGAGGGACCGCAGACCGCCCGCATGTTCTGCGACATCCGGATGCCGGACGGCAGCCCGTCGTACGCCGACCCGCGGCACGTCCTGAAGCGGACGCTGAGCGCCGCGGCCGACAAGGGCTTTACCTTCTACACCCACCCCGAGATCGAGTTCTACCTCTTCAAGGACATGCCCGGGAAGGGTGACGAGCCCGAGCCGGTGGACCGCAGCGGCTTCTTCGACCACACCGCCCAGTCCCGGGGCGCGGACTTCCGCCGCGAGGCGATCACCATGCTGGAGGCGATGGGCATCTCGGTGGAGTTCAGCCACCACGAGGGCGGCCCGGGCCAGCAGGAGATCGACCTGCGCTACGCCGACGCGCTCACCACCGCCGACAACATCATGACCTTCCGCACCGTGGTCCGCGAGGTCGCGCTGGGCCAGGACATCTGGGCCTCCTTCATGCCCAAGCCGTTCACGACACACCCCGGGTCGGGCATGCACACCCACGTGTCGCTCTTCGAGGGCGACCGCAACGCCTTCTTCGAGGCCGGCGCCGAGTACCAGCTGTCGCGGACCGGGCGGCAGTTCATCGCCGGCATCCTGCGCCACGCCAGCGAGATCAGCGTGGTGACCAACCAGTGGGTCAACTCCTACAAGCGTCTGCTCGGCGGCGGCGAGGCCCCGTCGTCGATCTGCTGGGGGCACAACAACCGCTCCGCGATGATCCGCGTGCCGATGTACAAGCCCAACAAGGGCCAGTCCACCCGCATCGAGCTGCGCACCGTCGACCCGGCCTGCAACCCCTATCTTGCCTTCGCGGTCGTCCTGGCCGCCGGCATGAAGGGCATCGAGGAGGGCTACGAGCTGCCGCGCGAGGCCGAGGACGACGTCTGGTCGCTGACCGAGCGCGAGCGCAAGGCCCTCGGGATCGCTCCGCTGCCCAAGAGCCTGTCGGAGGCGATCGACGTGGCCGAGACGTCCGAGCTCCTCGCCGAGACCCTCGGCGAGCACGTCTTCGACTTCTTCCTGCGCAACAAGCGCGCCGAGTGGGAGGAGTACCGCACCCAGGTCTCCTCCTTCGAGCGCGACCGGATGCTGCCGGTCCTGTGAGCGACAGCCGGGTCCTGGTCGTCGAGCACCAGGAGTCCTGCCCGCCCCACCTCGTGGGGACGTGGCTGGCGGAGGCCGGCTGCACGCTCGAGGTCTGCCGCCCCTACGACGGCGACGCGCTGCCCGCGCTGACGGCGTACGACGCCGTGGTGGTGCTGGGCGGGGAGATGAGCGCCAACGACGACGACACCGTCGCGTGGCTGGCCCCGCTCAAGGCGGGCATCCGCGACGCGGTCGCGGCCGGGACCCCGCTGCTGGGCATCTGCCTGGGCCACCAGGTCATCGCCGCGGCGCTCGGCGGGACGGTCGAGCGCAACCCGCGGGGCCAGATCGTCGGCCTCCAGCCGGTCGGCTGGTCCGAGGACGCGGCCGCCGACGACTGGGTCGGTGCGCGCACCGGCGCCGAGGTGGCGATCCACTGGAACAACGACGTCGTCGTCGCCCTGCCCGACGGGGCGGTCGTGCTGGCGCGCACCCCCGGCGGCGAGGTGCAGGCGGCCCGCTTCGGCTCGCGGGCGTGGGGGATCCAGGCCCACCCCGAGGCCGACACCGGGATCGTGACGCGCTGGGCGGAGTCCGACCGGGCCGACCACGTGGCCCTCGGCCTCGACCAGGACGCCGTGCTCGCCTCGATCGAGGAGGCCCGCCCGGCCCTGGAGGCGCACTGGCGGCCCCTCGTCGCGCGCTTCGCCGCGATGGCGGCCGAGGTGCGCCGATGACCTCCTCGGGCTACTTCGTGCGGCTCGGCTTCGTGGACGGGGCCGCCGCCGCACGAGGCATCGAGCGCCTCGGTGAGGCCGGCCGTCCGCTCACCGACAAGCTCGCCGCCACCGCTGACCCCGACGCCGCGCTCGAAGGTCTGCTGCGGCTCACCGAGGCCCTCGACGAGGAGTCGGAGGGCTCGGGCGCCGAGATGCTCGCCGAGGTCGCCGACGACGAGGGCACCGCCATGCGGCTGTGCAGCGTGCTGGGCGCGAGCACCGCGCTGACCCACCACCTGGTGCGCCACCCCGACCAGTGGCGCGAGCTCACCGACCCCACGCTCGGCAGCACCCGCCCGGCGGCGTACGCCGTCCGCGAGGCGATGCTGGCCGCGGTCGGGGCCGACCCCGCGGCCGTGGTGCCCGTCGCGGGCCGTCCCGACGCGGAGGCGGTGGACGCGCTGCGCGTGGAGTACCGCCGCATCCTGCTGCGACTGGCCTCCCGCGACCTGGCCCACCACGTCGGCATCGACGACGCCGCGGCCGAGATCTCCGACCTCGCCGCAGCGACCCTGGACGCGGCGCTGGCGATCGCGCGGGCGCGGGTCGGGGAGACCGCTGCGTCCGCTCGACTGGCGGTGATCGCCATGGGCAAGTGCGGCGGGCACGAGCTCAACTACATCTCCGACGTCGACGTGGTCTTCGTCTACGAGCCCGCCCGGACGGAGTCGGGGGAGACGGCCGACGACGGCGTCGCGCTGCGGGCAGCGACCCAGCTCGCCTCGCACCTCATGCGCATCTGCTCCGACCACACCCGCGAGGGCACGATCTGGCCGGTCGACGCCAACCTCCGTCCCGAGGGCAGCCAGGGACCGCTGGTCCGCACGCTCGCCAGCCACCGGGGCTACTACGAGAAGTGGGCCAAGACCTGGGAGTTCCAGGCGCTGCTCAAGGCACGTCCGGTCGCGGGCGACGCCGAGCTGGGACGGGCCTACGAGGAGGTGATCGAGCCGCTCGTGTGGAGCGCGGCCGAGCGCGACGGCTTCGTCTCCGACGTGCAGGCCATGCGCCGCCGCGTCATCGACCACATCCCTGCCCACGAGGCCGAGCGCCAGCTCAAGCTGGGCTCCGGAGGCCTGCGCGACGTGGAGTTCGCGGTCCAGCTGCTCCAGCTCGTGCACGGGCGCGCCGACCCGTCGCTGCGCGAGGGAGCCACCCTCAGCGCGCTCGCGCGCCTCACCGACGGCGGCTACGTCGGTCGCGAGGACGGCGAGAAGCTCCACGAGGCGTACGCCTTCCTCCGCACCCTCGAGCACCGCATCCAGCTGCACCAGCTGCGGCGTACGCACGTGCTGCCCGACGACGACGCGTCGCTGCGCCGCCTGGGCCGGTCGATCGGCCACTTCTCCGAACCGGCCGCGCAGCTGGACAAGCAGTGGCGCTACCACCGCCGCGAGGTGCGCCGGCTGCACGAGAAGCTCTTCTACCGCCCGCTCCTCGGCGCCGTCGCCAAGCTGCCCGGGACCGAGGCCAGGCTGTCGCTGCAGGCGGCCGAGGCGCGGCTCGCCGCGCTCGGCTACGCCGACCCCAAGGCCGCGCTGCGCCACCTCGAGGCGCTCACGAGCGGCGTCTCGCGCACCTCGGACATCCAGCGCACGCTGCTGCCGGTCCTGCTGGAGTGGTTCGCCGACTCGCCCGACCCCGATGCCGGGCTCTTCGGCTTCCGCCGCCTCAGCGAGAGCCTGGGGCGTACGCCGTGGTACCTCACGATGCTGCGCGACGAGGGCGAGGTCGCCCAGCGGCTGGCCTTCCTGCTCGGCACCTCCCGCTACGCCACCGACCTCCTCGAGCGGGAGCCGCGCGGGGTGAAGATGCTGGGGGAGTCGCTCGTCCCGCTGAGCGCCGAGGCGGCGCTGGTGGAGATGCAGGCGGTGCTCGAGCGCGCCGGCTCCCCGGAGGCCGCGGTCGGCGCGGTGCGTGCCGTACGCCGCCGCGAGCTGCTGCGGATCGCGTGCGGGGACCTGGTGGCCGGGACCGACGTGGCGCTGGTCGGGCAGGGTCTGAGCCGGCTCACCGACGCCACCCTCCAGGCCACCCTCGACATCGCGACGGAGTCGGTGCGCCGCCAGCGGAACCTCGACGCGGCCCCGACGCGGATCGCCGTCGTCGCGATGGGGCGCTACGGCGGGTTCGAGCTGTCCTACGGCAGCGACGCCGACGTGATGTTCGTCCACGACCCGGTCGAGGGCGTGGAGGCGCAGGCGGCGGCGTCGTTCGCGCAGGCGGTCGTCTCGGAGCTGCGGCGCCTGCTGTCGCTGCCGGCCAGCGACCCCCCGCTCGAGGTCGACCCCGACCTGCGCCCGGAGGGCAAGAACGGTCCGATGGTGCGCACCGTGGAGTCCTACGCCGCCTACTACGCCAAGTGGTCGCACGTGTGGGAGTTCCAGGCGCTGCTGCGCGCCGACGCCGTGGTCGGCGACGAGGACCTGCGCCGGCGCTTCACCGAGCTCATCGACCCGATCCGCTTCCCGACCGAGGGCCTCTCGGAGTCCGACGTCATCGAGGTCCGCCGGATCAAGGCGCGCGTCGACGACGAGCGGCTGCCGCGCGGCGCGGACCGCCACACCCACCTCAAGCTCGGTCGCGGCGGGCTCGCCGACGTCGAGTGGACCGTCCAGCTGCTCCAGATGCGCCACGCGGGTCGGGTCGAGGGCCTGCGCACCCCGCAGACGCTGTCCGCCCTCGAGGCCGCGACGGAGGCCGAGCTCATCGCCGCCGCCGATGCGGAGACGCTGGCCGAGGCGTGGCGACTGGTGAGCCGGGTGCGCAACGCCGTGACGCTGGTGCGGGGCCGACCGTCGGACCAGCTGCCGCGCGACGCCCGCGAGCGGGCCGCGGTGGCACGGGTGCTCGGCTACCCCCCGGGCTCGTCCGACCAGATGGTCAACGACTACCTCCGCACGACCCGTCGGGCCCACGCCGTGGTCGAGCGCGTCTTCTGGGAGTGAAGCCTTGAGCTTCATTCGTCTCTGGATGAAGCAATGACCTTCATAATGGACAAATGAAGCGATAGCCTTCACGATGGAGCCATGACTCCTGTCGCCACCGTCATCGGGGACCTGGTGGGCTCCCGGTCCTCGCAGGACCGGGCCGACCTCCACCAGCGCCTGGGTCGCGCGCTCGCTGAGGTCAACGACGAGCTCACGCCCCTGCGCGGCCTCTGGGTCACGGCCGGCGACGAGTACCAGGGCACCTTCGCCACGGTCGCGGAGGCGGTCCGCGCCACCCTGCTGGTGCGGGTCCGGCTCTGGCCCGCCCACGACGTACGGCACGGCATCGGCTGGGGCGCGACGAGCGTCCTCGACGACGCGGGCATCGAGGACGGGCCGGGCTGGTGGGCCGCGCGGGCGGCGATCGACGCCGCCGAGCGTGCCGCCGAGACACCCGCCCAGCGGTGGCTGCGCACGGCGTACGTCGTCGCGGACGGCGCCGAGGGAGGTCCCGACCCGGCATTCGTGAACGCCGGCCTGGTGCTGCGCGACGAGCGGGTGAGCGGCCTGTCGGAGCGGTCGGTGTCGGTGCTGCGTGGTCTGCTGTCCAACGAGACCCAGCGCGACCTCGCGGAAGCCCTGGGGATCAGCGCGTCCGCTGTGTCGCAGCGGGTGCGTGCCGACGGGCTCGCGGCGATCGTCGCGGCCCACGACTTGCTCGCCCCGGGAGGAGACCGATGAGCTGGCTCGGGATCCTGCTGGTCGGGTTCGCCGTCACCGACCTCACCCACTCGGTGCGCCGCACCCGCTACCTGCCCGAGTGCGTGGGCGCGCTCACGGTCCTCGTCGTGGGTGCGCTGGCCGGGCTGACCTCGGGTCGCGACGTCGTGGCGCTGCTGGTGGTCGCGGTCGTCGTCCTGCTCTGGGGCCTCACCGTCACCTGGGGGTTCGGCCACCCGGGGCCGAAGCCGGCACGTGTGCCGCTCGCGGTCTTCGTCGTCGCGTTGACCACCGCGATCGCGTGCTCGGGGCTCGCGCCGGACGCGTCAGGCCTGCTCGAGCGCTGGCTCGACTCGGTGCAGCTCCCGGCGCTGGAGGACATGGAGGCCGACCGGTTCCTGCTCCTGCTCGGCGCCTTCGCCGTGCAGCTCGCGACGGGCAACGTGCTGGTCCGGCTCGTCCTCAAGTCCACCGGCACCATCAACCCGCGTGCCGACGGCCAGATGCCCCCGACCCAGCTCAAGGGCGGGCGCCTGCTCGGCCCGCTGGAGCGCGTCTTCATCCTCGCGCTCGCCCTCGGTGGCCAGGTCACCGCGGCCAGCGTGGTCGTGGCGGCGAAGGGACTGCTGCGCTTCCCCGAGCTGTCCTCGCGCGACGAGCAGCAGACCGTGCACGAGATGACCGAATACTTCCTGCTCGGGTCGTTCGCGTCGTGGCTGGTGGCGCTGGGGGCGTTCGTCCTGCTCGTCTGAGCGCCGTCCCGCGTAACACTCTGCGGTCCTGCGGCGCTGTAGTGGTGACGAGGCGTGGTGACGTGCCACGCCGAGACGCAGGAGGAACCACATGTCTGTCTCCATCCGCTTCGCAGGTGCCGCCGCAGCGGGCGTTGTCGCGCTCGGCGGTGGCCTCTCCGTCTCCGCGGCCAGCGCGGACGACACCTCGACGACGCCCTGCGCCCAGCAGCAGGCCAAGGTCGAGAAGGCAGAGGCTGCCCTCGTGCGCGTCACGGCCGTCTTCGAGCGCCAGCAGGCTCGCGTCGCGAAGGCCAAGAAGGTCGTCGCCGCGGCCGAGGCCGGTCGCGAGAAGGCCGAGGCGCGCCGTCTCCTGGCGGACGCCAAGCAGGACCGCAAGGAGACCAAGGTGACCAAGCGCGCCCAGCAGCAGCGCCTGGCCAAGGCGCAGGAGCGCCTGACGGAGTGCGAGACCGCCCCGGAGCCCACCGAGACGGCCACCCCGGCCTGATCCACGGCGTCCCCGCGTCCGGACCGGCTGGTCCGGCGCGGGGGCCCGGCGCCGGCGTGCCACGCGGGAGCGCACACGCGTTCACCCGACGTACGCCACTGCGTCACCGGCGCTGCCTAGCGTGCGAGCCACCCCTCAGGAAGGCCGCCGCCACCATGTCAACCCGCCCTCGCGCTCCCCGTCTCGCCCTGCTCGCCACCACCGCCGCCGTGTGCCTGGCGATGCCGCTCGGCCACGCCGCCGCAGCCCTGGTCGACGAACCGGTCCGCTCGTCCGCGCCGGGCGCCGCCATCGCGCTGGACCCGGTGGGCACCTACGAGACCGGGGTGTTCGACGAGTCGGCAGCCGAGATCGTGGAGTACTACGCCGCCGGTCGTCGACTCCTCGTCGTCAACGCCGCAGAGGCCACCGTGGAGGTGCTGGACGCCTCGGACCCGTCGGCCCCGTCGAAGCTCTTCGACCTCCAGACGACCGGCGTGCTGGCGGCCGACGGCACGAGCGTCCCCGCGGACGCGGTGGCCAACTCCGTCGCCGTCCGTGAGGACGGACTGGGCGTGGTGGCGGTCGAGGCGCCCGACAAGACCGACCCGGGCTGGCTGGTGTTCTTCGACGCAGCGGGGGACGGCGCCGCGCTCGGCGCGGTCCGCGCCGGTTCGCTGCCGGACATGGTCACGATCACCCCCGACGGCACGCGCGCGGTCGTCGCCAACGAGGCCGAGCCGGCCGAGGACTACAGCGTCGACCCCGAGGGCACGATCTCGGTCGTGTCGCTGCCGGACGCCGTCGCCGTACCGCCCCAGTCGGCCGTCCGCACGGCTGACTTCCACGACTTCGAGGGCGGCGCCCTCCCGGCCGGCATCCGTGTCTACGGCGGTCGCGCCGACGCCGGGACCGGCAACCCCGCGCGGCCCGTGTCGGAGAACCTCGAGCCCGAGTACGTCACCGTCGACCAGCAGTCGCGGACGGCGTACGTCACGCTCCAGGAGGCGAACGGCGTCGCGGTCGTCGACCTCCGGTCTGCCACGGTCGTGGACATCTGGTCGCTCGGCACCGTCGACCGCTCGCGTGTGCCGCTCGACGCGAGCGACCGCGACGGCGTCAACATCCGCACCTACGACAACCTGGTCACGCTCCGGCAGCCGGACGCCATCGCGTCCTACCAGGTCCGGGGCAGGACCTACCTGGTCACCGCCGACGAGGGCGACACCCGCGACTGGGACGGCTACTCCGAGGAGATCCGGGTCAGCGACCTGGGCAAGGACGGCCTCGCGCCGGCCTGCGACCCGGTCAAGGCCGGCAACGGCTTCGCCGGGCTGAGCCGGCTGAAGATCACCACGGCCGACGGGCTCGACGACGCGGGCACCTGCTACGAGACGCTCCACGGCTTCGGCGGGCGCAGCCTGTCGATCTTCACCGCCGACGGCCGTCTCGTCTCCTCCAGCGGGGCGGACCTCGAGCGCATGACCGCCGCTGCCGTCCCGGCCTTCTTCAACTCAGACCACGGTGACTCCGCGTTCGACAACCGCAGCGACGACAAGGGACCCGAGCCCGAGGGGCTCACGGTCGGCAAGGTCGCTGGGCGCACCTACGCCTTCCTCGGCCTCGAGCGGGTCGGCGGGGTGGTGGCCTTCGACATCACGGACCCGCACAGCCCCCGGCTCGTGACCTGGACCAACGACCGCGACTTCTCCGTCAGCGGGTCCAGCGACCTCGCCCGGGCGGGCAACCTCGGTCCGGAGGGCCTGGCCTTCATCGCCGGCGACGAGTCCCCGACGGGACGCCCGCTGGTCGCGGTGGGCAACGAGGTGTCGGGCACGACCACGCTGTTCGACGTGGCCAGGACGGGCAAGGGCGCGCGTCCCTGAGGCCCTCGTCGGGGCCGGGCCTGCCGCGACTCAGAGTCGCAGCACGCGCCCGGCCACCACGAGGTGGACCTCGTCGCAGGCCGCGGCGACGCGCTGGTTGACCGTTCCGAGCAGGTCGCGGAACAGCCGTCCGGAGCGGTGCTCGGGCACCACGCCGAGGCCGACCTCGTTGGTGACCAGCACGACGTCGTGCTCGCACCCGCGCAGCGCCACAGTGAGCTCGTCGGTGCGCGCCAGCACGAGGTCGTGCACGCGGTCGGACTCGTCCTCCCACGCGCCGACGTCGTCGATGACCGCGGTCAGCCAGGTGCCGAGGCAGTCGATCAGCACCGGGTGACCGGCTCCCGCCAGCGCGTCGGCGAGGTCCTGGGTCTCCACGGTGTCCCACGCGGCGGAACGGCGCGCCTTGTGCGCGGCGACGCGGGCGGTCCAGTCGGGGTCGGCCTCCGCGTCGGGCGTCGGTCCGGCGGCGACGTACGTCGCGGGCTCGTCGCCGATCAGGGCCTCCGCGTGCGTCGACTTGCCGGACCTCACTCCGCCGGTGACCAGGATCCGCATGGCGACGATCCTCCCAGAGCGGTGATGAGTTCCGCGGCCCGCACCCGTCTTACGTGTGACAGGACACGGCGAGGCTGGAGGATGGGTGCGATGACTGCGGTGACGCGGCTGGAGGAGCGGGACGTGAGCGGGCTCGACGCGATGGACGAGGCGGCGTTCGCAGAGGTGGCCGAGCGCCACCGACGCGAGCTGCACGTGCACTGCTACCGGATGCTCGGGTCGTTCGAGGACGCCGAGGACGCGGTGCAGGAGACGTTCCTCCGTGCCTGGCGGCGACGGGAGGCCTTCGAGGGGCGCTCGACCGTCCGCGCCTGGCTGTACCGGATCGCGACCAACACCTGCCTCGACCTGCTCGAGCAGCGCCGACCGAGGCCGGCGACCGGGGGAGAGGTGAGGTGGCTCCAGCCCTACCCCGACCACCTGCTCGACGAGCTGCCCGCCGTCGGTGCGGACGAGCCCGAGGCGCTGGCCGTCGCGCGGGAGACCATCGAGCTGGCGTACGTCGTCGCGGTCCAGCACCTCGCGCCACGGCCGCGCGCCGTGCTGATCCTGCGCGACGTGCTCGGCTGGCCGGCGAAGGACGTGGCGGACCTGCTCGGCGACTCCGTCAACTCCATCAACAGCGCCCTGCAGCGTGCGCGTGCCGGCATGCGGGAGCACCTGCCCGCCGAGCGCAGGAGTGGACCGGTGCGGAGGACGACGTCGCCAACCGCGAGCTCGTACGCCGCTTCACCGACGCCAGCGTGGCCGCGGACATCGACACGATCGCCACCATGCTCCGCGACGACGTCCGCTTCGCGATGCCGCCGACGCAGGGACTCATCGTGGGGCGCGACGCCGTCATCGCGGACTGGGTGGCCGGTGGCTACCCGGAGATGGCGGGGCTGCGTGCCGTCGCCACGTCGGTCAACCGCCAGCCCGCGGTGGGCTACTACATCTGGCACGAGGCCTCTGGTTCCTACCTCCCGATCACCATCGACGTGCTTCGGGTGAGTGGCGGTCGCGTCACCGAGGTGACGATCTTCGACCGGGACCACTTCGCGCGACTCGGGCTGCCGGAGCGCCTGCCGGGCGGGTCAGCGTGAGGCGCCGGCTGCTCGGCCTGGTGCGCACCGGTCTGCTCGCGTCGCTGGTGGCGGTGGTCGCAACGACCGCGGTGGCTGCGCTGGCCACTGCCGCCGGCGTCGAGCTGGAGGTGCCGGCCGACGGCGAGACGATTCCGCTGTCGGGGATCGCGTTCGTGACCGGCGTCTTCTCGCTCGCGGGCGTGGTCATCGCCGCTGCCCTGCAGCGGTGGAGCGGCCGGCCTCGCCGCCGCTTCGTGCGTACGACGCTGGTGCTGACGGCGCTGTCACTGGTGCCGCCCTGGGTGGTGGGGGCGGCGGTCTCGACGAGCATCACGCTCGTCGCGCTGCACCTCGTTGCGGCTGTGGTGATGATCCCGAGCCTGGCGCGCTCGCTTGATGCTGTCTCGGATGGACTTTGATCGAACATGTGTTCTATGTGTGGTTCGGATGGGATAGTGTCGGCGTCACGTTCCACAGTCACCGGGTAGTCGTGATGCCGAGCTGGTGGGGCGAGTTGCGAGGGTCAGTAATAGTCCGGTGATCCGGGCCTCCAGGAGCGACGAGAGTTGGTTCTCATGCATATGCGTGAGCCGAGTCGTCGTCGAGAGGAGGCAGTCCGTGAACCACCCGATCCTTGCTGCTGCCTCCGACATCCGGAGCCTGTTGAAGGGTGTCGCGGGGGCAAACCCGACCTTCATGTCCACCTCGGAGAAGGCGGCCGCCCTGAGGGAGCTGGTCGCAGCCGAGGCGCAGCTGGTGGAGATGCGGCTGCGGGTCCTGGCCGACGCGGGCGACCTCGCGGACGCCACCGGTGCGAAGGACGCCGCGGGGTGGTTGGCGCACGAGACGCGTACGCGGTTCGCGGACGCGCGGGCTGACCTGGCGCTCGCGTGTGCGCTGGATCGGGAGCGGCCGGTGCTCGCGGCAGGGATGCGCGACGGCGCCGTGACGCTCGCCCAGGCCCACGTCATCCGCCGAGCCCTCGACGCCCTCCCGCCGGCCGTGGACGCCGACACCGTGACCCGGGCCGAGGCGCACATGGTCGCGTGCGCGACGGAGTTCGGGCCGAAGGAGCTCGGGCGGATCGGGCGTCGCGTCCTCGACGTGGTCGCCCCAGAGATCGCCGAGGCCGCAGAAGCCGCCCGGCTGGCCGACCTCGAAGCCCACGCCGCGGAAAGGACGCGGATGACGCTTCGCCGTCAGGGCGACGGCACCACCCGCCTCTCCGTGCTGGTGCCGGACGCCGTCGCGACCCGGCTCGCGACGTACCTCGAAGCGTTCGCGAACCCCCGCGCACCTCACACCAAGACCTGCGACGGCGACCCCGCAAGCGAGTCCGACGACGCTGGCGTGGCCGATGACCCGTTCACCCGGCTGCCCTACCCGCGGCGCATGGGTGAGGCGTTCGCCCGGTTCCTCGAGACCGCCGACCCGTCCCGGCTGCCCGTCCACGGCGGCGACGCGACCACCGTCATCGTGACCATCCCGCTCGACTCGCTGCGCGCCGAGCTCGCCACCGCCGACCTCATCGGCGCCGGCCTCGTGCCGGGTGACGACCTCACCGGCGACCGCATCACCGCCAGCCAGGCCCGCCGGCTGGCGTGCACCGCGAAGATCCTGCCCGCCGTCCTCGGCGGCACCGGCCTGCCCGTCGACCTCGGACGCGCGAAGCGGCTCTTCACCCCCGCCCAGCGCAAGGCGCTCCTGATCCGCGACCAAACGTGTCGTGCCGAGGGCTGTGACGTCCCCGGCACGTGGTGCGATGCCCACCACCTCGACCCCTGGCGCAACAACGGTCCCACCGATCTCGACAACGGGATCCTGCTCTGCCCGCACCACCACCATCGAGCCCACGACATCGGCTACCGCGCCGATCGCCTCCCTAAAGGCGACCTCAGGTTCCACAGGCGGATGTAGACCGACCCCGAAGGCTTGCACCACCGTCACCGGAGCCATCCATGAGAGCGTCTGACCGCGCCGACATTCGATGTCGCTGCGAAGAGGTTCGTGGTGGGCGGGGAGGCGGGGTCTACTTCCCAGCACTTCTCCCACCCTGCGGTGGAACCCGTCTCTCCCTCTTACCTGCCGGGATGGCCGAGACCCACCATATGCACTTCCGATATCCGGATGTGCAGATGTGCGTGCACTGACTGTGTTGCGCTGGCATCGTGCACCCATGGGTGCTTGGGACAACGGACCGTTCGACAACGACGACGCGGCAGACTTCGCCGGCGACATCTCGGAGACCGCGGATGCGCATCGCATCGCGGCTCAGCTTGAGGAAGCTCTCACTGCGGTGACCAACGCCGACGGGTACGTCGAGGCTCCGGACATGAACGAAGCGCTGGCCGCGGCCGCGATCGTCGCTGTGTTGATGAACCCCGAGATGCCTGTGCCGTCGTCGCTCGACCAGTCGTGGATCGAATCAGCCCGCGTCGCACCGCCGACCCATCTGAGAGGTGCGGCGACGCACCTCTTCGCGCGTGCGCTCCAACCAGAGGACAACGAGTGGTACGAGCTCTGGGCGGAGGCTGATCTGGTGGACGAGGTGCGAGACCGCATGACGCCTTATGCGTCGGCGCTCGCCTAGCGAGCCTCTGAGCGGCAGCGCCGGTCAGGCAGCACCAGGTTGAGGTCAGTCGGCGCGTGGATCGGCCGATCAGTGGTCGAGGTGGCCGGTACCTTCAGCGGGTGGATTCGTACCCCGCGATTGCCTTGGGCATCGACCTCCACCTCACGCCTGCAACGGAAGGCGGCAGGTCCTTGCCGTTGCTCAATCTCTCCGACCGAACGTCGATCTACCGACCCAACTGGGGTCTGCCGAGCATGACCCCTCCCGAGCAGAGCGGGGCTCCGGTCTTCGCGTTCTCACGGGATCGAGTCGGCCCAGGTGAGAGTGCCCATGCTGTGATCGTGACTCTGTTCCCCGAGATGGTGGATCAGTGGAACCTCGAGGTTGAGCAGGGCGTGGTGCTACCGATGTACGAGGGCGCACGGGTTCGCGGTTACGGCACCGTCCTCTGGCGTGAGCACAAAACGCTCCCGCTGAACGAGGCCTACGAACATCGGTTCCTCGGGTGGCTTAGGAACCCTACTGAGCCGATAGGTCACAGCTAGCGCCAACGCTCACTGATGCCGCGAATCAGCACATGCCGATGAGCGTGCAGCGGATCATGGCAGGCTCAGATCATGGCGGAACCGTTGGCGATCAAGATGCGTCGGGTCGGAGAGCGCCCGACAAGACTCCTTCGTCGCCCACGGCACGAGTACGAAATCGTCATCATGAACGGCGATGTCTAGGTCTTCAGCGGCACGACCACGACTCCATCGTTGGTGCTGGTCTCCAAGGGCAAGGTCCACACAACCGACTCGTGGGACTGGATCAACGCAGCCGACTCGGCCTACTCGGCGCACTCGGAGTTGTGGATAACCGGTTGGTGATCCGACCGCTCTTGCCGCGATCAGCTCGACCGGATCTGGCACCCCTCTGTGTCAAGACGCAGCAGGGAGTGGAGTTCTAGGGTGTTGTCTGGCGGGTCCGGGAAGTGACTTGTCCGAAGAGCTGGTGTGGGGATGTGAGCCAGCCGCGCTGGAGTCAGAGTCGTTTCCCCGTTGTCCTCCCGGGCCCGTCCTCGCAGTGGGCTCGTTGGTGCGGACGGCGTCGTTGAGCATGGTCTGGAAGACGATGTCGGACAGTCGACGCTTCACGCACCTCATGGCTTCCATGGGTGCTTTCCCGTCGGCCTTCTTGCGGTCGTAGTAGGCCCGGCCTTCGGTCGGGTTGCGCAGCTGCACGCGGGCCATGGTGTGCAGGACCCGGTTGATCTGCCGGTTGCCCTTGCGGGACAGCCGGTGTCGGACCTGGTCACCGGAGGACGCATCGAGGGGTGCGGTGCCGTTCCAGGACGCGAAGTGGGCCTTGTTCGGGAACCGGGTGATGTCGCCGACCTCGACCAGCAGCCGGGCAGCGCCGGTGGGTCCGATGCCGTGCAGGTCCAACAAGGTGGTTCCGGTCTGCTTCACGAGGTCGGTGAGTTCTTTGTTCGCTTCCTTCTTCCGGGCGTAGATCCGCTCGAGGTCTGCGACCAGCTCGGCGGCTACTCGGCGGCGGGTCTTGCCGACGACATCGCGTGGCCGGATCTTGCCCAGCAGCGCCTTGGCCTGGGCCGCGGACAGGTTCCGCTTGGCCCCACCGGGAATGAGCTCGAGCAGCAGCTGGTGCAACTGGGAGGTCTTGCGGGTGTGCTCCTCACCGAGCGAGCGGCGCCGGTCGACCAGGAGCCGCAGCACTGCGAGCTGCTCGTCGTTGACGACCGGACGCAGTCCGGCCATCCGGGTCCCGATGAGTGCGACGGAGTGCGCGTCGGTGGCGTCGGTCTTGCGGCCCTGTCCGCTGGCGAACACCCGGGCCCGGGCGGACAGCTTGGGTGGGACGTCGACGACCTCTTCGCCGTCGCTCAGCAGCCGGACCGCGATGTGCTTGCCGATCCCGGCACAGCCTTCGATCGCCCAGATCCGGTCCGGCCACTGGCCGGCGTAGCGCCGCATCTGGTCGTAGCCATCGCGGTCGGTGGGGAACCGGCCGCCGCCGACGATGGTCTCGTCGGCGGTCATCACCTCGATCGTCGCCGAGCGCTTGTGCGGGTCCATCCCGATGACGACCCGCCCCGCTGCTGGTGTGCTCACGTCTTCCTCCGATGCTCGAACCTTTTCGGTTGTCGAGCCGGGAGGGCAACGCTGCTTCGAGCTGGGCAAACCCCTCTTGAGCCTCTCCTGGCCCTGGCGACGCCCGGGTCACGCAGGCCAAGTGAGAGCCACACGACCAGCGTGGGCAGCCGAAATGAGAGCGACGACCCGGGCGCCTGGACCGAGCCTCGCCAGGCACCGGTCCTGGGTCAATGGAACAAGCAGCCGAGATCCGTACGTCAGAGTGATGCCAACCACTCGTCGACCGTGGACGCACGCTGAACAGCCGGGTGGTAGAAAAAGACGCTGTCGTGCTGAACGGTACCGACGACCACGACGTGCGCCAGATCCCCTTCACGTGCGCGAGCCAGGGCGGCGCCGAGTTCCACGAACATCCCTCGACCCTGATGCTCCGACGCGACCACTATGACTGCGTCTGCGTTCATCACGCCGTCGAGGTCAGCCACAGCGATCTGGGCGGACACCGCGAGGTCCGAGTCATAGCCGTCTGCGAAGTTGACGTCGGGACCGCGCGTCCAGTCCAGGCTGAGTTGATGACCTGCAGCGACGACCGCTTGCTGCACCGCCTGGACTCCGGAGGCGTTGGTCAGCGGTCCAGCTACATAAACCTTCACCGTGTGAGGGTTCCACGACTGGCAGACCAGGTGTGTCCAGACATGCCGCTTGAGTAAGCGGATCTGCCGATGTGCGGTCGCGGCGCTCTAGCCGGTCTTCACTTCGGCGCGGTCCAACCAGACCTGCAGGTCCGGATCCCAACCGCCTTCGGGTTCCTCGTGCGCCCGGTAGACGGTGCCGTGGCGACCGTTGGCGTCGGTCACCACGATTGCTTCCTCAGAGGCCACTTCAGGTAAGACGAAGACGGCCTCAGTTGAAGGCTTGAGGTCACTATCGTCACCGTCAGCACACGGCTCATAGGTCCCGGAGCCAAGTTCGGATCCCGGCTCGACGTACCCGTTCTGCGTTGGAACCCACAGGTACCTACGACCCTCGAAGATGAGCGGACTCACGCACGAGGTGGCGCTATCTGAACCATCCTGGCCCCGGCTCCTAGCGCACCCTCCGGCCGCAGCGAGGAGCAGGGTCAACGAAGTCAGGCCAGCGCTCACACTCACCCATCGGCGCGTCCTGGTCATGCTTGGAGTGTGCCGCAAGACCCTCGTCGGCGGCCTGACCGTTATCGGATCGGCACGCCAGCACACCGCGAGTATCCGGATCTGCCGCGATGCGCTCGCAAGAGCCCCCTTGCTCGGGTCGAGACGCGGTCTTTCGGGGGGCACCACCGAAATGGTGGCAGCACGGCGACCGGCGTCCGGCGACAACACCGCGTGGGTCGCACGACAGACGCAAGTACGCCCCGGGACGCGCTCCAGCGGCTAGGTTCAGGTCATGGCCTTGGGGGAAGAACGAGACGGTCAGTACGACGACGACCTGCGCGAGGCGTTGAAGCGGCTTGTGATGCAGCTCGTTCAGGACGGGCCGACAAGCAAGCGGCGTGGCGAGGACCTCATGCCGGTGTTGGACGCGCATCTCGGCGTTAGGGCTGACGAGGTCCCGGTCGTGGTGGAGCCCATCTCCGTCCACCGGTGGGCCGACACCGACATCGCCCTCGAAATCATCGCTGCTCGTGACCCAGCGTCCCAACTGCTCGGGGTGGGCGGTGGCGACCAGCGTCATCACAGCTCGCTGGGCGACCTGATGTCACAGGCGGAATGGGGACGCTTCACCAGAGGCCAAGTTGATCGTCTCAACGTGCCTACGGGTCCCGACACCGAGCGAGCCACCGTGGCGTTCGGTCTCCATCTCTTCCACCACAACGGGTCGCCGCTCGCCGTCCTTCAACGGGTCGGCAACCCCCAGTACGGCTCACAATCGCGGCTTGAGGTGCTTGCGACGACGACGGAGGATGCCGCGGCGCTGCTCGCCGAAGTCCGTGACGAGGCCATGCGACACAGCGTCCTGTGGCGTCAAGTGATCAGTTTCAGCGGCAACCCCTACGAGCGCTCGATGTCCGGCCTTGTCTTCCATCGCCGCCAGGACCTCCCGGCTGACCACGTTGTCTTGCCGGAAGGCACGCTGGAGCAGGTGCGTGGCCACGTTGTCGGGCTCGCCGAGCACCGCGATAAGTTGCGCGACAAGGGTCAGCACCTCAAACGCGGCGTCCTGCTCTACGGACCACCGGGCACAGGCAAGACGCACACCGTGCGCCATCTCATCGGTGCAACTCCTCAGGCCACGGTGGTGCTCCTCAGCGGCGCGGAGATGGTGCACGTAAGTGCAGCTGCTCAGGTTGCCCGTGCGCACCAACCTGCAATCGTGGTGATCGAGGACTGCGACCTGATCGCTGAGGATCGCGAGCACCACTTCGGCGGAGGCGCCTCACCTTTGCTCTTCACACTCTTGGACGCGATGGACGGACTCGACCCGGACGCGGACGTGGTCTTCCTTCTCACCACCAACCGCGCCGAGGCGCTGGAGAAGGCGCTCGCCCAGCGACCGGGACGCGTCGACTTGGCCGTGGAGATACCGCTTCCGCACGAGGCGGCACGACGAGCGCTGATCGACTTATACGGTGCACACGCTGAGTTCACCCGCCCTGCGGTGGCCCAAGCGGCGCGCGACTCCATCGGCACCACGGCGTCATACGCCAAGGAACTCGTCCGACGAGCGGTGCTGATCGCCGCCATGGCGGGCCGCGAGCCCTGCGATGATGACCTCGC